>Ga0182024_10000772_pt1 | contig 83884 bp, 56 predicted proteins | sample P32metaG_FD_120480 | JGI IMG/M metagenome (GOLD analysis project Ga0182024, IMG submission 120480) | Permafrost microbial communities from Stordalen Mire, Sweden - P3-2 metaG (Illumina Assembly) | ecosystem: Environmental > Terrestrial > Soil > Wetlands > Permafrost | place: Sweden: Stordalen... | reverse complement strand
CGGCGTGGCCAACGCGAATTTCTATCTGCTCGGCTCGACCAATCTTTCCACGCCGGTGAACAACTGGACGCGGCTGGTGACAAATCAGTTCGACAACAGCGGCAATTTCAACTTCACTAATGCGATCAATTCCAATACCGCACAGAGCTTTTATCTGCTACAATTACAATGAGACCGATGAGAGAACAAACTGTCGTCGCAATCTTCAGAAAATTCCTGTTCGGACTGTTGGTCAGCCTGTTCGGTTTAATGAACGGTTACGGCCAGCAGTTCGCCTTTCCCGGCGCGCAGGGTTTTGGCCAATACGCCACGGGCGGTCGCGGCGGCACGGTCTATCACGTCACCTCGCTCGCCGATGACGGCAGCGCCGGCACGTTTCGCGTGGCTGTAAGCCAGCCGAACCGCATCATCGTTTTTGACGTGGGCGGTTATATCAATCTCGGCTCCGCCGTGTCCGCGAGCAGCAGCCTGACCATTGCCGGACAAACCGCGCCGGGCGGCGGCATTGGCTTGATGGGCGCGGAACTTTCGTTCTACGGACAAACAAATATCATCTGTCGAGACCTGCGCGTCCGGCAGGGCGGCAGCAGCACGAGCCAGAGCGGCATCAACATCGGTTCCAGCAGCGGCGGGGCCGGCAACATGATTTTTGATCACACCTCAGTGGAGTTCGGCCAGTGGGACAGCGTGGACGCCGTCAACACCGCCAACTTCACCGTGCAATACTGCATCATCGCTGACCCGATCAACCAGCAGTTCGGCGCGCACGTCGAGGGCAGCAATGCCTCTTATGTCAACAACCTCTGGATCAACGCGCACAACCGCCAGCCGCTGGCGAAGGCCAACACGGTTTACATCAACAACGTCGTCTATGACTATCAGGCTGGATACACGGTCGCCGATACCGCCGGCCATTTCAGCCATGACATCATCAACAACTATTTCATCTCGGGACCAAGCACCACGAGCGCCGGCAATGACTTCTTCCAGATTAACAGCGGTCAATCCATCTATGCTTCCGGCAATCTGCTGGATAGCAGCCGGGACGGCGCGTTAAACGGTGGCGCTACTTCGCCGGGCGGCACGGCATTAAGTTCGCCGTGGTCTTCCGTCACCGCCACCATTCCGACCGCCTCCACTTTGTCCGCCTACCGGATGGATATTTCCAGTTCGGGCGCATTGCCGTCCGACCAGTTGGATTCGCTGGTCATCAGCCAGGTGACTTCGCTGGGCACGGCCGGGAAAATCATTAGCAGTCCGAGCAGCACGGGTCTGGGCAACGGCGGCTATGGCACGATTGACGGCGGCACGGCGCTGACGGAAACCGACGGCGACGGCATTCCCGACATCTGGAAAAATGCCGTCGGCCTGCCGTTGAACTCCAACCAGGCCATGACCATTGCGGCGAACGGCTATGCCAACATCGAAAATTATTTGAACTGGATGGCCGGCCCGCACGCGTTCGTGCAGACGAACGCCACGGCCATTGACCTATGGCCTTACACGCAGGGCTTCACCAATGCCAGCCCGGCCTACACTTTTTTCAACGTCACCAACGGCACTGTCACGCTCACCAACAGCCACTTTGCGTTTTTCAAGCCGACGCCGGGTTTCATCGGGCTGGCGAGCTTTGGTTTTGCCTTGGCTGGCAACGACGGCAGCACGATGACCAACACGATGGGTGTGCTGGTATCCGTCACGTATAATCCGAAAAATCTGGTCTGGAGCGGTGATGGCATCAACAACATCTGGGATGTCACGAACACCGCCGATTGGTCTTACAACAGCAGCACGCTCATCACGTTCAACAACTCCGACAACGTGACCTTCGACGACACCGGTTCCGACAGTGCGGCCATCAATATTACCACCACGGTTTCGCCCGGGAGCGTGGTGATGAACGCGAATCAGAATTATACTTTCGGCGGCAGCGGCGGGATTGGCGGCGCGGGCAGCTTCACCAAATTCGGCACGGGGACTTTGCTGGTGAGCAACAACAACGCTTTCACCGGCCCGCAGGCTGTCAACGGCGGCGAGATTGAATACAACAACGGTGCCTCCTTTGGCAGCGGAAACATCACGCTGAACGGCGGAATATTGTCCTTCTCGTTGAGCAGCAGCAGCACCTATCTCACGCTGGCCAACAACCTCTCCATTGCCGCCTCCACCACCAACACCATCATCATGTCGCAACGTGAAACCATCAGCGGCACTGTCACCAACAGCGGCACGCTCAACCTCGTCGCCCCGTCCAATACCGGCGGCACCCGCGACTATTTGTCGGGCAGCTGGTCGAAATTTGCCGGCACGCTGAACATCAGCGGCGGCCAGATGCTCAATTGCGTCATCCAAGGCGGCGGTTTTGATGGTTTCAACAACGCCAATGTGACCATCAGCAATGAAACTGTGAGTGTTTCCGGCACGCCGGGCGGAAGCACGATCAATATCGGCGCGTTGTCCGGCAATGCGGGAGCAAACTTACAGGGCAGTTCACAGGATTACGGCGGACTGATCACTTGGCAAATTGGCGGTCTCAATTTGAACACCACTTTCGCCGGAGCTATTCAAAACGGCAGCCTTGGTTCCGCCGCGATCACCAAAATCGGCACCGGCATGCTCACCTTGAGCGGCAGCAGCACGTTCACCAACGCGACGACCGTGAGCAATGGCACGCTGCTCGTGACTGGAAGCATCGGCGGCAGTCCCGTCACGGTGGCGGGCGGTGCCAATTTGCAAGGCACGGGATTTCTCGGCAGCGGCGTGAGCGTTCAGTCCGGCGGAATTATTTCCCCCGGCCTGGGCAACGGCAGTTTCGGCACGCTGACCGTCAGCAACGGGCTCACGCTCGCCACGCCGACTTTGAATTTCGACTTGTCCAGCTCGCCGACCGGTGCCAACGACGAGATTGTCATGCAAGACGGCACGCTGGCCATGAGCGGCGTGCAGGCTTACAATTTCAATCTCGTCAACAACGCGCTGGGCGCGGGCTATTACAGCTTGATTGAAGGCGCAACCGGCTCGACCGCGTGGAGCGGCGTCACGGATAATTTGCCGACCGGAACACGTCAGACTTTTGCGGTGATTCGCCCGGCTGCCGGCAGCAACCCATCCTACGTCCGGCTGGCCGTCACCGGCAGCGCGGCGTCGCTCGTCTGGCAGGGCACCAACGGCAGCGCGTGGGATTTGTCCACAACCACGAACTGGCTGAACGGTTCCGCCGCCGATGAATTTTACAATCTCGACATTGTGCGCTTTGACGACACCTCGACCAACGGCAATGTTACCATCACCGGCACGGTGCAGCCGGCGACCGTGCTGGTCACCAACAATTCGCGCGCCTATACCATCGGCGGCGGCGTTCTCGGCGGCATTGCCAGCCTGACCAAAAGCGGTTCTGGCTCGCTGACGCTGAACAGCTCGAACAGCTACAGCGGCGGCACGACGCTGAATGCCGGCACGATTTTCCTGATGCAATACCAGGCCCTTGGCAACGGCACACTGACGCTGAACGGCGGCACGTTGAGCCTCGGCTCCAGCGTGAAGTTTTACAACGCCATCAACGTCGCGAGCAACACCTCCGTTGCCGTTGGCACGCTCGGCGGCATCGGCGGCGCGGTGACCGGCAACGGCAACCTGAATCTTTCCGTTTCCGGCAACGGCAACACGTTCGACATCTTGGGCGACATGAGCAATTACGGCGGCACGCTTACCGTCAGCAACAGCAACTGTTTTCTCCGGTTCAACTACAACAGTTACGCCATGGTGGATAATAGCGGCGCGAGCTTCAACCTCGGCAGCGGCAACACGACGCTGCTCAACCGCAACTCCGGCACGTTCACTTTTGGCGGCCTGAGTGGCGGCGCGAGCACCACCTTGACGGGCGCCTCTTCCGTGGCCGCGCCAACCTATTATTTCATCGGCGCGAACAATGCCAGCACGGTCTTCGCCGGAACCATCAGCGACAACGTGGGTTTGACCGCACTCACAAAAATCGGCACCGGCTCGCTCACGTTGGCGGGCAACAACACTTTCAGCGGCGGCACCACTGTCAATGCCGGATCGCTCATCGTCAACAGCACCGCCGGGAGCGGCACCGGTTCCGGCACGGTCAGCGTCAATCCGGGCGCGACACTCGGCGGCAACGGCATAAATGGCGGTCAGGTCTCGCTCGCCGCCGGTGCCACGCTCGCGCCCGGCAGCAGCGCGCCCGGCACACTGACCATCAACAATGATTTGGGCCTGAACAACGCCAGCATCCTCCAGTTTCAACTCGGCACGAACAGCGACCGGGTTGCCGTGGCCGGCGACCTGACGCTCGGCGGCACGCTCAACCTCAGCAACGCCGGCGGCTTCGGCCCCGGCACTTACCAGTTGTTCAATTACGGCGGCGCGTTGAGCGTCGGCACCCTGACCATCGGCACGACGCCTGCCAGCTACACCTACACGATTGATACCTCGGTTCAGGGACAAGTAAACCTCATCGTGTCGCTGCCGCAGTTTGGAAACATTCATCCGACGGTGAACGGCCTAGAATTGAGCGGTTCCGGCGGCACTCCCAGTGCAACATATTATCTACTTGCCTCCACCAATCTGACCATGCCGCCGGCCAGTTGGACGCGGCTGCTGACGAACCAGTTTGACAGCAGCGGCAATTTTGATTTCACCAATGTGCTCAATCCAAACTGGCCGCAAGGCTATTACCGGCTGCAATTGCCATGATTTTTGAAATAACCGCCAAATCAGTTCCGTGCGGGACGGCTGTGGATTAAAATAAATTTCACAATGCATTGTAACCATCCGGTGCCGCCGGTCATCACATAATTACCAATGAGAAAACTAATAACCTTCGCCGCAGTGATTTGTGCGGCGGTGTCATTGCCACTCCCCGCTGCGGAAATTTTCACGCCGCCGGTGTCGCCGCATGCGGATTACAATTTCAATCCCGGCTGGAAATTCATCCGGGCGGATGTCGTCGGTGCGGAACAGGTTGATTTTGACGACTCGAAGTGGGCGGACGTGAGCGCGCCGCACACCTACAACGACGTGGATTCCTACACCGCGATCATCAGCCACAGCGGCGGCGACCGGCGGGCGTGGTCGGGCATCACCTGGTATCGGAAACATTTCAAGCTGCCGGCGGGCGCAAAGGACGGGAAGGTGTTTCTGGAATTCGAGGGGCTGAAGCAGGCCGGCCAATTTTGGGTGAACGGAAAGTTTGCCGACAAATTTGAGAACGGCGTCACGGCCTGCGGCCTGGATCTCACCGGGCTGGTCAATTTTGGCGACGCGGACAACATCATCGCCGTGAAGGTGGACAACAGCAATAATTACGTCGAGGAGGCGACTGGCGTCGGCTACGAGTGGATGGGCCGCGCGTTCAATCCCAATTACGGCGGACTGAACCACGACATCGTGCTGCACCTCACGGGCAAGATTTATCAAACGCTGCCGCTTTACGAAAACTTGAAGACGATGGGCGTTTACATTTATGGCTCGAACTTCGACATCAAAAACAAAACCTGCGACGTGAACCTCGAGGCGCAGGTGAAAAACGAATCCGGCGACCAGCAGTCCATCACACTCTCGGCCGTCGTCGTGGGCGCGGATGGAAATGTCTGCGCGCAATTTCAAAGCGACGTTTCGGATCTGGTCAGCGGTGAGACCGAAACCTTCACCGCCAGCGGAAAACTGACCGATGCAAGATTCTGGAGCGATGAAACCCCCAATCTTTACGACGTCTATTCCCTGCTCACCGTGAACGACAAGGTGGTGGACGTGCAGAAAATCACGACCGGTTTCCGCAAGGCCGAGTTCAAGGGCGGCGTCGGCACGGGCGGCGTTTACTTGAACGACAAATTTGTCTGGCTCACCGGCTATGCGCAGCGTTCCAGCGACGACTGGGCGGGCCTCGGCGAGGCGTATCCCGACTGGCTGCACGATTACAACGCGCAGCTCATCCGTAGCACGCACGCCAACTACATCCGCTGGATGCACATTTCGCCGCAGGCGGTGGACGTGCGCGCCTGTGACAAGGCGGGCATCATCGAGGTCTGTCCGGCCGGCGACAAGGAGGGCGACGCGCGTGGCCGCCAGTGGGAGCAGCGCGTGGAAGTGATGCGCGATTCGATAATATATTTCCGCAACGATCCGAGCATCTTGTTTTGGGAGGCGGGCAACAATTCCATCACGCCGGAGCATTTGCAGCAAATGGTGGACTTGCGAAAGGAATTTGATCCGAACGGCGGGCGCGTCGTCGGCTGCCGCACGCTGAACGACGCCGGCTCAACTCCGATTGCCGAATATTTTGGCGTGATGATCGGGCAGGACCCGCGCACGGATGAATTGACGAACCGCACGGAGTTGTTCCGCGCCTACAGCACCGAACGCCGCGACCGCGCGCCGTTCATCGAGACGGAGGATTTCCGCGACGAGGCGGCGCGGCGGTTCTGGGATGATTTTTCGCCGCCGCATTTCGGATTCAAAAAAGGTGAAAACGACACTTATCATTGGAACTCAGAAACCTTCTGCCTTGCGGCGGCGGGGCGATATCACGACTATTTCATCAACCGAATTTCCAACCCCAATCCGGCACATTCGAAATGGTCGGGCTACGCCTCGATTTACTGGTCGGACGCGAACGCCGACGGCCGGCAGGACAGCAGCGAGGTCTGCCGGGTCAGCGGCAAGGTGGATTCCGTGCGCCTGCCGAAACAGGCTTACTATGTCTATCGCGTGATGCAAAATCCCGCGCCGGATCTCCACATTATCGGCCACTGGACTTATCCGGCAAATACTGTGAAGACGATTTATGTCGCGGCCACCCACTGCGATTCCGTGGAACTGTTCGTGAATGGAAAATTCCAGGGCGTCGTGAAATCGCCGGTGAACGGCTACATCTTCGCGTTCCCGCAAATCAAGTTCGCGGCGGGCAAAATCTCTGCCGTGGCCAAAGCGGGCGGCAAAATAGTCGCGCAGGATGAAATTGAAACGGCCGGCGAACCCAGAGCCTTGAAACTGACGCCGCACACAAATCCCAATGGTCTTCAAGCCGACGGTTCGGATGTGGCGTTTTTCGACGTGGAAGTGGTGGATGCGCAGGGCCGCCGCTGTCCGACTGACGAGGCGCGCGTGGATTTCAAAGTGACCGGGCCGGCGATCTGGCGTGGCGGCTACAACAGTGGGAAAATAAATTCCGTGAACAACCTGTATCTCGACACCGAGTGCGGCATCAACCGCGTCGCCATCCGTTCGACGCTGACGCCCGGCACCATCACACTGAGCGCCGCGCGCGACGGGCTGGTGCCGGCAAAAATCCAGATTGAATCCAAATAGATCGAGCGAGGCATTTGACCGCAGCCTTGTTTTGTCAAGGTTTTGGATGTAAATTTATCAGTGTGCATTTCCCACAAACGTTGTTTGGTGCCGTTTGGCTGCGCAAATGGAAACGGCTGGCGACATTCGCGCTGCTGTTGACCGCCGTGCCGGTGTCGTTTTGCTCTCCGGTTGGGACGGCTAATTACTTGATGGATTTTTGGACCAGTGACAACGGTTTGCCGGACAGTTCCGTGACGGCTGTAGCACAAACTCCTGACGGTTATCTTTGGTTCGGAACTTACAATGGTTTGACGCGGTTTGACGGCGTGCAATTTGTAAATTTCGATCCGCTCAACACGCCGGAACTCGGCCATGCGCGGGTGGACGGCCTGTTTGTGGACGCGCAGGGCACGCTGTGGATCAACACCCACGATGGCTCAATGACGTCCTGCCGCAACGGAGTTTTCACCCGCGAATGGCAGGGGGCGCAGGTGTCCGCTGTTTTTTCGAGCACTAATCAAATCTACTTTGCGCTCATGCCCGGCGCGTTGGTTTGCCGGTCAGGAGATTCTACGGCACCTTCCGATTGGCAATCCGTCCAGCTCACGGGGAGAACAACTGGGAATTCATTCCATCAGGACGGTTCGGGCACACTTTGGTATGTGACACGCGACGGCGCGTTGGAGCGGATCAATGGAACCAACTCCGAGCCGGTTTCCAGCGCAGAGCTTTTGAATAGTGAACGGGTCAATTGTCTGACGACGGGCGCCGGCGGACGTCTTTGGGTGGGAACGGAAAAACACGTTTGGCTCCTGCACGGCAACCATTTTGACGACCAGACACCGACGAATGGCGAGCCGGTGGTCAACCCAACATTCATGGCCTGCACCACCAGCAACGGCTGCTGGATCATTGCCGACGGCAGGGTGCGCAAGTGCGAGGGCCGGCGCTGGGTGGCTGAGGCGGCGGCGTGGGCGGATTTGACGGAGATTAATACCACTTATTTCCACGCCTACGAGGACGAGGCGGGCGGAGTCTGGATTCGTGATTTTAGCCGAGGGTTGTTTCATGCCAGGCCGGACGGCAGCACAGAATTCATCTCCTCGGCCAACGGCCTTCCGGATAACCGTGTGAGTTGCTGGTTCCAAGATCGCGAAGGAAATATCTGGGTGGGGATGGATCGTGGTGGTTTGGTGCGGTTGCGGGAAAAAAGATTCCATGCGCTTGGCCTGGAAGATGGATTGCCCATTCCAGTGGTGTCCACCATATGCGAAGCCAACAATGGCGATGTCTGGATTGGAACCCTGGGAGGCGGCTTGAATCGGCTGCGTGGCGGCGCGCTGGCCCGGCTCGATCTTGAAGCCGGCGCCGACAAAGGCAGTTTCTTTTCCGCGTATCCCGACGCGCAAGGCCGTATCTGGCTGAGTGCCGGCCGGGAGGATTTATTTGTGCTGGAAACAAACAAATTTTCCCAGCCGGTTCGACCCGGGCGGGTTCACGGGACCAAGGTGATTTTGGTGGATCACCAAGGACAGGTATGGGTTGGCCGACAAAACGGTTTATCCTGCATCTCCAATAATGTTGTCAACAGCTTCGGCACCTCGAATGGATTTGGCCGGAAAGATGTCCGGGCTTTGGCTGAGGATCGGCAGGGCAACATCTGGATCGGGACGGGCGACGGCGGACTTTACAAATTAGCCGATGGAAAATTCAACAATTATCCGGTGGGTGACCGCGTTGGCAATCAGTCCATCTGGTCGTTGTTGCCGGACACGGACGGCTCGTTGTGGGTGGGCACGTTCCGCGGCGGACTGTTGCGGTTCAAGGACGGCAGATTCACCCGTTACACGACGCAGGATGGTCTGCCTAGCGACATCATCTGCCAGATTCTTGACGATGGACTGGGAAAACTGTGGGTCGGTTCGTATCAGGGAATTTTTTATTTGCCCAAGGATGCCATCAAAGAATATGACGCGGGAAAAATCAAGTCATTGCCCTGCATCGCCTACGGTTTATATGACGGCCTGCCTACGCTCGAATGTTCGGGCGACTACCAGCCTGCCTGTTGGCATGGTCGCGATGGAACGCTATGGTTTGCGACGGTCAAGGGACTGGTGTCGGTTCAGCCGCGCGAAGTGACCATCAACCGGCTACCGCCGCCGGTGGTGATCGAAGATGTTTTCGTGGATGGAAAATCGCTTAGACCAGGAACGAACAATCCTCCGGGTTCGATTCCGGTTGCGTTACCAGCCGGTCTGTCTTTGGCCGGCACGCTGCAAATTCCGCCCGGCAGACATCAATTGGATTTCCATTACACGGCCTTGAGCTTTGCCGCACCAGACAAGGTTCATTTCCGCTACCGGCTGGCCGAGCTGGACGATGGCTGGGTGGAAGCCGATGGCAAGCGTTCCGCCCACTATGGGCCGTTGCGACCTGGCGAATACCGTTTCCAAGTCATCGCCTGCAATAATGACGGCATCTGGAACGAGACCGGCGCGGTCATCAAGTTGAAAGTTTTGCCGCACTTTTGGGAGACGTGGTGGTTTGTGGTCCTGCTGCTTTTTACGACCGTGGCGGCGATCTTTGGTGCCGTGCGCTATGTGGCGACGCGTAGTTTGCGGAGAAAATTGGAATTGTTGAAACAGCAGCGCGCCATTGAGCGCGAACGCGAACGCATCGCTCGCGACATCCACGACGACATGGGTGCGGGCCTGACGCAGATCATGCTGCAAAGCTCGCTTGCCCGCTTCGCGCCACACGACCAGACGCCGGCGCATCTGGCGCAGATCTCCGAAACGGCCCACGAGTTGGTTGGCGCGATGGATGAAATCGTCTGGGCCATTAATCCCGAAAATGACACGCTCGACGGGCTGGTGACCTACATCGGGAAATATTTTCAGGAATATGTGACGCAGGCCGGACTGCGATGCCGGCTTGACCTGCCCGCGCTGTTGCCCTTGTTCACGGTCTCGGCGGAAATCCGCCACAACTTGTTCCTCGCGGTGAAAGAGACGTTGAACAACGTAGTCAAACACGCGGCGGCGACGGAGGTGCTGCTGCAATTGAAAATGCAGCCGCCCGGTTTCAGCTTCGTCATCAAAGATGATGGCTGTGGTATTGATTCTAATGGCAACTTGACCGGGTTGAAAAAAACTGGTCGTATTTCGTCCGGCCGCGGCTTGCAGAATCTTGTCAGCCGGCTGGAAAAAATCGGTGGCACCTGTAAAATCAGCAGCGAACCGGATCGTGGAACCGAGGTGGAGTTGACTGTCAGGCTGCAAAACGAAGGCAGTCCCACCGCACGTTCGCCGGGGAATGTTTCCCTTGGAAAGATCTGATCTGGGGAACCAGACAAAAAAACTATGACCATCAAAATTGCCATTGTGGAAGACGACGTGCGGGTGCGGGTGAGCCTGGCGCGATTGATTGATGCCACCGAGGGCTTCGTTTGCGTGAGCCAGCATCCTTCCGCTGAAAATGCCCTGATGGAACTCAAGGTGACCCGGCCGGACGTGGTGCTCATGGACATCAACCTGCCTGGTATGAACGGCGTCGAGTGCGTGCGCCGACTCAAGGAATTGCTCCCCGAAACCCAGGTGGTGATGCTGACGGTGTATGAAAACACAAACATCATTTTCAGTGCGCTGGCGGCGGGTGCCAGCGGATACCTGTTGAAGAAAAGTTCCCCGGAGGAGCTCGTTGAGGCCGTCCGTGATGTGTATAAAGGCGGTTCGCCGATGACCAGCCACATTGCGCGGAAAGTGGTGGCGTCCTTTCAACAGGTCGCAAACCCGGTGCATGAATATGAAAAACTTTCACTGCGCGAACAGGAGGTGCTGGACTGCCTGTCCAAGGGGTTTCTATACCAGGAAATTTCCGACCGATTGAAGATCAGTTACGCAACGGTTCATACGCACATCCGGCATATCTATAAGAAGCTGCACGTCCGCACGCGCACGGAAGCAGTGACCAAGCATTTTCAAAAAGTTGGCACTTCGGACTCATCTTCGGAAAGGCTGCCGGTCAAACCCACTATCGAAGATAAATAGCCGAGGCAGGATGGTTCAATTCTTATGCCGGGCGAGCGGCGCTCGCGTCCGTCACCAGCAGTAGTTTTGAATGTAAATTGGAGTCGCCAGCCGCCCATAAATAGTGTATGATTGTTTTCAGTCCATGAGCGACATCACCCTGATGCTGGAGGCCATTTCAACCGGCGACAGCCACGCTTCGGAGCAATTGCTGCCGCTGGTTTACGACGAATTACGGCGGCTCGCGGCAGCACGAATGTCACAAGAAGCGGCCGGACACACCTTGCAGCCGACAGCTTTGGTGCATGAAGCGTGGCTGCGGCTGGTCGGCGGACAAAAGCAATCGTGGGAAAACCGCGCGCATTTTTTTGGCGCGGCGGCGGAGGCGATGCGACGAATTCTTATCGAACGCGCGCGGCGCAAATCGCGGCTCAAGCGCGGCAGCGGCCAGGCCCTGCTGGACATCGACGACCTCGACGTGATTGCCGTGATGCCGGACGACAAAGTCCTGCTCGTGGACGAGGCGCTGGAACAACTTAAATTGGAGGATCCGGAAAAGGCCAAAATCGTCCTGCTGAAATTTTTCGCCGGGCTGACCAATGAACAGGCTGCGGAAATCTTGAATGTGAATGAGCGCACCGTCCGCCGGCAGTGGGAATTTGCCAAGGCCTGGCTGTTCGACCGCATTCGTGGAGAACTTTGAGCCGACCAAAAAATCGCCGCCGTTTTTTTCCGCCGATGGCGCATGAATCATCAGAGATGGAAACAGTCAGACAACGGATCGAAACACTCTTTGACGCCGCGCTGGAATTGAAAAATTCAGCCGAGCGCGCTGTTTTTTTGGAGGATGAATGCGCGGGGGATTTGCCCTTGCGGGCGCGCCTTGAGCGTCTGCTGTCCGCCCACGGACAAGCGAAGATTTTCTTCGCTGACTGCGTTCCGGCATTGGCTCCGGCTGAATCTGGCGATATCTCCGGCAGCGTGGTGCAGGCGGACGAAAAATTAGGCGTGTGCATCGGGCCTTACAAGCTGCTGCAAAAAATTGGCGAAGGCGGCTGCGGGGTGGTCTATATGGCGGAACAGGAAAAGCCAGTGCGCCGCCGTGTGGCGCTGAAGATCATCAAGCTGGGCATGGACACCAAAAATGTCATCGCCCGGTTCGAGGCGGAGCGGCAGGCGCTGGCGCTGATGGATCATCCCAACATCGCTCGCGTGCTCGATGCGGGCGCGACGGAAACTGGCCGGCCGTATTTCGTGATGGAACTGGTGCATGGCATCCGCATCACGGAATATTGCGACGAGCGGCAGCTCGACACGCGGCAACGGCTAAATTTGTTCATCCAGGTTTGTCACGCCATCCAGCACGCGCACCAAAAAGGCATCATTCACCGTGACATCAAGCCCTCGAACATCCTCGTCACGCATCACGACGGCGTGCCGGTGCCCAAGGTGATTGATTTCGGCATCGCCAAGGCCATCGAAGAAAAGCTCACGGACAAAACGCTATTCACCGTTTATGGAAATTTCATCGGCACGCCGGCTTACATGAGTCCCGAACAGGCCGAATACAGCGGACTGGACATTGACACGCGCAGCGACATTTATTCGCTCGGCGTTTTGCTTTACGAGCTGCTCACCGGCAAAACACCGTTTGAACAAAATGAACTGCTCGCGTCCGGCCTCGATGAAATGCGCAAGACGCTGCGCGAACGCGAACCGCACCGGCCTTCGACCCGGCTGGACACCTTCCAGCCGGAGGAACTGACGGCCACGGCGTTGCGCCGGCACATCGAACCGCCGAAATTGCAGTTGTTGTTGAAAGGCGACCTGGATTGGATCGTGATGAAGGCGCTGGAAAAAGACCGCAAGCGCCGTTACGAAACCGCCAACGGCCTGGCGATGGACATGCGCCGATTCCTTGACAACGAACCGGTGCTGGCCCGTTCGCCGAGCCGCTGGTATCGCTTTCAAAAACTGGTGCGGCGCAACCGTGGGGTTTTTGCGGCCACGGGTGCGGTGGCGCTTGCATTGGTGATCGGCCTCGGTACATCCACCTGGCTGTTTTTGAAGGAGCGGAAATCCGAACAGCAGCAGGTGCGGTTGCGTCATGATGCCGAGAGCCGGGAAAAAATCACCCATGCGGCCCTGCTCGTCAGCCAGGGCAGGTCTGATGAGGCGGACAAGCTCGCGGCTTCGATTTCGTTTGACCGGCCGTCGTTGGAAAGTTCAGCCGTGTTGCGTTCGTTGGGCGAGTGGCATGCCTTGCAGGGACGGTGGCAGCCGGCAGCTGATTATTTCCTCCGTCTTCAGCAGGTTAATCAACTCGATGGCTGGGATGTTCAGACGCTGGATTATCTTGGAAACGCGGCGGTGCTGGCGCAGCAGGGCGATGTGAAAGGCTATGAAAATTTAAGACAGGAAGCGATCACCCGGTTTTCGTCCACCGGCAATCCGTTGGTGGCAGAGCGGATCATCAAAGCCAGCCTTTTGCTGCCCGCAAGTCAAGAGGTGCTCAGCCAGCTGGCCGGGCTGTCCCGCATCGCTCGACCGGGTTCTGCGAGCAATGGCACGAACCAGTTTCCGTCGGGCGCAGTCTGGCACCGAAATGTTCCCGGCGGTAATAATTCCGACACCAACGCAACATCACCATTGCCGACCGAATCTGCGGGACTGGGGCTGGTGGGAACATACAGCTTCGATGGGTTGAGCGTCGGAGTCGAATTTACTGAACCGGTGGACATGGCCAGCGCCACCACAAAAGATAATTACAGTGTGAGCGGCTCCACCGTGACCAATGTGACGCCCGGGGTTGACGACAAAACGGTTGTATTATGGCTGTCCTCGAAACTGGCACGGGACTTTTCAGTCACGGTTCAAAATGTGAAGAATCCCAGCGGCCAGCCAGTGGCCGGCAGCAGCATCGGTGGCACGGCCTTGAATCTACAACTGCACGATCTCGACACCGGCCAGCCGTGCTCGGTGTCATATCAAGGCGGCGTGGCGCAGATTGTGGCGGGCGGGGAAAACATCTGGGAAAAGGCGGATCATTTTGTCTATGCGTTCACGAAGATCACCGGCGACTTCGATTACCGGTTGAGAATCAATTCCATCAGTTCAGCCTCGGAAATTTATGCGCGAACCGGGTTGATGGCGCGCGACTCATTTTCCGGGCATGGCTCCCGCGAAGTCATGGTGGGGGTGAACGCCGAGAACACCTTCCAGGTATTGATGCGGGGAGTGACGGACGGCGATGCGGCCAGCCAGCCACCCAATCCGTTGCCGCTGGCGGGCGGATCGAATTCCTGGGTGCGCTTGCAGCGGCTGGGTTCGGTCTTCCATTGCTATGCGGGCACGAACGGGATTGATTGGAATGAACTTTATCTCTTTGACAGCGCCGCCGGAACCGAGGAGCCATTTGCAGATCAGATTTATTTTGGGATCGCCACGTCATCCCATACTGCGAAGGCCACCGTCACCGCCGTGGTCAGCGATCTGGGGATCAATCCCGATGTGAACATGATGCTGCCCTCCGCCTTGCTGGAATACCGGCTCGGCAATTACGCCGAATCTGAAGAATGGTGCCGGCAGTGCCTCAGCTATCCCGAATACAACGCCTCGCGCAGGGCCGCGGCGCGGGTGATTCTGGCCTTGGACAGCGTGCGCCTTGAGCAATCGGACAAGGCCCGAACAGAGCTGGCCCTGGCCACGGATTCGATCAGCCGTAAATTTGCCGACGGCCTGAATCCGGGATCATCTTCGCAAGGTTATTGGTTTGACTGGATCATCGCCCGGCTGCTGCGGGACGAAGCGGCAGCGGAAATCCATTGATTCATTGCAGATTTCAGCAAATTTAGCCGGTCAGCCGTCCGACCCTAAATTTTTCATTCAAGAATGTCCGCTTTTGGATGGAGATAACGCATTACTTCATGAAAGCCTAAATTTGTCGCAGACCCCTAAGCACTGGCGTATTCGGAACGCACCTTGCTCGTGAAGGTTGGCGGCGGCGAAAAAAACAAAACGAACATAACCCATGAAAAACTCGATCAAACTTAAAGCATTGTGTCTGGCGACCACCGCCATTGTTGGCTGCTCGGTCGCCTCGGTTTCCGCGCAAACCATCAGTTGGAATTTTGATGGTTGGGGAGACGTCAGCGGTCCCAGCGAGTTTGCGGGTGTCGCTCTGGCGCCCTATTGGAACAGCACCTACCTGATTGATGGCAACAGCGGTGCTACAGAAAACAACCTGCTGGACAGCACCGGAACGGCCACCTCCATGAGTGTGGGCAGTTTTGTTGATAATAGCCAATATGGCTACCAAATACAATCTGCCGGACCTGGAGTGGATGCGGATGGCACCTACAGCCGAAGCGTGCTCAATGGCTACCTGAACAACGGCGGCGGCGGTTCGGTCAGTATGACATTGAATTCGATTCCTTATTCGGTTTACAACATAATTGTTTATCTGTCTTCCGACACGGCCGGCCGGGTGGGAACGGTCAATATTGGAAGCACAACCTACGATTTCTCCACCATGGGGCCGGCCGAAATCGGCGGGACGCCAGCGACCGCCGGCAGCAGCAATGCTTCATTTGTTCAAACCACTGACACAATCGGTGGCAATCCAAGCGCCGACTATGCCGTTTTTTCAGATCTGACCGGCAGCTCCCAGACGATTATGTCCACGGTTGCGTCATACGGTGGCATTGCGGGTTTCCAAGTCGTCGCTGTGCCGGAACCTAGTTCAATGGCTTTGGCTGGTTTGGGTGGTATCGGGATGTTGCTGGCACTGCGCCGCAAGCAAGCCTGATGCTGAGTTTTTTGTGGGTCGGCTAATTCAAGGCGGTGGCGACCTTAAGTTGTCACCGCTTTTCCTATCGGCAGCTTGAATGTATCTTGTTAAATATTTTCGTATGCCAATGTTGTATCAGTTGGTTTGCCGGTTTCAAGCCACGGTGACGCTTCGATTCCTTCCGCCAAATTTGCGCCGGAATTTCCGCCCGAATCGTGCCTTTACCCTGATTGAACTTCTGGTGGTTATTGCCATCATCGCCATTCTAGCCGCGTTACTGCTGCCGGCGCTGGCCAGCGCCAAACGCAAGGCGCAACAAGGAGTCTGCCTGAGCAACCTCAAGCAATTAAGCATGGCCAACATCATGTATGCCGGCGATAACAATGGAGCCTTGATGCAGGCCGCCGCCAATCCCGCCTATGGCCCCGTCGCTGAATGGATTGGCAGCATGGTTGATTATTTTTCCAAGGCGACCAATCTGATCATTTGCCCATCGGCAAAGGATGCCATCAGCGGCAATGGCATAAACGCTACCGCCGTCGCACAGCCCGGAACGGCCAACAATGCTTATATTCTTTATTTTGGGCAAAATACGCCGATAGGCACGGCTAGTGCCGCTAGTTACAGCTACAATGGTTGGTTTTATTCTAAGAACGGTGCTGATACTCTAGTTGTAGAAGGAGGTTACGGAGTTACAGATCCAGTCTGGATCTACAACAAGGAATCCGCTATTCAAGCTTCGTCGGCGACACCAGTTTTTGCGGATGGCAACTGGGAAGATGCCTATCCGGCTGAGCTGGACTCACCTTGTGTGAATCTTTGGAGTGGAAGCGATATCATAAACCAAAAGAGCGGCTATGAAATGGGGCGCATCGCCATTCAGCGACACGGTGGTGTTGCCGCCGCTTCGCGAAATTATACAGCCGCTTGGACATCTTCCTCACCGCCCGGCGGGGTCAATGTGACCATGTTTGACGGCCATGCTGAGCTTTCCAAGCTGCCCAATCTTTGGTCTTACCAATGGCACGCCGCTTGGGGGCAAAAATTTACTCCGGCGATAGGGACACCCAAGGCGTATTAATGATTACCCGCAAATACACTCTGTTGAACAATTCGTTTAACCGCTGCCAACCCAAAACAAACAAATCAAAATTATGAAACAACCAATCAAAAGCATGAAACGGACGATGTCAGATCAATGCTGGAAAAAAGTGGTTCTGAGCCTCGGCCTCTTGGCGCTCATCGGCACCCTCCAAGCTCAGACCGTCACCAACCCCGTGTCGAACCGGGTCATAAGTTGGAACTTGGATGATTATGGCACGGTCAATCCCACTGACCTCGCCGGTCTGGCACCGGCGACGAATTGGGTGGACAACTATCTTAATAACATCACCACCAGCCTGCCGGACAACACGGGCATGGCCACGACGCTCAATTTAAGCTATAGTTCTTACAACACCTATTCAGTTGAAGGTCATCCTGGTTACGATGCGAATGGCACGGCAAACCGCGAAATGCTGAATGGCTTTCTAAATGCCGGTCCCGCCGCGTGGAATCCACCGGTCACCAACACCTATGTTTCGCTTACCAACATTCCTTACTCCCAATATGACGTTGTAGTCTATTTCAACTCCGACACCAGCGGGCGCCACGCCAGCATAGACAACGGCACCACAACATATTATTTCAGCACGGTGGGTTCTCCATCGGTGAATGCTGCCTTTGCGGTGTTTACTCCCACTACGCAGACGAATAGCTCGGTTTTTCCCAGCGCCGACTTTGCCTTCTTCCCCGGCATGACCAACCTCAATGCGATCTTCACTGAGAAACCCAAGTCTGGCAACGACCAATGGCTTGGCATCGCCGGTTTCCAGGTGATCCAATCTTCCAATGTTTATGTGCTCTATGGTCCAACTCCGGTCACTCAAACAATCTCACAAGGACAAGCCGCCAATTTTAGCGTCACGGCCGGCGGCTTGAACCCTGCCTACCAATGGCAGCACGCAGGCACCAACATTCTCAACGCCACGAATGCGACTTATGCCATCGCCTCAACGGTGTCCGGCCAGGACGGGAATTATGATGTCGTCATCACCAACAGCTTCAGTTCCGTCACCAGCGTCGTGGAGACACTGACCTTCTATGCGCCAAAGACGGATACCTGGGCCGGCACAGGTTCTGCCTGGGACTTCAGTTCGCTCAATTGGACGATCAATGGCAATATGTCACAAACGAATTATGCCGATACCGACAATGTCCGCTTTGATCCGCTCGGCGTCGCCCAATCGTCGGTTTCACTTGCCGGCACCGTCATGCCCGGTTCCATCACGGTCTCCAATGCCAGCTACACATTTACCGGCGGCAGTCTCAACGGTTCCGGTTCTTTGCGCATTCGCAACAACGCCACGCTGATTCTTGACACCGTGGACACGCGCATCGGCTCGACGACAATTGACGCGGGCAGCACCTTCCAACTGGACAATAACGACACCGCCGGCTCGTTCGGTTCCGGCGCATTGACGAACAATGGCGCACTGTTGTTCGATTCGAATGGCAACGAGGCTTACGGCTATCCGGTCTATGGCACCGGCAGCATCACCAACCTCGGTTCCTCCGGCACCATCACACTCGGTAGCAGTCTAAACGCAAATTATCTCGTCCAATCCGGCAATGGCAGCTTGTGGTTGCAGGGCAACAACAGTCTGACCAGCGGATTTGTGGTTTCCAGCGGCACCGTCCAGGCGCGCGCGCAGAACTGTCTCGGTCTGGCTCCGATCACCATCTCAGGCGGTGAATTGCAACTGTGCTTTCCCATTGATTTCCCCGGCACGAACCTGACGCTTGCCGGTGGCGTGCTGCACGGCGGCATCAGTGGCGCCAATATTTTTGAGGGCCAGGTGAACCTCGCGACGGATTCCGAAATCAATGCTGATAATGGCAGCCAATTCACCCTGAACAATCCGGCTGGCCTGTCGGGAACGACATTCAACCTTGCCGTGAATGGCCCTGGCTACACCGGCACGTTGATTCTGGTGGGAGCGAACAATACCTGGAACAGCGTCACCTGTAACTTTGGCACCCTGCAAATTGGCAATGGCGGCGCCACCGGCAGCCTGGGCGGCGGCACGATCACGGATGGCGGCGCGCTGGCTTTTGATCTGGCTGGAAACCTGGTGGTGACCAACCCGGTCACCGGCAGCGGTGCGCTCAATCAAATCGGCTCCGGCACAACTTACTTCACTGGCGACCTGAGCGGCTTGAGCGGCAGCGTCACCGTTTCAGCGGGCGGCCTGGGCGGCACCACCACCATTGGCGCGCCGCTGAGCGTTTTGCCCGGGGCCGCACTGGTGCCCGGAACGCAGTCGGCCATTGGCACGCTGACGCTCAACGGCGGATTGACGCTTGGCGGTAACGTGGCGGTGAAAATCAACAAGTCGCTCGCGCAATCCAACGACTTGGTTTCCGTCTCCGGCAGCTTGAGTTCCACCAATGCCGGAACACTGACCGTAAATAATCTCGGCCCGGCGCTCGCGGCTGGCGACAAATTCACCCTGTTCAGCCAGCCGGTCACTGGTGGCACAAACCTTACCGTCACCGGCGGCGGCGTGACTTGGTCAAATAATCTCGTCAACGACGGCAGCATCATCGTGCTCTCCACGACGGTTCCGCATCCGGTGATTCGGAACATTTCGTTGAGCGCCGGCAATTTGGTGGTCAGCGGCACGAACGGCACCGCCAACGGCACTTGCTATCTTCTGTCCTCGACGAATCTGACGACGCCGCTGGCCAGCTGGACGCGCGTAAGCACCAACGCCTTTGACGGCAGCGGCAATTTTAACATCACTAACGCCGTTGGCAGCACGCCGCAGGACTTTTACATCCTGGAATCACAGTAATCTTGAACGACCAGAGCCGTTTTGACACCAAAGGCTCCCGGCTCAAAACCGGGAGCCTTTTTTACGAATGAAACATCTTCCCGTTGCCCGACTCGCCGCCATCGTTGCCATCTTCGCGGTCACCAGCGTCCGCGCCGCCCTGCCCGCCGGTTGGATTAGCGAGGATATCGGCTCGCCCGCGAAAGCCGGTCAGGCAAGTTATGCCAATGGTCTTTGGACTGTCACCGGCGGCGGCGCGGACATCTGGAACAACGCCGACCAGTTCCAGATGACGCATACTAATTTGAATGGCGATGGCATCGTCGCAGCACAGGTTTTATCGCAAACGTCCGCCAACTCCTTCGCGCAAGTCGGAGTGATGATTCGCAACAGCAACAGCAGCGGCGCGGCGGAAGCTTCCGTCTCCATCACGCCCGCCAGCGGCGTGACGTTCCGCTACCGCTTGAGCGCGGGAGCTTCGACGGCACAAACGCTGGTCGCGGGCGTCACCGCGCCCGTGTGGGTCCGGTTGGTCCGTGCCGGCAGCAGTTTTGCCGCGTCTTACAGCAGCGACGGCATGAGCTGGTTTCCCATCGGCTCGGCGCAGACGATTGCCATGACCACTTTCCCGCTCGCCGGCCTTTGCGTCACCGCCCACGACAACACGACGACGAACCTCGCCGCATTTACCAATGTTTCACTCACAGTTGGTCCGCAGGCAGCCGTGCCGTCCGATTTGGCAAATAAAATGACTTACCAAACGACGTGGCCGCTGCCGCAGCTCAACGTCGCCGCTCTCGCGCCCACGCCACGCATGGGCTGGAATTCGTGGTTCGTTGTCGGCGACACTGTCGGGCCGACGGAAAATTTGATCACCAATACCGCCACCGCGCTTATCGCCGACGGCCTCGCCGCCGCCGGCTACAAAATCGTGACGATTGACTGCACCTGGATCGCTTCGGGCCGAGGCTACCGCGACGCCAACGGAAATTTGGTCGTGGACCCGACGCGCTGGCCGGACGGAATGAAATTTGTCGCTGATTATGTCCACGGCCTGGGCCTAATCATGGGCGGTTACTCGGACATCGGCACCAATGGCTGGGGCAGCCCGTCGCAAATCGGCATGAATGGCTATTATCAGCAGGACGCGAATCAGTTCGCCGCGTGGACATGGGATTTCATCAAAATTGACGACCACGGGCCGGGCGATTTTTATTCGGCTTGCACCGCCATCGTCAATAACGCCTCGAACCGGCCCATCGTCGTGAGCTTGTCCACGCCGCAGACGGATGGATTGGAATTCGCGCCGCGCTGCGCCAATTCATTTCGAGTCAATAACGACATCGCCGGCGTCAGCGGCTCCGTCGCGTGGAGTTCGATTCTCTGGGAATTCGACACCGCGCAGGCGGACTGGTTCGCGCAGGCACCGGGACATTTTCTCGATCCCGACATGCTGATGGTGGGTTTCAACGGCATCAGCGATCTCGAAGGCTGGACGACTTTCAATCTCTGGTGCATTCTTGGCGCGCCGCTGATGATCGGCACCGATGTGCGTCCGGGCGGCGGCGCGTTTCCACCGGCCATCACCGCCACCACCATCGCCACGCTCACCAACGCCGAGGTGATCGCCGTGGATCAAGATTCTCTCTGCGCCGTCGGGGTGCCGCTCGCCGGCGGCACGTCGGTCTATGCCAAACCGCTCGGTAATTTTACCGGCGGGCAATTCGCCGTGCTGCTGCTGAACCGCTTGAGCGTCGCGCAAAACCTCACCGTGAATTGGAGCGATCTTGGCCTGGCCGCTGGCAGTTCCGCCACGGTGCGCGATTTGTGGGCGCATCAAAACTTGGGCAGCTTCACCGGCAGCTATACCGCCACCAACATTCCGGCGCACGGCTCGGTCATGCTCAAGGTCGCCGGCGCGTTTGACTGGAATCATCCGCGCAGCTACGAAGCCGAATCGGCTTACAACAGTTTTTCCGGCACGGCGTTTTACGTGCCGCACAACTCTAATTTCTCTTCGGGCGCTTATGTCACAGGCGTTGGTTTCGGCGCGACAAATGCGTTTCAATTCAATCAAGTCGCCGCGCCGTCGAATGGCCTTTACGAAGTGGATATTTATTATGCCGGTGTCAGCAACCGCACCTCGCAGGTAAGCGTGAACGGCGGCACAGCAACAAATCTTTCCTTCTCCGCTACCGGCAACGACACGAGCAATGTCGGCGTGCTGCCGGTTTATCTGCCGTTGTCCGCTGGCAACAACACGCTTACGTTCGGCAACCTCACTAATCTCGCGCCGAACTTCGACAAGATCGTCGTCTCGCGCGGCACGCCGTCCGGCTTGCAGGCAAACGGAGGCAATGGGCAGGTAAATCTTTTCTGGACTGCGCCGGCGGGCGATACCACGTTCAAGGTGTATCGTGGCACCACGGGCGGTGCGGAAACATTTCTCGCCGGCGGTTTGACGGCGACAAATTACACCGACACGGCGGTGACGAACGGCGTGACTTATTTTTATTTTGTGACGGGCGTTAATCCCACGCTCGGCGGCGAAAGTCCGCCGTCCGCCGAGGTCAGCGCCCGGCCGGGCTTCGCCACGACGAGCTTTGCATTTCCCTCTTTTGTGTTGTCCAACAATCCCGTTGCCTACTGGCGTTTGAATGAAACCAACGGCAGCACGACGGCCGTGGATTCAGCCGGCGGTTACAACGCCACCTACGGCAGCGCCGTCGCGCTCGGCGTCGCCGGGCCGCGGCCGCCGGATTTTCTCGGCTTTGAAATCACCAACACTGCCGTGCAACTCGCCAATGGCGTGAACAATTCCTGGCTGACCATGCCGGCGCTGAATCTGAACACCAACAACGTGACCTTCACTGCGTGGATTTATCCCATTGGCGGCCAGGCGGCTTACGCCGGCCTGTTGTTTTGCCGCAGCGGCAGCACTGTTGCCGGGATGAACTATGACAGTTCGGGCGCAAATCTGGGCTACACCTGGAACAACGATTCGGGTTCGTGGGGCTGGAGTTCCGGCGTGCAGCCGCCGGCCAATCAATGGTCGCTCGTCGCCTTGGTTGTGCAGCCAACAAGCACGGTCGTGTATATGATCAATACGAACGGCTCGCAAAGCGCAACGAATTTTTTGGCCCAGCCGAACCAGGCTTTCGCCGGCAACGGCACCATCGGCACCGACACCTTCGCTTCCACCGCGCGGGTTTTCAACGGCGTGCTGGATGAAGTTGCCGTGTTCAATTACGCGCTGACGCCAGCGCAAATCCAGCAGCTTTACCAAAACGGCCATGAGTTAGCGCAGGTGCAAATTGAAATGCAATTGATCGGGGGCAATCTGAATTTGAACTGGCCGCAAGGAACTTTATTCCAATCTACAAACCTTTTCGGCCCGTGGCTGGTTGTGCCAAACGCAGTTTCGCCTTATAGCATTCTGCCAACCAACGGTTCCATGTTTTACCGGATACGGCTGCAACAGTGAAAACAAGATATGTCCAGATTGTTTTCCTTTGGCTTGCTTTTGCGCTCTCTGCCGCTGCGCAATCGTGGGTGATCTATTTGTCCGGCACGAATTTTAGCAGCACCAGCTCCTTTCAGGCGCAGTGGAATTATCTTTATCCCTGGGGTTCAGATCACAACGGCAGCGCGCGGATGTTTGCCACTAATGTTAATGTGGCCGGCGGCGTGGTGACGTTGACATCCTATCCCACCAGCGGCGAAGGTGCCAGCAGTGTTTATCCCTATTTGACGATTGATTACAACTCAGGAACGATTTACGCCAAGCAACCGGTAACGGTGAACGCGGAGTTCCCATTTTGGGAGGTTTCCGGTTATTTCCAGTGTTCATCCACCACGGGCACCTGGCCGGCGTTTTGGCTGACGGGTGCGTGGGGTTGGCCGCCGGAAAGTGACATCATGGAATACAAAGGCAGCAGCGGATGCAATCAGAACACTTACACGGGTGCCTGGCAGGGCCAGATCACCACGGTTTCCTTGCCGGGCAACTGGCACAGCTATCAGGCGTGGCTGACGCAGGTAAACGCGACTGACGTTGACATTTATTACTACATTGATGGCTCGTTGATTTCCATCCAACGCGGCACGAATTTCGTGAACCAGCCGATGTGGCTGATCATGGATTATCAAATGGAAGGTTCTTCCGGTTCGCCGGGGCCGAATTATGTCACGACGATGAGCGGAAGTAACATCGTTGTCGCGGCGCAGAGCGCCGGATTGAGCGGCACCATCATCGGCACGCCCGGTTCCTACAACAGCAGCGGCAACACCAATGGTCTGCTCTTTGATGGCAACCTGGGCACGTTCTTCGACGGCCCCGATCCCAGTGGAGATTGGGCGGGGCTGGATCAGGGCGCGGGCGTGAGCAACATCATCACGGAAATCGTCTATGCGCCCCGACCGGGTTGGGCGTGGCGGATGGTCGGCGGTGTGTTTCAAGGAGCCAATCAACCAAATTTTAGCGACGCGGTCACGCTTGCAAAAATCACCGTGCTCCCGCCAGATTCGATCGCCACCGGGCAAGCAATCACCAACAGCACGTCTTTTCGTTACCTGCGTTATGTCGGGCCAAACAACGGCTATTGCAACGCTGCCGAAATCAGTTTCATCGGCCACGCCCAGAATTTTTTATCGGGAACAGTCATCGGCACCAGCGGCTCTTTCGCCAATCGTCCGCAAACCATGAAAGCCGCCGTCTTCGACGGCAATGCCGGAACTTTTTTTGACGGGCCGGACGCCAGCGGCGACTGGGCTGGATTGGATTTTGGCACAAACATCAGCATGGTGATCTCCGCCGTGGGCTACGCCCCGCGCGGAGGTTGGGAATCTCGCATGACGGGTGGCACATTCCAAGGAGCCAACAAACCCGATTTCAGTGACGCCATAACGCTGGCAACAGTCCCTTCCACTCCGACCGACGGACAACTCACCAGGCTTGCCGTCAACAACTCCAATACCTTTCGCTACGTCCGGTATTTGTCGCCGGCCAACGGCTATTGCAATGTCGCCGAATTGCAATTTTTTGGCGTCAACGGGCCAAATTCATTTCCGCTGCCGCCCTTGAATTTGAATGCGACGTCCGACAATGTCGCCGACGTGTTGTTAAATTGGACCGGCTCCGTGTCCGCGACCAGCTACAATATTCGCCGTTCAACCAACAATGGACTTGCCTACACATTCATTGGAACCTCATCCACGACAACCTTCATAGACACCAACACGGTGAGCGGCACGAGTTATTACTATGTCGTTTCTGCCTTGAATTCCAATGGTGAAAGTTCCAATTCCAGTCCGGCTGTTGTCCGGCCATGTTACGCCGCGAGCAGTGCAGCCTGTTTATCATTCATGTTATCCAACAATCCGGTCGCCTACTGGCGCTTGAATGAAACCAACGGCAGCACGACCGCGCTGGATTCCGTCGGCGGTCACAACGCTACTTACGGCGGTGTTGTATTAGCCGGTGTCGCCGGGCCACAGCCGCCGGATTTTCTCGGCTTTGAATTGACCAACACCGCCGCGCAATTTGTTGGCAACGCGACCAACTCCTGGATTACGATCCCGGCTCTGAATTTGAACACAAACACGGTGACCTTCACTGCGTGGATTTATCCCATCGGCAGCCAGGCGGCCTATGCCGGTCTGGTGTTCTGTCGCAGCGGCAGCACTGCTGCGGGAATGAACTATGACGGTGCCGGTGCGAATCTGGGTTACACTTGGAACGGCGATTCGGGTTCGTGGGGCTGGAATTCCGGCGTCCAGCCGCCGGCAAATCAATGGTCGTTTGCCGCCGTGGTTGTGAAGCCAATGAACGCGGTTGTGTATCTGATAAATACGAACGGCTCGCAAAGCGCCACAAATGTTTTGACCCAGCCAATTCAGGCTTTCGCCGGAACCGGCACCATCGGCACCGACACCTATGCGTCTACCGCGCGTGTTTTCAACGGCCTGCTGGACGAAGTCGCCGTGTTCAATTACGCACTATCGCCAGCGCAGATACAGCAGATCTACAACAACGGCCACCAGTTGCCGCAGGTGCAGGTCGGGCTGCAGGCCGCCGGCGCGGGATTGAATTTGAACTGGCCGCAAGGCACACTATTCCAAGCAACGAATCTCTCCGGCCCATGGTCAGCGGTGACAAATGCCGCGTCGCCATTTGCCGTGACGCCAACCAACGCGGCGGGATTTTTTCGGGTTTTGCTGCGATAAAAAATGAAACTGACACACGCAATTATTTTGTTGTTCCTCCCGGCAGGTTTGCTGCACGCCGCAATTACGCCGCCCAATGATCCGCTCACCGAACGTGAACAGCAGATTGTTGCCGCCGCGAAACTCGAGGAGAACGCAGCGCCGCATTTCAACGGCGCGATGATTGTCGGCATCCGCCCGAAAACGCCGCTGATTTACGCGTTGTCCGTCAGCGGCGAACGCCCGATGATGTTCGCTGCAAGAAATCTTCCCGCCGGACTCAAGCTGGATTCGCAGGGTGGCGTCATCAGCGGTTCGTTGAAACAAGCTGGGGAATACAAGTTCATTGCGCTGGCAAAAAATTCCGCCGGTGAGGCACAGGCGGAAATTGAAATTGTGGCCGGCGACACGCTCGCGCTCACGCCGCCGCTGGGCTGGAACAGCTACGACAATTTTGGCGACTCCGTGACCGAGGCCGAGACGCTCGCCAACGCCGAGTGGCTCAAGCAGTATCTCCAGCCGTTTGGTTGGGACACGGTCGTGGTGGATTTCCGCTGGTATGATTCGCTGGCCGACGGCATCCGCGTGCAAAATCCCGAAGGCGTGACAATTGACGAATTTGGCCGCTGCGTCCCGCCGACGAACCGATTTTCTTCCGCTGCCAATGGCGCGGGCTTCAAGCTGCTCGCCGACAAGCTGCACGCGATGGGCTTGAAGTTTGGCATTCACATCATGCGCGGCATTCCGCGCAAAGCGGTCGAGCAAAACCTTCCGATTGCCGGCTCGAAATTCACCGCCGCGCAAGCGCCGCTGCCCGAAGGCGACACCAACCGCACCTGCGTCTGGAACCACGACATGTTCGGCGTGGACGCGACGACCGATGCCGGAAAGGCGTGGTATGCGAGCATCGCGCAACAATACGCCGCGTGGGGCGTGGATTTCATCAAGTGCGACGACATCGCCGACTTTTTTCGCGGAAGATATTATGGCGGTGACGAAATCGAGGCGCTCTCCACCGCGCTGCGGCAGACGGATCATTCCATCATCCTGAGCCTGTCACCCGGCCCGTCGCCGGTGAATGCCAGCGAGCATCTGAAACAGTTCGCCAACCTCTGGCGCATCTCGAATGATTTCTGGGATAACTGGAGATCGCTAAACCATAATTTCAGCCTGTTCGCAGAATGGTTTGGCAACGGCGCGCCCGGCCACTGGCCGGACGGCGACATGATTCCGTTCGGCCACATCTGCCAGCGCAATTGCGACGTGCATCCTCACCGCTGGACACGCTTCACGCGCGACGAGCAGCTCACACTGATGTCGCTCTGGTCACTCGCGCCGTCGCCGCTGATGCTCGGCATGAACCTGCCCGACAATGACGACTGGACCACGGCAATCTTGAGCAGCCCCGAAGTGCTGGCCGTGGATCAAGATGTGTTGGGCAAACCGGCGCGGCGCATGACCGCCGACGGCAGCGTGACGGAAATGTGGGTGAAGCCGCTGGCGGACGGTTCGCTGGCGGTGGGCTTTTTCAACCGCACGGAACAAACCGTCAGTGTGGATTATCGCTGGCGTTACCTGGGATTTTTCAGCGCGCCGCAAGTGCGCGATTTGTGGCTGCGGAAAGATCTGGGCCGGCAACAAAATTTTACCGCTGAATTGTCGCCTCACGGGTGCGTGCTGCTGAAAATTCTCCCTTGACCACTTCTGCATTTGCCAGATTACCGCACCATCTGTCGAATGGTCGCAGGGGCTTCGGCGACAAAAACAAGTGACGTGACTTGGCTTTCACCGCGGCCTTAGCCCAAGCAGAATTTTGCGAACTACCCGTCGAGCGGCAGAACAACACCCGGCGCAAACCAGCTGGTGGAAAGCCAGCTGATTGATCTTTTGACGACGGCTACTTTTTTGACGTCCCGATTGTGTGGAACGGACGGCGGGCAACTTGCGGTGGGCGAGACGCTTGCCGCTAGTTTATGGTGGACACCGGCAATATGAATTATTTACGGTTGCCAGAAACCACCGCGATTGAGGCCGGCCAGTTCAACGGGAAATGAAACGGCGGGCAAACTGCGGTATCAGAACAGTCAAAAATTGAGCTTAAGCTTTTCACCCGCCAGCCGATTGATGAAGTTGATTTTATATGCATCTTAAGGCCGGCCGGCTGGCATTCAAGGTCGCGTTGATTTATGTCATCGTGGCCGGGGGCTGGGTTGTGTTCTCCGGCGAAATGGTAAAATGGCTGGTCCGCAATCCGGACGAAAGCATCCAGATTTTCATCATCAAGGGACTGGCTTTTGTGCTTTTAACAGGCGGATTGTTGCATCTGGGACTGCGGCGCATCATGCGCCATTGGGAACTGGAAGCGGAACAGCGCAAACGGGCGGAGGCAGCCCAGCTGGCGACCGAGCAAAAAATGCGCCGGAGTGAAGAACAATTGCGGCTGGTCCTGGAGGCTTCCGCGGAAGGCGTTTGGGACTGGAACCTCAAAACCGGCGTCGCCGATTTGAGTTCGCGCTACTGGGAAATCATCGGCCATCCGGCGGGAGAAGTGGTGGCCGACAGGGATTTCCTGAAGCGGCTGGTTCACCCGGAAGATTGGCCCACAGTTGAGCAGGCGCTCAACGAGCACTTTGCGGGCGCTTCGGCCCAATGCGTGTGTGAGTTTCGCGCGATCGGCAAAGATGGCACGGCGAAATGGACTTTGGTGCGCGGCAGAGTCGTGGCGCGCGCCCCGGACGGCACGCCGTTGCGGATGGTGGGAACCAATTCCGACATCACCCCGCGCAAACTTGCCGAACAGCAGTTGCGGGAGAGCGAAGAGCGTTACCACCAGCTTTTTGAGCTGGAATCCGACGCCGTCGTCCTGGTGGATTGTGAAACCCACCGGTTTATGGATGTCAACCTGGCCGCGCAGCAGCTTTACGGCTACAGCCGGGAGGAATTTCTCCAACTGACGCCGGAGGATGTTTCCGATGAGCCGGAACAGACCCGTGAAATCATCGGCTGCGGCTATTTCTGTGTCCCGCTCCGCTGGCATCGCAAGAAGAACGGCGAAAGGTTTGCCGTGGAAATCACGGCCAATCAAATCAATCATCATGGCCGCCTGACAGAACTGGCCACCCTCCGGGACATTACCATTCGCCAGCAGACCATGCAGAAGTTTCAGGAAACGGCCCAGCAGCTTTTGGCGGCGCAACGCCTCGTCCGCATCGGCTCGTATAGCTATGATGTCGCGACCAGTCTCTGGAACAGCTCCGTGGTGCTGGACGAATTATTCGGCGTTGCCGATCCGCACTTCAAGAAAGACACGGCTGGCTGGCTGCAGATCATCCACCCGGAGGATCGCGATGAAATGGAACGTTATTTGAAAAATGATGTGGTGAAGGCCCGGACCGAGTTTGACCGCGAATACCGGATCATCCGCCCGAACGACCAGCAGGTCCGCTGGGTTCACGGCCTAGGCAAGCTCCTTCTGGATGACCAGGGCGAGGTCGCGCAGATGGTGGACACCATTCAAGACATCACCGAGCGCAAGCGGATCGAAACCAAATTGAACTACGAACAAAATTTGTGGCAGACGATGCTGGATATTTCGCCGGACCATATTTATTTCAAGGACACCGAATCCCGTTTCATCAAATCCAGCAATACCCAGGCCCGTCAATTTGGGGTGCAATCCCCGGATGAAATGGTGGGCAAGACGGATTTTGACTTCTTCGCGGAGGCGCGCGCCCGGCTCGCTTTTGAAGATGAGCAGGAAATCATCCGCACCGGCCAGCCGATCATTGACAAGGAAGAACGAGAGCTGTGGAAGGACGGTCATATCACATGGGCGTCCAGCACAAAAATGCCGATGCGCGATGACGCCGGCAAGATCATCGGCATCATGGGCATTTCGCGTGACATTACCGCGCGCAAACTGGTGGAAGAATCTCATACCCGGCTGGCGACAGCGGTCGAGCAGGCTGCCGAGAGCATTGTGATCACCGACGTTGGCGGCACGATCCTCTATGTCAATCCGGCGTTTGAGAAAAACTCCGGCTACGCGCGCGCAGAGATTCTCGGCCAGAATCCTCGCGTGCTCAAGAGCGGCAAGCAGGACGCTGAGTTTTACCGCCGGATGTGGACGGTGCTCAGGCGCGGGGAAATCTGGCGCATCCGGTTTCATCAGCTCAACCTGCTCCAGCCGCCCTATCCGTTCAGCCAGTTGTTCCACGTCGTCCTGTGCCGGAACGTGATGATTTATTTCGACCGGCCCACGCAGGAATTGCTGATCGGTCATCTGGCCGAACAGCTTCTGCCGGGCGGTTATCTGCTGGTCGGCCATTCTGAAAGTTTGAGCGCCATCAAACATCCGCTCCAGCTCATCCAGCCGGCAATTTACTTGAAGCCCGAGGCCTGAAGTTTTTAGCAACGGCCACCGGGTATAAATGGTTCAAGTTTTCTCCCGGCCTGCCGATAGTTGAACCAGAAAATCTATGGCTACTCAACAATCGGAACCCTCCGTCACCGGCAGCCGCCGGCAGGCGGGCAAATATCTCACCTTCACCCTCCACGATGAATCCTATGGCATTGACGTGCTGAAGGTGCGGGAAATCATCCGCCAGACCAACATCACGGTGGTGCCGCAGATGCCTGCCTATGTCCGCGGCGTGATCAACCTGCGCGGCAAGATCATTCCCGTCATGGACCTCCGCCTGCGGTTCGGTTTCGCCGACGCCGCCAGCATCGACCACACCTGCATCATCGTCGTCCAGGTGAAATTGCCCGACGGCAAATCTACCCAGATGGGCCTCGTCGTGGACGGCGTGGAGGAAGTGGCCAACATCGCCGCCGCCGACATCGAGGAGACGCCAAATTTCGGCGGACAGATCGCGACGGACTACATCACGGGCATGGCCAAGATCAAAGGCGCGGTCAAGACGCTGCTGGATATTGATGGCGTTGTCGGTGCCGAAGCCGCGCAAGCCATTTCCAAACCTCAACAACCCACAATTCACAATAAACCGACGACGACATCTTAGCCAATTCAGAAAAATTATTTATGCAAAAACTGACCATCGGAAAACGCATCACCCTCGGCTTCGCCAGCGTGATCATCATCACCGTGGCGCTGGGCGCATTCGCCTATACTCGCTTGGTTGTCATCAACGCGCATTCCGACCAAATCGCCAAGCAGTCCATCCCGACCATTGAACTGGTTTACGAGGCGGAGAAAGACGCTAAAGATCAAGAGCAGCTGATTTACAAGCACATTGGCAGCAGTGACAAGGCGGACATGGCGCGCTTGGAGACAGCGATGACCACCGACATTGATGATAACACAAAAATCTTCGACCATCTTGACAAGCTTATTACGGGCGAAAAAGCGCGCGAACTACTGGAAAAAACCAAATCTGCGCGAGTAGAGTATGCTCAGATTCGGAGCCAAGTGCTGGACTTAAGCCGGCAAGGCACAAACAATGCGCAAGCCTACGACTTTGGTCGCAATCAATTTGATGCGGCCAACGGCCGGTTCATCGCGGCGTTGGAAGCCCTGATAGATTTCACCAAAGCGGATGCGGACGCCGCGTCCATGAACATTCAATCGGCGGCGAGTAGTTCAAAATCGGGCATTTTGATCGGGTTGTGTTTGGCATTGATTGTTGGGCTGAGTGTCGCCTTCATCATCACCCGTGGCACCTCCCGCATCTTGCGCAATGTCAGCAGATCACTGAACGATGGCTCGAACCAGGTGGCCAGCGCCGCCGCGCAAGTTTCCGCCTCGAGCCAGTCATTGGCGGAAGGTTCCAGCGAACAGGCCGCGTCGTTGGAAGAGACCAGTTCGTCGCTGGAAGAGATGTCCAGCATGACGAAGCGCAACGCCGAAAACGCGCAGAAGGCCAACGACCTCGCCAAGCAGACCCGGACCGCTGCCGACAAGGGCACCAGCGACATGCAGACGATGAGCGCCGCGATGGACGCCATTAAAGTTTCCTCCGACGACATCACCAAAATCATCAAGACGATTGATGAAATCGCCTTCCAGACCAATATCCTCGCGCTCAACGCCGCCGTCGAAGCCGCGCGGGCGGGTGAAGCCGGCATGGGTTTTGCCGTCGTCGCTGATGAAGTCCGTAATCTGGCCCAGCGCAGCGCGCAGGCCGCCAAGGAAACCGCCGGCAAAATCGAGGGAGCCATCATCAAGACCGCGCAGGGCGTCGGCATCAGCAAGCAGGTGGCAGAGACGTTGAATGAAATTGCCACCAAGGCGCGGCAGGTGGATGAGCTGGTCGCCGAAGTGGCCGGGGCTTCGCGCGAACAAACCCAGGGCATCACGCAGGTCAACACTGCGGTCGGCCAGATGGACAAGGTCACGCAGAGCAACGCGGCCAACGCGGAAGAGAGCGCCGCCGCCGCCGAAGAACTCAACGCCCAGGCGGTCACCATGAAGGAATCCGTCGCCGAGCTGCTCCAGCTCGTCGGGGGCAACGGTCATAATACCGTGACTCGAACCACCACCGCCGCTCCTTCACGGGCCAAGGAATTCCGCAGCGCTGCACCCACGGCAAAACGAGCTGCCCCGACCAGCGGCAACGGAAATGGCAACGGACACAGTCATACCGCCAAGACCTCGGCCGGAAACCGTTTGAGCGAGATCCCGCTCGAAGGGGAATTCAAGGATTTTTAAGTCAATGGCGGGGTATTCAAAGCCAAAAAATGGGCGGACGAATCTCCGGCGGGCGGGGATGCTAAAGCATCCGGGGTGGTGGCTAAAACAATCACGCCATCATCCCTGAACCGCAATGAAAAATAATACATTCAAACTTGGTATTGGCCTTTTTTTGGTTGGCGTCAGCCGGTTGATCCCAAATGTTCACGGCGCAGACGCTCCGGCAATTGCTCCGGATCCGACGGCCTCGCCAAAACCGGCATGGCTGTCGGACGTTTCGCTCGGCCTCAAGGAAACCTACGACAACAATGTTTTTCTTTCCGGGGTTGATCCAAAATTCTTTCCCGCGGGATACAAGGTGCCGGCCGGCAGCGTGGCGGCGCTGGAAAATCAGTGGTCCTGGGTGACCATCGTATCGCCAAAAATTGGCGTTAGCTTCATACCCCTCCTGGGGAACCAGAACCTGTTCCAAACGCTTTCCCTGGCGTATGCGCCGGACTTTGTCGTTTATCACGATCAAACGTCGGAAAGCTACGACGCCCATCGCTTTGCCGCCGCCGTCAAGGGCAACGCGGACGCGTTTTCCTTCAGTCTGGACGGTGCGTTTGTCTTTGTTGACGGCAACAACGTGGCGCCGACTTATCCCGGCGGATATGTCACCGCCTGGAACACCGCCGCCGATCGCGAACGGCGGAAACAAATCCAGGACCGGGCCACGGTCGCTTTCCGGTATGCTGGGACCGGTGGTTCATCCGGCCGACCGCCTCGCTGCTGTATTACAACATGATGACCGAACAGCTCGACGTCACCGGCTACCAGAATTACTGCGACCGCTATGACGTCAACGGCGGGCCGGATTTCGGATACAAAATCAATTCCCAACTGGCGGCGACCCTGGGCTACCGTTACGGCTATCAATATCAGCAGCAGTTCAGTTTTTCGCCCTACAGTTCGTCCAGCGATTATCAGCGCGTGCTGCTGGGCTTGGAAGGCAAACCGTGGCACTGGCTGGAGGTGAAACTTCAGGGCGGGCCGGATTTCCGGAACTATCAAGGCGACTCGCCGGGCCACATCACCCCGGTCAACAACCTGAACCTGATTACTTATTACGGCGAAGCCACCTTGGTGGCCACCCTCACGTCCAAGGATGCCGTGACGTTCAAGTATAAACAGTGGCAGTGGGTTTCCAGTTGCGGCAAGGTTCCATATTTCGACAGCAGCTATGATTTGAGCTATCACCGCAGGCTGACGGACAAACTCGGTTTTGATTTGGGCGGACGGCTGATCGAAGCGGATTATACCAGCGGCAATCTGGCGGCCTCCAAGCGGGACGATCTGCAATACACCGTCTCGACGGGCCTGGGATATGCCTTCAATACCCATGCCAGCGTCAATCTCACCTATGCGGCGAACTTCGGACGCAATGCCCAGAACGGCATCACCAATCCCCAGACCCGCGATTATGATGAGCAGTTAATTTCGCTCGCGGCGTTGTTCAAGTTCTGAACATTGGGGAAGTTTAGATTGCCGCGCCCGAGACGAGATGACCGGCTGCGGTTCGGTGTCATTTGCAATTTGTGTGCGGTTTTTGCCAAGATGCGACTTGGCCAAAGGCAACAGCTTCAGGCAAGTTGGGCTGGTCAGAACAATTTCGCTGTCCGTTTAGGGTTGGCAGAGAGGTTTTGCTTGCAGCGCGGTCCGGACAGCGACTCAAGGTTGGCCGCGTTGCACTTCTGAACGTCTGGGTGAAGGCGTATAAACCTCATCACCATCAGGGCCGAACGCAAGTCCGGCCCTGTTAATTTTATTTTTATTACTGCCAAAAATTTGTCGAGCGGCCGGTGCGCCGGCTTCAAAAAATCCAAGGTTCACGGCGTTGCCGCCGTCAAATGCTTCCGCCAATAGCCGGTAATTCATTTAAACCATTGCGACCACATAATAACTCTCGCGGCCGCAGTTGCGCCCAGTCTCAGATGACAACGAGGGCGGCGGGGCGCAATCCCGGAGCGTATGTCACGAATAGTATTCAAGTTTATTTCCATTACGCCGATGTAAAGCCATGACAGACCACCGGTGTGTATTCCACCGGCGGACGCTGCCACATCAGAAGCTATTTATGCAAAAAACCAAACAAATGAAGCTGTGGCACTACATCCTGCTGGCCGCTGCGGTCGGCGTTCTACCGATGACCGGCATTGTAATGTTTGTCATGGGCACCTCGGTGAACAAGGACATTAATTTCGGCGCACAGGAAATGCGGGGCGACGCGTTCCAGCGTCCGCTGGAGCAACTGCTGGACTTGTTCCCGCGTTATCAGGCGGCGGCGCGTCAGGCCGTGGCCGGTGACGAATCGGTGAAAGCCGGCCTGGCCGACCTGCAGCCGCAGATTGATTCGCAGCTTGAGGCGCTGGCTACCATTTACAACGGCGAGCTGGGCCAGGCGTTGAAATTCACCGACGCGGAACTGGCCGCACGGAAGCGCGACAACGCGCGGCTCTCGGTCGTGCTGGCCGGCTGGCAAAATCTCAAGAGCGCCCCGCTCGCGGTGGCCGCCGGCGACGAGGCCGCCGGCAATCTCGTCGCCTCCGTCCGCGCGATGATCGCCCACGCCGGCGACCTCTCAAACCTGATTCTTGATACCGACCTGGACAGTTATTATCTGGTGGACATTACGCTTTCCACTCTGCCACAAACCCAGCAGCGCCTGGGCGACATCACTTTGCAGGTCGGCGGCTGGCTGCGCGATGGGACTGCGGCCACCAACAGATCCCAAATCGCTGTCATGGCGGCGATGCTGCAGCAGGATGACCAGGACCGCATCACCGGCGACGCCCAGACCTCGTTGAGCGAGGACAAAAACTTCTACGGGGTGAGCGAGTCGCTGCAAAAAAATCTTCCGCCGGCGATTGATAAATACACCGCCGCCAACCAGGCATTTCTCGGAATGTTGAATCGCGTTGCCGCCGGGGAAAACGTGCCGGTTGCGGATTTTGAAACCGCCGGCTGGAACGCCCGCGCGGAAAGTTTCCAGCTCTGGGAGACCGGCGTCAACGAACTTGATACGTTGCTGACCATCCGCCTGTCGGCCTTCCGCCAGAACCGGCTGTTAAGTTTTTCCGGCATCGGCGCAACCTTTGTTCTGGTCATGGTGGTCGTCTGGTTCATCTTGCGCCGCCTGAATGTGTCACTGCGCGCCATCGCCGGAGGTCTTGGCTCAAGCTCGGAACAAGTGGGCAGCGCCGCCAGCCAGGTTTCCGCCGCCAGCCAGACTCTGGCGGAAGGATCAAGCGAACAGGCCGCATCCATTGAGGAAACCAGCGCATCCTTGGAAGAGATGTCCGCCATGACCAAGCGCAACGCGGAGAATGCCCAGAAAGCCAACGACCTCGCCAGGCAGGCCCGCACCGCCGCCGACCAGGGCGTGAATGATATGCAGACGATGAACGCCGCCATGGACGCCATCAAGGCCTCCTCCGACGACATTGCCAAAATCATCAAGACGATTGATGAAATCGCCTTTCAAACGAACATTCTCGCCCTCAATGCCGCCGTTGAGGCCGCGCGCGCTGGCGAAGCCGGATTGGGTTTCGCCGTTGTGGCAGATGAAGTCCGCAACCTCGCCCAGGGCAGCGCACAGGCCGCCAAAGAAACCGCCGCCAAAATTGAGGGTGCCATCGCCAAGACCGGACAGGGCGTGGGCATCAGCAAAAAAGTCGCGGAGGTGTTGAATGAAATCGTCGCCAAAGTCCGGCTGGTGGACGAACTGGCGGCGGAAGTCGCCGGCGCGTCGCGCGAGCAGACGCAGGGCATCACGCAGATCAATGCCGCCGTCGGCCAGATGGACAAGGTCACGCAGGCCAACGCGGCCAACGCGGAAGAGAGCGCTGCCGCCGCGCAGGAACTCAACGCCCAGGCCATCACCATGAAGGAATCCGTCGCCGGGCTGCTCCGGCTTGTCGGCGACAGGCAATTGTCCGGCAGGCCGCCAGCCCCGGTTCGCCGACACTCGCCCGTCGCTCAACCTTCGCGCCGGCCGGAGATTCAAGTTTTGCCCGAACCTGGACTAACGGGGGCCATCGCCTGGAACGCGGAGAGGATGGCCACGGGTGTCCCGACGGTTGATTCGCAGCATCAGGAATTGATTCAGCGGATCAATGCCCTGCATGCGGTCTGCCTGCAAGGCACCGTGTGCGAGGAACTCATGGAGCAATTAAATTTTCTGGGCAGCTATGCGAAGTCGCACTTCGCCGACGAGGAAAACATCATGCAGGAGCATCGTTGTCCGTCTCGCGGGCAGAACAAGGCGGCCCATGTAAAATTCTTGCAGGATTACGAGCGGGTAGTGGAAATGGTGAAGGCCAACGGGGCCAGCACCAAGGTGGCGCTGCAACTGAAGCAAATGCTCGGCGACTGGCTGACCAGCCACATCGGCCGGATTGACACCGGCCTGCGGAACTGCCCCGCCGCGCATCAGGCTCCGGCCACGGCGGCGCGGCGGAGCGAAATCCCCCTGGACGACGATTTCAAGGATTTTTAATCAATCAGCCTTCAGCCGCCGGTGGTTTGCGCCGATACCCAGCGTGGTGTGGTGATGTTGCCGCCGGAAAACAGCGGGCACCATGGCGAAGTATTTATCCGATATGGACAATCAAGACCGGCTTTCCAAATTATTCGGCAGCTTGAATTTTGAAGCGGGCGCGGCGCAGGCCGGCGCGGCGCAGGGACAGTTTCCCATTCTCGACCTGCTCGGCAACCTGCGCGACGAGGCGGCGGCCCGGCCGGCCTTGGCCGCGCTGCATACCCTTTGCGCCACGGCGTGGGAACGCATGGTCGGCATCGTCGAATCCGGCCAGCCGTTTTTGGCCGGAGACATCGCGTGGCTCAAGGAATTGACCGCGCAAATCCAGACGCTCGCCTGCCCCGCCGGTTCCTCCGGGGCGGCGTCAGCGCCGGATCCCTTTCCGCTGCCGCCGCCGGTGGCAACCGTCGCCAATCTGGTGGCGGAAACGGATGAAGAACTGCCGCTGAATCTGAACCTCGCGGACGACGCCGACCTGCTCCGCGAATTCATCACCGAATCGCGCGAGCATCTCGACAACATCGAGCACGGCGTGCTCGTGCTGGAAAACCAGCCGGCGGACACCGAGACGCTGAACACGGTCTTCCGCGCGTTCCACACGTTCAAGGGCGGCGCGGGTTTTCTCAATCTGATTCCCATCAACCGCCTCGCCCACGTGCTCGAATCGCTGCTCGACCTCGCACGGCAGGGCCGGCTGACGATTGACGCCCCGGTCATCGAACTTATTTTGCGCGGCCGCGATGTGCTCAAGCAGTTCCTCGACGCCATCGAGGCGCAGCTCACGGGTTTGCAACCGGTCGCAACGATTTTGATTCCCACCGCCGTCCTCAAGGTGGAAGTGCAGGAGGCCATTGACAATGTCGGCTCCGGCAAATTAGTCACCGGCGCCGAGGCTGAAATCTCCGGGAAAATCCAGCCTTTGCCAACCGAATATGAACCGGCCGCCAGCGTGCCAACGGCCGCCGCCGACAATAATTCCAACGCGTCCGCAGCCCCGGCACCGGCGTCCGCCGTGCGCGATGCCCAAAGCGCGATGGTCAAGGTGGACACCACCAAGCTCGACAGCCTCCTGGATCTCGTCGGCGAAATGGTCATCGCCCAGTCGCTCGTCGGCCAGGATCTGGGCCAGGTGACCGGCCTCCATCCGCAGTTCACGCGCAACATGGCGCAGCTCGCGCGCATCACCAAGGAACTCCAACGCGTCAGCATGGCCATGCGCATGGTGCCCATCCGCGGCGTGTTCCAGAAAATGGCGCGCGTCACCCGCGACCTCAGCGCCAAGCAGCGGAAAAAAATCCAGTTCGTCACCAGCGGCGAGGACACGGAACTGGACCGCGGCGTGGTCGAGGAATTAAACGACCCGCTGCTGCACATGATCCGCAACTCGGTGGACCACGGCATCGAAACGCCGGAGCAGCGCGTTGCCGCCGGCAAGCCGCCGGTCGGGACGCTGACATTGCGCGCATATCACCAGGGCGGCAACATCATCGTGGAGATTTCGGACGATGGCGCCGGGCTGAACCGCGAACGGATTTTGAAGAAAGCAGTGGAACGCGGACTCATTGCCGCCGGCGCGACGCCCACGGACGAAGAAGTGTTCGGCTTCATTTTCGCGGCGGGGTTTTCCACGGCGGAAAAGGTCACGGATGTTTCCGGCCGCGGGGTCGGCCTGGACGTGGTGCGCCGCAACCTCGAGCGGCTGCGCGGACACGTCTCCATTTCATCGGAGCCGGGCAAAGGCACGCGGTTCACCCTCGCGCTGCCGCTCACGCTCGCAATCATTGACGGCCTGATCGTCAAGGTCGGCGAGGAACGCTACATCATCCCCACGCTGTCCGTGCGCGAGTCGCTCGCGCTCAAGCCGGGGATGATTTCGCGCGTGCAGAACCGCGCTGAGATCGTGACCGTCCGCGGCCGGCATGTGCCGTTGCTGCGGCTGCACGAGCTGTTCGGCGTTCCGTCGAAGCTTGCCGGCGGGAACGCGGGCATCGTCGTGGTGGTGCAGTCCGGCACCAGTTCGCGCTGCCTGCTGGTGGACGCGCTGCTGTACAAGCAGGAGGTGGTCATCAAAAATCTCAACGACATGATGGTGCACAAGAACCGTTCACTCGCGGGTGCGACCATCCTCGGTGACGGCCGGGTGGGCCTGATCCTCGATGTGAATGCGCTGGTGCATCTGGAGCATCAGCCGGCCACGGCAGGCTTCAAGTCAACAGGAATTAAAAATTGAAGGATGGTTTAACTGTGTTCGGCTGCGTTTAAACGCGAATCAAACCCGGAATTTGAAATTGCCCTGCAAGATTTCTGCGACGAAACGTCGCAGCCCCCAACTTCCCGTTAATCGTCGCTCCACGGATTGGCGGTGACATCCACGAAGATCTGGATTTTGCCGGTGTGGAAAGCCATGTGCTCAATGCTGCCGGCGCGCGCGACGGTCGGCGAGAAATCACCCGTGCTGCGGACATCGGGCGGCGAGAGCTTGCATTCCAGCCCGGCGTCGCAAAGGTTGGATTTGAAATTGCCGGTCATGATGTTGAGCAGTTCGCCGGCGACATCGCGGACTTCGTTGAGGTCTTTCATTTCCTCGGGCGCGGTGCCGAGAATCCCGGCGGCAATCAGGCGGCCGGCGTCATGGCTCATGCGGAGAAGCACATGGCCAACCACCTTGCCGGAGAAATCAATGTTGCACAGCAAATGTTCGCCGGTCAGCGGCTCGGCGGTGCGGGGATCCACGGTCTCGATCTTGAGCGAGAGCATGGTCTGAAACGTCTTGATGAGCGCCGCCGCGAGCGGCGTGCTCATGGCCAGCACCAGCACGCAGCCCATGCCGTTGCGCATGAGGGCGTCCTCGACGGTTTCGACGGCGTATTCGGCCTCGTTCTCGGCCTCGGGATTGGCGACGCGTAGCAGTCGGGCGCGCAGGGACGGATCCTTGTTGATGACCTTGGCGATTTCGTCCAGGTCGGCGTCCTGGCGGGAGACGAGCTGGGTCAGGCGCGACGCGCTTTCGGATTTGGGGGCAAACCCGTAGCGCCGCGACAATTCCAAATAGCTGGCTCCGTCATTCATGATATAAAATAAAAATCAGGCGGCCGGTTTCTTTTGCAGCGTCACGATGCGGCCGGCCTTTTCGATGAGCTGCTCTTCCTTGAACGGCTTGACGAGATAGTCGCGCACGCCGAGCTTGGCGATCTGAAGCACGTTCTCGCGGCCGGATTCGGCGGTGAGCATGATTACGGGAATGGTTTTCAACGCCGGGTCTTCCTTCAATTTGCCCAGCATCGTCACGCCGTCCATGACGGGCATGGTGACGTCGAGAATGATCAGGTCCGGCTTCTCGCGCGCGGCGGCCGCCAGGCCTTCCTCGCCGTTGCCGGCCTCGACGATCTGGCAGTCGTAGGGTTTGAAGGTGCGGCCCACAATCATCCGGATCGTGCGGCTGTCATCAACGCTTAATATTTTGGTTGCCATAAAAAAATTGGGTTCGGTGGTCAGGTGTCAGTTCAGTTTGATGTGGATCTCTACAATCACACGTTCGACGCCGCTTTCAAAGACCAGAAATTCGCGCGCCACGTCCGGCATCGCCTCCACGGCAAAGGCACCGCGAATGATGGCGGGCGTGCTCACCGCGCAACTGGCGCCGGCGTCGCACAGCCATGATTTCAGGCCGCCCGTCAGCATGTTCGTGGCCTCGCCCACCACGTCGTTCACGTCGTGTTCGCCGAGGGCTTCCTCCGGCGGGAGACCGAGCATGACGGCGGCCACGCGGTTGGCGAACGTCGCCGACAGGTGCAGATAGACCGCACCGGTCACGGTGTCGCCGGCGAAACCGACCGAGCCGGTCACGCGCTCGTCGAAATGCGGCAGCGCGGCTTTGGGCGCGAGCACGGCGGGCATGGACAGCATGGTGTCGAAGACATCCACGAGGTGGCGGGTCATGAATTCACAGACATTCGGGAGTTGAACGGTTTGGCTCATAAAGTTTTATTTGTTCATTTAATCGGTTTGGACTCGGGCAGTTTTTGCGGACGAACAGTTTCGGCACCGGCCTGCAAGGCGTGCAGAATGGCGTGCGGAATCAGATCCAGCGGCAGCACGCGGTCCACCACGCCGAGTTCCACGGCGGCGCGCGGCATCCCGTAAACGACGCAGGAATCCTCGTTCTGCGCGATGGTGGTGGCCCCGGCCAGTTTTAATTTTTTCATTCCCTCCGCGCCGTCGCGGCCCATACCGGTGAGGAGCACGGCGAGCGCGTTTTCCCCGGCGCTGACGGCGGACTCGAACATCACGTCCACGGCCGGCCGGACGTGATGGATCATCGGCCCTTGCTGAAGCGCGACGCGATAGCCCGCGCCGTTCCAGGCGAGCGTCAGGTGCTGGTCGCCCGGCGCGATGAGCGCGAGGCCGGGTATTAATTCGTCGCCATGCACGGCTTCGCGGACTTCAAACGTGCAACATTCGTTGAGCCGTTCGGCGAAGGTCTTGGAGAAAACCGGCGGGATGTGCTGCACGATGCAGATGCCCGGCAGCCCATCGGGCAGGCGCGTGAGAACATTTTTGATCGCCTCGGTGCCGCCGGTGGACGCGCCGATCAGCACGAGCTGGCGCGGCAGGAAATGCACCGGAGATGCGGCCACCGCCGCACGCGGAGCTTGAGTGGTCGCCGCCACATTTTTCAGACGCGCGCCGGCTGCGCCCTTGACGCGGAGCGCAAGCTGTTCACGCAAGTCACCGAGATTCCAAGAGGACTGCGGCTTGGCGAGCACGTCCACCGCGCCAAGTTCCATCGCCTCCATCGCCGCGCGCGAGCCGGCCTGCGTGAGCGAGCTCACCACAACCACCGGCATCGGGCGATGCTGCTGTAGAATCTTTAGAAATGTCAGCCCTCCATGCGCGGCATCTCGATGTCGAGCGTGAGCACGTCGGGATTTAATTCCAGAATCTTGTCGCGCGCCACATACGGATCGCACGCGGTTCCGACGACCTCGATGTCATGATCGACGCTGAGCGCATCCGAAATCATTCGGCGCACGACGGCTGAATCGTCCACCACCAGCACGCGAATTTTTTTGGCCGGGTTCATGCGAGGTTCATAAATTGTTCCACGCGTTCGGACGATTCGCGGATGTTGAAGACCAGTTGTTCGATCTGTTCCGGGTTGATGGCCAGGCTCGTGACCACCTCGTTGCTGATGCGCACGGCGTAGCCGTCCCAGCCGGGAGCGGAACCCGCCAGGTGCGCGAGGCAATTGGCCAGATGCGTCACCACCGACAAGCGCGGACGCGGTTTCAAAACGGGCTGATGATGGTTGGCGACGGCCTCAACCAGTTCGTCGGGCAGATGCCAGCTTTGGAGCAGGAGCGCGCCGACTTCGCCGTGGTCGGTTCCCAGAACCGCTTTCTCCGCCTCGGCGCGGGCGAGCTTGTCGTGTTCGATCAACCGGCGGATTTCCGCCTGCAAGTCCGCAGTCAGCGTCTGGCCCAAGACCAGTTTGCCGATGTCGTGCAACAGGCCGACGGTGAAGGCGACGGGCGGTTCGACGTTCAAATCGGTAAATTCATTGGCGATCATTTCACTCGCGGTGGCGGTGACGAGCGAGTGCCGCCAGAGTTCGCTGGCCTCGACGGCATAACCGGGCAATGGCACAACCATCGCGCTGCCGAAGGCGATGGTGAGCACGATGTGCAGAATTTGCTGGTGGCCGAGCAGGAACACCGCCTGGTCCACGGAGGCGACCGGTTCGGCCAGCCCGAAGAAAGGCGAGTTACAGGCGCGGAGCAATTTTGCCGTGAGCACGTTGTCGCACCGCAGCGCCTGCACCACCTCGGTGTTGCTGACGGACGGCTGGTCCAGCAGGCTGACCAGTTTGAGCGCGGCGTGCGGGACGGGCGGCAGATTCTTGACTTTGGCAACGAGTTGCTGGGCGGTCATCATAATAAATAGGCGTCAGCACCGGGGGATTTGATCGTGACATTGCCGGTGGCGAGATCGAAGCGCAGCGTGCGCGAGGACATGCCGCCGACATCGCGGGCGTGGATGACCAGGCCGTTGCGCGCAGTCAAATCGGTCAGGGCCTGAAAATTGCGTCCGCCAATGTTGAACACGCCGTGTTCGTCGAGCAATTGCGCGCCGCCCGCGACCTTGACCGCAAGGCGGCTGCGGTCCGCGCCCAGATTGTAGGCGGCATGGAACAGGCGCGGCAGGCCGGTGTCCATGAACATGAACGGCGCGCCGGCGGCCTTTTCGGCAGAAATTGTGGAATCGGGCAGCATGACGTGGAACAGGCCGCCAATTTTTTTCGCCGGATCGTAAATCGTGATGCCCAGGCAGGAGCCGAGGGAATAAGTCACCAGCTCCGCGCCCGGGTCGTTGCTGACCGCCATGTCGGCCACGCCCACGACGAGGATTTTGCGCGGTGCCGGAATGGTCCATTTTCCAATGGGCGTCATAACTCATGACGTCGGCACGGCAACTGGCGAACCACCGCTGTTGGACATTGAGGTCGCTTGTTGTCATGAAATGAAATCATCGTTGGCGGCCAAAAAAACGCCGGAAACAATTGTCTCCGACCGCAAACCCAGCCGCTCCTTCATCGGTTTAGTCTGGAAAAACTTGAGGGGAAATCGCACGGGGATTTTCCGGTGAGAAAACAATGGAGGCCAGTTGCGGGTTGCACAGATGAAACAAAGATTTTCTCATATTTTGTCCGTGTAAATCTGCGTGCATCTGTGGCCGGAAGAATTTGTCTCCAAAAAAATTAAGTTGCGCAACCGGCGGCGCGCGGCGTAAAGAATGGCGCGTCACATGGGAAAAGCCCTTATCATCGCGGAGAAACCGTCCGTCGCCAGCGACATCAGCAAGGCGCTCGGAAAGTTTCAGAAACACGACGAGTACTTCGAGAACGACCAATATGTCATCTCGTCGGCGGTCGGTCATCTGCTCACCATCGTGCCGCCGCCGGGCGTCGAGGCCGCCAAGGGCAAATGGGCGTTTAAAAACCTGCCGGTCATCCCGCCGCACTTCGATCTCGAACCGATTGAGAAGAGCGAGCCGCGCCTGCGCGTCCTCAAAAAACTCATCAAGCGCGAGGACGTGACCGAACTCATCAACGCTTGTGACGCCGGGCGCGAAGGCGAATTGATCTTCCGCAACATCGTCCGCCACACGAAGGCAAAGCAGCCGATCCGGCGGCTGTGGCTGCAATCCATGACGCCCGCGTCCATCCGCGAAGGTTTTGCGGCGTTGAAGAGCGATGAATCCATGCAGCCGCTGTCCGACGCGGCGATGAGCCGCAGCGAGGCCGACTGGCTGGTGGGCATCAACGGCACGCGCGCGATGACGGCGTTCAACTCCAAGCTCGGCGGCTTTTTCAAGACCACGGTCGGCCGTGTGCAGACGCCGACGCTGGCGATTGTGGTGGAGCGCGAGGCGAAGATCCGCGCGTTCAAGCCGCGCGATTTTTGGGAAGTCATCGGCACGTTCGACGCGGCGGCGGGCAATTACACCGGCCGCTGGTTCGATGAAAAATTTTCGCGTTCGGAAGACGAACAGGCGAAAGCCGAACGCATCTGGGAAAAGGCCACCGCCGAAGCCATCCAGGCGAAATGCCTCGGCAAGCCGGGCATCGTGACGGAAGAAAGCAAGCCGACGACCTCGATGTCGCCGCTGCTCTACGATCTGACGAGCTTGCAGCGCGATGGAAACTCGCGCTTCGGTTTCAGCGCCAAGAACACGCTCGGCCTGGCGCAGGCGCTTTACGAAAAGCATAAGGTGCTGACGTATCCGAGAACGGATTCGCGCGCGTTGCCGGAAGATTATATCGCCACCGTGAAGACCACGCTCGGAATGCTGGAAGGCGTCACGGGTTATTCAAGCTACGCGGAACAGATTTTGAAAAGCGGCTGGGTGCATCCGAACAAGCGCATTTTTAACAACGCGAAAATCTCGGATCACTTCGCGATCATCCCGACGTCGCTCGCGCCCAAACATTTGTCCGAGCCGGAGCAGAAACTTTATGACCTCGTGACGAAACGGTTTCTAGCGATTTTTTATCCGGCGGCGGAGTTTTTGGAGACGAACCGCATCACACGCGTCGAAGGTGAGCCGTTCAAGAGCGCGGGCAAAGTCTTGGTTTCGCCCGGCTGGCTGACGGTTTATGGCAAGGAATCGGATTCCGACGAAACGCCCAGCCTCGCGCCGGTGAAGCCGAATGAAACAGTCAAGACCAGCGCGATTGAAGTGAAGGACAACGTGACGAAGCCGCCGGCGCGGTATTCGGAAGCGACGCTGCTCTCGGCGATGGAAGGCGCGGGCAAGCTCATTGACGATGACGAAATGCGCGAGGCGATGAGCGAAAAAGGTCTTGGCACGCCCGCGACTCGCGCGGCGACCATCGAAGGTTTGATTTACGAAGGCTACATTCACCGCAACGGCCGCGAGTTGCAGGCGACGGCGAAGGCGTTTTCGCTGATGGAACTTTTGAACGGTCTCGGCATTCCTGAACTGACCAAGCCGGAGCTGACGGGCGACTGGGAATTTCAGTTGAAGGAAATGCAGCGCAAAAAAATCAGCCGCACGGAATTCATGAGCGGCATCGCGGACATGACGCGGCGCATCGTGGATCGCGCGAAGCAGTTCGAGCATGACACCATTCCCGGCGATTTTGGCGTGCTGAAAGTGCCGTGTCCGAAATGCGGCGGTGAGATTCATGAGAAATACAAGCAGTTCCAATGCGAGAAGTGTGATTTCGCCTTCTGGAAAACTTTGTGCAGCCGGATGTTCGAGCCGGAAGAGGTCGAGAAGATCATCACGGACAAAGTGATCGGTCCGCTGCAGGGTTTCCGCAGCAAACAGGGATTTCCGTTCGCTGCCGTGTTGAAGATGACTCCGGAGCACAAGGTGGAATTTGATTTTGGCAACGGCGGCAAAGACGGTGAAGCGGCTGCGCCGGTGGATTTCACCGGCAAGGAGCCGCTCGGCAAATGCCCGAAATGCGGCGCGAACGTCTATGACGGCGGGATGAACTATGTCTGCGAAAAACAGACCGGCCCGACGCCGACGTGCGACTTCCGTTCCGGCAAGATTGTTTTGCAGCAGGAGATTTCACCGGAGCAGATCAAGAAGCTCCTGGCCACCGGCAAAACGGATTTGTTCACCAAATTTATTTCCAAGAAGAACAATCGTCCGTTCAAGGCGTTCCTGATTGTGAAAGATGGCAAGACGGCGTTTGAGTTTCCGCCGCGCGAAGGCAAGGGCCGCACCAAGACCGGCGAGCCGCCGCCAAAAATTGATTTCACCGGCAAAACCGAAGTCGGCAAATGTCCGAAGTGCGGCGGCAAAGTCTGCGACACCGAGGCCGGTTACATTTGCGAGAACTCGCAGTTGGAAGCGAAGTCGTGCAAGTTCAAGATCGGCAAAACCATTTTGGAGCAGCCGATTGAACCGGCGCAGGCGACGAAAATCCTCGCCACGAAAAAGAGCGATGTGCTGGACAAGTTCATCTCCAAATCCGGCAAGCCGTTCCCGGCGTTTCTGGTGATGGACAAGAAGGGCAAGATCACCTTCGAGTTTCCGGCGCGCGACGACGAGTGATTTTCAATCTACGGCGCGGCGGTCTGGCTGTCTTTCAGCCGGGTCGCAAAGGGAAAGGTGAATGTCGGTTGTTGCGTGGCCAGCGCACGGCCGAAATCCAGCATGGCTTGGTGGCCGTCGGCGGTGACCGTGAGCGGCGGGAGAAACAGGTTCGCCGCCGCGCCCTTGATTCCGCCGACAAAATTCTGCCAGAGGCTGTCGCCGGCATCCTTCCGTTTCACCGAGGCCAGTGTGACTTCCATTTTTGCCGGGCCGGTTTGCCGGCGAAAAGTCAGCATATTGACCCGCGCCACGATTTCGTTTTCAAAATAATAAGTGCCATTGCGGTAGGAAATATCCTGCAGGCTGATGCTCACGGGGCTGGCATGGCCATGACTGTTGAAGCGGAGCCGCACTTCGGTGACGGTGCACAGCCTGTTGGTCAACGCGCCTTCGATTTCGATGCTGCCGCTGCCGGAGCCTTGCACGCTGATGGCGGCCAGCTGGTGCGCCAGCGGCTTGCCCGCCTTGAGTTCCTGTTCGCGCCGGCCGATGACGGCGGCGTGGTCAAAAACGTTCTGCTGCAGACCGGTGCCGACAATGTTAAAATCGCAGACGGCGTGAATGGCCGCGCCGTTAGTCCGGCAATGGAAGGAAACCACCCGCGCGCATTGCGTGTTGCCGGCATTGGTGAAAACGGAGACCTGCTCCGGCGAAATCAACGGCACGAAATACATGAATTTGTTCAGTGGATTGTCCAGCGGCTGGCCGTTGCCGTAATCAAATTGCAGCGTGGGTCCGGTCGGGCCGGCCACCAGCCGGCAGGCCATGAGGAAAAAACCCAATTGTGTTACCACCGAAGTCATCAATTTTTTGGCCGGACGTAAAATCATTGGCGCGCATTCTCCACGGCTGGGATTTTATTTCAAGCATTGAGCATCGGCTTCGCGGCTGATACAAACACGGCGTCATTTTATTTTGCTTAACATGCAGCTCCATTTCAAAGAATCCGGGCAGGGCAGGGCGGTCATTCTGCTGCACGGATTGTTGGGCTCGTCGGACAACTGGCATCCCATCGCACTGCGGCTGGCGGAACAATTTCATGTCTTCGCATTGGACCAGCGCAATCACGGTCAGTCGCCGCATCACGCGGAGATGAATTATCCGCTGATGGCGGCGGATGTGGATAAATTCATGGCGTGGCGCGGGCTGGACGCGGCGCCGGTGATTGGTCATTCCATGGGCGGCAAAACGGCGATGCAACTGGCGCTGCAATTTCCCCAACGCGTAGAAAAACTGGTCGTCGCCGACATGGCGCCGCGCGCCTACGCCCCGGCGCATGACGGGATTTTCGCCGCCCTGCTGGCGCTGGATTTGGAAAAATTTCAAACCCGCCCAGAAATCGAAGCTGCGCTCGCGCCGGAAATCCCGAACCTGGTCCTGCGCCGGTTCTTGTTGAAGAATCTGGGCCGAAATGCCGCCGGTGAATTTTTTTGGAAGATCAACCTGCGCGGAATAGCGGAGAATTATTCCTGGTTGCGGGAGCCGGTCGCCGCCGCCGCGCCGTTCACCAAACCGACGCTGTTCATCCGTGCTGAAAAATCAAACTACCTCCGGGCGGAGGACGAGCCACTGATCCATGAATTGTTTCCCAGGTCGCAAATTCAGACCATCGCGGCGGCGAGCCATTGGGTGCACGCCGACCAGCCGGACGAGTTTTTGCGCCGGCTGCTGGCCTTTTTATGAACGCCACAAACATCACACTGGAAAACTTCGCAAATTTGGTGCATTGGTATTGAAGAATGTTGGCAACTCTTGAACTCATGTGCGAGGTCGCGCAGCCGGCGCGCGTCGCAGAACTTCTGCCGCGCTGGCGCGAGCTGCCGCTTTACCGCGCCGTGATGCAGAACGATTTTTTCCATCTGCCGCTGATCGGCAAACGCGAGCTGCGCGAAAACTTTCCGAATAATTTTCTCCGCCCCGGGCAGAACCTGGACACGCTGCTGGAAAATAAATCAGTGGAATTGGAGCACACGTCCGGCAGTTCGGAGGAGCGGACGGCGGTGCTGTTCGGCCGCGGTTGGTGGAACGCGCAGGAGGCGCGCGTGCTCAGGTTGAACCGGTTCGTCGCGCAGGTGCTTGATGAACATCCCCGCGCCCGCCGCGCCACACTCGTGCCGCCGGTGTGCAACGGGCTGCTGTGTTTTTCCAATTTCACTTCCAAAATCGCGCGCACGATGGACACGACTTTGTTTGTGAACCAGGCGCGCATCCCGTTTTTGCTGACGGAAGCGGAGCTTGCCCGCATGGCCGGGGAAATTTTGGAATGGTCGCCGGTGTTTCTCGATTTGGATCCGGTGCATGGCGCGTGGTTTGCACTTTATTGCGAACGGAACGGCATCAAATTTCCGTCGGTGAAATTTATTTTGTGCAGCTACGAATTTGTCAGCGTCGTTCACCGGAAGATTTCGCAGCGGGTTTTCGGCGTGCCGGTCTTCAATCTTTATGGATCGACGGAAACCGGCCATTTGCTGATGGAAAATGAAAGCGGCGAAATGAAAGCCAGCCTGGAAAATGTGTTTTATGAAATCGTCGAGCCGGACGAACGCGGAATCGGCGACCTGGTGGTGACGACATTGACGAACGCGATTATGCCGCTCGTGCGCTATCGCGTCGGCGATCTGGTCGAGCGTTGCGAGCAGCCTTACGCCACAAATTATTTTGTCCACGGCCGCGTGCGCGATACGCTGCTGCGGCGCGATGGCCGGCGCGTGACGACGCTGGAAATTGACCGGTGTTTCGCCGGCGTGAACGGCATCGCGCATTATCAGCTCCGCCAAAACGAAGCCGGCGAGGGTGATCTGCAGTTTATTCCCGACCGCGAAGTTCCAAGCGCCGGAGAATTAAATGGCGTGGCGGAACAAATTCAAGGTCTGCTCCAGCTTGAAAACAAAATTGCCGTCCAGACGGTGGAAAAACTGCCGCCGCTGACCTCGGGAAAATTCCGGCTCACCTGCCGCGCTTGAAAACCAACCCGGAACCCGCCAGCGAATCCACGGAAGTCTGCGACAAGTGGATTCAGAAATTTCTCGCCCACCTCGCAACTGATCGCGGCGCATCGGTTTATACCCAGCGGAATTACCGGCAGGCATTGGGCGAATTTGCATGCTGGCATTTGAGCGAACGCAAGTCTGCGCCGGTTTGGGAACAATTGCAGCGCGATGATTTCCGCGCCTTCGTGCGCTTTCTCGGCCGAAATAATTTGAGCCGGGCGGCGGTGCAGCTGCGTTTTTCCGCGCTGCGAACCTTTTACAAATTTCTCATCCGGCATGGTGTTGTCGAGAACATGCCGATTAAAAATCTTTCGCTGCCGAAGCTGGAGAAGCGGCTGCCACGATTTTTGACGAAACAGCAAATGGCGGATTTGCTGGCCGCGCCAGCGAGGCTGCTCGAATCGCAGCATCAGAAAAAAGGACCCGGTCGCCCGGTTTCGGCGGAGGTTTGCTGGCGCGATGTCGCGGTGCTGGAGACGATCTATTCGTGCGGCCTGCGCATCAGCGAGCTGTGCGGCCTGCGGGTGGAGGACATTGATTTTAACGAGCAAATCGTGCGCGTTCGCGGCAAGGGCAAAAAGGAGCGGCTGGTGCCGATTGGCCAGCCGGCGCTGGTGGCGATTCAAAAATATTGGGAGGGTTTGCTGGAGCCGCCGGTGGGCGTGCAGCCGGTTTTTCGCGCGGACACCAGCAAGGCTGCGCCGCTTTCGCCATTGCAACTGTCGCGGCGATTAAAAAATTATCTGGTCGTTGCCGGGCTGGATCCAGGCCTGACGCCGCACAAACTGCGGCACAGCTACGCGACGCATCTTTTGGATGCCGGCGCGGATTTGCGGAGCGTTCAGGAATTGCTTGGCCACGCGCATCTGATCACGACCCAGGTTTACACGCATGTCACGACTGAGCGCTTAAAAAAGGCCTATGACGCGGCGCATCCGCGCGCCTGAGGGTGGCTGGAGCGGAGAAAAGTCTGCCAATTTCTGCAAAGTGAATTCATTTGAGTTTCTTCGCTCCAGGCGCAGAATGTAAGCCAAGGAATTTTTTTCCTCGCAAGCATGAAAGTTGATTTTTCTTTTCGCCCGAAGCTGTTTGACACGCTGAAAAATTATTCAGCGCAGGATTTTGTCGCGGATCTCACCGCCGGCATCATTGTCGGCATCGTGGCGCTGCCGTTGTCGCTGGCGCTGGCCATCGCGTCGGGACTGAAGCCGGAAGTGGGTTTGTTCACGGCCATCGTGGGCGGTTTTCTGGTTTCGCTGCTGGGCGGCTCGCGTGTGCAGATCGGCGGGCCGGCGGGCGCATTCGTGCCGTTGCTCGCACCGATTGTAGTAATGATGGGACCGGAAGGCCGCGCGTTTGGGCCGGAAGGCCTGGTGGTCTGCGCGATGATGGCGGGCGTGATTTTGTTTGTGCTGGGCGCGAGCAAGCTCGGCACGATGATCAAATATATTCCTTTTCCGGTGGTGACGGGTTTCACGAGCGGGATTGCGGTCATCATCATGAGCACGCAGATCCGGGATTTTTTCGGGTTGTCACAAAAGCTGCCGTCGGATTTCATCGGCAAGCTGCACTCGCTGGCGGGGAATTTTCAGCCGAACTGGCCGACGGTTTTGCTGGCAACCCTTTCGACGCTGGCCATCTGGTTCTGGCCGAAAAAAATTGGCAGACGGCTGCCGGGTTCCATTGTCGTGATTCTGTTCGCGTCGGTGATTTCGGTTTACTTTGAGTTCAATAAAAATTTCGGCATTCAGACGCTCGGCACGGCCTTTGGTGAAATGCCGCGCAGCCTGCCGATGCCGCACTGGCCGTCGCTGACGTTTCATGAATGGCGCGCGCTGCTGCCGGCGGCGATGACGGTGGCGGTGCTCGGCGCGATCGAGTCGCTGCTGTCGGCGGTGGTGGCGGACGGCATGATTGACGACCGGCATGACTCGAATCAGGAATTGATGGGGCAGGGCATCGCCAACGTCGTGGTGGGAATTTTCGGCGGCATGCCGACTACCGGTGTCATTGCGCGCACCGCGACGAATGTGCGCAGCGGCGGGCGGACGCCGGTGGCGGGAATCATTCACTCGGTGACCGTGCTGGCGATTTTGCTCGTGGCCGCACCGTTTGCCAAAAATATTCCACTGGCGGCCTTGAGCGCGGTGCTGGTGGTGGTTTCGTTGCGCATGGGCGAATGGCATCAATTTGTCCGGCTCAACCGCTGGCCAAAAAGCGACGTGATGGTTTTTTTGTGCGCCTTCACGCTGACGGTGGTTTTGGATTTGCCGACGGCGGTGGGAGCGTCGCTCATTTTGGCGTCGGCGTTGATGGTGAAACGACTGGCGGAGACGGCGCATGTGGACCCGGATGCGGGCGTGACCCAGGGCGATTCGCCTGGCCAGCAGACGGCGGGCAAAAGAATTCCCGACGGCGTCCTGGTTTTCCGGGTGTTTGGCGCGTTCTTTTTCGGCGCGGCGGACAAGCTGGAATCGTCGCTGCGCCGGGCGGGCGGGCTGCCGGAGGTTTTGATTTTGCGGATGCGCGATGTCCTGGCGCTGGACGCCACCGGGCTGGATGCCTTGGAGGATTTGATGGAAAAATTGCGGATCAAGAAGAAAGATTTGATCCTGTGCGGGCCGCATTCGCAGCCGCTTTTTGCGCTGACGCGGGCGGGTTTTATGGAGCGGCTGGGCGAGCAAAATGTCTGCGGCGACATGGATAGCTCGCTGGCGCGGGCGCGGCAGCTGCTCGACCAAAAGAAAAATAAAAAAATTATTGACAGCCCGTCCGCAGTTACCTAACTTGCGTCCGTCAGAGCCGTAAAATTCAATTACCGAAGCCCTCTCTATTTCGGAAGAAAGTTGAGAGGGTTGGTTTTTTGTCGCTTTACGATTCGGGTTTGAACGAAAGATTTTTGGATGCCCAAGTAGCTCAGTTGGTAGAGCACGTCCTTGGTAAGGACGAGGTCATCAGTTCAATCCTGATCTTGGGCTCCAGTTAAAAACAAAAACGAAAACAGCAACACACGAAATCACATGGCCAAAGAGCAATTTCAAAGAACGAAACCGCACGTCAACGTCGGCACCATCGGTCACGTTGACCACGGCAAATCCACTCTCACGGCGGCAATCGTCCACGTGCAGTCCAAAAAGGGCATGGCGACGCCCATCTCCTATGCCTCAATCACCAAAGGCGGCACGGTTCGTGACGAAACGAAGACCGTGACCATCGCGGTGTCGCACGTCGAATACGAATCTCCCAAGCGCCATTACGCGCACGTTGACTGCCCCGGCCACGCGGATTATGTGAAAAACATGATCACGGGCGCCGCGCAGATGGACGGCGCGATTCTCGTGGTGAGCGCCGCCGACGGCCCGATGCCCCAGACGCGCGAACACATTCTGCTCGCCCGCCAGGTCGGTGTGCCGAGCATCATCGTCTGCCTGAACAAGGTTGACCTAGCCGATGCCGATTTGCTTGAGCTCATCGAAATGGAAATCCGTGAGCTGCTCACGAAGTATGGTTTCCCTGGTGACAAGACGCCGATCGTTCGTGCCTCCGCCACTGCGGCTCTCGCCGGCAAGCCGGAAGGCGAAAAGGCGATTGCTGATTTGCTCGAAGCGCTCGACACTTTTATTCCTGACCCGACGCGCGAAATTGACAAGCCGTTTTTGATGTGCGTCGAAGACGTGTTCACGATTGAAGGTCGCGGCACGGTGGTGACTGGTCGCGTTGAACGCGGCATTCTCAAGAAGATGGAAGAAGTTGAGATCGTCGGCTTGAAAGACACGCGCAAGACCGTGGCGACGGACATCGAAATGTTCCGCAAGCTGCTGGATTCGGCGAGCGCCGGCGACAACGTCGGGGTGCTGCTCCGCGGCACGACCAAGGACGAAGTGGAACGCGGCATGGTTTTGGCCAAGCCCGGCTCCATCAAGCCGCACACGAAATTCAAGGCGGAAGTTTACGTTCTGACCAAGGATGAAGGTGGCCGTCACACGCCGTTCTTCACCAATTATCGTCCACAGTTTTATTTCCGCACCTCCGACGTCACCGGCACGCTCACGTTGCCGACCGGCGTGGAAATGGTGATGCCGGGCGACAATGTCTCGGTGGAAATCGAATTGCAGAAGTCCGTCGCGATGGAAAAAGGCCTCAAGTTCGCGATTCGCGAAGGCGGCCGCACCATCGGTTCCGGCATTGTCGTGGAAGTCATCGCATAATTGCGAATCAGTTTTGGGAGCGCGGAGTTTGAACCTCCGTGCTCCCTTTTTGTCCGAAGAAGCGGCGGTGTTTTGGACGGTTACGGCAGTAGCTCAATTGGTAGAGTAGTGGTCTCCAAAACCATTGGTTGCAGGTTCAAGTCCTGCCTGCCGTGCCAGTCTGCTAAAGTGGAGAGGTGGCAGAGTGGTCTATCGCGGCGGTCTTGAAAACCGCTTTAGGCGAAAGCCTAACGGGGGTTCGAATCCCTCCCTCTCCGCCAGTTTTGCGGAAGCAAAACTGCCGCATCGAAGCGCAGCGCAGGCGGGCTGACAACATAAAATTTTTGTGAACGATTGGATACATATCGGAATTTGGGTTGCGGTGATCGGTGGATTGTTCGGCTACCTCTGGTGGCAGGGACAGGTTCAGCGTCTGGCTGCCTACGTCGCGGAGACGCGCGAGGAACTGAAGAAATGCGCCTGGCCGAGCTGGGACGAACTGAAAGGTTCCACCGCGCTCATCATCATCATGGTCGCGCTGCTGGGCGGATTTGTCGTGGCCGTTGACGCTGCGCTTTTCAAGACGTCATTTCATCCCTTGTTGCAGGGCGCTGCAATCATTGCAGTGGTGGTGGTGCTCAACCTCAATTCCAAGCGGCAATAATTTTTAATTTCATGCGCAACCAGTGGTTCATCATCCAGACGCTTTCCGGCCAGGAAAACAAGGTCAAAGACAGCATTGAGAAACGCGTCAAGACCGAAGAAATGCAGGACTTCATCAAGGAAGTCATGGTACCGATTGAAAAAGTCGTCGAGGTGCGCAACCAGAAGAAGACCGTGTCCAACCGCAAGCTGTGGCCGGGCTATGTTTTCGTGGACATGACTTTGCTTGATGACGAGAACCGCATTATTGAAAAGCCGTGGTATTTTATCCGCGAGACACAGGGCGTCATCGGCTTTTTGAGCGACCCGCCGCAGCCGACGCCGACTGAGGAAGTGGACGCGATCAAGGTACAGATTTCCGCGTCGGAAGAGACAGAAAAACCGAAGGTGAATTTTGCGGTCGGCGAAACGGTAAAAATTAACAACGGTCCGTTCCTGAATTTCAGCGGCGTGATCGAGGAAATTGATCCCGAGCGCGGCAAGCTGAAAGTCACGGTAAATATTTTTGGACGCAATACGCCGGTGGAACTGGAATACTGGCAGGTTGAGAAGGCTTAATAGATTTAATTAGATTTTTATGGCAAAGAAAATTACAGGACAGATCAAGTTGCAGATTCCGGCCGGTCAGGCCAATCCCGCGCCGCCCGTCGGCCCCGCGCTCGGCCAGCACGGCGTGAACATCATGGGGTTCTGCAAAGAATTTAACGCCGCGACCAAGAACGACGCCGGCCTGATTATTCCCGTGGTCATCACGGTTTACCAGGACAAGTCGTTCACGTTCATCACCAAGTCGCCGCCCGCGTCCGTGCTGCTCAAGAAAGCCGCCGGCATCACCGCTGGCAGCAAGACGCCGAACAAGGACAAGGTCGGCAAGGTCACGCGCAAACAGATTTTGGACATCATCAAAATGAAGTCCAAAGACCTCCATGCCAACTCGGAAGAGGCGGCGGTCCGCCTGATTTCGGGCACCGCGCGCAGCATGGGAATTGAAGTTGTCGGTTAATTGATTAAAACAACAATCGCGGGAGAGCCGAAAGCTCGTTTGCACCGCACAAACATAAATGCCCAGCAAAAGATACAAGAAGGCGCTTGAAGTGGTTGACGGCAAGAAAGCCTATCCGCTCAAGGAAGCCGTTGGCGTGCTAGCCAAATTCCCCAAGGCCAAATTTAATGAAACCATTGACCTCGCGTTCCGCCTCGGCGTGGACCCGAAGCAGTCCGACCAGATGGTTCGCGGCACGGTTCCGTTGCCCCACGGCAGCGGCAAGACGGTGCGCGTTTTAGTTTTTGCCAGAGGCAACGCCGCGGACGCGGCGAAGGCTGCCGGCGCTGAAAATGTTGGCTTTGAAGACATGATTGCCAAGTGCAATTCTGGCTGGACTGATTTTGATGTCGCGATTGCGACGCCGGAAGCGATGATTGAAGTCCGCAAGCTGGGCAAAGTTCTCGGACCGCGCGGCCTGATGCCGAATCCGAAAACCGGCACCGTCACCGAAGACACGGCGAAGGCTGTGAAAGAAGTGAAGGCCGGCCGCGTCGAGTTCAAGGTGGACAAGGCCGCCAACGTCCACGTCATCGTGGGCAAGGCTTCGTTCCCGCCGGAACAGATCGAGGAAAACGCCCGCGCCGTCATCGAGGCCGTGGCCAAAGCGCGTCCGAACAGTCTCAAGGGCGCTTACATCAATTCGTGCACGCTCTCGGCGACGATGAGTCCGCCTGTGCGTGTTGACATCCGTGAATTTGCCGCCAACTAAAAAGGAATTACCATGCGTGCTGAAAAAAAATTATTGACGGGCGAATATGTCGCCCGGTTGAACGCCTCGCCGTTTTTTATCGTCGTTGGCTATCAAGGTTTAAAAGTGGCGCACCTCTCCGAGTTGCGGAAGCGTCTGACGCTCGCGGGCGCGGAAGTTCACGTTGTGAAAAACACCGTGTTCAACGTGGCCGCAAAGGAAGCCGGCATCGGCGATTTGAACGGCTCACTGGCCGGACAAATGGCCGTGGTGACGGGCAAGAAAGATATTTCTGCCGCCGCGAAGGCGCTGAAGAATTTTGCCGCCGAGTTCGACAAGCTGAAGCTCAAGTTCGGTTACTTGAACAACCAGCGCATCGAGGAAAAGAGCATCATCGCCCTGGCGGATTTGCCGAGCCTCGACGTGCTGCGCGCCAAGCTGCTTGGCCTACTCAACGCGCCGGCTACGAAGCTGGTGACTTTGATCAATACGCCGGCGTCACAGTTGGCGCAGGTCATCAAGGCCAAGGCCGAAAAAGGCGCTTAAACAATTTCCGGTTTGAAATAAAATTTCAGGCCGGAGAAACAAACAAACATTAACAACGTAAATCGTCGGTTCACACGCCGTGGACTGAAAATTGCCGGGGCTCCGGCAGACGACGAGACGACCGAAAGAAATAGTATATGGCTGACATCGCAAACATCGTGGAAGAATTGAGCAAGTTGACGGTTATCGAAGCCGCCGACCTCGTGAAACAACTGGAAACCAAGTGGGGCGTTTCTGCCGCTGCACCCGTCGCGGTTGCCGCTGTTGGTGGCGCTGCCGCCGGTGGTGCCGCTGCTCCGGCTGAAGCCAAAGACACGTTTGACGTGATCATCGCTTCGGTTCCGGCGGACAAGAAGATCTCCGTCATCAAGGCGGTCCGTGAAGTGAAGGCCGGTCTGGGTCTCGCCGAAGCCAAGGCTTTGGTCGAAGGCGCGCCGAAGACCTTGCTCGAAGGTGCCAACAAGGCTGACTCCGACGCCGCCAAGAAGAAGCTTGAAGAAGCTGGCGCGAAAGTTGAAGTCAAGTAAGTTGCCCGGTTTCGGGGCGGCGGCATGTTGCCGTCGCCCCATTTTATCCACGCAAAAGGCGGGACACATTGACAATTTTAGTTTGGTAGAACAATTCGGTTGCCGGTTGGCAAGCTGGTCGTTTAAAACGACGGGGTTGCCTTGTGTCGTTAAGTGAAAATCGGTGCGGCGTGTGCCGTGCCCAACAGAAAGTATAAAATGCCATCGCGATCCACAGAACGTATCAATTTCGGAAAAATCAAGGAAATCGTCATTCCGCCGAACATGATCGAGTTGCAGACGAACTCCTACGCGGAATTTTTGCAGGCGGATCTGACTTCGGCCAAGCGCCAGAAGCACGTCGGCTTGGAATCAGTTTTCCGCGAAGTATTTCCCATCCAGAGCTACGACGGCAAGGTCGTGCTCGACTATGCTTCTTACGAGATCGGCGCCCCGAAAGTGGACTGGCTCGAATGCCTGCGCGAAGGAACCACGTATGGCGCGCCGCTGTATGTCACGTTCCTGCTGAAGGACGAAGGCAAGAGCGCCAAGGAAGAAAAAGTTTTCATGGGCGAGCTCCCGCTGATGACGCCGCAGGGCACCTTCTGCATCAATGGTGCGGAACGCGTGGTCGTCTCGCAGTTGCACCGCTCGCCGGGCATCGCGTTTGAAGCGACCCAGCATCCGAACGGTAAAATGCTCCACAGCTTCCGCGTCATTCCTGACCGCGGTTCCTGGTATGAGGCGATGTTCGACACAAGCGATCTGCTCTACGTTTATCTCGACCGCAAAAAACGCCGCCGCAAATTTTTGACGACGACGTTCTTTCGTGCACTGTCATTTCTCGATCACGAGGAAAAAGAAAAAGGCAGCAAGTCGAAGGAAGATCCGGGTCTGTTGCGCGGCACGGACGAAGAAATCTTGAAGCTGTTCTACACCATCGAGGAATTGACGGTGAAGGAAGCGGAGAAGATTGAAGATTTGCAGAACCGCGTGCTCGTGAATGACGTCGCGGACGAGGAAAAAGGTCTCGTCGTGGCGCGCGCGTTTGAGCCGCTGTCGAAGGCCGTCGTCAAGCAGATTGGCGAACTTGGCATCACCAAGATCAAGGTCGTGGACACCTCGGTGGACGAGGGTAATATGATCAAGTGTCTGAAGAAAGATCCGGCCAAGAATGAAGTTGAGGCGCTCAAAGATATTTACCGCCGCCTGCGTCCTGGCGATCCCCCGACCGCCGCGAATTCCCGCGCGCTCATCAAGCGTTTGTTCTTCGACGAAAAACGTTATGACCTCGGTCGCGTGGGCCGTTACAAGATCAATCAGAAATTGGGCATGAAGGGCGACAGCCGCATTCTGACCAAGGAAGATTTGGTCGCGGCGACGAAGTATTTGCTCAAGCTCAAAAAGGGCGAAGGCTCACTGGACGACATTGATCATTTGGGCAGCCGCCGCATCCGCACGGTGGGCGAATTGCTTTCCAACCAGTGCCGCGTGGGTCTGTCTCGCACGGAACGTCTGGTGAAGGAGCGCATGACGCTGTTCGATCAGACCGTCGAATCGATGACGCCGCAGAAGCTCATCAATCCGAAGGCGCTCTCCGCCGTGATCCGCGATTTCTTTGGCCGGAGCCAGTTGTCGCAGTTCATGGATCAAATTAATCCGCTCGCCGAGTTGACCCACAAACGCCGCTTGTCGGCGCTAGGGCCCGGTGGTCTCTCGCGTGACCGCGCCGGGTTTGAAGTTCGCGACGTGCATCCGTCGCACTACGGCCGCATTTGTCCGATTGAAACGCCCGAAGGGCCGAACATCGGTCTGATTGCGTCGCTCGCAACATTTGCGCGCATCAATGAATTTGGTTTCCTGGAAACGCCCTACCGCAAGGTGGACAACGGCCGGGTCACGGAAAAAGTTGAATACCTGACCGCCGATCGCGAAGAGCAGTTCATCGTCGCGCAGGCGAATTCCGTGATGGATGACAAAGGTCATTTTACGGACGACCGCGTGGTCTGCCGTCAGCGTGGCGAATTCATCGACGTGGAGCCGACGAAAGTTGACTACATGGACGTGTCGCCAAAGCAGTTGGTTTCCATCGCTGCGTCGTTGATTCCATTCCTCGAACACGATGACGCGAACCGCGCCTTGATGGGTTCCAACATGCAACGCCAGGCCGTGCCGCTTCTCGTGACCGAGGCGCCGCTGGTCGCGACGGGCATGGAAGACCGTGTTGCCCGCGATTCCCGCGCCGTTTTGGTGTCGGAAGAATCCGGCAAAGTTGCGTCCGTCAGCGGTGATCAGATTATCATCACCGAGAACGGTCATCTGCCCGAAGGCAAAAAGAAAATCAAGCACGACCCGGAAAACGGTGTTTCCGTTTATCCCGTCCGCAAATTCATGCGCTCGAATGCGGCGACATGCATCAACCAGAAAATTCTGGTGGAGAAGGGCGACCACATCAAGAAAGGCCAGATTCTGGCCGACGGTCCCTGCACGCAGGGCGGCGAGCTCGCGCTCGGTCGCAATGTGCTCGTGGCGTTTATGCCGTGGAACGGCTACAACTTCGAGGACGCGATCATGATCAGCGAGAAGATTGTCAAAGAAGACATCTTCACGTCGATTCACATCGATGAATTCGAAGTTGCCGCCCGCGATACGAAGCTCGGGCCGGAGGAAATCACGCGCGACATCCCGAACCTCGGCGATGAAGCGTTGAAGAATCTCGGCACCGACGGCGTCATCCGCATCGGCGCCGAAGTGAAGCCCGGCGATATTCTCGTTGGCAAGATCACACCGAAGTCCGAAACCGAACTTGCGCCGGAAGAACGTTTGCTCCGCGCCATCTTCGGTGAAAAAGCTGCGGACGTAAAAGATACTTCGCTCAAGGTTCCGTCCGGAACTTATGGCATCGTCATGGACGTCAAAGTCTCGGCGAAGAAAGACGCCGACCGCGTTAGCCGCTCGGTTTCCAGCGAGGAAAAACGCCACGCGAAACAGATCGAGGAAGATCACAAGAAGAAAACCGGCGAGTTGGAAGACCAGTTGACGGAAGCGTTGAGCAACATTCTGCTCGGCGAAAAAATTCCGCTCGACGTCGTCAACAGCGAGACCGGCGAGATCATCATTCCGGCCAACCGCAAGATCACCAAGACGCTGCTGCGCAAGCTGGCAACCGTTTACGATCGCATCGAAATCGATCCGTCGCCGATCCGCAATAAGATCAACGAAATCATCGGCCAGTTTAAGAAGAAATTCGACGACTTGCAGATGCAATACGACGAGGAAATGGAACGCGCCGAGGCCGGCGAAGGTGTCGAAGCCGGCATCGTCAAATCGGTGAAGGTTTACATCGCGTCGAAACGCAAATTGTCGGTCGGTGACAAGATGGCTGGACGCCACGGTAACAAAGGCGTCGTCGCCAAGATTGTTAAAGAAGAAGACATGCCGTATCTCGCGGACGGAACGCCGGTGGAAATCGTATTGAATCCGCTGGGTGTGCCGAGCCGTATGAACGTCGGACAGGTTTTGGAAACGCACTTGGGCTGGGCGGCGAAGCTGCTCGGTTTGAAGTTCGCCACGCCGGTGTTCGATGGCATGAAGGAAAAGGACATTCGCGGCTACCTCAAGCAGGCCGGTTTGCCCGAACACGCCAAGACGCATTTGATTGACGGACGCACCGGCGAACAGTTCGACCAGGAAATCGTCGTCGGCTACATCTACATGATGAAGCTCGGCCATTTGGTCGCGGACAAGATTCACGCCCGCGCAGTCGGACCGTATTCGCTCGTCACCCAGCAACCACTGGGCGGCAAGGCGCAATACGGCGGCCAGCGCTTCGGCGAAATGGAAGTGTGGGCGATGGAAGCCTACGGCGCGGCTTACACGTTGCAGGAACTCCTGACCGTGAAGTCCGACGACGTGCAGGGCCGCACGCGCATCTACGAAAGCATCGTCAAGGGCGACAACTCGCTGGAGGCCGGCATCCCGGAATCCTTCAACGTGCTCGTCAAGGAAATGCAATCGCTCGGTCTCGACGTGAAGGTTGGTTACTCCAACCCGATTGAACACGCCGGCAGTGACAGCGCGCAGCAGGCGGCCGTTGCCGCGCTGACGTCCAACGAACCCTGAAACGAAACTTTGCTGAAATAAAATCGTATGACCAGTTCCAAAGAAAACGCCCGCGAGATTCTCGGCCTCGAAAAAGTCAACCAGGTTGACTATGTCGGCATCACGCTCGCGTCGCCCGACGCCATCCGCTCCTGGAGCAAGGGCGAAGTCAAGAATCCCGAGACGATCAACTACCGCACGTTCAAGCCGGAAAAGGGCGGCCTTTTTTGCGAACGCATTTTCGGTCCCGTCAAGGACTGGGAATGCTCCTGCGGCAAGTATAAACGCATCAAGCATCGCGGCATCGTCTGCGACCGTTGCGGCGTCGAAGTGACGTTGTCGCGCGTTCGCCGCGAACGCATGGGTCACATCGAACTCGCCGTGCCGGTGCAGCACATCTGGTTCTTCAAGTGCATGCCCTCGCGCATCGGTCTGGCGCTGGACATGACCGCGCGCCATTTGGAACGCGTCATTTATTACGAAGATTACCTCGTCATTGATCCGGGCACCACGCCGCTCAAGCCACATCAATTGCTCACGGAAGTTGAACTCCGCGAAGCCAAGGAAACTTACGGCGCGGAAGCCTTCACCGCCAAGATGGGTGCCGAAGCCGTTCGCGAAGCGCTCTGCCGCGTGGATCTCGTCAAGCAGGCTGAGGAATTGGCCGTCGCGATGACGGAGACCAAGAGCAAGCAGATCCGCAAGAAATTGGCGAAACGCATCAAACTGCTCCAGGGTTTGCATTCGTCGAAGAGCCGTCCGGAATGGATGATTCTCACGGTGCTGCCGGTGATTCCGCCGGACTTGCGCCCGCTGGTTCCGCTCGAAGGCGGACGTTTTGCGACGTCTGACTTGAACGATCTTTACCGCCGCGTCATCAACCGGAATAATCGTCTCCGCACGTTGCTCCAGCTCAAGACGCCGGAAGTCATCATCCGCAACGAGAAGCGCATGTTGCAGGAAGCCGTGGATGCGTTGTTTGACAACGGCCGCCACGGTCGTCCCGTCACCGGCGCGGGCAACCGCTCCTTGAAATCTTTGAGCGACATGCTCAAGGGCAAAGGTGGCCGCTTCCGTCAGAATTTGCTCGGCAAGCGCGTGGATTATTCAGGCCGTTCCGTCATCGTGATCGGACCGGAACTGAAATTGAACCAGTGCGGTCTGCCGAAGAAGATGGCGCTCGTTTTGTTCGAGCCGTTCATCATCCGCCGCTTGAAAGAGCTGGGCTATGTTCACACCGTTCGTAGCGCGAAGAAAATGATCGAGCGCCAGACGAAAGAAGTTTGGGACGTTTTGGAAGAAGTGACGAAGGGTCATCCGGTTCTCTTGAACCGCGCGCCGACGTTGCACCGTTTGTCCGTCCAGGCGTTCGAACCGATGTTGATTGAAGGCGAAGCGATTCGCATTCATCCGCTGGTTTGCACCGCTTACAACGCCGACTTCGACGGTGACCAGATGGCCGTTCACGTGCCGTTGTCGGTCGAGGCGCAGTTGGAAGCGCGCCTGCTGATGATGGCGACGAACAACATCTTCTCGCCCTCATCCGGCAAGCCGATCATCACACCGACGCAGGACATCACGCTCGGCTGCTATTACGTCACCGCCGAACCGCGCAAGGCGGCACCGGCCAACACGAACGAACTGCCGCTGTTCGGCTCAAAGGAAGAAGTCATTTACGCCTACAGCGATGACGCGTTGAAGACGCACGACCGCATTCGTTTGGCGAATCCGGACCTCGGCAAGAAAACCGCTTTCGGCAATGCCGAGAAGAAGATCATTGATACGACGGTCGGCCGCGTGTTGTTCAGCGAGATCTGGCCGACGGAACTCGGCTTCCACAACAAGCCGGTGAAGAAATCCGACCTCGGTGATTTGATCTGGAAATGTTACAAGTTTGCTGGCCACGACAAGACCGTCGTGATGTTGGACAAGCTCAAAGAAATCGGTTTCCGCGAGGCGACCAAGTCCGGCGTATCCATCGGCATTGACGACATGATCGTCCCGAAGGAACGCGACGAGCAGATTCGCAACGCCCAAGGGCAGATCAAGGAAGTTGAGAAGCAGTATCGCAAGGGTGTCATCACCTCCGGCGAGCGCTACAACAAGATCGTTGACGTGTGGACGCATTGCACGGACCAGATTTCCGGCGTGATGTTCGACACCTTGAAAGCCAACCAGGGCAAGAAGGAATACAACCCCGTCTATTTGATGGTGGATTCCGGCGCGCGCGGCAACAAGCAGCAGGTGCGTCAGCTCGCCGGTTTGCGCGGCCTCATGGCCAAGCCCAGCGGCGAAATCATCGAGAAGCCGATTTTGGCGAACTTCCGCGAAGGTTTGTCCGTCTTGGAATACTTCATCTCGACGCACGGCGCGCGCAAAGGTCTGGCCGACACCGCGCTCAAGACCGCCGACTCCGGTTACATGACGCGCAAGCTCGTGGACGTTTCTCAGGACGTGATCATCCAAGAGGCTGATTGCGGCACGACGAATGGCATCTGGGTTTCTGCCGTTTTTGAAGGCGAAGACGAAGTGGTGAAGATCTCCGACCGTCTGGTTGGCCGTTTCGCCTGCGACGACATCGTGAACCCGGTCAGCCCGAAGGAATTCCTCATTCACGCCAACGAAGAAATTGACGAGACCAAGGCCAAGGCGATTGACGTCGCCGGCGTTGACCGCGTCCGCATTCGTTCGGTGCTCACCTGCGAAAGCAAGCACGGCATCTGCAAACATTGTTACGGCCGCAATCTCGCGACCGGTTCGCTGGTCAAGCTCGGCGAGGCCGTCGGCATCATCGCCGCGCAGTCCATTGGCGAGCCCGGCACGCAGCTGACCATGCGCACGTTCCACACCGGCGGTGTGGCGGCGGGCGTGTTCAAGCAGCCGCAGATCAAGTCCAAGAACGACGGTATCGTTCGTTACACCGACCTCCGCTCCGTCGAGCTGGAAGACGGCAACAGCATCGTCTTGAACAAGAATGGTTCCATCCAGATTCTCGCCCCGGACGGCCGCGAACTGGAAAACCACATCATCGTCATCGGCGCGGTCATTTCCGTGAAGGACGGCGCGAAGCTCAAGAAGGGCGACACGTTCGTCCAATGGGATCCGCACAACGTCCCGATTCTTTCCGAGAAGGCCGGCAAGGTGAAGTTCCACGACATTATTGAGGGCGTCACCATGAAGCAGGAAGTGGACGAGGCCACCGGCGAAGAATCCATGGTCATCATTGACCACAAGGAAGATTTGCATCCGCAGATCATCATGTCCGACGAGAAGGGCGAAGTCGTCGCGAACTACCCGATTCCGTCGGGCGCGCACGTCGTCGTCAACGAGAAAGACACGATTGTGCCCGGCACCTTGATCGCCAAGACCCCGCGCAAACAGGCCAAGACTCGCGACATCACGGGCGGTCTCCCACGCGTGGCGGAATTGTTCGAAGCGCGCCGCCCGAAGGACGCATCCGAGATCTCCAAGATTGACGGCATCGCGGACTTCGGTCCGAGCGTGCGCGGCAAACGCTGCGTCCTTATCACTGACTCGGTCACCAAGCTGGCGGAAGAGCACCTCATCCCAATCGGCAAGCATGTCATCGTCTTCAAGGGCGACCTGGTCAAGAAAGGCCAGCAGCTCACCGAAGGTCCGATGGACCCGCACGAGATTCTGGACGTCTGCGGACCGCAGGAACTGCAGGAACACTTGGTCAGCGAAGTGCAGGAAGTTTATCGTCTCCAGGGCGTGACGATCAACGACAAGCACATCGAGATCATTGTGCGCCAGATGCTCCGAAAGATTCGCGTCACCGAAACCGGCGACACCCAGTTCCTCTGGGGTGAACAGGTGGACAAATTGGAATTCGAGGCCGAGAACGAAGCCGTCGAGAAGAAGGGTGGCAAGCCGGCGGAAGCCGTGCCCGTGCTGCTCGGCATCACCAAGGCTTCGCTCGAAACCGACAGCTTCCTCAGCGCCGCGTCCTTTCAGGACACGACCCGCGTGTTGACCGAGGCCGCGACCCGTTCCAAGATTGATTCGCTGCGCGGCTTCAAGGAAAACGTCATCATGGGTCACATCATCCCGGCGGGCACCGGCTTTCACATGCACCGCGGGATCACGCTCAACCCGCTCGTCGAAGTGCCGGATGAACCGGAACCCGAGGAAGCGGAAGCCGCTGAGGCGCAAAATCCGCTGCTCGCCTGAGCCAAAAATAAATCACACCACGGCGTCCGATGAAAGTCGGACGCCGTTTTTGTTTTGCCGGATTCAGCGGAACCGCGTCCGACACGGCGGGAACTGCGCCCTGAAAGGAAAAATGGCCTTTAACCCGCCAAAAAATCAAGCCTTTTTACCCGTTTCGAGCTGATGCCTATTCAAAAAGCGACAGTTAAACTGAATTACGGCTTCACCACGGAAATAACCAAGGCGTCCGGCTTGAGATACCTCTGGGCGGCGGACTTGATTTGTTCCAGCGTCACGGCCTCGTATTTGGCGTCGTCCAATTCCGCGCGCTGCCAGCCGAGGCCGTAAAGCTCGTCCAAGGCGGAGGTCGAGGCGAGGTTGCCCAGGTCGGCGCGGGAGATTTTTTTCTGGCCGATGATCTTGGCCTTGGCGCGCTTCAATTCATCGGCCGTCAAACCTTCCGTGCGGAGCAATTCGGCCTCTTTCAACAGCTCGGTTTCCACCTGCGCCACCTTGGTCGGCTCGGTGCCGGTGTAAAACGCGAAGTAGCCCGGCACGAGGCCGGCGAAATTCTGCGCGCCGACGTAGTAGGCCAGGCCAAGCTGTTCGCGGATGCGCAGGAACAGCCGCGAGCCGAGGTCGCTGCAGCATTCCTGCAACAGGTCCAGCGCGTAACGGTCGTCGTCCGCCAGCGTCGTGCCGGGAAAACCGATGACCAGCACGGCCTGCTTCTTGTCGCGGGTTTCCTCGACGCGTAGTGGCCCAGGCGTCCCGCCTGTGTGCTGCGGCTTCGGGCTGGAACTCACGGGCGAGCCGCCCGTGCCACTATGTTTCCAGCCGGCGAAGGCATTCTCCACGGCGGCTTTCACCTCCGCCGTTTTCACATCGCCGAAAATCGCCAGCACGCAGTTGTTCGGCGTGGTAAGCCGCTGGTGGAATGATTTCAAGTCGGCGACGGACACCTTGCCGGCCGAATCCTCGGAGCCGAGCGAATCGAGTCCGTAGCCGGTCTCGCCAAACATGGCGCGGCGCATGGCGAGGCTCGCGCTCTTGAGCAGCTCATCCTTGCGCGAACGGATGCCGGCAATCTGGATTTCCTTCTCGCGCTCCAGTTCGTCGGCGGGAAAAACGGGATTCAAAATAACGTCGGCCAGCAAGTTCAGGCCGGTGGCGAAATCTTCGCTCAACACTTCGGTGTTGATGCCAAAACTGTTGTTTCCGCCGTAGCTGTCAATGCTGCCGCCGACGGATTCGATCTCCGTCGCGATTTTTTCCGCGCTGCGCGTCGTCGTGCCCTTGATGAGCATCTTGGCGAGCAACATCGTGGTGCCGTTGTTCGCGGCGTTTTCCGCGAGCACGCCGCCTTTGAAGACCGCGCGAAATTCCACAAACGGCAGCCGATGATCTTCCTTCACCAGCAGCGTCAGGCCGTTCGGCAAAACAATTTTCTGGATGGCATTGTCGGTGTTCAGCTCGACGTTCGCCTTGGCTTTCGGCGCAGCGCCTTCGGGCAACAGCGCGTAAAGCGTGCGGTTTTCCGGCGTCAAATACTGGCGCGCGACACGTTGAACGTCATTCGTCGTGACGTGCTTGACGGCGGCGAGATAGCGTTCGGAGAAATTCAGGTCATTCGCGGCGAGCCAGTTGCCGCCGAGATTTTGCGCCTGGCCTTCCATCGTTTTGCGCGATGAAAGCGTGGCGGAAACAAACTGCTTGATGGCCTTGTGCAATTCATCGGCGGAAACGGAAAGGGATTTTATTTTTTCGATCTCGGCGAGAATGGCTTTGTTCGCGGCTTCAAACTGGTCGCCGTCCACGACCGCGCTCACGCCGAAAAGTCCCGGCAATCCGGGGCTGTAAGTCCACGCGTCAACGTGATGCACGACGCCTTGTTTCTCGCGCACCTGCTGGAAGAGCCGCGAGCTGCGTCCGCTGCCGAGCAAAACGGCGAGCACATCCAGCATCGGCACGTCGGCGTGGCGGAGTTCGGGAATGTGCCACGCAAAATGAACGTGGCCGAGTTCCACCGCCGATTCTTCGATGATTTCGCGCGAGGCGGTCTGCTTCGGCTCCAGCGGCAGCACGCTGGGCGGCATCGCCTTGGACTTGCTTTTGGCGTAGGCGGCTTTTATTTGCGCGACGACCTCGTCATTCTTTACGTCGCCGGCGACGACGAAGAAGACGTTGTTCGGCGCGTATTTTTCGGTGTAATAATTGCGGATGTCGTCCGGTTTCACCTCGTTGAAAATGTCGGGATAACCAATGATGGTGAAGCGATACGGACTTTTGGTGTAAGCTGTTTCAAACAACCGGCGGCTCGCGCGGCGGCCCGGATCATCGTGGCACATGTCCATTTCGCGGCGGATGACATCCATTTCCTTCGCCAGTTCGTCCGGTGGCAATGAGGCGTTTTGCATGATGTCACACAAAATATCAATGGCCTTCACGGCACCGGTGTTGGGCACGTCAATGTGATACACCGTGCGGTCGAAGCTCGTGTAGGCGTTCATGTAACCGCCGGCCTCCTGCACTTCCTGATCAATGCGGCTGCCGGGGCGCGTGGTCGTGCCTTTGAAGAGCATGTGTTCGAGCACGTGCGATAGTCCCGCGCCAAGCCAGCGACCTTCGTGGATGCTGCCGGCCATGGCCCATGCCTGCGCGCTGACGACCGGCGCGTTGTGATCCTCGCGGACGATGATGGCCAGGCCGTTTTCGAGCGTGGTGAGCTTGACGCCGGGCGGGACGGACGGGATGACGTCCCATGAAAGTTGTGTTGTCATTTCGGACAAATATTGAATGATAAAGTTATTCGGAAATGCGATTTGGGCAAAACAATTAGCCTTGGCGATTAATTCCAGTATGACCTAAAAGGCTCCGATCCAAATATAAAGATGCCAAGATACTTCACCAATAATAAATAAAATCCCCCTCTCGCGGCTGGTTTGCTGAGTCCTAAGTTTGTCGTTCCAGTTTTCGAATACGAATGCCAATGTTGTAGGCAAGTGGTCCATAAGGAATAGTGAAATCCAGGTCGGTAAACCATTGTAAGGGCTTGACTAGTTTTGTGGCAGCTCTTATGCCGAAGAAAACGCTCAGTAGTTCAAAAAGATTTTCGGTAAAAACGCCAATGAACAAGCTACTGCGAAACATGGTCTCAATGGAATATTGTTCCTTGAAGTCAGAAGCATCCAAATGATGCTTTAAATCACTTATGGAATAGTGACGGTGAGGTTGTTCATACCCGAATTTGATCTGACTTGGCGGTGCCTTGCCATATTTGCTCAGATAAAGAAAATGATAAAGCCATGGTGCCTTGTTCCGTAAATGGTAAACGTAGTTTGTTGTGTCCATGAACGAGAATAGTCCGCGGTGCGGCGTGGTGATAATAAACGAGCCATTTGGACACAAAATTCGGCACATTTCGTTCAGCGTCTTGTGTTCATCAAGGACATGTTCCAACACATCATTAAGAATGATTACGTCAAAAAAATCTGGCTCAAACGGAGTTTGTTCAAGGCCGCAAACCATAAATGAAATATCAGGATAGCGCTTTTGAGCAATGGCAATAAATCCCGCGTTGGGATCCACGCCCCAAACTTTGGCTTCACCTTTCAGAAAATGGCGCGTGCCATAGCCAAAGGCGCAGCCGCCATCCAGTATTCGCCGACTTCCATCGGGAATCCAATCGTGGGCAAGCTTGAATCGATCTCGTAATTTAGTTTCAGGATAAATGAAATAGTCATTGTGGTCGGGTGGATTCATTTGTCAGATTATTAAGAAAGTTAATATTTATGTCTATTATAATGCAAAACAAAACGGTTAAATAGCTTCGTGACTTCATGCAGCGCAGGTAATCGTTCTTCACTTCGCTACCGGTTTTGCTGCTGCCTTCAACTTGGCCTCCGGCCAGAACGGTTTGCGGAAGGCCTCGGTGAAGTCGTAGCCGGTCTGGAAATCGTCGGGGGTGTCCTTGTCGGTCTTGGCCAGCAGACCGATCTCCACCATGTTGAAAACGATTTCGCCGAAGTTCTGGCAGTTGCGGATGCCCCATTCCTCGAACACGGTTGCCGTCATCGGGCCGAATTGTTGCAGGGCGTATTGTCGGAGGCCGTCGAGCAGTACCTGGCCGGTGACGTGGCGCACCTTGCCCTGGTTCTCGCGACCGACCAGCTTCTGGGTGAAGTCGAGCGCCTCCCGCATAAACAGGTAGGCGTCGCGATGAAAACGGCTGTCCGTCGCGAGGATTTGATCCAGCGCTTCGTCGAAATTGACTTCTTGCATATCAGGGTTTGGCTGGCTGGCTGCTGGTCGAGGCGGGATGCGCAGCGCGATAATATTTCACCGCCAGTCCCGTCAACAGCAGGCCAATGACGAGGCAGATGATTAATTTCTCCTGCTGCGTCAGCCACTTCATATCGGCAAGTTAACGGAAAAATTAACTTTCGGCAAGCGGGCGGGTTTTAACTTTCTTGCCGACGGCGGACGGCGTTGGTTTAATTGCATTCAGTTTATGGCTGCCATCGGCAGATTTTCAAAGGACGAAGAAATCTTCTACGCCAAGGTCGTGGACGGTGAGTTGTTCCGTCTGCATGGCGATGTTTTCGGCGCGCCGTCGTTCGACCGCAAGCCGACGTCGCGCAAAGGCGTGAAAACGCTGGTGCCGGTCGTGCCGACCAAAATCATCGCCGTCGGCATCAATTACCTCGACCACGCGCGCGAGATGAAACGCGAACTGCCGAAGGAGCCGCTCATCTGGTTCAAGGCCACGACCTCGTTGTTGCCGGACGGCGGCAAGATTGAAATTCCTTTTCCCGAACACCGCACGGATTTCGAGGCCGAGCTCGCCATCGTCATCGGCCGCAAAATCCGCAACGTAACGCCGACGACCGCCGCGCGCTATATTTTTGGCTACACCGCCGCGCAGGACATCAGCGACCGCACGATTCAGAAGGCCGAGTCGCAATGGGCGCGCTGCAAGTCGTTCGACACGTTCACGCCGCTCGGCCCGTATGTGGAAACGATGCTTGATCCGAGCGAACTGAGCATCCAGCAGTTTCAAAACGGCCAGCTCCGGCAGAACTCAAACACGCGCGAGCTGATTTTCAAGCCCGCCGAAATTGTCAGTTTTGTCTCTACTAACATGACACTGCTGCCCGGTGACGTGATTCTCACCGGCACGCCCAGCGGCGTCGGGCCGATCCAAAGCGGAGACAAGCTGGAAGTGCGCATCCAAGGTCTCGCGTCGCTCATCAACACGGTGAAGTAAGTGGTCATTCTCGCGGGCAAAATCTTCAATAGCGTAAGAAACTTTCAAAGTCGGCGGGAAGCTTTTATTTCTTCAGAATTTTATTTGACGGATCTCGTTTTTGGGCGTAAATAAGCTGGATATTGACGGTAAATGCAAAGGTTTTAGCGCAAATCAAGCCCCGGTTCCTCACCAATTAGTTGCGCTACAATCGGAATTGTGCACAACATATTGTGGTTTTCTCTTTACACAAACCGCCAGCTTTGGTTGGCTAGTCGAAACAGATTATGTATCTCAAAAATCTCACAGTTTTTGGCTTCAAGTCCTTCGCGGACAAAACGGCGCTGAACTTTCAGCCCGGCGTCACGGCCATCGTCGGGCCGAACGGCTGCGGCAAATCCAACGTCTCCGACGCCATCCGCTGGGTGCTCGGCGAGCAATCGGCGAAAGCCTTGCGCGGCGGCGAAATGGCCGACGTGATTTTCAACGGCACTGATGGCCGCAAGCCGATGGGCATGGGCGAAGTTTCGCTCACGCTCGGCGGCGTCGGCGAAGAAAGTTTGCGTGCGGCGGGCGTGGAAGTTTCCTACGACGAGGTGACGCTCACGCGACGGATTTTCCGCGACGGCGGCAGCGAATATTTTCTGAACCGCACGCCGTGCCGGTTGAAAGACATTCAGCAGTTGTTCATGGGCACGGGCATCGGGCGCACGAGCTACAGCATTTTGGCGCAGGGTCATATCACACAGATTCTTTCCAGCAAGCCGGAAGACCGCCGGATGATTTTTGAGGAGGCCGCCGGCATCACAAAATTCAAATCGCAGAAAAAAGAATCACTGCGCAAGCTGGAATACACCGAGCAGAATCTTTTGCGCATCGCCGACACAATCAAGGAAGTGAAGCGGCAAATCGGCTCGCTGCAACGCCAGGCTGGCAAGGCGCGGCGCTACAAGCAGATTTCGCAGGAGCTTCAGCATCTCGAAACACAACTCGCGCGACACCAGTTCGACGTGCTGCAAGGTGAAATTTCCGAGCGCCAGACTACGGTGGAAAATCTTCGGAACGAAATTGAAACCGGTTCCAACGACATTCTGCGCTTTGAAAATGAAATCAGCAAACTGCGTGAACTGCTTTCTGAACTTGAGCATGAAGTCGCGGCGCAACAGCAGCGCGGCTTGGAACTGAAAGCCGGCATTGACCGCAACGAGAGCCGTATTCAGTTCAACGAGGAACGGTTGCGAGAGATTGAATCCCAGAATGCCAAGGCGCTGGCCGAGATCACGCAGGCCGAGGAACGCTGCCACGCCGCTTCGAGCGAGTTGCTTTCCATAACCGAGCGTCTTGGCGTCGCCGAAGCCGCGCTGGATCAGCACCGCGAAAGTTTGCAGGCGAAACGCGAAAGTTTGCAGCAGATCGAAAACGATTTGCGCGAGCGGCAGGAACAGTTGCGCCAGGCGCAAGCCACCGCGTTTGCCGCTGCCCAGGATTTGTCTCGCCTTCGCAACGAGATCACCGCGCTCGATCTGCAGAAGCAGGGCAACATCGTCCGGCTCGAAAAACTTTCCGCCGAGAAGATCCAGTTGGAGGTTGAGCGCACCGGCCTCGAGACCCGGTTGCAGGAATTCACCGCCAGCGTCGAGGTGGAAAAGCTCAATGTCGCCACCACGCGCGGCTCGGTCGAGCAACGGCAGAACCGGTTGCGCGAACTACAGACCGAACTTCAGACGGCCTCGACCGAGCAGGACAAGTATCTGCACCGGCAATCTGACAAGCGTTCCCGCCTCACTGTGCTGGAACAGCTCGAAGGCTCGCATGAAGGATTTGACGCGGGCGCGGTCGCGGCCTTGCGCCAGTCGCGTTCAGTCATCGGATCGCTGGCGGATCGCATCCGCGTGCCGGATCAGTTTGTCACCGCCGTGGAAAACGCGCTCGGCCATAATCTTCAACTCGTCCTCACCGAGCAGCCGTCGTCCGCACAGGAAATTCTAGCGGACTTGAACACGAACAAGTCCGGTCGCGCGAGTGTGGCGGCGCTGGCCATCCAGCAGTATCAGGATGAGAAGCAGCTTTCGTTTGTCGGCGAGATGGCGCCGGGCGAGAAGAGCGAGGCGGCGCAGGGCGGCTTGCAGAACGGCCAGATTGTCCACGCGATGAGCGTGATTTCCGCCGAGCCGCAAGTGGAAGCGCTCTTGAAATCGCTCCTCGGCCGCACGTTCATTGCGTCCGACCTCAACACCGCCACGGCGCAAATTCAGAACGGCCATGCGGGCTGCGACTTCGTCACGATGGGTGGTGAACTCCTGAACCGCCACGGCATTTACACCGGCGGTTATCTGAACAAAGGCAGCAACGGCAAGGCGCCTTCCTCCATTCTCGGCCGCAAGAACCAGATCACCGAACTGCAGGCCGAACTCGACGAACTGCAAAAGCTCGTCGAAGACGCGAGCTGCAAACGTGGTGAACTTTTAAGCGAGCAGACCGAACTGCAAGCCTCGTTGCAGGCGGCGCAGACCGAATTGCGCGTGCAGGAAGTCGCCATCGCCACGCGCGAAGGCGAGTTCAAGGCGCTGCAAAACTCCAATCGCCTCCTGCACCAGAAGATTGAGACGGTGATGTTCGAGGTGCAGAGCCTCGCCGCGCAGGAGCAGGAAGGTTTGCAGAAGCGCGAGGCGCTTGGCGCCAAGCTCAACGACCTTGAGGTCCGCGAGCGTGCCAGCCAGGCATCGGTCACGGCGCTGACCGCCGAATTGGAAAATCTGCGTCTCCAACGAGACGCGGCGAACACCGCGCTGACCGAGAGCAAGGTCGCCTTGGCGTCGGACGAGCAGCTCGCGTCGTCGTTCAAGCAGCAGCGCGGTGCGCTCGAACAGCGCATCCGCGAGCTGACCCAGATTGTCGAGCTGCGCAAGAACGAGTGTTCCTCGTTCATCGCCCGGCAGGAGCGGGCGCAGAAGGAGATTCAGCAGGCGCGCGGCGAGATTGAGCGCCTCCAGCACGAGCGCGAACAGGTCAGCGCCCAGACGGCCGAGCTGATCGGCCGGAAAAATTCACAGGACGGCGAAATCGGCACCCGCGAAGAGAGTCTGCGTTCGCAGCGCAGCCGGTTGACGGAAATCCAAAACCAGCGCGGCGCGGTGGAAGTGGAGCTGGCGCAGAAAAACATGTCGGTGCAGAACCTGCGCGAAAAGGTGCAGCAGAAATATCACCTGAACCTCGATGACATCCGCAGCGAATGCATCACCATCACCCACGCCGACGAAGGTCCGGCCAAGATCGAGACGCTCACGCCCGAGCAGATGGCCGAAGCCGGCGTGGGCACCGACTGGAACGCGGTGAACGAGCAGGTGACCGCGCTGCAACAGAAGATTGACGAGATGGGCCCGGTCAATCTCGTCGCCATCGAGGAATACGAGGAGACCGAGCAGCGCCACCAGTTCCTGACCACGCAGCACGACGACCTGGTCCATGCGAAAATCCAGTTGCTCGAAGTCATCAACCGCATCAACACGCAGACGCGCCAGATGTTTGTCGAGACCTTCGAGAAGATTCGCGACAATTTCCGGTTAATGTTCGTGGACGTCTTCGGCGGCGGCAACGCGGACCTGATTTTGTCCGACGAAAACGACGTGCTCGAAAGCGGCATCGAGATTGTCGCGCGGCCGCCCGGCAAACAGTTGCAGAGCATTTCGCTGCTGTCCGGCGGTGAGCAGACGATGGTCGCCGTCGCGCTGCTGTTTTCCATCTATCAGGTCAAGCCCAGTCCGTTCTGCGTGCTGGATGAGTTGGACGCGCCGCTGGACGAGTCGAACGTCGTGCGCTTCGTCAAGATGCTGGAACGGTTCATCGCGCACTCGCAGTTCATCATCATCACGCACAACAAGCGAACCATCGGCATGGCCGACGTGCTTTATGGCGTGACCATGCAGGAGCACGGCGTGAGCAAGATCGTCAGCGTCAAGTTTCACAAGGCTAACGACGCGGCGCAGTTGGTGCCGGCACTGGCGGGAAGCTAGGCGAGAATTGCTTTGGCGAACCGGCGGGTGGCTTCTCGGCGCGCCGGGTTGAAGCGCTGTCAGCGTCACGCAGCTTGCGGTGGTTTAACGTTGGCCGTCGTTGTCTGGGAAAAAGAAGTTCGGCGACTGCCGCAGGAACTTCTTCGGATTCTGGAAAATAATTTTCTCAATGGCGCCGGCGAGGTGGCCGCGCTTCTTCATTTCCAAGGCCGTTTTTGGCACGGCCAGCGGATCGCTCACGCCCCAGTCGCACGCGCTGTTCAGCCAGAGGTTTTCATTCCCGTGGGTTTCCAGAATGTCAATCGCGCGCGCCGGCGTGCATTTCGTTTCGGGATACAGCGTCATGCCCGCCCACATGCCGGCGTCCAAAACCATTTCCACCGTGTGTTCCTCGACGTGGTCAATGATGACGCGTTCCGGCCGGATGCGTTTGTCATTCTTCAAAACGTCGAGAATCAGCCGCGTGCCTTTCAACTTGTCTTCGAGATGCGGCGTGTGGACGAGGACCAATTGTTTGTATTTCGCTGCCAGTTCGACCTGCATTTCCAGCACGCGCAGTTCGTTCCGTGAATTTTTGTTAAGCCCGATTTCGCCAATGCCGAGGACATTTGGACGATTGAGAAATTTCGGAATGAGCGCGATGACTTCCTCGGCGAGCTTCACGTCCTCGGCCTCCTTGGAGTTGATGCAGAGCCAGCAGAAATGTTTCAGGCCAAACTTGGCGGCGCGCTTCGGTTCATGCTCGGTGAGCTGGCAGAAATAATCGTGGAAGCCGTCCACGGAGCTGCGGTCGAAGCCCGCCCAGAACGCCGGTTCGCAGACGGCCGCACAGCCGCCGAGCGCCATGCGTTCGTAATCATCCGTCGTGCGGCTGACCATGTGGGCGTGCGGTTCGATGTAGCGCATAATTCTTTATTTTTTTAGCCGCAGATTTTCACAGATGAAACACAGATAAAGACAGAACTAATGCCGGCGGAGTTTTCCATCTATGTTTCATCTGTGCTCATCTGTGGCTTCTTCATTTTGGAAATGCTCCGCAGGCGGATTTGGTGGTCGCAGCCGCAATCGGCTTCGTCGTCGGGTCGCTGAACGCGAGCAAAATGGCCTTCGCCTTGTTTTTCTTTTTGCCGTCCAGCTTGGCGAGCGCGGCGCGGAAACTTCTCAGACGGAAATCCTCCTGGCCCTCCGCGCGCTCGACGCGGTCAAGGAAGGCGGCGATTTCAATCAGTTTGTGGCGGGCATCGAGAAAATAGAGATCAAGGACTTGCTGCTTGGTCATACGAGTTTGGGGAAAAATTCGTGCGCGGTGCGGCACGTCGCCGCGCTTAATTCATCGGGCGAAATCATTTTCACCTGCGCGACGGTTTCGGAAATTTCCTTCACGAATGCCGGTTCGCACCGCTGGCCGCGATGGGGCACGGGCGCGAGATACGGACAGTCCGTTTCCAGCATGAGCTTGTCCAGCGGCGTGGCGGCCACGGCGTCGCGGATGTTCTGGCCGTTCTTGAAAGTCACGATGCCAGTGTAGCTCACCAGCGAGCCAATTTCCAAAATCTGTTTCAACCGCGCCACGCTTTCGCCGAAGCAGTGGAAGACGCCGCGCACCCGGCCGGCGAACGGTTTTAATTGCGCCAGCGTGTCGTCGAACGAAGCGCGCTGGTGGATGATGGCATTCAAGCCGAGTTCCGTCGCGACTTCAAGCTGCTGCTGGAAAATTTCCGCCTGCCGTTTCTTGTAATGCGTGTCGGCTTCCGCACTGCCGCCTTGCGAACTCGGCAGGCGGTAATAATCCAGGCCGGTCTCGCCAATGGCGACGACCTTGGGATGCTGTGCGAGTTCGCGCAGGGCCGGGCGGAGATCGGCCGGAGCTTCCAATGCCTCGGACGGATGCCAGCCGACGGCGGCGTAAATGCCCGGATGTTTTTCCGCGAGCGCAACGGCGCGGCGGCTGCTGTCGAGGCTGGTGCCGATGGAGATTATTTTAGAAATGCCGGCGGCCTGGGCGCGGGCGAGGACTTCCGCAAAATCCTTTTCGAAGTCGGGATAATCCAGGTGCACGTGGGTGTCGAAAAAAGTGGCCATGTGGCTACGGTTTTTCTGGCGCCGCAACTTTCTGCTCCAAGTCCCGGAGTTTTTCGTCAATGGCGTCCCGCCCGGGGTAATCCGGGGCTTCGGTGAGGAGCGCCCGGTAGTTTTCCGCCGCCTCGGCCAGGTGGTCCTGCACGACCAGTTTTTCGCCGAGCGTGAGCCGGAGGCGGATCCGCTGCTGCGGTGAAGGATTCAATTTAAGCGTATTCTGCCAGAACTCGATGGCGGAGCTGGGCCGGCCGGAAGCCTCGTAAAGATTGGCGAGTTTTTCGTTCAGAACGGCGCTTTGTGCAGTGAGCGGCAGATTGGCGAGGAACGGCAGAAGCTGTGTTTCGCGCAGGCCGTGGGCTAGGTCGAGGCACAGCAGCCGGTCAAACGACCATTCCAGAAGGGGGTTTTTGGTGCGGGTCAAAAGCGCATGCAGTTCCGGCGCGGATTTTTTGAACGGCTGATACAACGGATCGCCGATGACGGTGGTCTGCCAGGAGAGGGCGAGCTGCGACGTCCATGCGGCTTCGCCAAAGGTGTAGCCGTTGCCGAGCGCCTCCAGGCAGAAGGCGACGTTGGGCGTGAATATCAAATAAGGTTCATAGACGCAGCCCATCGTGCAGGTCGCGCCCTTGGCGAGCAGCGGGCCGCACCAGTTGTGGGTGGTGCTGCGCAGCGTGTCGGCGCTGTAAGAATGCAGGTGATAGGCAAAGGCTCCGGGCATGAACTCCATTTTCGACGCCAGGAATGGACCGCACGCATCGCTGGCATACCAGCCCGCGTAAATGGCGATGTGGCTCATCGGAAACGAAGCGGGCAGCGTGGCTTCGTTGGTGTCCACCTCCACTTCAAAACCGAGCTGCCGGCTGATTTCCGCGCCGGCGAGCATCCACTGGTCGCCGATATAATAATTCGTGTCGCCCTGGCTCAGGCCGCGCGCGTCGAAATACGCGCGGCCCCATAGCCCGGTGTTTTCCGCCTCGACGGCCTTGTCCACCAGATGCATGGCGATTTCCGGCGTCGGCCCGTCGAGCCGCGAAACCAGCAGCAGGCCGTTCGTGCAGTTCAGCGTGGCGCGGTTGGTGCAGAGGTAGAACGGATTCGGCAGCGGCCCGGTCAGCGGGATGTCCATCTTGAGCAGTGGCAACCAGGTGAGTTCCGAATCCACCGCCGCCTCGTTGCGGCGGAATTCGTCGCGCGTGATTTTCGCCGCAAATTCCTCCAGAATGGAAGCCGGGGCGATTTTCAGCGGCACGCCGTAGCACAGGACGGCGTAGCGGATTTTGGATTGCACGACGCGGATGTTCGTCAGCTCCGGCTGGTCGTTGGTGGCAGGCGTGGTGACTTCGCCAAATTTCCACAGCCCGGCGGCCTCGAGCCGGTCGGCCAGCGGCTTCTGCAAAAAATCCGTGAAGTCCGTACGCGTGATGACCTCGTTGGTGGTCAGGTCGAAGCCGAAAATTTGATCCGCCGGCACTTGCCGCGCCGCCGCGTAATGCTCGGCGACGGCCTTGGATTCCGGCATCCGCGAATTGTAGATGACCACGACCTCCTCGCCGCCCGCGTGCGTCCACAGCGGAGCCAGCGCGAGCAGCCAGAGTGGCAAAATGATCCGCAAAAAATTCATGTGGTGTTTGACTGCCTCCGGGTCCGCCGGTTCAATTTCATTGGCCGAAAAGCGCTTCGTGCATTCCGGGCAGCGCGTGGTTTTCCGCCTTGTTCCAATAGTGAAAACCGTCGCTCCAGTCCCAGATGCACCAGCCAATCTGGAATGCTTCCGCCGTGCGCCGCATGGCGGAATAAAAATTAGCGCGCGACCGCTCGTCGGCCTTCGTATAAGCGCCAAATTCACCGAGGTGAACCGGCCGGCCATAATAATCCGACCACGACCGGACGAATTTTAATTTGCCGGCGAATGCCAGCGGGCTGCTGGGATTCTGGTTCGTTGGCAGCGTGTTGTATTTTTTAATCCAGTCCCGCACCCACGGTTTCAAATTCAGGCTGGCATCCGGCACGAGCGGCTCCGCAGGCGGACCCGGAAAGACAATGCCGGTCTGTAGAAAATCCTGCGAACTCCATTTCGCGCCCTGATGCGTGAAATAAAACGGATCGTAGCAATGCACCGAGACGATGACGTTGTCGTCCGGCGGCAGCACCAGGTTTGTCAGTTCGTCAATGTTGCCCCAGTTTCCCGGCTCGACAAAGATGGTGCGTTTCGGGTTGCTCACGCGGATTTCCGTGATGGCCCGCGCGTATATGGGATTCATCAAGGCCGTCGTGGCGTGGGCGTGCGGCTCGTTGTCCAGCTCGAAGGCAAGCTGTCTGGGAAATTTCTGGTAATGCTCCGCAACCTGCACCCAGATTTTAAGTAATTCTTCCGTGGTTCCGGCCGGATTTGTGTCCAGCTCGTCGAAATGATGAATGTTGATCATCACCGCCAGCTTGTTCGCCAGCGCGTTGGTCACGGCAAAATCCACACGGGCAAAAATCTCGGGCGCGAGCGTGAAATCCGGCGCCGGCCCGGCGTAATGCTGCCAGCCCACCGGCACGCGCACATGGTCGAAGCCCTCGTGTTTCATCGCGGCAAACTCATCCGCCGAAACGATGACGCCCCAGTTTTCGTCTGGCGGCACTTCGAGATAATTGCCGAGATTCACGCCATGGCGGAAAAGTTTTGCCGCGTGATAGGCCGGCGAACCGTGATTTGCCAGCGGCTGTATTCCCGGCGGGTTCGCTGGCGTGAACGCCGGTGAATCCGCCGGCTCTGCCGGAAGTCCGGTGCCGAGAAAAATCGCGGCGATCAAACTGGTGGAAATTATATTCATTTGTCCGCCGTAATTTTCAATCCGTCCCACGCGAGCGTGATGCCCGGCGGCAGTTCCGCCTGCGATTTGTCGTGGTCATAATCGTGGGTGAGGTGCGTGAAAAAAGTCCGGCCGGCGTTGATGCGCCGCGCCGCCGTCAGCGCCTCGTCAAGGCACATGTGCGTCGGGTGCGGCTTGTGGCGTAGCGCGTCGAGCACGGCGATTTCCACGCCGCGCACTTTTTCCAGCACCGGTTCGGGAATCTCTTTGCAGTCGCTCAAGTAGGTCAGCCGCTTTTTTCCGTTTTGCTCAAACAAGAATCCCGTGGTCGTCATCCGGCCGTGCGGCAGGTCGAACGGTGTGATGGTCAAATCGCCGATTTCAAACGGGCCGGTGATGACGCGCTCCTCAGGAATGAAATAACCTTTCGGCCACGGGCCTTGATGGAAGGCGTAAATGAACACGCGCCGCAGATGCACCATCGTCGCCTCGCTGGCATAAATCGGCAGGGTCGTGCCGCCGTTCAGGTCGCAGAACCGCCGGCAGTCGTCCATGCCGAGGATGTGGTCGGCGTGCGCGTGCGTCACCAGGACGGCGTCGAGGTGCTTGATTTTTTCGCGCAGGCATTGCAGGCGGAATTCCGGCGGCGTGTCCACCACCAGCTTCACTTTGTCGGTGGCGACGTAAATGGCCGGTCGCGTGCGCCAGTTCTTCGGATTCGCCAGATATTCAGGCGGATAGTCCACGCCGATGAGCGGCACGCCCTGCGACGTGCCGCTGCCGAGAAAGGTAAATTCAAACGCCATGTGATTTTCTTTTTGCCGAACGGCGGCATAACCGTCAAATTCAGCGCGCACGAATCTAACCATGTTGACGACGTTGCGCATTAAAAACCTTGCCCTCGTGAGCGACCTCACGCTGGAACTCCAGCCCGGCGGCAATGTCATCACCGGCGAAACTGGCGCGGGCAAGTCCATCATCATTGGTGCGCTCAATCTTGTCCTGGGCGAACGCGCCGACCGCACGCTCATTCGCAGCGGCGAGGAAAGCTGCTCGGTCGAGGCGGTTTTTGACACCAAAAAACTTCGCGCGCCGCTGAAAACTTTTCTGGAGGAGAACGGTCTGGAGCCGTGTGAGGATCATCAGCTCGTGCTCAAGCGCACGTTCACCAACGCCGGCACCAACCGCCAGTTCGTCAACGGCTCGGCCACCACGCTGGCCACGCTCGCCACCATCGGCGAATGGCTGGTGGACATGCACGGCCCGCACGACCATCAATCGTTGCTCCATCCGTCGAAACAACTTTTGATTCTCGACGCCTTCGGCGGCTTGGAAAAGGAGCGCGGAGCTTTCGGCGAACTTGTCCGCCGCCGCGCCGTTTTGGAAAACGAAAAATCCGCGCTCATCGTGGATGAAAAAACCTACGCGCAGCAACTGGACCTGCTGCGCTTTCAAGTTCAGGAAATTTCCACCGCGCGCTTGCAGTCCGGAGAAGACGAAAGCGTCGAAGCCGAGTTTCATCGCACCAGCAATGCCGCGAAGCTGCTACAATTGAGCCAGGCCGCGCTTGACGCTCTGAGTGAAAATGAAAATTCCCTGCTCACGCAATCCGGCGTCATCGGCCGCGTGCTGGCCGAGCTGCAACGCGTGGATGCCGGAGCGACAAATCTCGTCGAACTGCACGCGCAGGCGGGCGAGACGTTGCGCGAGCTGCAAACCGAGCTTTCGCGTTACGGCGACAAGGTGGAGGTTGACCCGGCGCGGCTGGCGGAATTGGAGGAGCGGCTGAATCTCATTCATTCGCTCAAGCGCAAATACGGCACGACGCTGGCGGAAGTCGTCGAGTTCGGCGACGACGCGACAATCAAATTGCACGCGCTCGAAAGCCGCGACGCGGAACTTGCCCGGTTGAATGCCGCGCTCGAAAAACTCGACGGCGAAATTTTTAGCGCCGGCAAAAAGCTGTCCTCCGCGCGCAAGAAAGTGATTCCGCAGCTTGCCAAGGCCGTCGGTAAACAATTGGAAGATCTGGATTTCAAGCAGAGCAAGTTCGACGTGGCGTTGGCCTCGCAATCTGAAATTTCAAATTTCAAATCGCAGATTCCGCAGAGCGGGCTGGACGAAATTGAATTTCAGTTCGCGCCCAATCTAGGCGAGCCGGCCAAGCCGCTGCGGGCCATCGCGTCGTCCGGCGAAATGGCGCGCGTGATGCTGGCGCTCAAAACCGTGCTGGCGGCGGAAGACGAGATTCCGGTTCTGGTTTTCGACGAGGTGGACGCCAATGTCGGCGGCGAAATTGCGAATGCCGTGGGCGAAAAAATGCGCCAGATCGCCGCCAAACGGCAGGTGTTTTGCATCACGCATTTGCCGCAGGTCGCCGCGCCGGCGGACGCGCATTATGTCGTGACCAAGGTGGTTAAAAATGGCCGCACGATTTCCGAAATCACGCTGCTCGACAAAAAAGCGCGCGTCACCGAACTGGCGCGAATGCTCGGCGGCCAGAGCGACGCTGCGCGTAAACACGCCGAGGCGCTGTTGAAATGATTTTGTGCTTTTCCAAGCCGTTCGCAGTTGCGACTGTGGTGGCATATCTTTGAATTGTTATGACGAAACTGAGCTTTCCCTTTTCCGAGGAAAAAATCCGCGCGCTGAAAGTCGGCGACGAGGCGTTGATTTCCGGCATCGTGTTCACCGGGCGCGATGCGGTTCACAAGTATTTGCACGATGGCGGCAAATTGCCGCCGGGCGTGAGCTTGAAGGACGGCATCATGTATCATTGCGGCCCGGTGATGATGCCGCAGCCGGATGGCACCTACAAATGCACCGCCGCCGGGCCGACGACTTCCATCCGCGAGGAGCCGTATCAATGGCAGGTGATCCGTGATTTTGGTCTGCGCGGCGTCATCGGCAAGGGTGGCATGGGCGCGAAGACGCAGGCGGCATGCAAGGAATACGGCTGTGTCTATCTGCACGCCATCGGCGGCGCGGCGCAGGTGCTGGCGGATTGCGTGAAAAAAGTCCGCAACGTGTATTTCAAGGAAGAGTTCGGCTCGCCGGAAGCCATCTGGGAACTGGAAGTGGCGGATTTTCCGGCGGTGGTGACGATTGATGCGCACGGCAATTCTTTGCACGAGGAAATTTTTGCCAGGAGCCAGGCGGCGCTGGCCGAGCGGTTGTGATGGCAGGACCGCCGCGTCTTCTCCCTCGCCCCTCGCAGGGGAGATGACCGGGGTGAGGGGTTCGTTCAATAAACCAGCATCCGCACTGCCGCCTTTGTAGGAGTCGAGGTGACGAGACTCATTTTAATTGGAGACTCCTCACGTCGTCTCCTGCTCAATAAACCAGCACCAGCACCGCCGCGTCCTGCGCCGACTTCACCACGTCTTCAAAAGGTTCATCCTTCGTGTTCGGGTCTTTGATTTTGGCATCCACGTCCGGCACCGATTCGAGGAAGCTCAAGAGCAGGCTGCTCTTCACCGCATAATTCACATTCTCCGGCAGCGACCCGGTGGCGTCCAGCGCGGCTTGGGCGTTTAGCTTGGCCGCCACGATGCCCACCACGTTCCCGCGCGCGTCCACCAGCGGACGGTGCCCGTCAGGCCAATTGCCCGGCTGCATGGTGGCCGTCCGCAAGGACCTGGAAATAGCGCGGGTCATCCGCCGCGCCCGCCAGCGAAGCGATTTCCCCCTTGGCCAGCTTGGGCGCAAACCCCTGCAACCCGATGTCCGGGAAACCCACCGTGGCCACCGTCCCGCCCAGTTTCACCGTCCGACTG
>Ga0182024_10000771_pt1 | contig 83944 bp, 70 predicted proteins | sample P32metaG_FD_120480 | JGI IMG/M metagenome (GOLD analysis project Ga0182024, IMG submission 120480) | Permafrost microbial communities from Stordalen Mire, Sweden - P3-2 metaG (Illumina Assembly) | ecosystem: Environmental > Terrestrial > Soil > Wetlands > Permafrost | place: Sweden: Stordalen... | reverse complement strand
GCGTCGCTGCCCGTGAGATACAGATTCTCGATCGGCGTACGCGGACCAAGCCACGCCTTTCCGTATCTTTCCGGCGTGGCCGGATAGCCGTATATCGTTCCCGACGGCGCTGCCGTGAAGTGCTCGAATGTTAGGGGCGTGGCAAGCTCTGAGTATTCCACGAGATCACCAAATCCGGGGTGGTGCCGTTCGACGAGCTCCAGCAACGCCTGAGTTACTCTCTCCTTTCCAGATTCGTACTCTGGGCTGCGTCTGCGCCAGGGCTCATTGCGATGTGCTTCCAACAAGCCATAGGAGAGCGGGGCGATAATCTCCGCGGTGTGTCGTTGGGCGCGACGATCTTTAAGGGACGGGAACGAGAGATATGCCATCGCCGCCCGACCGCCGAGGACTTCGTTTCGCCGGGCATACATCTCATCGTGGTTGAATGACTCAAAGATCCAGTAATTCTCTCCGTTGAAACCCATCTTGCGAGGATCGCACCGCAAGCCAAGAAAGAGTTCGACAACCTCGAAGCCTCCTGGTGGCGATACCAACTGCTCACGGAAAGGCAGAGCGGATGTTGGCAGCATGCGCGTAAACGTATTCCATGCCCCGGCGTCGGATACAATAATTGGCGCTCGAAATTCCCCCCGCGCCCCTTGTTTGCCTTTGCTGATGTTGACTTCCACGCCGACGGCACGGCCACCTTCGAGAACAATGCGGGTAACCTCGTGATTGGGCAAAAGTTCGCCGCCCGCCGCACGGATTACAACCCCGGTTGCTTTGGCGATTTCGCCTGCTCCGCCATCCGGATACCACGCTCCGTTCAAGTAATGGGACGCAATCACTGCATGAGTGGCAAAAGCACTGACGCCCGGGGGCAATCCATAGTCGGCCCACTGCGATGTGACGACGGCACGAAGCCGCGGATCACCAAAACGTCTCTCGACATATTCCTGGGTGACAGCTAGGGGAAGACTGTCCCTAAGACGATTCAGCGCTCGCATCATCCAGGCCAATAGCGGGGGCATCGCTTTCGCCGCGATGAAACGGTTGGCCCACCGGGTGGCGGACTTCAAGTCGCGGAAATACTGATCGATATTCGAGCGTTCGTTTGGAAAGGCGGCGGCCAGAGCGCTTTGGAAATTCGCTTCGCCTTTGCACACCCGCACTTCCAGATTGGGGTAAACAAAGACGTCGTAAACATTGGGCAGCGGATCCCACTTCACTCTGGCGTCGGTGATGAGATCAAATAGCCGGCGGCCCATCATCGCTTCACCCATCTCGCCCACGTAATGAAGCCCGACATCCCAGGACCAACCTCCAGGCCTTGTGAATGTGTGCGTGAAACCGCCAATCTTGAAGTGGCGCTCCAGCACGAGCACTCGCCATTTGCGCAGCTTCGCCATAATGCTCGCGAATGCGAGTCCGCCCATGCCGGAACCGATAACAATCGCGTCGTATTCGGGCAGGGACAACATGCGGTTCGCCTCAGTTCTTCACCAAACTGCGTCGATCGTTTGACAATCTCGGCCGTTTGGCTTGCATGTTCCACTCTGAAACGGCCCTTCGGTTCAGTCCATTCCGGCCACGGCCGGATTCAATACGCTCTACGCGGAACCGGCATCCGCGCGCCCAGCACATCCTGGACGTATTGTTTGCAACTCGAAAACTACCCCGAAATGGGGCCTGGAGGATGCGGCTGCAAGATCCGGTGTTGAACAAAATGCATTACACGGCTGTCCCTCTTTGTTTTTTGAAGGCGTGCGAAGTACGACAGTCGCGGCATCGAGAATTGCTCTCCGCTTATCTTTTTTCCAACATACAATCCAACTAGCAGCGGCGACGCTAGCTGTCACGGCAGAGGTCGCGAGTTCGAGTCTCGCCTTCCCTGCCATTCTTTTCAAGTATTTGCGGAAAGCTTGGCTTTCTGGCGTGGGAACAAAAACAAGGCTCCCTTCCCTCTTCCCACCGTGGCAGTTTGCGTCCGTTCCGGCAAAATCATTCGAACAACTTTTCTTTGTGCGCCCCGCTTGGCCGACGTCAACGCCTGAGTGCGGGTATCGAGCGCGGTCCGACTGTCGGCGTGACGCAGAGATTCTTGAACGACCTTTATGTCTTCCCCGTCGCTTTCAATATCCCCGCACGGCGAAAACGCGCGAACGCAGACTGAGCCGCGCTCAAGAAGGCGGCGTCTCGCCTGTAGGCGTTGCTAGTTGCCGAAGGAAACTCCGAGGACGAAATTCTCAAGGACTTCAAGCATTGGTGGGGGCAAGCGTGAATGACACGGCGCAAGGGACTGGTGCTCGATGCCAACATTCTCTTGCGTGCGGTCTTTGGGCAGCGGGTTTGGGTACGCCAGCAGCTTCGAGCGTCGCCTGAGCAGCAGGCGAGGGGATCACCGCAATTCAATAGTTCTCGGTATGCACGGCAAGCCTTTTCTGTGACTACGTAGTGACTGAGGTGCTGAAATGCCGACGAAAACGACGATACAAAGTGTGCTTCTGGCTCTTGCAGTGATAACGGCCGTTTCCATGACTCCGGAATTTATTCGGTATATGAAGATCCGATCAATGTAAGCCCCTCGCGAAGGCGGTTCCAGAGCCTAGCTCAGACCGGGGTTGCAGCGGCGTGCCGAGAAATGTGGAAGCGGAAACCGTCGGGATAGGCTAGAATCCGCGTCGCTTGCTGGCACGTCGACAGATGACAGTGATCGAATCCACGCCTTGGGCCCGCGGACCGGTTCCTCACCCGATCTCTGAAATCGATGTGTTATGGATCACGGCGGGCCTAAGTTGCGATGGAGATACAATTTCGGTTACCGCCGCGACTCAACCTAGCATCGAGGACCTGATCCTCGGAGCGTTGCCTTGGATTCCGCGAATCCGACTTCACAATCCTTTCCTGGCCTTCGAAAACGGAGACGATTTTGTCCGTTTTTTCCGAGATGCATCGGAGGGCAAGCTCGCGCCTTTCATCCTGGTAATTGAAGGATCCATCCCCAACGAAAAAAACAAGCAGGACGGGTATTGGGCTAGCTTCGGAACTGATCCGACCACAGGACAGCCGATCACCACGTGTGATTGGATCGATCGCTTGGCACCCAAGGCCTGGGCCGTAATCGCAGCCGGAACTTGCGCGACCTATGGTGGGATCCATGCCATGGAGGGAAATCCCACCGGCTGCATGGGGCTGGCGGATTATTTGGGATGGAATTGGAAATCGAGCGCCGGTATCCCCATCGTTTGTGTTCCGGGTTGTCCGGTGCAGCCCGATAACTTCACCGAGGTTTTGCTGTATCTGCTAAACATGGTGGCTGGACGCGCCCCAACGATTCCGTTGGACGACGCATTGCGACCGACATGGCTATTTGGGTCTACAGTTCATGAGGGATGTGACCGCGGAGGATATTACGAGCAGGCGCAGTTTGCGGATGAATATGGGTCGCCGACTTGTATTGTGAAACTCGGCTGCTGGGGTCCGGTAGTGCAATGCAATGTCGGGAAACGAGGGTGGACGAACGGAATTGGGGGATGCCCGAACGTGGGGGGTATTTGCATTGGGTGTACGATGCCCGGATTCCCGGACAAATTTATGCCTTTCATGAGTCAGCCGCCCGGATCGCTGCTTTCTTCCAGCGCAGTGATGACCTACGGGCGCGCAATTCACGCATTGCGGCGGTTTACACAGGCCTCGTTGAACAAGGAGCCTTCGTGGAGAAAACGGACGGACCAGTAAAGACTTGAGCCCATGGCAACGCGGATTGCATTCAGTTGAATCCTTACTGCGGTGCGGCGCGTCCCATTAGCATTCGGCGCATCGGTTAAGGAGTGGAGATGCCACTGGATTTCTTCCGGCACGCCAACCCGGCGGCCGGATCCACGGTAACCACAACCGCGGACAGCGAGGCAAGCAAACTGTCCGAGGCGGAGCGCGCGCTCCAGGAATTGGCTGAGGTCTTCTTACAACAAGAGACCGTTGTTTCGCCCGCCCGCCTCGATTTTCAAGACCCACCGGAGTCTGCGACGAATTCTGCAACGCCCTTGCTCAGTCTGGAAGCGAAATACCGCGCCTTGGTGGAGCAAATCCCCGCGGTTGTGTTCATGGCTTATCTGGACAAGGGAATTGGCGAGGCGTATGTGAGCCCGCAAATCGAAGAGGCACTAGGTTTTTCTCAAAGCCAATGGCTGGAAGATCCGGTGCGCTGGTACCGGCAGATTCATCCCGACGACAAGATGAGATGGAGTGTCGAAGCAGCGGAAATGTTTCTATCCGGCAAGCCGCTGCGATCGTCGTATCGCGTGATTGCGCGGGATGGAAAGACCCTTTGGTTCCAATGTGAAGCCAAGATGATCCGCCACCCGGATGGGCGGCCGTGGTTTATTCATGGAGTAGGCTTCGATATTACCGAACGAAAAAGTCTGGAGGAGGCCATCCTGGAGATCAGCGCCACCGAGCAGCGGCGCATCGCTCAGGATTTACATGACGGCTTGGGACAACACCTTACCGGCATCGCGTTCATGAGCAAGGTTTTGGAGGAAAAACTTTCCGACAAAGCGTTGCCGGAGGCCGGTGAGGCCGCCAAAATCGTGAAGATGGTGAATGAGGCGATTGAGAATACGCGGCAGCTTGCTCGCGGCCTTCACCCGGTAGCGGCCGAACCACTGGGATTGATGTCGGCGCTCAAGAAATGCGCCAGTGAAGTGGAGGAATTGTTTCACATCCGCTGTATTTTTGAGTGCGTTAAGCCGCTCCGGATTCGCGATCCGAATCTGGCCACCCATCTTTACCGTATTGCTCAAGAAGCGGTGCATAATGCGATTCGCCACGGCAAGTCCAAGAACATACTGGTATCGCTGGCGGGCAGGCAAGGAGCCGGAACTTTGATCATCAAAGATGACGGCGATGGTTTCCCGAAGAAACAGACGGGGCAGCCGGGCGTTGGTCTGAGCATAATGAACTACCGGGCCGACATGGTGGGAGGATCGGTCAAGGTGCAGCCGAACGAAGACCGGGGTATTACGGTGACCTGCGTGTTTCCCCTTCGCGGAATGGAATAGAAGGAAGGTCCGATGGCTAGCAGACCACAAGCGACGGTCATCACCAAGAAGTGCCGGGTTTTGCTGGTGGATGACCATCCGATCGTTCGGCAGGGACTGGCGCTGTTGATCGACCGGGAGGCGGACCTGTTGGTATGCGGAGAAGCGGAAGGGGCGCACACAGCGTTCCACGCAATCGAGACTCTGAAGCCCGATATCGTGGTACTCGATATTTCTTTGAGTGGACCGGACGGGTTGGACGTGCTCAAGGAAATTCGCATGAAGACGTCTGTGCTTCCGGTGCTGATACTATCGATGCACGATGAGTCGATTTACGCGGAGCGGGCTATGCGCGCCGGAGCCAACGGATACATCATGAAACAAGAGGCTACGGAAAAAGTCCTGATCGCCATTCGTCGAATTTTGCAAGGCGACGTGTACCTGAGCGACCGGCTCACCAACACCATGCTACAGCAATTCGTGCGGGGAACCGCACCGTCGAAAGGCTCTCCGCTGGTGAGCCTCACGGACCGCGAATTGGAAGTGTTCCGTTTGATTGGCGAGGGGCATGGAACCCGGCGGATCGCCGACGAGTTGCATCTCAGTGTGAAGACCATCGAGTCCTACCAGGCCCACATTAAAGAAAAGCTGGCTCTTCGCAATGCGCGGGAGTTGGTGCAACACGCAATCGAGTGGACCGTCAACGTCAACGGCGGGTACCCATCCTCCTCGTAACGTTCCCCAGCGTATCAAGCAAGGATCGGGGAATCCCCTATGCCAGTATCCGGCCATCCCTTATATCGAAATCCGCGTATGCCCGATTGAAAGAATGGCCCCGCCGCTGTGATTCTCTGAATCGAAATTTTGGATAAATGGCGGTTCTGAACCAGGACTTGCTGCGGAAACTCGCGAAGTGTCCATGGTTCCGGAGCCGAGGCTCGTTCCCGGCTTTGCCGCCAAGGCCAAGCGGAAATCGCAAGCGCTGAAAGGAGACATCCGTTATGACCCCCGAGGCAGTGCCCTACGGTCGTAAAACGCAACGGCCATCGCCGGTCTCAGACATACATATTTTGTGGATCACCGCAGGTCTCGGCTGTGATGGAGATTCGGTATCCGTCACGGCGGCGATGCAGCCGAGTATTGAAGACGTGTTGCTGGGAGCTATCCCTGGTTTGCCGAAGGTGCATCTCCACAACCCCGTGCTGGCGTACGAGGTTGGGGATGAGTTTATGAAATTCTGGTACGAGGCGGAAAAGGGCCGGCTGGATCCTTTCGTTCTGGTGGTCGAGGGATCAATTCCCAACGAGAAGATAAAAACAGAGGGGTACTGGGCCGCTTTAGGAACCGATCCTCAGACCGGCCAACCGATCACCACCAATGAATGGATTGATCGGTTGGCACCCAAGGCACTGGCGGTAGTCGCTTGCGGAACCTGCGCTACCTACGGCGGTATTCACGCCATGCGGGGCAACCCCACCGGAGCGATGGGTTTAGCCGATTATCTTGGCTGGAACTTCAAGACCAAAGCCGGTCTCCCGATCGTGAACGTGCCTGGATGCCCAGTGCAGCCCGACAACTTTATGGAGACGGTGCTCTATCTCCTGTATCAAGTGGCCGGTCTGGCCCCGATGATTCCCTTGGACGATCAACTCAGGCCTACCTGGCTGTTCGGCAACACCGTCCACGACGGCTGCGACCGCGCCGGCTATTACGAGCAAGGGGATTTCGCGGAAGTATACGGTTCGCAGAAGTGTATCGTGAAACTCGGGTGCTGGGGTCCGGTAGTGAATTGCAACGTGCCGAAGCGCGGCTGGATGGCTGGAATCGGCGGTTGCCCGAACGTCGGTGGGATCTGCATCGGATGCACCATGCCGGGATTCCCGGACAAATTCATGCCTTTCATGGATGAACCTCCGGGAGCCAGGATTTCTTCGGCGAGCATCAGTCTCTACGGCAAGGCGATCCGGACTCTGCGCGGCATCACCAATACCACGGTAAATAAGGAACCGAAGTGGCGGCACCCACGGCCAGAACTAACCACTGGCTATCACCCCGGGACGTACTAAGGAAAAAGGAGCTGAGACGATGGGAACGATGACGGCTGCAACAAAGGGAACCCCGACTGGCTCGAGAAAACTGGTGGAAATGAATTGGGATCCCATCACTCGAATCGTCGGAAGTCTCGGAATCTTTACCAAGATCGACTTCGACAACCGGCAGGTGGCGGAGTGCCATAGCACTTCTTCGATTTTTCGCGGCTACAGCATCTTCATGAAGGGCAAGGATCCGCGGGACGCCCACTTCATCACTAGCCGAATCTGCGGAATTTGCGGAGATAACCACGCCACCTGCGCGACGTATGCGCAGAACATGGCGTTTGGCGTCCGCCCGCCTGATCTTGCGGAATGGATTGTAAATCTCGGCGAAGCGGCCGAGTACATGTTCGACCACAACATCTTCCAGGACAACCTGGTGGGCGTCGATTTCTGCGAACAGATGGTGAAGGAAACCAACCCAGGCGTTTTAGATAAAGCCGAAAAGACAGCCGCGGCGGGCGCGAATCTTCACGGCTTCCGGACGATTGCTGACATCATGCGCGCCTTGAATCCGTTTACCGGAGCGTTCTACCGGGAAGCATTGCAGATGAGTCGCATGACGCGGGAAATGTTCTGCTTGATGGAAGGGCGCCACGTTCATCCATCGACGCTGTATCCCGGTGGTGTAGGAACCGTTCCTACAGTTCAGCTCTTCACGGATTACCTGGTGCGGTTGATGAAGTACGTCGAGTTCATGAAGAAAGTCGTTCCCCTGCACGATGATCTGTTTGATTTCTTCTACGAGGCACTGCCGGGTTATGAGGAAGTCGGGCGGAGGCGGGTGCTTTTGGGATGCTGGGGATCGTTCCAGAATCCGAAGGAATGCGACTACACCTACAAGAACATGACCAAGTGGGGTAACGCGATGTATGTGACCCCCGGGATCGTCGTTGACGGCAAACTGGTGACCACCGACCTGGTGGATATCAACCTCAACATTCGCATTTTACTTGGCAGTTCCTATTATGAGGGTTGGGAGAATGGCGAAAAGTTCGTCAAGACCGATCCCTTGGGCAACCCGGTGGATCAGAATCATCCTTGGAATCAAACAACCATTCCCAAGCCGCAGAAGCGGGATTTCGCCGGGAAATACACCTGGGTTATGTCCCCACGGTGGTTCGACAAGAGAACCGGCGACCATTTGGCGATTGATACGGGCGGCGGGCCTATCGCCAGACTGTGGGCCACGGCCTTGGCTAACTTGGTAGACATTGGGTACATCAAGTCGACCGGTACCAGCGTGAAGATGTATCTGCCGAAGACCACTTCCCTGCCGGAGGTTGAGTTCGAATGGAAGATCCCCAAGTGGAGTAATGCCATCGAACGCGATCGGGCGCGGACTTACTTCCAGGTTTATGCGGCTTGCGCGGCGCTGTACTTTATCGAGCGAGCTCTTGGGGAATTGCACGCAGGCAGGACCAAGACCTGGTCGGAGTTCACCGTTCCTTCCGATACGATTGGCTGCGGATTCCACGAGGCGGTGCGTGGCGTACTGTCTCATCACGTAGTCATCCGCGACGGCAAAATCGCAAACTATCATCCGTATCCCCCGACGCCATGGAATGCAAATCCACGGGATATCTACGGAACGCCAGGACCCTACGAAGACGCGGTACAAAATACGCCGATATTCGAGGAAAACGGTCCAGACAAATTTAAGGGCATCGATATCATGCGAACCGTGCGGAGCTTCGATCCATGCCTGCCGTGCGGCGTTCACATGTATGTGGGCAACGGCAAGACCATTGAAACGCATCACTCGCCGATGTTCGGAATGAATAGGTGAAGTCCTAAAGATCACGAAGCGGGTGGACGGCCGCCAGGGGCTGGGTTAGAAACTTTAACCAGCGTCGCCGATTCGGTCACCCGCTTCGATTTGTCTTTTGAAGGAGACTATGGCGCAGAACACTGCAATTCAAAAACAGATTCAGCGCGTTGGGGAGATCGTCGAGACATTGGAATCGAACGCGGACCCTAGCGCTCGAGCGATGGCGAAAGAACTGCTTGAATCGCTGATGGCGCTGCACGGTGCAGCGCTTGAACGAATATTGGAGCTTGCGGCAAACGCCGGCGCTGCAGGTGAAACGGTTATTCGAAATTGTGGTCGGGATGAGTTGGTCGGCAGCGTTCTGCTTTTGTATGGTCTGCATCCGGAAAGTTTGCGGACTCGCGTTTTGCACGCGCTGGATAAATCGCGAATGTCTCTGCAGTCTCATTCCGCCAGCGCTGAGTTAGTGTCCGTCGATGACGATGGCGTCGTAATCGTCCAGCTTGGTGGTAAAGCCTCCAGCTGCGGTTCCGCGTCGATAAAGGCCACGATGGAAGCAGCGTTGCAAGATGCGGCGCCAGATGCCGCCTCGATCGTCGTGCTAGAGGCGAGCTCTGGGATGACCGGTTCCGGGTTTATTTCTCTCGCGCAACTGCAAAGCGGGCAAACTATGACGGCTTTGTCTGGTTCGCGCCCTCAGCAGGGCGACTGACATGCCTCCGGCGCGCCCATTGCAAGACCAAGCGTTTGCGACGTTGCGTCAGTTTGCGCGCAAGCGGACGGCTGTGGAGCGGTGCGAGATGTGCAGCCGGGAACTGGGTCCTGCGCATGAACATCTTGTGGAACCTGCCAACCGTAAGCTGATCTGCACGTGTGGGCCGTGCGCGATATTGTTCGAAGGACAAGCCGGAGCCAAATTCAAACGGGTTCCAAGGCGAGTTTTGTTTCTGCAAGATTTTCAACTGACCGATGCTCAGTGGGATGGACTGATGATTCCCATTGAGATGGCCTTCTTTTTCAACAGCTCGCCGCACGGAAAAATCATTGCGCTGTATCCCAGCCCGGCGGGCCCAACCGAATCGCTGCTTTCCTTGGACACATGGTCGGATATCGTTGAATCGAATCCGATTCTGAACCAAATGGAAGCTGACGTGACGGCCTTGCTGGTCAATCGCGTAGGGCATAGCCGAGGATCTCAGCCCGAATATTACCTGGTTCCCATTGACGAGTGCTACAAACTGGTCGGGCTGATCCGCACGCACTGGCACGGGCTCTCCGGCGGCACAGACCTGTGGCGGGAGATTTCCGCCTTTTTTGGGTCGCTTAGGAAGCGAGCAGGCGTGGTTCGCGAGGACGCCCATGTCTGATCTGCAATTTACCGTCGAGGGCGCCGAGACAGTTCCCTACGCGGCGGCGCCACTGCTGGCGTTCAAGGTTCGCATCGTCAACAACTCGAACGACGAAATTATTCACACGGTCGCCCTGCGCGCCCAAATCCAGATTGAAGCCAGCCGCCGAAGGTATGACCCCACGGAACAATCTCGATTGTCGGATCTCTTCGGTGAGCCAGACCGTTGGAGCCAGACTGTGCGCAGTATGCTGTGGACTCATGTGAGCGTCGTCGTGCCGAGTTTCGCTGGCAGCGTGATCGCGGACATGCCGGTGCCCTGTTCGTTTGATTTTAATATTGCCGCCACCAAATACTTCCACGGATTGACCCGCGGTGATTTGCCGCTGTGCTTCCAATTCAGCGGCACTGTTTTTTACATGGGGAAAGATGAGACGCTGCAGGTTGCTCCGATATCGTGGGACAAGGAATCGAAATATCGCTTACCGATAAAAACCTGGAAAGATCTGATGGAGGCGTATTACCCCAACTCCGCGTGGCTGTCCTTGCGCAGGGATACGTTCGAAAGGCTCCAGCAATACAAGATGCGTGAGGGGATCCCCACTTGGGATGAAGCTTTAGAGCGCGCCCTGAATGCTGTTGCTGAGACGGTGCGCTCTTGAACGCTGCCCTGGTCGACGGCATCGTGAAAGCAGTTCTTTACGAAGGGTATATGCTGTACCCGTACCGGCCATCGTCGGTGAAAAATCAGCAACGGTTCAATTTCGGCGTTGTGTATCCGCGGGCCTATAGCGAGAATCAGCACGGCACCGATGCCTGGACGATGCAGACGGAATGCCTGGTGCAGGGTGGTGACGACACGTACTGCACGGTGCGGGTGCGATTCCTAAGGATGGTCGCGCGTTCGGTGAGAAAACTGCTAGAGCCTACCAGCGAGGCTTCCTCCGTGAATGCAGAAAATATCGAAGAGGTGGAAAGGTTGCAGGTTGGCGACCATGCTTTCCAGCCGTGGGAAGAAGCCGCTGAAGAAGTTATCGAGGTGGCGGAGTTCAACCTGGCCGCGCTCGCGGCTCAGTCCATGCAATGGCCCTTCCGGCTCTCTGCCAAGCAGGAAAAGGAATTCGTTCGTGACCAGACTGGCTTGATCGTCGGTGTCATCCAACGCGATAAGAAGAGTATATCGGGCATCATCAATCTCGCTGCGGAGAGCATGTCTCCTGACTCATTTAAGCTTACCATTCGCATTTCGAACGCTTCGCGGATGGACGGCGATGTGCACCTCAGCCGAGCGGACGCTCTGTCGCGTGCTCTGGTTTCCGCACATACCATCATGGAAGTGCGGGGCGGGCAATTTGTTTCGCTTGTCGATCCGCCAGCGGCGTATCGCGATTTCGTCGCGAAATGTCAAAACATCGGCACCTGGCCGATTCTGGCTGGCGCTCCGGGCGAACGCGACACCATGCTTTCGTCCCCGATCATTCTCTACGATTATCCGGAAATCGCTCCGGAAAGCCCGGGCGACCTGTTTGACGGGGCGGAGATCGACGAAATCTTGTCTCTGCGCATTTTGACCTTGACGGACGAAGAAAAGCAGGAGATGCGGCAAGCGGATGATCGCACCCGCAAAATTCTGGAGCGCACGGAAAGTATGCCAGACGAGCAGCTGATGAAGTTGCATGGGGCCCTGCGCGGGCTTCGCTCCCTCCCAGGAGAAACGCCATGAACGAATGGGAATGGCAGCTCCTAGAAGATAAAAACCCCGTAGATTCGCTTGCGATCATGGGTGTCAAGGTCCACAAGGGTGATCGAGTACGGCTGCATCCGCGGGCAGGCGGCGACGTTTTTGATATCGCTCTTGATGGGAAAGTCGCGGTGATCGAATCTCTCGAGCAGGATTACGATGGCAAAGTGCACGTCTGCGTGGTTGTAGATGATGACCCCGGTCGCGACATTGGCCTGATGCGACAGCCGGGGCACCGTTTTTTCTTTGCAACCGATGAAGTAGAACCTATCCCCGCGGCTGAGCCGGTCCCGGCAGCGCAAACCAAACGCGTACTCATCGCGGGGATTGGCAACATTTTTCTGGCGGATGACGGCTTTGGCGTCGAGGTAGCTGGTCGTCTCGCCGGCCACAGCTTTCCCGCAGGCGTGAAAGTCACGGATTTCGGAATTCGAGGCTTCGACCTTGCCTACGCCTTGATGGAAGGGTACGAGACGACCATCCTCGTGGACGCCTATCCGGGCGACGGGGCCGGTAACCCAGGAACACTTTTTGTGGTGGAACCGGAGTTGAAGGACTTAAGTGCCCCGACAACCGGGGAGGGCTTTGTCGATCCCCATGCTATGAATCCGATCAATGTGTTGCGGATGGCGACTAGCATGGGTGGGAAGCTAAAGCGGGTCCTGCTTGTTGGTTGCGTTCCCGCTACTCTGGGCCCCGAAGAAGGTCAGATGGGGCTCAGTGAGCCCGTGACCGCGGCTGTCAATGAAGCAGTGAAGGTCATCGATTCGCTCGTGACTCGGATTCTAGCGGGTCAATGGCCCGCGAAGAAATGACTGAATTAGATGTTCATAAAAGGAGATCTCATGGCGCTGGAAATTATGAATCCTGCGGAAGAGACGATCGGGAATGGTAAGGAAACTCTTTATATGCTTGGCGGCGTAGCCTTGGTAATCGTTGGCGCTGGATTGGTGCTCAGCAATCCAACGGTAAGGAAGTATCTCGGGCAAGTAGGACTAGGCGATTTTGCTTCGGCCGCTCTGCCCGACATCGAGAGATATTTTCGACTGCGCGCCATGTAACCGATAGTTGGCAGTTGATAGGTTGCTGTCGTTGTGGTGGAGGGCAGGTTCAAGGTCGGCATGAATTAGGGCTGCAATCGAGCAGGCCGCGGGGCGCGCCCATAATGATAGTAGCCGGGGGCCTAACGCACTTTGTGATTGCTGCTAAAGCTAACTTGTTTGCCGTGCAGGCCATTCGCTGCTGGAATGATTGCGGTGGCGGCAGACAGTCCACAATTTGCCATCCGGGGCCAACAGCTGCGCAAAGAGGATTCGCACCCGTGAAATTCTTGATCGATAAAACCGCCAGCCGTTTTACCGTTCAGGCCTTCGCGACCGGCTTGCTCTCTTCATTCGGGCACAACCCCACCATCGAAATCCGGGACTACGACGGAGAGCTTCAGTTCGTCCCTGAGACGTATGACCAAGCGTTTGTCCGCGTCATAGTGAAGACCACGGGCCTTGACGTTCTCGATGAAATGAAACGCGACGACCGGAAAAGGCTCGAACAAACGATGTACGAACAGGTTCTGGACGTTAAACAGTTTCCGACTGCGGTTTATGAGAGCAACGAGATCAAGGTTGAAAAGTCAGGAAACGGGCAGATCGTGGCTCACCTCAAGGGCCAACTCTTATTCCACGGCGTTGCCCAAAACCGGTCTCTGGACGCACGAGTCCTGGAGATGGGAAGCATGCTGCGGATTTCCGGCGACTTCACGTTGCAGCAATCGAGTTTCGGCGTCAAGCCGTTCGCGTTCGCAGGCGGAGCGCTGCGTTTGAAGGACGAGCTCAAGTTTAAATTCGAACTTGTGGTGCGAGAGCAGGAAGAGCAAGATGCGAGCGAACAGCCGCGATAAGGCCTTTCGCGAAGGGAGTTGCATTGTGTGCCTGGCAATACCCGGAAAAATCATCGAGCTGGATTCACAGAACGCGCAGTTAGCTGTGGTCGACGTCGTCGGCGTCCGCCGAAAGGTGGATTTAGGTCTGCTGCAGGATTCGCCGCCGGTTCTAGGCGATTGGGTACTGATTCATGTGGGTTTCGCGATGAGCAAGATCAGCGAAGCCGATGCCATCGACCAGATGAAAACCCTCACCATGCTCGGTGAGGCGCAAGCGGCCATGGAAGAAGTCCGCGGTTACGGCCTGGAAGACAACGATCCCCCCATACAAGGCCAGCCGGATCAAAGGTTGATCCAATGAGATTCGTCGACGAATTCCGCGCCCCCGAACTGATCAACAAAGCGAGCGAAGAAATCCGCCGGCTCGCCGCCCCGAACAGGCACTACCGCATCATGGAAGTTTGTGGCGGCCACACCCACGCAATCTATCGATTTGGGTTGAAAGATCTACTTCCCGAGAATGTGGAATTGATTCACGGACCCGGCTGCCCGGTTTGCGTCCTGCCAATGGGCCGCATTGACGACGGCTTGTCCCTCGCGGAACAATCTGATTTCATCTTCGCTGCCTTCGGCGACATGATGCGCGTACCGGGAACCCATGGGAGTCCGCTCGAATACAAAGCCCGCGGCATGGATGTTCGAATCGTGTACTCGCCCGCCGATGCGCTGAAACTGGCACGCAACAATCCCGAAAAACATGTCATGTTCTTCGCCATCGGCTTCGAAACCACCGCGCCCTCTACTGCGTTGACCTTGATGCGCGCGAAATCCGAAGGCCTGCGCAATTTTTCTGTTTTTTGCAATCACGTCACGATCATTCCCGCGATCCGCGCGATTCTCGACTCGCCGGATATGCGCCTGGATGGATTCGTCGGCCCAGGTCACGTTTCCACTGTGATCGGCTGCCGGCCGTACGATTGGATCGCCAAGGATGCGGGCAAGCCGGTGGTCGTCTCGGGATTCGAACCACTGGACATCTTGCAATCCATCGTGATGCTTTTGCGCCAACTGAAAAATGGCGAGTCCAAAGTCGAAAATCAATACAAGCGCGTGGTCCGATGGGAAGGAAACAGCGCCGCGTTGCGCGCCATGGCGGAAACTTTTGACCTGCGGCCCTATTTTGAGTGGCGTGGTCTCGGATTCATCTCGCAATCCGCACTAAAGATTCGCCCAAGTTACGCCCAGTGGGATTCAGAGCAGCGCTTTTCGGTTCCCGGCGTGCGCGTCACCGACCCTAAGGCTGCTCAGTGCGGAGAAGTCCTGAAGGGCGTGCTCAAGCCGTCGCAATGCAAGCTTTTCGGCCGCGAATGCACACCGGAACAACCGGTCGGCGCCTTGATGGTTTCCTCCGAAGGCTCGTGCGCCGCATATTACAACTACGAGCACCGCAAACCTGTTAGCATCGCCAGTGCCGCAGCGAATTGAGCGAATGAAACGCACATGGCCACTACCGTTCCCAAGATTAGATTCCGCGAACCGCAGATCGAAATGGCTCACGGCGCCGGCGGCAAAGCCAGTCGCAGACTAGTCGAAGGATTATTCGCCCCCCTGCTATTCGGTTCCTCCTCAGGACCGCTCGGTGATGCTGCGCACATCCAAATCAACGGAACGCGGATCGCCATGACCACCGACAGCTTCGTAGTGAAGCCATTGCGTTTTCCAGGTGGCTCGATCGGCGAGTTAGCCATCAACGGCACCGTGAATGACCTCGCGGTCTCAGGAGCGAGGGCCGAAGCCATCGTCGTGACGTTTGTCCTAGAAGCCGGACTGCCAACCGATATTTTGGAAGCGGAAGTGCGAGCCATGGCCCGCGCCGCCGAAATTGCCGAAGTCCGAATCGCCGGAGGCGATACCAAGGTGGTCGAGCACGGCAAGGCCGACCATATGTACATCACCACAACCGGTATTGGGCGCTTGCTTACTGGCGTAGAAATTTCGCCGCAAACCGTACGGCCCGGTGACAAGGTTCTGCTGTCCGGACCGGTTGGCGATCACGGCATCACCATTCTGCTTGCCCGCGGCGATCTGGACCTCGAAGCCGACCTGAAATCAGACACGCGATCCGTGTTTCCGCTCATTCAAGCGTTGGTGCGCGAAGCCGGCCCAGGCATTCGCTGGATGCGCGACCCCACCCGCGGCGGCGTCGCTACCTCTCTGAATGAATTAGCTCGAGACTGCGGCCGCGGCATCGTTCTGTTCGAAGAAAAACTTGCCGTTCGCGACACAGTGCGCGGCGCCTGCGAACTCCTGGGCCTCGACCCCTTGCACATCGCCAATGAGGGCCAATTCCTCGCCATTGTAGCCGCCGAATATGCCGACGCCGCGCTGCAGGCATTACACGCCACGCCCGGAGGCGCGGAAGCCGTAATGATCGGCGAAGTTCGCGAGCAACCCGAAAGCGCGGTCCTGGTCACCACCTTGTACGGCGGAAGCCGCCTGGTGGACATGCTGGTAGGCGACCCTCTCCCGCGGATCTGTTAGAACTGGATCGCGAGGTAGTACCATGGCGACCAGCCTGGAGTTAACAACGCAAATCGAACAGCGATTGCTCGCGAGGAACCGGCTGCTCGAATCATTCTTCGCTCTGGAAGCGCGCCGCCTGGCCGAAGCCTGCCGTGAGATGTCCGAGCGATTCCTGCGGGGCGGCCGGTTGCTGGCCTTTGGCCAGGGCCCCTACGCTACCGACGCGCAACACGTCTCGGTCGAATTCGTGCACCCCGTCATCGTCGGCAAACGCGCTCTTCCTGCGCTGGACCTTTCCCTTGCGTTCGAACCATGGTTGAAAACGCTCGTTCAACCGGACGACATAGTGATGGGCTTCGGCCCGCCGGAAGGCGATCCGGCGGTCTGGGACGCGCTCGATGCAGCCCGGCAACGCGGAGCCATGACGTTCGCCTTGCCCGGCGTGCAAGGCTCCTATTTCACCGCGGCTGCCACCAAAGATCCATTCCTCCACCAGGAGCTGATCGAGATTCTCTACCACACCCTCTGGGAAACGGTGCACGTCTTCTTCGAGCATCGCGAACTCGGTCACGACGTTGGCGAAGCCGGATTTCTCTACCCGTTTCTTGGCAAAGCCAAGCAGGAAACATTGGATGTGGTCGCTGAAGCAGCCACCTCGATTCAAATGAAAGTCCACGACGACGCGCTGCTGCGCGCACAGGTGTCCCGCGAAGAAGCGGAAAAAATAGGCAACGCCATCCTTGCCGTGCGCGAACGAATCTGGCGCGGCGGCAAACTCATTATTTTTGGCAACGGCGGGTCAGCCACGGACGCGAACGACTTGGCTATCGATTGCTTCTGCCCTCCTCCAGGTTACCATCCGATTCCGGCCATCTCTCTCTCCATGGAGCCTGCCAACATTTCGGCCATCGCGAATGACGTTGGCACCGAACTTATTTTCCAGCGCCAACTCATCGCGCAGGCGCGCCCGAACGATATCGCCTTCGCCATTTCAACCAGCGGCGGCTCAAGAAATATAGTGATGGCGCTCGAAGAAGCGCGAAAAAGAAATTTGCTGACCGTTGCGCTGCTTGGCTATGACGGCGGAGAAGTCCTTCGTCGAGGGTTGGCGGATTTTCCGCTGATCGTGCGGTCCGACTACATTCCACGCATTCAGGAAGTGCAGGCGTCCATCTACCATCTAATGCGCGAAGGACTGGAAGGCTTCGAACAAGTCTGATCTGCAGCTTTTCGGCACCTCGAGTCATCCGTATACCAGCGAGATTCGCGACGCGAGGTTGAGGGTGGTCTCCCCGCGGATTCTCTGCGCAATCTCTGAATGATATTCTCAAGGGGTGGCCCAAGTGTCGGCCCGGAGCGAGTACAACTTGCAATTCGATGTCAGACTTGCTGCGATCGGTGACGAACATGTGTCGCGGTCATTGCGCCTCCAGGCGCTCGCCGATTCGCCAGGGGCCTTTAGTTCAACCTATGAGCGGGAGCTGGCTAGAACAATAGAGGATTGGCGGCAGTGGCTGGCGCCTGGCGTGACCTTCATTCTTCAATTAGGTGGCGATCCCAGTGGCCTCGTGGCTGGCAAGCGTGATCCGCACGACTTCTCCGTGGTTCACCTGATGGCGATGTGGGTTCACCCGAATGTCCGCGGTACGGGCGCAGCGGACCTGTTGGTGTCCGCGATCAAGGATTGGGCGGTCCAAGTGGGCGCGGCCCAGGTGCGTCTCAACGTTGTTCAGACAAATTGCCGTGCTAGACGGAGCTATGAACGCGCGGGTTTTCGCGCTACCGGACGTCAAAGAGTGCTCGAACGAACTGGGGTGTCGAAATCGAGATGGCCTGGGATGCGCCAACTGTGCCAATGAATGCGGGTGTGCGGCCCGGCGCATAGTCGCTTGTCAAAGGTGGTTTCTATGGACGACGGCGTTGCGCACCAAATGGTGAAGATAGACATCCAACGAAGAGCCGCAAGACTAGGCGGTTCAGAACCGCCCGGCCTTCTGATGGGATCATTGTAGGAGGAAAAATGAAGCGACTATTCGTAAATCCTCGCTCCGGATTCTCGGTGGCGCTGTGGGCGACTTCCTTCGCGTTTGCTGCATCGCCAGCGACCATGCAGGCTGCTGCTTTTCAGAATCCCCAACAACCTGATTCCTACAGTAGCAGCACGCCGGTGCCGGACCCCACTCCCGATCCTTCAGACCGGTCGAAGACCGCCGTTTCGGACCGCGCGATTTCGCAGAAAATCAGGCAGGCTCTGGCGGCGGACAAGAATCTCTCCCCCGATGCACGTCGCGTGAAGATCCTGACGCAAAGCGGTAAAGTGACTTTACGAGGATCAGTCCCTTCATCCTCGGAGAGATCTACCATCGTTAGTAAAGCCGCGGGAATCGCAGGCCAAGGAAACGTAACCGACAAAATCGAGGTGACCTCGTCGAAGCAATAGCCGTCGCGCTTACGGGCGAGCCATACTGTACCGCGATGACTTCCCTTCTTGGGCGACGTATTGATCGTGGATCCACGCGTAAGTTTTCTCGAGGCCGACGCGTAAAGTCGTGTCGGGCTCCCAGTTCAGATAGCCCCGGATCCGCGAATTGTCGCTGTTCCGCCCGTTTACGCCTTTCGGCGCATTCAGATCGTATTTTCGCAGCAGTTTAACCCCGGCGATCTCCTCCACCAACTCCACCAGGCGATTAATGCTCACCGCCTCACTGGAACCGAGATTGAGGGGCTCCCGTATCTCCGAGTGGGAGATGAGATCCATGCCCGCAATACAATCGTCGATATACATAAAACTTCGGGTTTGCTCCCCGTTTCCCCAGATTTGAATCTCATGCTTTCCGCTTACTTTGGCTTCCATTACTTTTCGGCAGATGGCCGCCGGCGCTTTTTCCCGGCCCCCGTACCAAGTTCCCCAAGGCCCATACACGTTATGGAAACGCGCGACTCGAGTTTCCAGGCCAAAGTCTTCGCGGAAGTGCCGGCACATTCGCTCCGAAAACAATTTTTCCCAGCCATAGCCATCTTCCGCGAGCGCCGGATAAGCGTCCTCTTCCCTAAGGGACGGCGCTTCAAACGTTTTTTGCTTGTCGGCGTTATAAACGCAAGCCGACGACGCATAAAAGAATCGTTGAACCCCCTGGTTCACTGCCGCCTGCAACATGTGCGTGTTGATAAGAACCGAGAGCATGCATAACGCTTTGTTGTGTTCGATAAAGCCCATCCCACCCATGTTTGCGGCAAGATTGTATATTTCGTGGGCGCCTCGAGAGACGGTCTCGCAATTTTCCCTGAGGTTCAGATCCAGGGAAAGATTCTCAACATCTTCGAACCGCTGGTACCAGTCCTCGAAAGGCTTGATGTCCACCGCCCGAACTTCAGTGTGGCCTTGCTTACGCAACGCGGCAACGAGATTGCCACCAATGAAGCCGCCGGCCCCGGTCACGACGATTCTGTTGCCCTGGCGTAGATTCATCAGCCCTCCGGTACGGCCTGGTGGCGAGTTTTCGCGCGGTGACCAGCTTAATTCTGCCGCCTATCGAGGCTACCCGATTTGCGATTTAAGCTTTTCACCTTATGTGTAACCCTGCTGTCAACAATATCACTGGTGGCCGCCCGACCATTAGCGCTGCCATTCTATCTTTCCGACTACCTGCCGTCCTGGCCAACTTAGCAGCGCCCCCACAAAGGGCAAGCTGTCATTCTGATGGTGGCCGACGAGGATGCCCGAACTGGAAATTCCGGCTCCGGCCAGAAAGTATCTCAGCCACAACTGTGCGAGAAATCGCCGCCGCCCCTGCTTGCCCCAGAAGATCGCCCATATTTTCAAACGTCAAAAGTTATGCGGTAATGCTGGACAAAGTAGCCTGTCCATTGTTCAATGCCGTCGCACCTTTTATTGGCCGAAACATGTCTTCGGCATTATTTCCGACGCATTTTGAACTTCGTAGAAAGAGAGCTTCTTCGATGCCCGAGTCGGTCGTAGATCTAACGAAAACCTATGACGCCGTAGTAGTCGGATCAGGCGCCGCAGGCGGCATGGCAGCCCACGTCCTCACCACCCACGGGTTGAAAGTGTTATTGTTGGAAGCAGGAAAAAAACTGCCCATCGAGAAAGAACTTCGTTCGATGGAGTGGCCTTACGACAACGCCAACCGCGGGTCGTTGCCTCCCGATCGTCATGCCTTAACCTATAACGAGTACACCATCCGCAAGCCGCCCTACGGCCCGGGCTTCGAAAAATCTAAGCACCTTCATAACTATATCGGCGACACCGATTACGTAAAAAACATCGTGGTCGACGAACGCGAAAACCCCTTCACCGGCACAAACTATGCCTGGGTGCGCGCCCGCTGCCTCGGCGGCAAGACCAACATCTGGGGCCGCCTCTCCCTCCGCCTCTCCGACTACGATTTCAAGGCCAAAGACCGCGACGGCTTTGGCGAGAATTGGCCCATCAGCTACAGCGATATCGCCCCCTACTACGACAAGGTGGACCTCTATCTCGGAATCACCGGCGTAAAAGAAAACCTGCCGCACCTTCCCGACAGCATCTTCCAACGACCCACCAAGCTGAATTGCGCCGAAGTCACCCTGAAGCAAGGCCTGCAAAAAATGGACCGCGTGGTCACCCAATATCGCGCTGGCGTAACCACCGACGGTCTCAAGCACAATAAGTATCGCAGCCGCTGTTACGGCCGGGGTGCCTGCGAGCGCAAAGGCGGCTGCGACATCCATGCCGCCTTCGATTCCCCCACCGGCTTGATCTACCCAGCCGTGGACACCGGCAACTTGACCCTGCGCACCAACGCGGTGGTCCGTGAAGTCACCGTAGACCAGCAAACCGGCAAAGCCACCGGCGTTCATTTCATCGACTCCGAAACCAAAAAGGACTACAACGTCCGCGCCAAGGTGGTGATCGTAGCGGCCTCTACGCTGGAGTCCGCCCGCCTTCTCCTACTTTCGAAATCGCGTCTCTATCCCAACGGCCTGGCCAACTCCAGCGGTCAAGTAGGCCACAATTTCTGCGAACATATCATGGGTCCCGGCGTAACCGGCCGCGCCAAAGATCTCGTCGGCAAGCCGCCCACGCTCGACGACGGCCGCCCCGGCGGCTTCTATCTCCCGCGATTTCGCAACCTAAAAGAGAAAAATCCCAATTTTATTCGCGGCTACGGCTTCGAGGGCAGCAGCGGCTGCTCGATGTTTCCCTTCGGCGCCGACGTCCACGGGTTCGGCGCTTCCTTCAAAGAAGAAGTCCGCAAAAATCAAGGCGCGTACATCGGCATGGGTGCTTTCGGCGAAGTCCTGGCCCGCTACGAAAACTATGTGGACCTGGATCCCGTCGTGAAAGACAAGTGGGGCATCCCGGCCTTGCGTTTTCACTACAAATTCGGCGAAAACGAACACAAGATGGCCAAGGACATGAAAGAAACCGCCCAGGAAATGTTTGAAGAGGCGGGATTCGAGATCATCAATGTCAGCAGCCGCATCCTCACCGAAGGCTGGTCGATCCACGAATTAGGTACCGCCCGCATGGGCAACGATCCGAAAACATCCGTCCTCAATCAATACCAGCAATCACACGACGTAAAAAACCTGTTCGTAGTCGACGGCAGCGCCTTTGTCAACGCCAGTTGCCAGAATCCGACCTGGACCATCATGTCCCTATGCTGGCGTTCCTGCGATTATCTGGCCGACGAACTCCGCAAAGGTGATATTTAAGGAGCTTCATGTCCAAAAACGATCCCATCGATTTGCGTCAAGACCGTCGCCAATGGCTGAGAACTTCTGCCACCGTTCTGGGCGCATCGCTTTTGCCGCTGTCCGCGCCAGCACGAGCGGAATCGCCGGAAACAGAAACCCCGTCAGCCGCGCCCCAAGCCAACCCCGCCGAAACCAAATCCGCAGGCCGCTTCTTCACCCCTAGCCAGCACACTTTGGTCCAAGAACTCTCCGAAACCATCATCCCCGCCGACCGACACTCCGGCGGAGCAAAAGCCGCCAAGGTGGCCGACTACATCGACAAGACGCTCCACGAAACCACCGACGACAATAAAAAGGCCCTCTGGCGCGAATGTCTCCCGCTCATCGATTCGATGAGCCAGCACTACAGCGGAAAATCCTTCGTCGACGCCACCCAGGAAGAAAGAATCGCGGTTCTAACGGTCCTCTCCGACAATGAAAACATAACCGATGTTCCCGAAGTCCGTTTTTTCCTGGACCTGAAAAAAATGACAGTGGAGGGCTACTACACCTCAAAAATCGGCATTCACGACGAACTCGAATACAAAGGCAATCGCATCAACCAGGAATTTGTCGGCTGCGACGACCAGGGACCTGCGTCCACGTAGCCCTCGGAGTGCCTTGCCCCTACTCGGTCGCCTTTAGAATATAAGCCAACATTCCAACCCAAATTTCGAGGCCCGAATGGTAGAAGGCAAAGTAAAAGTAGGCATAATCGGCTCGCAATTCCAGGCGGACATCCACGCTGCCTCGCTCCAAATCATGCCCCACGAAGCGGAAGTGGTAGCCGTCGCATCCCCGACCCCGGGCAATGCCGCCGCCTTCGCCAAACGATTCAACATCCCCCGCGTCTTCACCGACTACCGCGAAATGCTAAAAGAGCGGGACATCGAGATGGTCACCATCTGCGCCCCCAACAGCCTACACGCGCCAATGACCAAAGACATCGCCGCCGCAGGCAAACACATCGTCTGCGAAAAACCGCTTTCCATGACCATAGACGAAGGCGAAGAAATGATCGCCGACGCCAACCGCCACGGCGTCCTGCTCATGTACGGCGAAGAACTATTCTTCACGCCAAAATATCTGAAAGCCAAAGAAATGGCCGACGCCGGCGCCTTCGGCAAAATCTACCTAATCAAGCAGGGTGAAAAGCATTTCGGCCCCCACAGCGAGTGGTTTTGGGACGTCAACCGCTCCGGCGGAGGCGCGTTCATGGATCTGGGCTGCCATGGGATCGCCTTCTGCTACTGGTTCCTGGGCCGCCCAGCCATTACATCGGTCTACTGCCAAATGGGCACCAAGGTTCACGCCGGGAAGACCAAAGCCGAAGACGATTCCCTCTGCATCCTCGAATTCGCCAACGGTGCCACCGCACTGATCGAAAACAGCTGGGCCCGCCGCGGCGGCATGGACGACCGCATCGAAGTCTTCGGTGAAGCCGGCGCCACCTACGCCAACCTCCACATGGGCAACGCCCTAACCACCTATAGCGAAAACGGCTACGGCTACGCAGTAGAAAAAGCCCCCACAACAAAGGGCTGGACATGGCCTGTCTTCGAGGAACTCTGGAACTACGGCACCCCCCAAGAGCTAACCCACTTCGCTCGCTGCGCCCGCGGCAAAGAAACCCCGCAATCCACGGGTGACGACGGCCTGGTAGTGATGAAAGCCCTCTACGCCGGCTACGCCTCGGCGGGCGAGGGCCGCAAAATCCCAATGCCCTTCCAGCCGCCTGCCGGCGTCAAGCGGCCCATCGAGCTTTGGCTGAACGGCCCTGCGCAACGCCAAGCCCCTGCGAATTCGAGAAAAGCAGATCCCTCGTTCCGCTCGGGATGACAACGACGTCGTAGCAGGTCGAATGAAGGCTGTCAGGTGAAGCCGACGATTCGACAGAGTTTTGCGGTCTGCACCAACGTAACTCGAACAGCCAAGAGGTGACTGCGTGCTATTGCAGATGAGAGCCCGGCTATCGGTCATGATGTTCCTGGAGTATTTCATTTGGGGCGTCTGGTACGTCACGCTGGGCACCTGGCTAGGCCAGCAGCTCCATTTTTCCGGCAAAGAAATCGGCTTGGCCGCGGGCACCACCGCCCTGGGCGCCATGCTCTCCCCGTTCCTAGTGGGCCTAATGGCTGACGAATGGTTCGCAACGCAGCGGCTGCTAGCCGCCCTACACGGGCTAGGCGGTGTCCTCTTGTGGATTGCGTCCACGCAAACGACATTCGTCCCCATGTATCTCATTCTGCTGATCTATTCGCTTTGCTATATGCCCACCATGGCACTGACCAATTCCCTCTCGTTCCGGCAAATGAAAGATCCGAAGCAGGACTTCGGGGCTATCCGCGTCCTGGGCACCGCCGGATGGATCGTGGCGGGCCTGCTGATCGGCTTCCTGCGCGTTGAATCGACGGCCACCCCGATCCGCCTCGCAGGCGTAGCGTCGCTCCTGATGGCCCTATACTGCCTAACACTGCCCCATACTCCCCCGCTTCGATCCACTTCCGGGGGCTTTAAACTAAGCAATATCTTCCCTGCCGAGGCCTTCCGTCTCTTTAAAGACCGCAATTTCTCGGTCTTCGCCCTGGCCTCGTTCCTGATCTGCATCCCGCTGCAGTTCTACTACGCCTTCACCAACCCCTTCCTGAACGAAATTGGGGTACAAAACGCCGCAGGCAAAATGACCATGGGCCAAATGTCCGAATTACTGTTCATGGTTACGCTACCGTGGTTTTTCCGCCGCTTGGGCGTGAAGTACACGCTAACGCTAGGCATGCTGGCGTGGGTCCTGCGCTATCTGATGTTCGGCTATGGCAACAGCACCACGCTCGTCTGGATGCTCTACGCCGGCATCATCCTGCACGGCATCTGCTACGACTTCTTCTTCGTAACCGGGCAGGTCTATGTAGATCAAAAAGCCCCCACCGCCCTACGCGCCGCCGCCCAAGGCCTGATCACCTTCATTACCTACGGCATCGGGATGTTCCTGGGCGCCTATCTTTCTGGCTGGGTCGTCGACCTTTATGTAACCTCGACCCCAACCGGTGCCTTGACCCACGACTGGCGCTCCATCTGGATGGTGCCGGCCGTCGGCTCCGCCATTGTCTTATTGATCTTCCTGGCGGGCTTCCGCAACGAGGAGCGAAAAGTCGAATAGGACCCGCTCGAAAAGGTGAGATCTACGCGCGGAGAAAGCTGACGAGCTAAACTCGCCGTTGCAACCCCTGGTCTTGCGTGTGGCAATACCTGGCGATTGGCTGGTTAACGGTTCATCCCCCGCCTTTTTTTCCCAAGTGCGGATTCTAAAGGGTTGCTTTAACAGGCCCGGTTGGGATGCGGCGACCAGCGGACGGAATGACTGGTTTCGTAAAGCAGCCACGCAGGCACTGACGGGGAGGGTGTGCCGCGAGCGAAGAAACGATCGTGATGAAGCAAGCCCGCACAGGAATGGGAGGTCGAAGGTAATTTTGTGTACACGGCAAAATGGAGCATGAAGGGATTAAGTAGCTAAGTGGGATCCACCGAATGGACTAAATTCGCGGGCAAATGGCAATCAGGCGCGACCGAACGGGGCGGAAGACAGCCTTGCGACAGCCGCTGAACGCACCGAATTAGAGGGTTGTTGGGTCCAAGTTGGTGGGAGGCGATCATGAAATTCACGACGATCATTCTGTCTGTTCTGGGGGGCTTTGTTCTTGCGCCCCGGACTGCTGCCCAAACCGTTGAGACGAGCAGACGTATCGTGATTGGCGCTAGCGCGGTGCTGGATGGCAGGGGCAAGGTGCTGCACGACACCCGGATCGTTGTGGACGGGTCCCGGATTCTCGGGGTGGACGCATCGGCGGGGCCGGTCGACTACGATTTGCGTGGGTTAACCGTGCTGCCGGGGTGGATTGATGCGCACGCGCACGTCACCTGGATCTTCGGAAAAGACGGGAAGAATGCGGGCATGCTGGGAACGTCGCAGGAGGACGCTTATCAGGCGGCCTCGAACGCTTGGCTGACCTTGATGGCGGGTTTCACGACGATACAAAGTTTGGGGGCAGTCAATGATATCCCGCTGCGGGATGCCATTGCGAGGGGGATTCTGCCGGGGCCGCATATCCTGACGGCTGTCGAACCGCTGGTTGGTCGTGGAGAGGCGACCGGTACCCCGGAGGAGCTTCGCGCGTTCGTAAGGAAACAGAAGCAGGCCGGCGCGGACGTGATCAAGATTTTTGCTTCGCAGTCGATACGGCAGGGTGGAGGGACGACGCTTTCGCCGGAGCAATTGAATGCCGCTTGCGACGAGGCCAAGAAACAGGGGTTGCGGGCCCTGGTGCATGCTTACAAAGAAGCGGTGCGCGCGGCTACTTTGGCGGGATGCTCGGAGATTGAGCATGGGACCTTGGCTACCGATGCCGACCTGAAATTGATGGCCGAGAGAAGCACCTATTTGGATCCGCAATGCGGGTTGGTCATTGAGAACTATTTAGCGAACAGGGAGAGATATGTCGGAACGCCCGGTTATACCGCGGAGGGATTTGCCGCGATGGAGAGAATTCTGCCGATGAACCATGAGTTGCTGCAACGCGCGGTCAAGATTCCGGGGTTGAAAATTGTGTTTGGCACCGACGCGGTGGCGGGGGCGCACGGGAGGAATGCGGAGGAGTTCGTCGATCGGGTACGGGATTGCGGGGTGGATCCTATGGCGGCTATGGTGTCGGCGAATTCACTTGGGGCGGAGGCTTTGAGGATGGCCGACCAGATCGGCGCTATTGCGCCCGGGTTGCAAGCGGACATTATTGCGCTAGAGGGGGATCCTTTGAGGGATATTACGGCGGTCCGGCGGGTGGTGTTTGTAATGAAAGGTGGTGTGGTTTACAAGCATGCTGCGCGTGGGGCGATTCCTGTTTATGCAGGGGTTGCGCCTTGAGTTGAGGAATGCCGAATGTACATAAGCATTAGAGTTGAGTATGGGTTGTCGAGCGAATTGCCTTTTTTGGTCTGACTGCTGGGCTCAGCTTACGGGCACAGACAAGAGTGTCTGTGCTACTGGATCGTGTGATGAATGAATCGCGGTTGCTGGAGGATATTCGGGGGCAGGAACGGTCGTTGGCGCGAGTTTTGAGTTGGCAGCGGGGCGAGGGGCTTGGCGCTTTAGTGGAGGCGGGGCGGATTTTGCGGAAGGCGCGGAAGATTGTGATTACCGGGATGGGGGCTTCGCTGCATGCGGCGCTTCCTTTGCAATATGAGCTCGCCGGTAAGGGATTTGATTGCTCGATCGTCGAGAGCGGGGAGTTGTTGCACTATCAGGAACGCGTTTGTGCCGGGGCGGTGGTGGTGTTGGTTTCGCGATCGGGGGAGTCGGTGGAGGTTGTGAAATTGTTGGGGCGGTTGAAGGGGCTGGCGGAGCATACGATTGGGATTACAAATGACGCTTCGAGTGCGCTTGGGAGGTTGGCGGATGTTGCGGTGATGGTGGGTAGTTTGGCGGATCAGATGGTGGCGGTGCAGAGCTATACCGGTACTGTGGCGGCTCTGCTGCTGCTGGCCGGGGTGGTTTGCGGGGAGCCGGACGCACGAGGGGAAGAGTTGGATCGCGTTGTGGCTGAGATTTCTGCTTTGGTCACGGAGCAGGTGGAGCGGGTTTCGGAGTGGGACTCGTTTTTTCGGGTAGGGACGCCGATTTATTTGCTGGGACGGGGGCCTTCTTATGCTTCGGCGTTGGAGGGGGCTTTGTTGTTTTGTGAGACGGCTAAGGAGCCTGCGGTGGGACTGGCTGCCGGGAGTTTTCGGCACGGGCCGGTGGAGATTGTGGATCAGAATTTTCGAGCGATTGTGTTTGCGGCTGAGGGACGAACCCGGGAGCTCAGTTTGGGGCTTGCGCGGAAATTGTTGCGGTTTGGAGGTAGGGTGCGGGTTGTAGGGCCGTTGATGGAGGGCGGCGGGAAGCTGGCGTTTATTGGGGTGCCCGGGGTATCTGAGTGGATCGCGCCTTTGGCGGAGGTTGTTCCTTTGCAGGTGGCGGCTTTGCGGCTGGCCGCAGTTAAGGGATTGGAGATCGGGAAGTTTCGGTTTGCGCCGCAGGTTACTCGCGATGAGATGAAGTTTTGAGTTAGGAGACGTGGATTATTGGCCTGATGAAATCGGCCGAGCTCGACGGAAATCAAAGATGGCGACTCAATCTCCCTCGCACCGGCTCGCGCGAAAATGGCAGCCACTGGTCGCCGACTCGACGTTGCACAAGTGACGCAACCGTACAGCGAATGCGGTATAGGCACCAACCGCGAGGACTCTTAAGCTATCTGGCAGTCGGCAGGAGGACTGGATGAGCGACTCAACGAAACAAAGCGGTCTAGCAACGTCGGCAGGTTTCGAGCGCCCTCGACCGCGAGGTAGCGGCGTCGGAGACACCACCGAGAATAAAACCGAAACCGAAACGACGGAGAAAAATAAGCGGGAGAGCGACTCCGGAGATACCGAGCTTCCTCCCAACGAAAACCTGAGAAAAAGCGCCGACGAAGCATACGGCGACACCGAAATACCAGAACGAAAGGGCGATCTTTAGAGCAAGCCGATTGTCCGTGCCCCATCTCGCGTCCTTTGTTCGCTTGCTCTGGCTTTTTCTTCTAACCGGCTGCAGTTGTCCCTCTACAGGTTTCGCGGGATGGTCCGGAACTGGGCAGTGCCCCTAAGATCGTGGCGGTGTGGTGTAGGCGAGGAAAGCCCGCGTGAACGTCGCGGTGGAACGCGGGAAAACTGTTCAGTGTCTCTACTTCGCAGGATCTGGAGCCGGTTGAATTCGGACGATTGCCCGGACTTGGCTGCCCAGGTGTCCTTCTACTTCGTGCTCTCGTTGTTTCCCTTTTTTCTGGTGCTTGCTTCGTTGCTCGGCTGGATTCCGACGTCGGGAAAATGGGACGCGTTTGCCCAGTGGCTAACCGCGTACTTTCCGACGCCGGCCCGGACAACGGTCCTCGCCGCCATGCTGGAACTCTCCCAAGGATATGCGAGCTTTCTCTCTATCGGATTGCTGGCGACGATTTGGAGCGCGTCTTCAGGGTTCATGAGTTTGATGGAAGCGCTAAGTGTGGCATGTGGAGTGCCGGACCGGCGCAGCTATTTGAGGAAGCGCGTCATTGCCATTCTCGCGACGTTGGTGGCCGCAGTGTTTTTCCTGCTGAGTTTTAGCCTCTGGAATCTCGGTCACCTTATAGAGGGCTTCGTCACGGCCGATTTCAAATACTTCGTGTTGTTCCATACCCAATGGAAGTTCGCACGCTGGGCGATCTCCCTGTTGCTTCTGTTTATCGGCATCGATTTGATCAATTACTTTCTGCCAGCCTCGGGGCGCCCCTGGAGATGGCTCTCCCCGGGCACGATTTTTGTTGCCATGGGGCTGGCTGCGGCGACGCTGGGAATGAACCTGTACGTTAAGTATGGGTCCAACATTCCCAAAATATATGGGGCTTTGGCGGCCTTCATTGTACTAATGCTGTGGATCTACGCCGCGAATTTAATACTGCTGATCGGTGCGGAAACCGACACGGCATGGATGGAACTGCGGTCCCATGGGTCGGGAGCGTGAATTTTCCGCTGCGGAGGCCGCTGATAGGCCTGGTGCTAGTCCTTGCGTTCCATATTCCCGGGTCCGTGGCTCAGGACTCAATAGCGGATTCGCTTGCGGGTTTTGAGGGTCGCACGGTGTCGCGAATTGACATTGCCGTCCAGCCCAAGGCAGACCTGGGAGAAATCCACAGCTTAATTCGGCAAGAGCCGGGCAAACCGTTTTCCATCGAGGCCATTAAGAGCAGCGTGGCTGCGCTGCAGCAAACCGGAAAGTTTACGCAGGTGCAGGTAAGCCTGGAACCGCAGGCCGCCGGGCTGCACGTACTGTTCATCCTGCAACCTGCATACGACGTTGGGCTGGTTTCGTTTCCCGGCGCCACGAAAGCTCTTTCCTACAGCCGACTGCTACAAGCTGCGAAGATTCCGCCGAGTTCGCCCTTCGTAGCGGATTACGTTGCAGACGAGGAGAAATCCCTGGTGCACCTGTTCGTTAGCGAAGGGTTCTTTGCCGCGACGGTCAGCGGACATACGGAGATTGACGACGCTCACCGGTTGGTCAATGTGATCTTTGAGTGCGATTTGCACTCGCGTGCCAAGATCAGCGATGTGGTCGTAACGGGCGTATCCGCGGAGGAGGGCGCGGAGGTGGAGAAAGCTCTCCGTTCGTTCTGGGCAAAAGTTACTGGCGTCTCACTAAAACCTGGAACAACGTACTCTCACGGCCGAATCGAGAAGTCGTTGGAGCACGTACGAGCACATTTTCGCAAAGAGGGGCGGCTGGCGCCCAACGTTCGGTCTGAGCCAACGTACGATTCAGAGACCAATCGTGCGGAACTTACGCTAGCAGTTGATCCGGGTCCCATCGTTATCGTGCGCGTCGAAGGGGCACATGTTTTCAATCGCGCGTTACGCAATCTCCTTCCTATCTATCAGGAAAATGCTGTGGATCAGGACCTGGTCGATGAAGGCCAGCGGAACCTAGTGTCATACTTCCAGGGCAAAAGCTACTTCGACGCTAAGGTCGACGCGCACCTCGACAAACGGCCGGATAAGGTGACCGTTGTTTATCATGTTGTTCGCGGAAGCAAGCATCGCGTGTCGGTCGTGCGGTTTGTGGGAAATAAGTATTTCACCCAGGCTCAACTTGGATCTCACATAGTGGTGCAGAAGGGTAGGTTCTTTTACGATCGGGGAACATTCAGCGAGGACTTACTTAGAAAAAGTACTGCTTCGCTGACCGCCCTGTATCGCAATGAAGGTTTCACGAAAGCGACTATAACACCTGAAGTTGTGGACCATGATTCGAAGGTGGAAGTTTCTTTTCATATCGACGAGGGTCCGCAGGATCGTGTCCATGACTTTAAGGTTGTAGATTCCAATAATCATCCGATTCGTTTGAAGGTGGGCAAAAAGCCGTTACAGTTGGGCGACGGAAAACCTTATTCCCCCTATTTATTGCAGCGAGATCGCGATTACATTCTGGCCGAATATCTGAACCGCGGCTATCCCAACGTGAAATTCGATTCGAGTGTGGTGCCTTCAAACGGCGACGCCCATGCCGCCGACGTGGTCTATAAAGTAGACGAAGGGCCGCAAGTGGATATCGGGCAAGTGGTGCTGCTAGGAGTGGATCACACGCGGCATTCTTTTATCAGAGCCAAGACGGATCCAAACGTAAGCGAAGGAAAACCTCTGGGCGAAGGAAAGTTGCTGCAAGCGGAGAGCGATCTATACAACGTGGGGATATTTGATTGGGCGAGCGTTACAGCGGTAGGTTCTCCCGATCCGCAAAATGCGCAGCAGGTTTTAATCCGGGTGCATGAATCGCCGCGCAACACGATCGACGTTGGCGGCGGAATCGAAATCATACCCCGCAATGGCAATATTCCGGTGGGATCGGTGATCGTTCCGGGATTGCCACCGGTAAGCCTGGGCAACAAGTTTACCGTAAGCCAGAAGAGCTTTGTCGGGCCGCGCGGGTCGCTGCAACTTGCCAGACACAATATTCGCGGCCGTGCGGAAACAGCCACTCTTGGATTGGTCGCTTCGCGCCTGGATCAGCGAATTAGCTTCACCTATGCCGATCCTGACTTGCACGGATCGTCGTGGTCCTCGCTGTACGGCCTCTCGACGGAACGAACCAGTGAGAACCCCATTTTTACGGCGCTGCTGGAACAGACGTCGTTTCAGATTGAGAAGACCCTCGATAAGAAACGCACGCAGAAACTCGTCGGGGGTTATCGCTATCAGCGGACGGACTTGAGCAATATTTTAATTCCAGAGTTGGTTCTGCCGCAGGACCAGCGCGTCAAGCTTTCCGGCCCGTTCGTTCAATACGTTCGCGATACTCGGGACAAGCCGCTGGATGCCCACCACGGGATCTATCAGACGTTTGATTTCAGCGTGAATCCCGAAGCTTTCGGATCGAGCAGCAGCTTCGGACGCTTCTTTGGTCAGACGGCGTTCTATAGGCCGATCCGGCCGTGGCTCACCTGGGCCAATAACTTCAGGCTGGGGCTTGCCGCGCCCTACGGCACGGATGGCTACGTTCCTTTGAGCGAACGATTTTTTACCGGCGGCCCGGATTCGTTGCGCGGCTTTCCGATCGAAGGTGCTGGGCCTCAGAGGTCGATTCCTGTTTGCAGCAACCCTGCGGACTCTTCTACCTGTACGCTGATTAGCGTTCCAACAGGAGGCTTGATGCTGGCGATTATTAATTCGGAAGCCCGGTTCCCCATACCGCTCATGGAAAATCTGGGCGGCGCCGTTTTCTATGACGGTGGGAACGTGTACTCCAACATAAGCGCGCATCAATTTATTTCGAACTATACGAATTCGATTGGCATCGGCTTGCGCTACAACACCAAAGTGGGGCCGATTCGAATTGACCTGGGCCGCAACCTGAATCAAGTGCCCGGCGTGAAAGCGACACAGTATTTCATTACCTTGGGGCAGGCATTTTGATGATCCAACGTAAGACGCTACGGCGAATTGTTTCAGGCGTTGTTATTACCTCGCTGGTGGTCCTCGGCGGCGCCGCTTTACTTTTGCATTCTGGCGCATTTCGAGCCTTTGCGCTGAGAAAGGTCATCGAGACGGCGCAGGAAAGCACCGGACTGCGCATCGATGTCGCGAACATGTATCTGTCGTGGTCCCCATTCGGCGTCGAGTTTGATGACTTGTCCGCGAGAAGTCAGAGTGCCGTTACGCGCGATCCACTGTTTAGCGCCGCGCGGGTGAGCGTGCGTCTAAAGCTTTTGCCGCTGCTGCACCGGCAAGTGGAGATAGAGAACGTGGATATCGATCAGCCTGGCGTCTTTGTACGAACGGACGCACATGGACAAAATAATCTGCCGACGATTCCGAACAGCCAGTCGTCGAGTTCGAGTTTTGAAACTCAGATCGCGCTATTGATCGTACGCAACGGGCTGATCAGTTACGACGACCGGCAAATCCCCCTTTCGGCTGAACTGCGGAATTTTCATACGCAGATAGCGCTCGACCGCTCGACGAAGGCTTATAAAGGAGAGATTGCCTATGATGCCGGCCGCATCGCGACCCCCGGCGTGCGCACGTTCGAACATTCGGCGAAGCTTCAGTTCGTGGCCGACGCAACGCACTGCGTTGTCGAAAAGCTTGACGTGGCAGCGATGCGCACTCAGGTGCAGGCCCATGGGAATTTGACGGACTACCAACACCCTGTGTTTACGGGCGATTACCAAGCGACCGTCTCAGCCGAAGATATAAGATGGGTCACCAAGAACGCTTCGGTACCGTCCGGCGAATTGTCGTTGCAGGGCGGCATCAACTACCACAGCTCCTCGGGGCAGACCTTTCTGCAACAAACCTATCTTGACGGCCGCCTGGAGAGTGCGGCGTTGATCGTGCCTGTGAATCAATCGAAGATCGCTTTGAAGTCGGTTCGAGGTAGTTATCGGCTGGAGGACGGCGAGTTGCACGTGGATGATGTAAGCGCTGAGGTGCTTGGCGGCCACGTCACTTCCGGCTCCGATGTGGTCAATTTGCAGACCAATGCCGGGCAGATTCGTTTGACGATCCGCGGTGTTGCGCTACAACGCGCTAGCCAAGAGCTGAAAATAGCGGCTGCGTGGAACGTCCATGTCGTGGGCCAAGCGGACATGGACATCGGCGCAAATTGGAAAAACGGCACGCAAAACGCCCAAGTGAGGGCCCACGCGGTGGTTCGTAGCCCCCAGGGAGCAACTCCGTCCAACAACACTATCCCCGTGGATGGGGTCATTGACGTGGATTACGACGCGGCGCGAGTTCGCGTTGCCTTCGGCCCGTCAACGCTGCGCGCCAACAGTACGCGGCTTACGATCAACGGAGTTGTGAGCAACAATTCGGCGTTGAATCTGCACCTTTTTTCCGGCGACCTTCACGAGCTTAGCGCGTTGGTCGACAGCCTGACACCGTTCAATGGATCGAATGGGATATCCGCATACGACCTGCATGGTACCGCTGACTTTACGGGCAAGCTTACGGGCGCGGTCAAAGATCCGCATCTGGATGGCCTGCTGAACGCGACGAACTTACAGGTGCAAGGTACGAAATGGCAAGCACTGCACACGCACATTGGCGTCGATTCTCATTATGTAAAACTCGACGACGGCGTCCTGGTGGGCGTGGTGAAAGAACGGATCAACTTCGACGCACGCGCCCAACTTGCGAATTGGTCGCTAGATCCGGCGGCCCCGGTATCGGTACGTACGCGCATTCAGAATGTTTCGGCGGCGGAAGTCCAACGATTGGGCCAGACTTCTTATCCGGTGAGTGGCGTTTTCAACGGCGAATTATTCTTGACTGGGTCCGAGCGCGCACCGGTTGGCCACGGGCACCTTAATCTGGTTCAAGGGGTGGTATGGAATGAACCGCTGAACGATTTCAACATCGATTTCAACGCCGATAAGCAGGCCGTGCACGTCACTGGGAAAATTCGCGCGGCCGCCGGAGTGGTAAGCGCAACAGGTACTTATGAGCCAATGCCGCACCGCTATCAACTTCAGCTAAATACGCAAAACCTACAACTCGAACAAGTGCACGTGCTGCGGCAAAATCAAGACGTGGTCGCAGGTCAACTGACGGCCAACATTTCTGGTAGCGGCACGCTGGACGATCCAGGATTGACGGGACGGATCGAAATTCCTTCCCTCCAAATGCGGGGCGAGACCATCACTGGCGTGGACGCGGAGGTGAACGTACGACATAAACGGGCCGATCTTACGCTGCGTTCCACCGTGGAACAGAACACCTTGCAAGTGAAGGGTGGAGTGGATTTAGGCGGCGAGTATCCGGCGAAGTTCACGCTCGACACTGGGGTGATGCCGATCGGACCGTTGATGGAAAAATTCATGCCTGGCCGCGCGCCGGGCGCCTCCGGGCAGGTCGAATTGCATGTGACGCTCGATGGTCCGTTAAAAGAGCCCGGCAAGATTCAAGGTCACGCGGAAATTCCGACAATTCGTTTGCAGACCAAGTCTATCGGGTTGTCAAACGCGAACGCCATCGTTCTGGATTATCACGGCGGGGTGTTGCAGGTGCTTAATGCCGAGCTGAAAGGCCACGGCACAGACATCCGCGTAACTGGCTCGGTCCCGATCCAGGGAACGGGTGATATGAATGTCGCGGCGAATGGCACTCTCGATTTGGGATTGTTGCAAGAATGGACCAACCGGGGGCATTCTTCAGGGCAGGTAAATGTCGAACTCCAGGCAAAAGGGAAAAAAGGGGACCCGGTGCTGCAAGGCCGCGTGCGAATCGTCAACGCGTTCTATAACACGGATGATTTACCGGTAGGCATTGAATCGCTGAACGGAGACATCTCTTTGGATGGCAAGCGATTGCAGATCGCGAATTTGTCTGGCACCGCAGGAGGCGGAACTTTTTCGGTCGGTGGCTCCGCGATTTACGGCAAAAATTCCAGCTTTAGCCTGGGGCTCGAGGCCTCGTCGGTGCGACTGCGCCAAAACGGCGTGCGCGCCGTAATCGACGCCAATCTGTCATTGAGCGGCGCCACCAATGTCTCGACATTAGGAGGCCGCGTCAGCATCCACAAATTGTCTTTCAATCAGGGCTCCGAGCTGGGCGACATCCTTAGCCAGCTGTCCGGCGACAATACCGTCAGCGATCCGTCCAGTTTCGCGGCTAATACGAAACTGAATGTCTCCGTACAATCTGCCGAAGATCTCAGCCTCGCCAGCAGTCAGCTCAGCATCGCCGGTTCAGCGAACCTGAATGTCGTGGGCACTCTGGCGGATCCGGTAATCCTTGGCAGAGTAGCGCTCACCAGCGGCGAGGTATTTTTCTTGGGGAAGCGACTGGAAATTCAAAGCGGAGCGATCGCGTTCGGCAATACCGTGCGGACCGAGCCGGTCCTGGACCTGTCTGTGAGTACCGTCGTAGATCAATACACCATCACGATAAATTTGAACGGGCCGATGGATCGCCTTAAGACTTCGTACACGTCGGACCCGTCGCTTTCGACTGCGGATATCATCAACCTCCTGGCCTTCGGACAGACCACGGCGAATGCTGCATCGAGCGCGTCCACTCCTGCAACGGTTGGCGCCGAATCTGCGGTGGCCAATGCGGCAGGGAGCCAGGTCGCGTCCCAGGTCCAGAAGTTAACCGGTATTTCTCAGTTGAGCTTTAGCCCCATGGCTGGCAATAACCAAAACCCGGGGTCGCAGGTGGCGATTCAACAGCGGGTGTCCGGGAATATTCTTTTGACGTTCAGCACCGATGTTACCTCGGCGCAGAACCAGAGCATTCAGGTGCAATACCAGGCCAAGCACAATGTCACGGTGTCCGTTCTGCGTGATGAAAATGGCGGGTACGGCTTTGACGTGCGCTACCACAAGGCGTTTTAGCGCACGCAGCGACGGAGCGCAAGGTGGCTCCACTACCCGGGAACCACCGATGCGCCCCATCTTTTTTGCCAAGAGGATTGGGTACGGAAATTATGCTGCCGCTTTAGCTGCGCCCTTGAAGAAGGCGAGTAATTCCTCGTTCACTCTGTCCTTGAGCGTCGAACACATACCGTGTGGCGCTCCAGCGTAAACTTTCAGTATCGATCCTTTGACAATCTTCGATGAGAGAAGCGCGGCGGCGCCGATGGGCACGATTTGGTCGTCGTCTCCATGCAGGATCAGCGTCGGCACATCGAAGCGCTTGAGATCTTCGTGGAAGTCCGTTTCGGAAAACACCTTGATGCAATCGTAGGCAGCTTTAATTCCGCACAGCATCCCTTGGAGCCAGAACGAGTCCCGAAGACCCTGCGAGAGTTTCGCTCCGGGCCGATTGCCACCGTAGAAGGGCTCACTGAGGTCCCTGAAAAATTGTGCGCGGTCGGCTTGCACCGCCGAGCGGAGTTGGTCGAAGGCTTCGATTGGCAGGCCCGCCGGATTGGCCGGCGTCTTCAGCATCAACGGCGGTACCGCGCTGATCAGCACTGCCTTGGAGACCCGCTTGGTTCCGTGGCGGCCGATGTAGCGGGCAACTTCGCCGCCGCCGGTAGAATGCCCTACGTGAATGGCGTCCTTCAAGTCCAGCTTCTCAACCAGGGCTGCGAGATCATCGGAATAGGTGTCCATCTCGTTGCCATCCCAAGGTTGGCCGGATCGTCCGTGGCCGCGGCGATCGTGTGCGATGCAGCGGTATCCTCGTTCGGCCAGAAACAGCATCTGGTCCTCGAAGGCGTCGGCGCTGAGAGGCCAGCCATGACTGAAAACGACAGGTTGCCCGTTTCCCCAATCCTTGTAATAGAGCTCCGTGCCGTCTTTTGTTGTGAGTGTCGCCATGAATTATTCTCCTTTTCTTTGTTTTCTCATCGAGATTCGCTTCTGGTTCCTGAACGGGTACCGCAGACCATGGTAAAGAATTAGTGTGACGCGCGGATTAAACCGTACGTAGCTGCGGCTGTTCGACTAGGCGGAACCTGATCGTGGCAACAACGCTAAGCACTACAAAGATCGTCAGCACCGCGAGTTGGGTCAATTTGAAAGGCCCTTCCGATTGCGTGGGGGCCAGGGCATGAAGCGCCGGAACCTTTTCAAATAGTTGTACCACCAGCACGAACACGTTCAGATAGAGGGCTATCATCGCGGTGATGACGTACGTGCGGCGCCAGGCTCCGGCAAGATGAAACTTGTAACGCGCCGGGAATGCCAGAGCCAGCACGACAATCGAGATGATTCCAAACACATGCGACGGCATAAGCTTGTGAACGGGAAACATAAACCCGGTTACGCTGGTAAGCAGCGTGGTCCACAGAAAAACTGCCGTCCACCGGTCGAGTCGCTTTGCGGCCACCAGACCGTACGCTACAACCAGCCCTGCTAAAATTCCGATCAAGCTAATTAGCACGTGCACAAAAGTGAAAATTGCCAGTCCCGGACTCATGCTCGTTCGCCTCCTGTTTCAGAACTCAAGTTCTCCTGCGACAACTCATATAGGCCTTTTCTCGAGCCTGCGATGGCGGTCACACGAACCGCTCCCACCTCTCCGCGCCGGATACGCGAACCGTTAATCTGGCCACGGGGAAACGTAGCCTGCTCATCGAGTTGATCCTTCTTGACCGTCTGAGCGCGGCCCGGGCGTGAAATAATCGGGCTTTGGCCGCGGCGACCGAAATTCCTAAGACCTCAGCCGTTTCCCTCATGGTACGGTCTTGCAGCTGTCCGATTTCCACGGCCCTCCGAATGGCTGGCCGAAGATCGCCAACAGCCTCCCTTAGAATCGCCTCCCGTTCCTGTTGAGCGTACCGTCTCTCGGGGTTCGGCGCAGTGTCCAGCACAACCCAATGCGCCTCGTGTTCCTCCCCAACGCTGCCCTCATCGAGCGAGTACTCGGGATGGGTGCGTTTCTTGCGCAGAATCATCAATGCTGAATTGATCGCAATGCGCGTGAACCAGGTCGTAAAACTGGATCTTCCGTCGAAGTCTCTAGCGTGTACGAAGGCGCTCAGAAACGCTTCCTGAAGCGCGTCCTCCGCATCTTCTTGGTTTCGTGTGATTCGATAGAGCGTCTTCAAAACTTTCGGCGCAGTTTGCTCGTAGAGCCGCTCGAATGCCGGCGTTCGGTGGTTTCCGGCATCACTCTGGAGCGGGTCGCGATGCACCGCCTCATTCTTTTGCGGATGCTCCGCGCCGCGATCGCAGTGATTTACCGCCGGACCGTGTTTCCAAGACAATTGAGTTGCCGTACAAGCCATGACTGCCCCCAGTCTTTTTTTTATTAGTGTTTACTGCTTTTACGTTTTTTCACGTTTAATCCATTCCCGGATGTACGGAGGGCAATTGAGGAGTTCAACCCCGCGCTCCTCGCTTGCACTCAAGAAGCGGACCACGGCAGCGTCGACCAAGGCCAACTCGTCGAGGTCCAGTACTACACCGGATTCGCCATCGAGTTGTGCTGCCAAAGGTTCCACATCGCTCGACCGAATCTGGCCAATCAACTTCAGAACGGTGAATCCTCGACTGGAATCCCGTTCAATGCGCAGTGTCATGCGGTGAGCTCACACAGGTGGGTATGCAGTTGAGGTGCCAGCTGCAAATTAGTGCAAACACTAGCGTTGCTCGTTGCGCAGCTCTGCCGAACGTCGACAATTGCTGATTTTCGGCAATGCCGGCTGGGCTCCCCCGCCCCGCCGATCAATTTAAATTGTCGCGCGAATAGCGTAAGGGGTGAACTGATTGAGGATAGAACTTGGTGGGCAGTTCAAGTGGTCTGGAACTTGGCCTTGTTAATTCCGAGATTGGCGATCTTCGACTCCAGGGTCTGTCGAGGGATTCCTAGCTTCGCGGCCGCCCCTGAGGGCCCGGAGATTCGCCCGCTGCTTGCCGCCAAAGCTGCTTCAATTAATTGTCGCTCCTGATCGGCCTCCAACTTCCCGAGTCCTCGGAGCGGTGTAGCGGGCGAACCCAGCTCTTGGCGTGTGGCTTGCTTGAGCCAAGTCTCATCCACGAAAAAAGTGTCGCCATCGCACAATAGAACGGCCCGCTCGACCACGTTTTGCAATTCGCGGATGTTCCCCGGCCAGTCGTAGGCTTGAAACAAGTCCAGCGTTTTCTTTTGTATTTTCCTAATCCTCTTCCCAGCCTTCTTGGCATAGCGCTCGATGAGGTATTCGACCAGCAAGGGAATATCGTCGGCCCTCTCTCGCAACGAGGGAATTTCAATGGGAAAGACGTTGAGCCGGTAGAACAGGTCCTGGCGAAAGGTCCCGGCAGCTACGGCCGCCTGCAGGTCTCGATTGGTCGCGGCCAGGATTCTTACATTCACAGAAATCGATTGGCTGCTTCCCAAGCGCTCGAACTCCCGCTCCTGCAACACGCGCAGTAAAGCAACTTGCGTTTCCGCTGGCAACTCACCAATTTCATCCAAGAAGATCGTGCCGCCGTCGGCTGATTCAAAGCGGCCCAGCCGCCGTTGAAATGCGCCGGTAAATGCGCCCTTTTCATGACCGAACAATTCGGATGAGATTAGCGAAGTGGAAATTGCCGCGCAATTTACGCGAATGAACGCTTGCGCGGCACGCCTCGACTGCTTGTGGATGGCCCGTGCAATCAATTCCTTCCCGGTGCCCGTTTCGCCCAGGATGAGAACAGTGGCCTCCGCGGGCGCGACCTTCGACACTTTAACCAACACCTTCCGGAGCGCATCGGAGGAGCCGACGATCTCTTCGAACATCGAGACTTTGTCGATCTCTTCGCGCAGCGCGATGTTTTCTTTGTACAACTGATCCCTAAGGGTCTTGATCTCTTCAAACGCGCGTTCCAAAGCTGTTCGTGCCCTATGCTGATCCGTTACATCGATCACGGTCCCGACGAATTCGGCTATGTCGCCGGACTCGTTCAGGACAGGGTTTCCAATGTTATGTACGTGCTTGATCGATCCGTCCGGGAGAACCACCCGGTAATCGAATTCAAATTTGGTCCTGGCCGTCCGCGCCCGCTCGTAGTCTTGCGCAATGATGGGCCGATCTTCGGGATGGATCCGCTCAAAGTGGAATTCAGGAGTGGACGCATCTTCATGCGCTCGAATGTCAAATATTCGTGCGACTTCCGGCGAAATCATCACTGAACCGGAGCTAAGATCATGGGTCCAGCTACCAGTGTGGCTTAATCGCTGCGCTTCCAGCAGCGAAGCTTCGCTGCGCCGCAGCTTTTCCTCGGCCCTTTTCCGGGGCGAAATGTCTCGATAGATCAGATAAACAGCGATTTGCCCTGGCCCCAGCAAGATGCGCGCCGCGGAGATGGAAATGTCCAGTCGAGATCCATCTTTGCGGTGCCGCACGCACTCCACGTAAATCTTCTCGCCAGAAGTCACCTGATCCCGAAAGCCCTGAGCTTCGCCGCGAAACTCCTCGGGCACTACTAAATCCTGAAGCCGACGACCCACCGACTCTTCGAGCGTATATCCAAAGGTGCGTGTGAACTGCTCGTTCACCCGCAGCACCTTGAAACCTTCGTCGGTGACGATTACCGCTTCCGGGGCCAGTTCGAACAGTCCGTTGAGATGCTCTTTTTGCCGCTGCAGGTCTTGCTCCGCGTGCATGCGCTCGGCAATCTCGATGCGCAGTTCCTGTTCGTTCTCCCGCAGTTTCTCTTCCCGGCTGCGCAAATTCTCGTAAAGATCGTCGAGCTTACGCGCGGTATCGTTGAAAACGACCCCCAACTGTGCGAGTTCGTCTCCTCCAATCACCGGAATTTGGTGGTGAAACTCACCTCGCGCCAACGCCGTTGACCCCTCCATCAGGCGGTCCAGCGGACTGGCGATACTGTGTGTGATGACAAATCCAAGGACTGCAGCAATCAGCAGGGTCAGGGAACCGATGGCGAAGACAATCAAAAACATGCGGTGTTTCGCAAGCTCGATATTTCGCGCTGTTTGTGCCTGCTCTTCGCTGACCTGACGATCGATATTCCGGACCAGCATCGAGGTCTGCGCTTCAAGCGGCTTTTTTTCGTTGGCCAACCGAAGGCGTACCGCTCCCCAGTCGCCGGCGGTCGCCAACGCCGTGATGGCTTCCAACTGCGACGGCAGCGCACTCTCGATGGCGTCGAGGGTTGGCAATAAAGTTGGGTCGAGATGAGCGTCAGCGGGCAGATGGGTCAGCACGTTCCGGGTCCGCTCGGTATCCTCGCGCAGGACCGTGGTCAGTGGTCCGGCCTCCTTCGTCAAACGGTGGATCTTATCCGACTGCGCGAGTTCATCCAACTTTCCGTGAAACGATAACAGGTCCGTCTGGAACCGCAGAACCGCAATCAACTCCTGGCCAACGCCACTGAGACGTCCCTCCTCAACTTCGACGATATGAAATTGCCAAAGTAAAAGAGCGTTCCCTCCCACCATCAGCAACCCGATGAGTACAAAGCAAACCGTCAATCGGGGACCAATGTTGAGTTGATCGAGACTCGGGATTCTCATGACGTCACACTTGCTGGGTAACAGTTTATGATTCGCTTGCGAGAAACGGAAAACGTTGCCCACCCGCGCCATGGTCCTCGGCGCACCGCAAGACGCAAGCTAATGAGCTTCGTCGACGCAGCGAATCCGTCGGAACCTTGCTAATGCGCCATCGCGCTTTTGGCTGCAGGAGGCCCCGTTTTGAAACCGGTGATCTCAACTAGCTTGCTCTCGAGACTGGTCGCAGCTTCTGGCGCGCTCCTTTCGCGAGTCAACACAGAATGCACCGCCATCATATACGCCTTCGTGACCTCCTCGTAGACGGTGCCAGAGACGACCGAGGGCCGAGCAATTAAGCCGCTCCGCTCCTGACCGACATCAGCTGGGTGAGCGAAAGGCTGAAGCTCCAGCGGCAGATCATAAAGCTCCGGCTGAGCGGGCAAAGCAGAATGAGCGGCCTGCTCTCGCGATTGCAGGTCCTGACGAATAAGCGACCGGACGAATCGGATCGCCTCAAGAGGGTGAGCGGACGAGCGGGAGACTGCCAAACCGGTTCCCCCCAATGTCGCTGCCCTTCCCCCCGGCCCGCCGGGGACACTCGTATATCCAACTACATCACCCACCGCCGTCTTCTGCCAATGACTCAGACGAAACTCCGACTGCCAACTACGCCTGAAGGCCACTTGCCCGGACTCCCATGCATTCATCGAATCCAATTCCCGGTACGCCACCACGCTCGGCGGCGATATCCAACCTATCCAGTTAGCCGCACGTTGCCAGGCACGGATCGCGCCGGGATTATTCACGCTGATTCTCCGGTCGTTCTCGATGATTCGGCCGCCACCTTCCGCTACCTGCCATTCCAATGCATTGCATGTCAAGCCTTCGGCTGCGGCTCCTTGCCATACGAACCCCCAAAAATCTTTTTTGCCTTTGGCACGCTCTCCAGCCTGAATCCGGGCCGCCATTTTCTCCAGTTCATCCCACGTCTTGGGCGGATGCGGGTAGCCGTACTCTCGTAACAGGTCGATACGATACGAAAGAACGCCGATCTGTGGATGATACGGCACCGCCACCATCTTGCCCGCTACCGTGTAACTGGCCACCAATTCCGGGTCTTCGGAAGCGAGTTCGGAAGCCACATATGGCTTTAAATCAATCAGATACTCGTCGAGCATTCCGGGCCAGATCACATCAATTCCCAAAACATCGGGCGCGGGCCCGCCTTCCTCGAGCAATTTGCGCCAAAGGCCCAGCTGGCTCAGAGAGGTTTCGGGCACAGGAAGATGGTTGATCAGAATTCCTGTTTCTCGCGTGAATTGCAGCGATTCCTGTTCCGCTTTAGGCAATTCATCGGGCTGCGACCACTCGGGATCCAGGACCGTGACGGTGACCGGCTGGCGGGAGGGTGATCGACAACTCGCTAGCATTAAAGTCAGTAATAAAATCGCGACCGCTTCCGCGATGGCAAACTGACTGGGAAGCCAATGATACGGGGTCTTGCCGCGTGCTGATCTTGAAAATCGAAATTTCATCTTTGTTACGTTAAAGGACGAATCGATGGCGCGCATTGGTAACGCCTATCAGGGAACGAAATCGGAGTGACGATTCTAGCAAAAATGTCCCCGCCCCATGATTAAGTCTTCGAGCAACACAGAAATTACGAATCACCATGATAGGATTTGCTAGCTGCGGAACGATACTGGCCACAACGCAATGGAGCTCACCACGCGGAACCCCATTCGCTCATAAATACTCGCGGCTCGGGTGTTGGCTTGACCCACGTGCAAAAACGATTTCACGCCAGCTGCCGCGTGGTCGCGCATCAGACCATTCATGAGCAGTCTTGCATAACCCTTGCCGGTATGCGACGGATGCGTGCACACCCCGCTAATCTCACGATATCCGGTCATGCACAAACGTTCGCCGGCCATGGCGACGAGTTGCCCACCCATCCGAATCCCGTAATAGGTTCCCATCTCATAGGTGCGCGGACGGTAGAAGCCTGGAAAAACCAGCGAGATAAGCTCGAACATCTCGGCGCCGTCTTCGGAGGTCATCAACATAGCGCGAATGCTCGGTTCAGGGACGTCGCTTGCTAAAGGTTCCGGCCCCACCATCTGAAACGTGTCCAGCGGCGGACCAACCGTGAGCCCGTTCATGGGCCCCGGCGGCTCGTTAAAAATGTAGACCTGCTCCCCCGGTGACAGCAGCGCTCGCAGATTTGCCAAGGTTGGTTCGCTGGTATCATCGATCACTGCAAATGGAGCAACCTCCTTTGGGTAACGTCGCGCCGGCGCTTGGCCGATGGCAAGGTGGCTGTGTACGCTGTTCAGCGCATGCCGAACCGGATCGGCGAGCGGATCGTCACTCAGAAAGGGCGCTTCGGTAATAGCTCTGCTTGCGAAGGAACATGGCTGACATACAGACGTCTCCTCCTGGCCATGAGTCATGTCGGCTGGTCATGGAAATTATCTCACGCGTCGACCGTCCGTGACAGTCGTCGGCCTTCCGGCAAAACTGGGTAGACCCGAGGGTTGCTCGGCATCCTTCGATTTAGAACCATCGTTGCTCACAATCAACTTGAAGCTCTGAACCAGAAACTGTAACGTCGCTGTCGCGTGAATCATCGCCTTTGAGGTTCAGGGATTAAGTGCTAAATCGGCGTCCGACAACGTGTTTGCCCGCAGCAACCCTGTTGGTACTGGCTCTACTACCAACGCAGAGTGGCGCCGGCCCCAAAAAAGTTCAGGCTGGAAGCAGTCTGCCGCCGCCGGTGCACTTGACCGCGGACCAAGATCACCAACGCATCATGGATTTGCTGCACATCCCTTCCCTGCGTCGCGGCGCGGACGGCGATCCCAACTCCCCAAATTCCGCCAACTACGACGAGTCCAAGGCAACCCCCTACAGCAAACTGCCCGATCCTCTCATCCTAAAAAACGGCAAACCGGTAGAGACTGCAGAGATCTGGTGGGATCAACGGCGTCCAGAGATTGTGGAGGATTTTGATCGCGAGATTTACGGCCGAACCCCGCCGGTCACGCCCAAGGTAAATTGGGAAGTCGTGAGCACAATCCGAGAGGTAAACGGCAACGTACCCATCATCACCAAAAAAATGGCCGGCCATGTGAATAACTCTGCGTATCCGCTGCTCTCCGTGAACATCGATTTGACTCTTTGCACGCCTGCGAACGCCACCGGCCCCGTGCCCATCATCATGGAACTCAGCTTCAGTCCGGAATTCATGGCGGAAATGGCCAAGCGTTTTCCGGCGGTTGCCGCGCAAATGGCAGCCGCAAAAGGACTCACCTGGCAACAACAACTCCTCGCCAAGGGCTGGGGTTATGCCGTGATTATTCCCACCAGCTTCCAAGCCGACAAAGGCGATGGCTTAACGGAGGGGATCATCGGTTTGGTGAATGAAGGCCAGCCGCGCCAGCTGGACGATTGGGGAACGTTGCGCGCTTGGGCTTGGGGCGCCAGCCGCGCAATGGATTATTTCGAGACCGACAAATCCGTCGACGCCAAACAAGTAGGAATCGAAGGCCACTCGCGGTACGGTAAAACAGCGCTCGTGACCATGGCCTACGATCCGCGTTTTGCCATCGCTTACATCAGTTCGTCAGGCGCCGGTGGTGCCCAGCTATACCGCCGCAATTTTGGCGAGCAAATTGGAAATTTGGCGGGCGCTGGCGAATATCACTGGTTCGCCGGCAACTTTTTGAAATACGCTGGCCCGATGACTCCGAACCATCTACCAGTGGATTCGCACGAACTGATCGCCATGTGCGCGCCCCGCCCCGTCTTCATCGGCGGCGGTGCGACGCAAGGAGACGGCTGGGCGGATGCCAAGGGAACCTTTCTCGCCGAGCTGGGTGCCGGGCCGGTTTACAGGTTGCTTGGTAGAAAGGATCTGGGGGTGTCGGAATTTCCCGCCATCGAAACTTCCTTGATCGACGGTGATCTTGGATTTCGCCAACACCATGGCGGGCACACTCCCGCGCCGAACTGGCCAGTCTTTTTGACCTTCGCTTCACGCTATGTCCAGGTTCCGCCGGCGACACGCGCCGGTTCGCCTTGCTTTTAATCCGGCTAACCTTCAAGACACAGGCACGGCACTCCGGCCGTGAACGAGCGCGTACCGGCGACTTATCATCGCAACATGGTTAAACAATATAGGTCGGAAAAAGAGAAGAGATCGCAAGACATTAGTCCGCAGCGCCTCGAATCTCGGCAGAATCGCACCTACGGCATGCTCGCGCTATTTCCTTACGTAGCGATTCTCGGCGCAGTTCCCTTCCAGGCGTGGTCGCTGCTGGCTGGCTGCTACGCTGTCATCCTGAACATTTTTCAGCGCAACGATCGCGTTAGCACCTGGTTGGCGTTTGCTCTAGTGTGGGTCGCATGCGCCATAACTGCCTTGGCCAGTGCTTGTTTGGTTTTTGGCGTCGGAGAAACGCGCAAGCGAATCCTCGACCGCAACTTGGTACGACTCAACTAAGATTCGACAGCTCTTCCATTTTTAGCCCCGTGACTCCGGCGGTTCCCTCGAATCCCTTTATTTTCATATAGATGACTAAGGGCGAGCAACAAGACCTGAACCACCGAAGGTGAACGAGGTGTGTGCTGCCCCTTGGAACGAAATGCCCATCGTCCTGTTCCGGTATCGTAAGGGGTTTACCCAAAAGCCTAGACCCGCCAGTTCGCCTGCGACGCCCGGCGGAACCGCCGCTTAGCGGGCTATGTCGGCAAGTCCGGCGATAACACGAACAATTGAAGCGAGCGCGGCGCTGCTTCGTATTTGTCCCCGGACTTGTAGGACCTGGCTTGGATTACTGTGCCGTTGCTGGTGTCTGTGAGCATGGACCAATGCTCGCTCCCTACCGTAGCCGGGATAGCAAACGGCACCTGCTCGTGAAAACTGTTGAAGACGATCAGCATGGTGGCGTCCGAACCGCGGCGGCGTAAACCGGTAGGTTGGGCTCGACCATCGATTAGCATCCCGAAGCACCGATCTGTCTTCCAATGTTCTTCCAGCATCTCCTCGCCGGAAGGATGTATCCACGTCACGTCCTTGATGCCGAGTTCTTCGTTATAGACCCCCGTGAGGAACCGGTTGCGCCGCAGGATCGGATATTGGCGGCGAATTTTCGTTAATTGCTGGACGAAGTCGATTAGCGCGTGGCCCTTGGTGGCCGTCTTCCAGTTTACCCAGCTGATTTCATTGTCCTGACAGTAGGCGTTGTTGTTGCCTCGCTGGGTGCGGCCAAATTCGTCGCCTGCCAAAATCATTGGAGTGCCCTGAGAAAGCAGGAGCGTGGCCAGAATGTTGCGCATCTGATGGGCGCGCAACTTGCAGATTTCGGGATCGTCCGTGGGGCCTTCCAGGCCGCAATTCCAGGAGCGATTGTCCGAGGTGCCGTCTTTGTTGTCTTCGCCGTTGGCTTCGTTATGCTTTTCATTGAAGGTGACCAGATCATTGAGCGTGAACCCGTCGTGGGCGGTTACGAAATTCACGCTGCACCAAGGCTTTCGCCCCCGGCGATTGTAGATGTCTCCGGAGGCGCACAGGCGAGGCGCGAGGGCGCCGGCAGTGTCGTCGCCTTTCCAGAAGCCGCGCGTGGTGTCTCGGAATTTGTCGTTCCATTCAGCCCAGCCTGGCGGGAATTCGCCGACTTGATAGCCGCCCGGGCCGCAGTCCCACGGTTCGGCAATCAGCTTCACGGTGCCGAGCACCGGATCCTGGCTGCAGGCTTTCAGGAAACCGCTATGATTGTCGAAGCCGTTAGGCTCACGAGCTAAAATGGTGCCCAGATCGAAACGGAACCCATCGACTTCGGTTTCCTGCACCCAGTAGCGCAGGCTGTCGGTAACCATTTGCATCACGCGAGGATGCGACAGGTTGACGGTGTTGCCCGTGCCGGTGTCGTTGATGTAGTAGCGCGGCTTGTCTGGCATCAAGCGATAGTAGCTGGCATTGTCGATGCCTTTGAAGGACAGCGTCGGACCCATCTCGTTGCCTTCCGAGGTGTGGTTGTACACGACATCGAGAATGACTTCGAGGCCCGCATCGTGAAAGCGGGCGATCATTTCCTTGAATTCCTGAATGGCCCTGGTGGGTGTGGACGCGTAACTCGGATGGGGAGCGAAGAACCCGATGGTGTTGTAGCCCCAATATTCGCTCAGGCCTTTGTCGAGAAGTCGGCGGTCGTTGACAAAGGTGAACATGGGTAGGAGTTCCACGGAAGTGACGCCGAGAGCCTTGATGTAAGAAATCACTTCTTCATCAGCAAGCCCGGCAAAAGTACCGCGCAGCTTTTTCGGGACTTTGGGATGGAGCTTGGTGTAGCCCTTGACATGCAATTCGTAAACGATGGTGCGGTCCCAGGGAACCTGGTGGCGGCGGGTTTCCTGTCGCCACTCGAACGTGGGATCGACAACCAGGCATTTGGGAACGAAGGGTGCGGAGTCGCGTTCGTCGAAAGAAAGGTCACCGTTTTCGGAGCCGATCGTGTAACCGAAACAGGCATCGTTCCATTGGAGCTTGCCTATATGTGCGCGCGCGTAGGGGTCGAGCAACAGCTTGTTGTGATTGAAGCGATGACCCTTTTCGGGCTCGTAAGGCCCGTAAACCCGATAACCGTAGACCGCTCCGGGCTCGAGCTTCGGTACGTAACCGTGAAAGATTTCGTCGGTGTATTCCGGCAGGTCGATGCGCTCGACCTCTTCTTTTCCGGCTTCGTCGAACAGGCAGAGTTCCACCTTGGTGGCATTCGCCGAAAACAATGCGAAATTAACGCCTTTGCCGTCCCACCATGCGCCGCGAGGAAAAGGTTGCCCCTCGCGGATTTCGAGACGTCGTCTTTCCTTGATAATCTCCGCCTTAGTGGCTGCCGTCGCACCCATATTAGTAGTCCGTTTCGGTTAGAAGGTTTTGTAACACTATTCGATGCGAATGGCCAAGTTTGGGATACAACTGGCTCAGAGTAGATGCGATAAATCCTGTAGCGGTTTGGGTGGAATGCTGTACCAGATAAATTTTCACAACTCACCCTTCAAAATAACCGGCTTGTTGATCCAAATGGGGAAACTCGCCAATCCATTTAAGCATGACCATTTCATCGGGTGGCGTTAGAATGCGTTCATAATTTGGAGGCATTGCAAATGTTTTTTCGTATCGCTTTGACGGCTGGATGGTTCTTGTTCGCACTAGGTGGGCCGGTTCACGGGCAAACGAAATTATCTCCGAAATGGGAAGAACTGTCGGCTGCGGATTTCCGGCAAGGAATTCAGCAGTCCAAGGGCGTCTGCCTGCTGCCGTTTGGCATTTTGGAAAAGCATGGCCCGCATTTGCCGCTGGGCACAGATTTGTTGAACGTGCGGTATGCGTCCTTGCACGCGGTGCAGCAGGAATATGCCGTGGTGTTTCCAGAGTACTACTTCGGGCAGATCTTCGAGGCCAAACATGAGCCCGGCACAGTGGCGTACAGCGTGGAATTGCAACTAAAGATGTTGCAGGAAACCGCCGACGAGATGGCCCGGAACGGTTGCAAGAAGGTGATCATCGTGAACGGGCACGGCGGGAACGAACACTTGCTGCCGTTCTTCGGGCAGGCGCAACTGGATAACCCGCACGATTACGTGGTGTACATCTTGGACGGCGAACGAAGCAAGACCGGGGGGCCGGCAAAGAAATCTACAGGGATTGACTATCACGCCGGCGAGAATGAGAGTTCTAACCTACTTTATTCGCACCCGGAATTGGCTCACATCGACCGCGCTGGAAGCGAATCTGGGGCTGACGAGAAGCGTCAGAATCTACCGGAAGGCTTGTATACGGGGATTTGGTGGTATGCGCGGTTTCCGAATCACTATTCCGGCGACGGATCGGTGGCCACGAAAGAACTCGGCGAATGGAACATGAAGAATTGGATTGCGGCCATTGTGGAATCGATCCGGGCAGTGAAGGCCGACGAAGACAGCTTGAAACTTCAGAATGAATTTTATGAGAAGAGCAAGCATCCGCTAGACACTCGACCCTGAACTTTTCTCGCAGATTTCTAACAAAGACAACACCGATGGCTAATCCGAAACGCTCGCAATCCAGCGAAAACTTTCTAGGGATGAACACGGAAATCACGCGCCGCGATTTCCTGGGCTCGACATTGCTGGCTTCAGGTGCGTTGCTGTTGGATGGCGTTTCGCCAGCAGAGTTGCTTGCGAGCAGCGACGACTGGACTGGTTACGGTGGCGTGGGCGAATACAGCCGATGCAACGGAAATACTCTGGAGGTGCTGCAGGCGGGCCACAAGATGCGCGACGGCGCGTATGATCCGCTGCCCGAGGAGACCATCGACACTGGAGAGATCTACGATTGTGTGATTGTAGGAGGTGGGATCAGCGGCTTGGCCGCGGCCTTGTTCTTTCAGAGGCAGGCGGGGTCGCAAGTGTCGGTTCTTATCCTGGAAAACCATCCGATATTCGGCGGCGAAGCCAAACAAAATGAATTTAGCGTCGATGGAAAGCGGCTGATTGCTCATCAGGGCTCGGCGATTTACCTGGTTCCCTACCCCCACAGTTTTATTGCCCGGTTCTACGATTCGATTGGGTTGCACGCTCCGAAACTGAATTATCAAAAATGGGTCGGGCCGGAACCGGGCATGGAGCTGGGGAGAACCCCTTATGATTCCGCCGGTCTGGGTCGCGGCCAATACGGATTTTGGTTCGGCAACAAATTCGGCCGGAAGGACGGGTTGTGGCTGATCGACCCGGTCGGCAAGGAAATGCGAGGCGCGCCCGTTGGGCCAGACGCGCGCAAGGAGCTGTTGCGCTGGTTTTCAGGGAAGGCTGGGGAGGAAGCGAAGTTCGATCTGCCGAAATACGAAGGCGACGCGGCTTCTCGGCGGTTGGATTCCATCTCGCTGGAACAGCACTATATCGAGCACTTCGGGTTTAGCCGCGACACCATCCGCACATTTTTGTCGCCGGTGGAGGGAGGAGGCTCGGGGCTAGGGCCGGACGCGCTTTCGGCTTATTGCGACTACGCGGCAGACTTGCTGCACCCCTTCGACGACGGGTCGGGTGAAGCGGTGCAAATGTTTCCAGGCGGGAACACTACGATCGCGCGCTTACTGGTCAAGACGCTGATTCCGGAATCCATTGATGGACCGGCGGACGTGGAGGGCGTGAGCCGGGGCGCCGTGAAGCTTGATGCGCTGGATTCGCGAGGGTCTCCAGCGCGAATTCGACTGTCTTCCACCAGCGTTTCCGTGCGGCACGATGGCGACCCGGCGAAAGCGGAATTTGTTTCTATCGCATATGCCCGCGGAGGCAAAGTATTTCGCGTTAAAGCGCGGTCGGCGGTAATGGCCGGCGGGAGCTGGACGACCAAACATATCGTTGCAGATTTGCCTGCGGAATATCGTACGGCTTATTCCAGATTCTATCGCTCGCCGTGCATGATGGCGAATGTTGCGGTGCGGAACTGGCGCTTCCTCCACAAAATGGGGATCAGCGGGTGCCGCTGGTTTGAGGGCATCGGAAATTATTTGGACGTGTGCCGGCAAGCAGTTGTTGGAGGCAACGATGAAGGAATTGGCCCTGACTCACCGGTGGTACTGGCGGTGAAAGTCTTGTATTCGTATCCGGGAATGTCGACCGAAGATCAGGGCCATCGCGGGCGAGGCGAGATGCTGGCGACTTCGTTTCGCGATTATGAACGCCGAATTCGCGAGCAGTTCACTTTGATGTTTGGCGCCGCCGGGTTCGACGCCAAGCGTGATATTGCAGGAATCGTTTTGAACCGCTGGGGGCATGCGTACCTGAGTCCGCAGCCCGGATTTTTCTTTGGGAAAGATGGTGAGCCGGCTCCGCGCAAGGTCCTTCGTAGTGCACCGTTTGGGCGCATCGCTTTCGCGAACACCGATCTGGCTGGCGCGATGGATCATCGTTTCTCGATTTTGGAAGCACGACGCGCGGTCGATCAGCTGCTGGATCAGGTTTTGCGGAGCTGAAACGCCAAGAAATTCTGATAGATGCCGACGGTTCTGCTTGTTTGGCTGACTCGTCGGTGTGGCCGGCCGCACCGGCAGGAGCGCCGGTGCTACTTCTCGCGACCGTAATGGGTCAGTTTGCCGTCGTAGACCACGGCAACGTAACGTCCTCCGGAGAGGAATTGCATCACTTTCGATCCGTTGCGCGCCATTTGCGCCCAACGGGATTGAGTTTGCGGGTTTTGTTCCAGGCCGCGAACTGGAGAACCTTCAAACTCAAAATCAATTTGAGCCAGCTTATGCTTGGCTGTGCGGCGCACCGGATAAGATTCGCCGCCTATGGTAATTCTTTTCTGCCCATCGACCAGAGCTTGACGCCATACAGAAAGCAAGCGCTCCTCGAATTCCGATGAGTTGAAATCTGATGGCATCCGCTCATTTTATCTTGAAATGCGAGGGCAAGTAACCGCGTCGCGATGGGCCGGGCGCCATCCTGCTACACTGAGCGCAGCAGTGCTGCGCCCTCAAAAGAGACGGAGGACCTCGCTGTGCTCTAGGTCGGGCTGTGCATCGCTTTTGTTGGGAGGCTGAAATTAACGGAAGGCTAACGACTTTGACGGACTTGTTCCATCCAGCGGCGCAGTATCTCGTTATACGGGCCTTCGATGTCGATGAATTCGATGCCCATGCCAATGCGCGGCTTCAGGATGCGCACCACCGCTAACGCCTCGACAGTCTGCATTCTGCGGGACATGCTAATCCGAACGCGGGTGCCCACTGGAAACGGCTTGCTCGTGCAGACAAAGCAACCCCCAAGCGAAATATCGGAGGTCACGCCGGTGGCGCGGGTGCCCGATTCCATGTCGATGATATCGGCGTCGGCTGCAAACGGAAACCGTATGGCATAGCGACGGTCCCGAACCGCAGCCTTTGTTGACTGGCTCTTGATGACATGGTCATCCATAGAAATAACGTTGCTCAAGGTGTTCACAGTCCGGAACGATTAGGGATAGCTGATTCGGTAACGCTTCCCCAGTCTCTATTTTGCTTGAAACGAGTGGCGAGCAGTGCAGTTCTATCGAGTTATAGAGCGAAAAGATCAACAACGCGCGTGGTTTGGATAACATAGCGCTATTAGTGGGAAGGACAATGCCACATCGACAGAACGTCTCCTGGCATACGGTGCGTGCTACGCTGCAACTGTAGCTATCCCTCAAGCGAAACGAGACTATGCGCCCGGAACGACTTCGGCAAAGCGACCGCGTTAGCTTTCGTATGCCCGTGGAAGCTTCGTGGATTGGTACCGGCGGTGTGGAAGTCCGGCAATCCGCGGAAACGCTGCTGGTTAGTCGCAACGGTGGCGTGATGCGGCTGACGGAGAAACTATTTCCCGGACAAGAGATCACCATTCGCCGGCAGCGCGAAGGCGACAACTGGAAGATTGCGCGGGCGCGGATCGTTGCGGAAATTGACCAGGAGCATGGCGGGTTCCTATACGCGATTGCCATTGTTGAGCCGCGGGCCGATTTCTGGGATATCGACTTCCCTGCCCCGCACCAGGCGCAAGAAGCGCTGGCACGGTTGTTGATGGAGTGCAGTTTTTGTCAGCGGCGCGAAGTTGTGTATTTAAACGAGCCAGAACTTAAATCATTTGAGATCCGTAAGTGCGTGGCGCGGGTCTGCCCGCATTGCGATTCGCCGTCAATCTGGATTGAGGCGCAGCCTGAGGTAACCGCGGAACCGGTTGGGGTATCAGAGGTCACGGACGAGCGGGTCAATCCGCGTCGCAATCGAGCCAGAGTGAAAGCGCGGGTTCTGGCTTGTATTCGCCGGCGTGGATTTCAGGAAGAAGTTGCGGTGTGCGAGGATCTGTCCAAGGGCGGAATCAGTTTTCGTAGCAGGAATCAGTATCCCGAGGGCACGCGCGTTGAGGTCGCGGTTCCCTTTACGCCGGGCAGCGCCGCGATTTTCGTCCCGATTCGCATCGTCTTTTCGCAGCCGATCCCCGCGGCTGGACTTTTTCGGCATGGCGCGGCGTATGTGCGGCCGCCGGTCGACCCAGGCTCCTGAAGCCGAGGGCGATCGTCAGAGCACACACGAGAGTGTCTGCGCTACTGGGACGCTGACGCGATGCGCGAGCTTAGCTTATGGCCGTGGCGGTGTCGCGTTCATGACGGCGGCGATGCAGGTAGTGCATGGCAATGTTGAGGTAGACCTCACCGCAAGGCGTTTCGATGCAAATGACCATGGCTTCGGTGTCGGCGCCTCCGGCCAATCCCTGCTCGTTTACATGAATGTCCGGTGGAAACACCTTGAAGCGAAAGCCTTGATCGTTGAGCAGAGTCACGGAGTTTCCGATGACCATGTTGGCAAGCTCGCAGACGGTTTCGCGCGCTAGCTGTTCGCTTCCTTCCACGGCGCCGCCCGCCAGGTGGCCTGCGATTTTTAGAGCTACTTCAGGAGCAAGATCGAGAATCACGCGACCTTCGATATCGCCCTTGATGAGAATGAGAGCGGCGACACCTTTGCGGCGATACGTCTCTTCGTCCATCGAAAGATCTACGATCTTTGTCGAGGCCTGAAGCGATTCCGCGAAAACGGCGTCAGCAGCGTTAATAAAAGGCTGGATGAGTTCCATTCTCATACGTTTCGCTCCCCCGCAAGCGCGACAGGGGCGCCGACGGCGTTGGGATCGTCACTTAAGACGTAGCGAAGAATCTCGTAGAGCACTTCGGCTTTGACCGGCTTCTGCACGAAGTGTTTGGCTCCCTTTTGAAGCGCGGCCAGAATATTCTCCTGGTAGCCGACGGAGCTGACCATGACGATGCGCGCGTCGGCGTGCTGGCGGACGATGCGCTCGACAGCCTCGATGCCTTCCATCTGCGGCATGGTGATGTCCATGAGCACGATGTCGGGCTTGGTGCGGTTGAACTCCGCGATGGCGGTTAGGCCGTCGCCGGCTTCACCGGCCACTTCCCCGCCGAACATCTCAATCATTTTGATGAGATTCTTGCGGGCGAATACCGAGTCGTCCACTACCAGGTAGCGAACCGATTGGTTGTCTTTGCGATGCAGAGGCGCGAATTGTTGCATGACCTTCTCCTTCGTCCCTGGGCACAGTTACGTACGTTGGGAAGAAACGGGTGTCCTTTCGATCTTTTCGTTCTTGTCAACTTGGTCCGGCCGGTCACTCGTCTCGGATTTGTCGGATTTTTCTGAGCGGTCCCCGCCACCATATTGATTGACAAGGAACGTACCGATGCCTTCGAGCGGAATAATTTTGTTGGTGTGGCCTTTTTGAATGGCGGCTCGCGGCATTCCGCTGACGACGCAGGTGTCTTCACTTTGCGCGATGGTCATTCCACCGGCGGTCTTGATGGCGCCCAAACCTTCCGCGCCGTCTTCACCCATGCCGGTCATGATTACGCCGACCGCGGAGACCGAAAATTCCTGGGCCAGCGAATAAAACAGAACGTCCACCGAGGGTCGGTGTCCGTTTACCGGAGCGCCGTCGGAAAGGATCGCCATATCCCCGCGCGGCATGCGACGAATCATCATGTGACGATTTCCCGGGCAAATCAGGGCCCGGCCGGAGATAAGCAGGTCGCCGGATTTTGCTTCGCTGACGTCCAGCGCACAGCATTCATCGAGCCGCTTCGCGAACATCTCTGTGAAGCCTTCTGGCATATGTTGCACGACCAGAATGCTGCACGGAAAATCGGCCGGAATTTGCGAGAGCACAAATTGCAGAGCGTTTGGTCCGCCGGTGGAAGTGCCGATGGCAATGATGCGGCTCGGTGGGAGCGTGGAGCGCACGCCTTTGTTCTGATCGGGAGGATCGATAGGGACAGACGCGGGCGGAAGCTTCCGGCCCGCCGCGCGCTTGGCAATTTTGATTTTCTCGATCAGGACGTCGGCAATGGTCTCAAGGTGCCCCGCGGCAGCATCCGTCGGCTTGGCGATGAAATCGACTGCGCCCAGGGCCAACGCTTTGAGCGTTGAATACGCGCCCTCTTTGGAATGCGTGCTGAAGAGGATTACCGGCAACGGCGCGCGACGCATAATCAGGCGCAGCGTTTCCATTCCGTCCATGCGCGGCATTTCCAGGTCGAGGGTGACTACGTCGGGCCGGAGCTCCTCGATTTTCTTCAGCGCGAAAGCGCCGTCCATCGCGGTGCCAACCACCTCGATGGAAGGATCACGCGCGAGGATCGCCGGGATGAGCTTGCGCATCAACGCCGAGTCGTCAACGACCAGGACACGGATGGTCTCGCTCATGCGATTGCTCCCAGTGGGGTTGCACGCGAAAGCCGGGCCAGGACGGCAGGCACGTTCAAAATCAGCACCACCGTGCCGTCCCCGAGAATCGACGCCCCGCTGACCAGGTCGCTGGCGATGATTTCGGAGGGGAGTGCTTTGATGACCAATTCCTCTTCGCCCACGAGGCTGTCGACAAGCAGGCCGAAACGCTTTTCTGCCGCGCCGATTACAATGACAAAATTTCGTTTCTTCTTGCCTTCAGGTTGCACTTCGACCGCATGAATCCGGCTGATGCTGTTGAGACGCACGAGCGTCAGTACCTGCTCGCGCAAGCGCAAAACCTCGCGGCGATCGACGCGGTGAATTTCGTTGTCGTTGATTCGAGTGATCTCGACCACGGAAGACAGCGGCACCGCGAAGAGACGGCCACCCACGCGAAACAGCAAAGTCTGGATGCTCGCCAGCGTGAGTGGAGCACGCAGCTGAATGGTTGTTCCTCGCCCCTTGTTGGAGGCGATGTGCACGGTGCCCTTCAGGCGGTCCAAGACGGTGCGCACTACATCCATGCCTACGCCGCGCCCGGAGACTTCGGTCACCTTTGCTGCGGTGCTGAATCCCGGTTCGAAGATAAGGTTCAGTGCTTCGGAATCAGAAAGGCGTTGCGCATCCTCTGCTTTGACAATTCCCTTTTCCACGGCTAATGCACGGAGTTGCGTCAGGTCAATGCCCCGGCCGTCGTCGCGAACTTCAATCACGACTTGGGTGCCTTGATGGTAGGCGTTGAGATAAATGGTCCCGCGGGCTGGCTTGCCGCCGCTAATGCGCTCTTCGGCATGCTCAACTCCGTGGTCGACAGCATTGCGAACCAGGTGCATCAACGGCTCGGCCAGGGCGTCCAAAATGCCTTTGTCGAGATCGGTGTTCTGGCCGGAGACTTCCAGGGCCACGTCCTTGCCGCATTGCTTGGCAACGTCACGAACGAGTCGCGGAAATCTGCGGAAGAGTTGCTCCACTGGAACCATGCGAATTTTCAGCACGCATTTATGAAGCTCCTCTAGAACCCGAGATTGAAACGCCAGTGCGTCGGACAATTTGGCGCGAACGGGATCGCGGGAGTGCCGCTGGTCCAGCTCGGTCAGCGTACGGTTTAACATCGACTTCCCAATAATCAATTCCCCGACCAGGTTCATAACTGCGTCGATACGGGAAGCGTCGACGCGCAGCGTGCTTTCCACTACGGCGGCCGCCGCAGAACTCCCTGCCGCTGGTTTCAGCGACTCGCCATTTCCGCCATTCGCCGGATTTTCATTGGCCCTGGCTGCGACGTCGGCGGCCTGCGCTTCCAGAATATCTCCCAACAAGTCATGTTCCGGTGTTTCTAGGCTGGCGGCGCGCTCGATTCGCAGTTCAGAAACGATGGCCGGAATGCGGCACCGTTGCGCGATGCGCTCTTCCGGCTGCAGGCTGGCCAACGCAGCTTCAACGATTTCGACGGTGGCGGCCGCGGAATTGTCTTCGGGCCGGAGAGCGATCACTGTTCCACAGCCATGCAGAACATTGCGAATCAATTGGAATGCAGCCGCATGCATTAAGCTGTTGGGATCGATGCGCAAAGCAATGTTGTAGACAACTTCACCGCGAAGTACCGCCTCGGAAATCATGAGTTGTTCGTATTCGGTCCACGCAAATTGTGTCGCGCCTTTTTGGGGAACCGTTACGCCAGCCGGTGTCGCGGGCGTAGTTAGGAGAGCTTTGATCAACATTCGCAGGGCATCTGCCGGAGGGGGTTCAATGTTTCGCTGGTAGGCAGCCAGCATCGCGGAAAAGCAGTCCGTCGCCTCCAGCACCAACTCGGCGAGTTTAGCCCCGCGAGCCTGACCGACTTGCGGTGAGAGCACATCCTCAAGTTCGTGCGCCAGTTCGCTTAATTCGTAGTAGCCACACGCCGCAGAATCGCCTTTCAGTGTATGCACGGCGCGACGAACACGTCGAATCACTCCTTGATCGGCCGGGGAAGACTCGAGTTCCAGGCCGGCTTCATTGAGCGCCTGCAATAACTCACCGGCGCTCTCGAAAAAGAGCGCGCGCAGTTCCCCGCTGCGATCTTCTGGGGGACGGCTCATGGAGTGGCCTCTAACCGCTGATAAGCAGTGCCATTATTTTCGTGAACCATGCGGAACTTCTGCGTAAGGCCAAACAGGCTTTCCGCATGGCCAACAAACAAGTAGCCGCCCGGATTTAAGCAGTGCCAGAATTTTTCGATTAGCCGCTTCTGCTCTGCTTCGTCAAAATAGATCATCACGTTGCGGCACAGGATAATGTCGTTGCGACGTGGGAGGAATTCAGTCTTCAAATTGTGAAAGTCGAATTGCACCATCTCCTTGAGTTGCTTTTTTATCGCGTATTTGTCGCCGACCCTTTCGAAATAACGCAGACGGCAGGTGTAATCCACCGGTTCCATTTGTGTCTCGGTGTAGACGCCTTCTTGCCCGGTGCGCAGGCTGGCGTAGCTGATGTCGGACGCGACAATTTCAAGCTTCCAGGGCGGCGGAATCAGCGGCTTGGGCGACGGCATGTCAAACGGCAGCGGATTGCGCAGATAGTAGTAGGCCAGAGCGTCGCAAATCAGAATGGCTACCGAGTACGCTTCCTGACCCGACGAACAGCCGGCGCTCCAAACCCGCAGGGTCCAGTCTCGGCGATCCTGCTTCTTGCGAAGCAGCTCTTCCAGCACGCCTTTCTGCAATAGGTCCAGTTGGGGGCGATTGCGGAAGAAACTGGTCTCATTGACAGTGAGATTTTCCAGCAACGCGGCAAGTTCGTTCTTGCCTTCGCGGCTGGTCAGCAACCGGTAGTAGTTGTAGAACGAATCCATCTGACAGGCTTTGAGCCTGCGCTGGAGGCGATCTTTCAAAAAGTGTGAGCGGCGCTCGTCGAAGAACATGCCGCATTCCTGGTAGACGAGCGTCTGCAGCAGTTTGAGCTCTGCTTCGGTAAGCTGAATTTGCGCGGTTATCGTTCCCATGATGGACGCGTGCGGCGGTCGGATTTAGTGTGGGCCCGGCATAGCCGGGCCGATCGCTATTTCACGGCGGCGACAGTTTCCGCGGCCTCCTCAAGTCTTTTGACTTCCTGGCGCTGCAATAGCTTTGAAACATCCAGCAAGATAATCAAGCGGCCTTTGAGTTTCCCGACGCCGGTGACGTAATTCGACTCGCCCTCGGCGAAGACCGAGCTGGGCGCTTCGATATCCGAAGGAGGAATCTTCAAGACCTCAGAAGCGGCGTTCACGATAAGGCCAATGAGTTTGTTGTCAAGCTCAACGACCAAGATGCGGTTCTTCTTGTCGGGCTGCACGTCGAAATGGCCGAACCGCTTGCGCAGGTCCATCACCGGAATGATTTTTCCGCGTAGGTTAATGACGCCTTCGATGGTCTCTGGAGCGCTGGGGACCGCAGTGATTTCCGGGACGCGAACGATCTCGCGAACCGAGGCGATCAATACGCCAAACGTTTCGCTGCCGATGCGAAAGCCGACGACCTGGAGATCTTTTTCCATCGCTGAGTCTCCGCCGCTTTAGGAACGAGCGACTTCGGCGTACTCCGATTCTTCTTCACGGCGCGCATCGCCACGCCGGCGCGGTTTGGCTTGTGGTTGATCGCGGCGGACACGCCCTTGCGACGAAGTATCCAGGACAAAGCGATCCATGCTGTCCAAAAGGTTGCGAGAGAGTTTGAGCATCTGCTCCGCTGCGGCGGAGAGTTCGGTGGAACTGGAAGCCGATTGCTGCACCAGCTCGCGCATCTTGTCCATGGCGCGCACCACTGCTTGGGCACCAGACGCTTGCTCTTCTACGGCGGAATTAATTTCCTGGGTTATTTCCGTCAGGCGCCCGGTGGCTTTCGCAATCTGCGAAGAACCAACGGACTGTTCGGCCGTTGCGGCTCCGATTTCCTGTGAGAATTTGTAGACTTCGGTGACCACGTTCGAAATCTTGTGCAACGCGGAACCCAGATCGTTGCCGAGGCTGAGGCCTTCTTCGACGATGCGCGTGCTGCGCTCCATGTTTTCGACAGCTTGGCGCGCTTCACGTTGAATACTCTGGATGAGGTCGGCGATTTCCTTCGTCGATTGCGTGGACTTTTCGGCGAGTTTGCGGACTTCGTCGGCCACCACCGCGAATCCCAAACCATGTTCGCCGGCGCGCGCCGCTTCGATGGCAGCATTCAGCGCGAGCAAGTTGGTCTGCTCGGCCAAATCATCGATGACTTCGATAATCTTGCCGATGTCGTCGGCGCGATGACCGAGCACGTTAATGATTTCGGCCGAAGACTGAATGGCGTGGTTGGTGCGGTTGAGGCCGTCAGTCGCCTTCTCCATCGTCGCGATTCCGGTGACGACTTCCTCGCGCGAACGGTTGGCGATGTCCAGCAAAACCTTCGCGGTATCCGCGACACGCTGAATCGACGTAACCATCTGATCGATCGACGCAGACGTCTCCGCGACGCTGGAAGCCTGAACTTGGGTATTCTTCACCACGTTTTGCACGTTGATGCTCATCTCGTGCATGGTGCTGGTGACTTCTTCGATCGCCGACGACGCCTGCACGCTAACCTTCGCCGATTCGTCCGCCGCGCCCGCAACCTGATTCGATCCGGCGGAAACCTGCCCAGCGGAATCGCGTGTAGTGCGGACCAGTTCCTGAAGTCCATGAGACATCCGCAGGAAAGCATTGCCGAGCGTGTCGCGCTTGGAGCGTGGGACGACTTCCACGGCGAGGTCGCCTTCCGCGACGGCCATCGCCACTCCAGCCATTTCTTTCAAATACGCCACCATGTTGTTGAAGGTGGTCGCCAAGGCTCCAATCTCATCGTTGCGGTGAATGTCGATGTTCTGATCGAGGTCGCCGGAATCGCCGATTTCTCGCGCGACCGTGATCAGGTGGGTCAACGGCTCGGTAATCGACTTGGCGGTATAGAAAGCTACACAAAGACCGGTCAACAGGGCCAACAGCGTCCCACCAGTGGTAAGACCGGTGCTGAAGGTGCTGGCATGAGCCGCCGACTTGGTAGTTTCTTCCAGCGATTTCGTGATTTCCGCATTGGTCTGATCCAGAACCGTCGATGACTTGGTCAGCCAAGACGTGGGATCTTTTTGAAGATAAAAAATCTGAAGGTCTGAAACGGTCGCATCACCGGAATCCACCTGGTGCCGTTTGGCCAGCAACGGCTTGGCAAAGTTGTCACCCCAACTCGCTTCGGTGCTTTCCACCTGAATCAGAGCCGTACGCAGAACTTCGTTCCCCGACTGCGACTGACCGGCCTTGACCATCTCGTTGATATCGATTAGCCCGCGATTGACCTTCTCTTCGTCGCGTGGATCGCCGCTGAGCAGAAAGTTGTTCAGGTTATTTCTGTTGAGCATGATCTGATAGCGCACGCCTTCGATGGTGCGCACACTCTGCAGCGCATTGGAGGCGTCAGACCGCGCCGACTGCTCCTTCAAGCCGGCCACGATGTTGACGATAAATAGCGCGACGAGAATGACCAGGATCGATCCGAAGCCCACGTATAATTTTTTGCCGATCGTCATTGCGAAACCCCTCCACCCCTATGGCAGCGCGCCTTATGTTTCCGTCTATTTCGCAGCATCTGCCCGCACTTTTGTTCCCGTGGTTCTAGTTCTGGCTAGTTATTGGCGCCGGTAAAGTCGAACTCCACCACCTGTGTGGACTCTTCCGGTGCCGGCAAAAACTTCCATTCCTTCACTGCGTCCTGGCAGGATTGAACCAACAGCGGATGCCCCCCAACCGCTCGGGTACTCTTGACGTGCCCATCCGGCGCGATGATCACTTCAATCTTTACTTTGCCGGTTACGTTCATGCGCTTGGCGAGGTCCGGGTACACAGGCGCGACCTTTGACTTAATTTTGCGTTTGCCTTCGTCCGTCGTGGATGTTTGCGCGAGCCCGGACATCGCCAGCAGCGCCGTTGCCCCTGCGCCGGCCAGCACCATCCTCGTCCATCTGGATCTCATCGACACTACCCCTCCTAGGAATGCGAGAAAGCCCCACCCTAGAGAAGGCACGTCGAGGGCCAGCTTTGGAACGTTCTAATTCGGAGTGCAAACCAGGCGAGAATGCTGCTCAAACGCAACGTAACAGTACAGTTAGCGGCGACGCTGCGTTTGCGTTCGGACTCTGACGGTTTGAAAAATTGTCTCAGTACTCCATGGTTTCGCGGCCCCAGGTCTCACGCTGAGACGTCCTCGCATGCTTCACAGCCGGCGATCCGAGCACGTAAGAGGTGGGTAGACGATTCAGCAACACCCTCAGGTTCGGTGATTGACTCACATTGAGATAGATAGGTAGCGTGGTATAGCGTGGATGTCATCAAATTGAGACGCCACCAGTGCGTCTCAGTCAAACATGCCTAGAACAACACCTAAAACGCTACGTCGCCAGGCTCGCACCCGCGAAGTCAAGGCTTCCGCTCGTCCGCAGAAGCGCGTTGCGGATGAGTTGATGGAACTAGCCGTCGATGCGGCTCAATCGCGGCACCTTGCCGGGTTTCTCGAGCGTTTCGCTGCACGCGCGACGCGCATGCTCGACGCCAGATGGGGCGGCGTCATGGTCTTCCGCGGACGCGAGACCGACTTCTATCAACCGCATTCCCCCGAGAGCCCTCTTAAGCCGGCTCAACACAGCGCCCTTGTGAAGCTGGCTCGCGAGCACCGCCGTGAGATCGAAGCTCACCCCCTATCAAGGGATGCCGCGTTGGCGGACTTAACCGACCAAGCCGGAGGCGCCATCGTCTTCGTGCCGATCACCGCCAGCGATGAGGAGAGTCTGGGAACACTTTGTCTTCTTTGCGACCGCGGCAGAGTTGAGAAGACCGAACGACACCTGCTCCAGGCGCTCGCGAGTCACGCAGCACTTTCGCTGGAGAATTTTCGCAGGTTCTCGCAGTTGGAACGCTCCAAGCGTCAGTGGGTCGAGGACATCGACGCCATCAGCGACTATATCGTGGTCCACGACCGCTCTTTCCGGATCGTCCGCACCAATCGCTCTTTAGCTTCGCATCTCGGCGTGCCGCCGGTGGCGCTGGTCGGCGGGGCTATGAGCAGCCTGCGACAAATTGCCGAGAGCGGAAGCGACCTTCCCTGCCCGTTCTGTCGCGATACTCAGCAAGCTCGTGAAGAATATGTGGTCGCGTCTCCGGAACGGCTTTTCCTGATCTCCACTTCCAGGACGCCGGGAGTCTCCGATGACGACACCCGTACCATCCATGTTTTGAAGGATATGACTGACCGGCGCGAAGCCGAGCGCCGCTATCGCGAACTGTTCGACAGCATTCAAGAAGGGTTGTTTTTCGCCACCCCTGACGGGCGCTTCCTGGATGTCAACGACGCTATGGTACGAATGCTCGGTTACGGTTCGCGCGATGAGCTGCTCCGTGCCGACGTTGGCCCGCATCTGTATCCGGTTCCCGCTGCCAGAGAGCGATTCTCTCGCGCCCTTTCGGAGCGAGGCGTGCTCCGCAATTACGAAGAAACCCTGCGCCGCAAGGACGGAACGTTACTGCACACGCTTCAGAACATCACCGCCGTTCGCGACGCCAACGGAACGATCGTTCAGATTCGCGGGTTGATGCTGGACGTGACCGAACAACGCACCTTTCAATCGCAATTGCAGCGCGAGCGCGATTTCAACCAGAAGATCCTGAACACCACGCAGAGCATGATCCTGGTCCTCGATACGGCCGGCTTGATCAGCTACGCCAACCGTCGCTGCTTCGAAGCCGGCTATCGCGAAGACGAATTAATCGGCCACCGGCTGGTGGACTGGGTCGAAGCATCTCACCGGCCCGACTTTGAAGCCGCCTTGGATACCACCGCGCATGGCCACCAGGTCGAAAACCTGGAACTGCGGGTGCGCCGCAGCGACGCCTCCATGGGGCATTTCTCCATTTCCCTGAGTCCGATGCGCGACGACCAAAAATATGTAAATAGCGTCGTAGTCGTGATGACCGACATCACCGACGCCGTATTGCTGCAGGCCAAACTTGCGCACTCCGAAAAAATGGCCTCCATCGGCCGGCTGGTTTCCGGCGTAGCCCACGAGGTCAACAATCCACTGGCCGCCATTTTAGGTTTCACGGACTTGCTCCTAGAGAATCCTGCGATACCCGAAAATGCGCGCGAGGATCTGCAGATCATCCTGCACGAAACGCAGCGCACCAAAGATATCGTCCAGGATTTGCTCAGTTTCGCCCGTCAGCGCCCCGTGCAGCGCGAGCTCGTTCACGTGAACAATGTTTTGCGCCAGACGATAAAGCTGCGCAGTTATGACTTTGCCAGCCATGGAGTGGAAGTGACTGAGGATTTCGACGAAAATCTCGCTCCAGCCCTGGGCGACGCGCAGCAACTGCAGCAAGTCTTCCTGAATATCCTCAACAACGCGTACGATGCGGTGCAGGATGCCGGACAACGCGGCCATATCGTGATTCACACCGGCCGCATCGATGAAAACATTGAAGTGGCCATCATCGACAACGGCACCGGAGTTCCCGATACCGAACGCATTTTCGACCCCTTTTACACCACCAAACAAGCCGCCAAAGGCACTGGGCTGGGCCTGAGCATCTGCTACGGCATCGTCCGCGCCCATGGCGGAGAAATCCTCTGCCGCAACAACGAAGATGGCCCCGGAAGTACCTTCCTCGTGAGAGTTCCCATCGCGATGGAAGCAACGACCGCGGCAGGCATCGCCAAAGAAGCGGGGAGATGACCTTGCAATCTGAACCTCGGCTTCGCTCTCCTATCCTTCTAATTGAGGATGAACCGTCGGTAATCGCTTTCTTGCGCGCGGCTCTCGAGCGGCGGGGCTACGCGGTGGAGGACGCTGCTTCCGGTGCCGAAGGCCTGGAAAAACTCGACGCTGGCAATTATTTCGGCGTGATCTCCGACATCCGCATGCCCGGCTCGGTAAACGGCGTCGAGGTGCATGCCTGGATCCAGCAAAACCGCCCCGAGCTTTGCACCCGCATTATTTTGATCAGCGGTGACACCGCCAATAGCGACACACAAAACTTTCTGTCACAAAGCGGCGCTCCGTGTATTGAAAAACCGTTTCGCGTTCAACAATTGCTGACCATTGTGGAGAAAACCTTCGGGAAACCATGAATGCCGATTTGAAAATCCGTTTGCTGGTGGTGGACGACGAACAGAGCATCCGCCGTCTATGCATGACCATCGGGACCTCTTTGGGTTTCGTCTGTGCGGAAGCCGAAAGTGCAGAATCCGCCGTCAATCGATTGGAGGCCGAATCTCCTGATCTGGTCTTGACGGATCTAAAGCTGCCCAGCCAGTCCGGCGTCGAACTATTGCGGCAAATCAAGGCTCTGATCCCGCGCACCGAGGTCGCGATCATGACCGGCCACGGCTCGATCGAGTCCGCGGTGGATGCCATGAAACTCGGAGCTTACGACTACATCGAAAAACCTTTCCGCGTCGAGAAAATGCGTCTGCTGCTGCAGCGCATGGCCGAAAAAATACGCTTGGTCACTGAAAACGAATTCCTGCGCGAGCGAGTCAACACCGAAGAAAATCTTGACGGCATAATCGGCACCTCCGCGAATATCCAGGACGTTTTGCGAATGATCTCGCGGCTGAAAGACACCCGCACCCCCGTTCTGATTTCCGGCGAGAGCGGCACCGGGAAAGAGCTCGCGGCTCGCGCCATCCATTTTCGCGGAGCCATGGCCAAGACACCGTTCATCGCGGTCGATTGCGGTTCCCTGGTTCCCACACTGATGGAAAGCGAACTATTTGGCTATGAAAAGGGCGCGTTCACGGGCGCTTCCAAATCTAAGGCTGGCTTATTTCAGGCCGCCAATGGCGGTACCATCTTCCTCGATGAAATCGGCGAATTGCCGCTGGAAATGCAGGCCAAGCTTCTCCGCGTTCTCCAGGAAAAAGAGGTCCGACCGGTTGGAAGCAACGAAAAGGTCAACGTCGATGTGCGCGTTATCGCCGCCACGAATCGCGATCTGGAAGCCTCCTATCGCGCCGGAACCTTCCGCAAGGACCTCTATTTCCGCCTCGATGTGGTAAGCGTTCACCTGCCCGCGCTCCGCGACCGGCGATCCGACGTCCCCATGCTCGTGCATCATTTTCTGGACCGCTACGCCCGCGGTGAAAATCTCCATGTCACTGCCGCGGCCATGAAGAGCCTGCTCCAATACGACTGGCCAGGCAACATCCGCGAACTCGAAAACTGCATCGCGCGCGCAGTCGCTCTCGGCGACCGCCACATTATCGACGTCAGCGACCTGCCCCCTGCGATTCGCATGGATTCCGCGTCGCCGGCAATGACCTCGATCCAGGACAGTGCGGCCATTTCCACGACCGCGCTTGCGGAAATGGAGCGCATGACCATTCTTCGGGTGTTCGAACAGACCCATGGCGACAAAGCCCTTGCTGGCAAAATGCTGGGCATCAGCCGCGCCACGCTCTATAGGAAGTTGAAGCGTTACAACATTCCCATGAAGCCGGAACCAGCCGAGACCACCGACGAAGCCAAGGTGCAAGTTGCATCTCGCTAGCGGCAACCGTCTCACCACTTCTGTGGTTCCCAGTCGCACACCGGACCGCTGAGACGGTCGCGTTTCACCCTGAGACGCGGAAATCCGCGAACCGCACCGGACGAACACTTAAGCCTCACTGTTTCAGCATCTTCCTAAACGATACCCGCAGACTTGTATTTGGCGTCCGACGTGCATCCTTCCCCTCGGGATTCTGCCTTTTGCGCGCTGCTGCGACCGCAAGTCGGGAGGGCACGGCTTCCGGCCGCAGATCGATTTCGCGCCGACAGAGACCGACCGAACCGTGAATACTTCTATCGTTGCGCAGTAGCGGTGGCAGGGTTCGTCGGCCAGATGTTGGGCACCCATTTGAGAGGCGATGTGAAAAGTTCAGCAGGAATTGCGCTTCAAGATCAACAGCAGGGTTGCGCGGAACAGCTGGCACGCTTTTTCCCGCAAGCCACCGCGGTCGACATCCCCGTACAAGTTACCGCTCTTCGCGGAGGCCGCACCAAGCTTCGGGAAGCCGCCACGCTGGAGTTTGGTGCACCAGATTTCGCCATCTTTATTTCTACTTTGCCATTGGAATTCGACGATCGGGTGCGCCTCGAACCGGATCGGCGGGGACGCGCCGTGGAGGCCACAGTAATCGCCGTGCAGTACTACGAAGGGCGCAAAGCAGTAGCCGTGAAATTTACGCAAGGGCCTTGCGACTGGGTGACACAGCCGTGACCAAGATGACTACCCTCAATTTGTCTTATTCCCCGCCACCGCGCCCGGCGCCACCTCGTCAGGACCAGTGGGACGAAGCTCGCTCGGTCTTCCCGATTTATCTGGCGCTCGCCAAACAATTGACGATCGAAATCCCATTTCCTCCGGACAAGCGGCAGCTATTTGAAAGACCGGACCTTGAGACGTTCACCAAGCTCCAAACCTGGCTTGATTCCATGGATCAGCAGGTTCTCGTCTATCAGCTCCGTCATTTGCTTCAGATGACCACGCTGAACGCCAGCGAAGAGGGCCTCTGCGCCCTGATCCAACGCCATCTGCGCAAGCCTTCCAAGACCAACATCGATCGCGACAAGACCGACTTTCTGCTGGTGCAGTACTTCGCGCTGTGCGCTCCCGCCAAAATCTATCACAAGCAAATTGAGCTGGAAGACGCCGTGCAAGTAATGAAACCAGTTTTGGGTGACGTCAGCACTGCCCCGATAGCGTGGTGCGAACCGCTCGAACAAATGATTGTCGCGCTGCGCGGCTTTCGCAGTCTTCGCGACATGCTGAAGACCAATTTCATCGAGCAAGGCCGTAAGGTGAAAGAAGCCGCCGGGAAATCTTTCTATGAGCCAGCTTCCCTGCTGGCCTTCGTCCGTTTCAATTTCCTGCTGCGCCGAACGCTTATCGAACTCATGCACGCGGATTTGATTGCCATACGCGCCGGCCTGAACCAGCTGGAGGGCGTCGGAATTCTAATAGTGGATTGCCATCAATTCGGCCTTTCTCCGGCCGAGCCCCTTGCCAAAGTCCGCAAGGTGGCCGACGAATGGAAGCAGCCCTTTCAGCAGGAATATACGGAGCGCTCGGTCAACGAAACCTTCGAGAAACTCCTGTCGTTGCGCTCGGATGTTGAGAGGGCGCTAGATCGTATCGCGCCAAAGACCACGGAAAGCGTTGCGCCACGCGCACCAGAAGCCGTGCGCCGCGACGCTGTGCTTGACGCCCCCAATCGTGCCAAGCAGGAAGTGCAGAAAAGCTCGGAAGCCCCCGCAGTTCTGGACTTCGAATCTTGTCTCGAGCAGATTTGGGAGCAGCTCATCGCTGTGCCCCCGACCCGTGGCCGTTCCATGACCACCGTCAGAATCGGCAGCGCCCGCATCCTCATGTCCTCGTGGGAAGTCACCGCGTTCGTAAGCGAAGACAGCCCCTCCGCGGAAGATTTGCGCCGCGCCGTAGTGGCCCGCGCTCTGGTCACGGCGGCGACGGAAACCGCCAAGGAAACCGGCAATGCGACCGGGCTCGATCGAGCTCTCTCCATCGCGCGCATTGAAGTTTCTCGCCTGCATGAACGCGTGGACGTCGCCAAGCAAGCCAAAGATACCGAAGCCGCCGTCAATTTGGGCATCAGCACCAAACGTTTGCTTTCCGCGCTGGATGAAGCAGAAAAGCTATAAGCGACGGATTGGTGTGAAGAAATCGCAGCAGCCGAAAGACAGGCTGAAATCAGAATTGGGAGTCGTTTGCTTTTGCCAAATTCCAACGTGCTGATTGTCTCGGACGAAACGGAATTCGCGCGCTTACTGACGGCCTGCTGGCAAGCCGAACGCCAAGCTCCCGCGATTACCGTTCTCGGCAGCGATGTGTGGAGCGAACACGAGGAGATCGATCACGAACTGGTTGTCGTCGGACCGCTACGCGACGGCAAGCTCCCCGAGGTTCTCAAGTCGCTCGCTCCGGCAACCGCCGTAATTCTCTGTGCGCCGGCCGAATCTCGCGAGTTAGCTACATTGCGCACTCGCTATCCGCGTCTGGTGCACGTCCCTTTGCGCGAAGACTGGACGCAGACCCTGTTGCTGGTTGCCGGCGAATCGCTGCGCCGCACCGAAGCTCTACGCGCCGCCCGCCAAGCCGAGAACAAAGCCGCGCGAAACGAACATCACGCCACCCTCGGCCGCTACATGATCGACATGAAGCCGAGTGTCAACAACGCGCTCACCTCCATGCTCGGCAATGCTGAACTTTTGCTCCTGGAACCCGGCCAGCTGTCTCAGCAATCTTTAGCGCAAATCAAAACCATTCACAGCATGGCTTTGCGCATCCACGAAATCATGCAGCGATTCTCATCCCTCTCTACCGAGATGCGGGAAGCTGAGAATGCATCTCAAGCTGAGACGCAAGAAGTCTCTCCGTCGCGCTCTCGCCGCCGCTAACGATCTCCCAGTCCCGGTGTAAGTGCCTCATATTATTGCTGTTATACCAACGCGACACGCGTTGCTATCGCGGCGCCAAGCTGGCCGCTGACGTGCACCCTTACGCAGCGGAGAACTGTTCGGAGATCTCTGCTGGTGCAAAAAAAAATCCTCATCGTCGACGATTCACCATCGCAAGTGCGGCTGATGCAAGGCCTGCTTGAAACCGAAGGGTACCACCCTGTCGGCTTGAACGATCCGAAACGCATTGAAGAAACCATTACCGCGGAATCCCCCAGCGTCATCTTGCTGGATGTAGTGATGCCCGACCGCAACGGTTTCCAAGTCTGCCGCGAGCTTAAGAGCAACGTCAAATTCAACGCCATCCCTGTGATCCTGGTCACGTCGAAAGACACGCCCAGCGATCGTTACTGGGGCGAGCAGCAGGGTGCCGACGGCTACGTCACGAAACCCTTTACGCGCGAAGAGTTACTACGCGCAGTAAGGCGTTTCGCGTGAGTCACCGCATGAGGACGACGAAAGCATGATCGAAGACTTCCACCTAACGCCGCTGAGCGCCAACGCAGATTCAGCTGATCTGCTGGAGGCTCTAGGTACGCTCGACGATAGCCCCGCGGAATCGCAGTTCTGCGTTTTCCGCAGCGGTCGCGAACGCTTCTGTTTCCCTGTGCTGGACGTCGAAGAAGTGTTGGACTGGCCGCTACTGACCAAAGTTCCATTGGCACCACCGTATCTGCTCGGCATCTTCAACTTGCGCGGCGTAATCGTTCCGCTGATCGATATCGCGCTGACCGAAGGCCGGCGTCCGGGCCTGCTGCCGAAACACGTAGTCGTTGCTTCCCTGCGCGGCGAAGCCGGCCACGATGACCTCCGCGTGGGCATTACCGCCGACGAGGTAATCGGAACTTATTCCGTCACCTCGGAAGATCTTTTGGAGCAAGCGCCAGAAAATGTCCCGCATTGCATCGGCATGCTGCGGCACGAAGATCGCCTGGCGCTATTGATCGACCTAAGAAAATTGCTGGAAGTATTCCCAGGACCAAGTATCTGATATTCGTGGCCAGCCACCGGCAACCACCGGAGCCAGCCGAAAGAAAGCTTTGGAGGAAGGCATGAAATCGCGACTCAGTTCTACAATCTGGACGCTAGTCCTAGCCAACGGCGTCGTCCTGTTCGCCGTAATCGGCTTGGCCTACAGCGCCGGCCGGCAATCCGGCGGCGCATCTATCTTGGACATTGGCGCACTGCCAAGCGGCGCAAGCGGCTCGGTACTGGTCGCCATAGCGCTAGCGCTGGTCATGGCGCTAGTCCTGGCCTGGCGTCTTGGCGGCTCGCTGCTGACCCCGGTCAGGCAACTCGCCGAATTCTCCGAGAAATTCGCCTCCGGGGACGTTCGCGCCCGAGCCGAAGTACAGTCGCAGGACGAACTCGGATACATCGCCGAAAATCTCAATCGCGCCATCACCAAAGTTTCGAAGGCCAACAGCAACCAGGAAGCCAACGACAATCTCCAGCGCAGCATCACCGAACTCCTAGCCGTAATCAATCAAGTAGCCCGCGGCGATTTGTCCCTGCGCGGAAAGGTAACCAACGATGCCTTAGGCAACGTCGCCGACTCCATAAACTACATGCTCGACAATTTCACCAAGGTTCTCGAGCGCGTCCGCAAAGCCGCCATGGAAGTCACCGCCTGCTCCAACAACATTCTCGTCGCCGCCGACGAAATGCAAGCCGGCGCCACCCAGCAAGATCAGGAAATCACCAACACCTCCAGCGCCGTCGAAGAACTAACGGTCTCGATGAAACAAGTCTCGAACAATGCTGAAGCCAGCGCCGAAGCCGCCCGCCGCGCCCTCGACGCCGCCGAACAAGGCAACCGCGCCGTCCGCGACACGCTCGAAGGCATGCAACGCATCCGCGCCTCCGTGCAAGCCACCGCGAAAAAGATCAAGTCGCTAGGCGATCGCTCCCTGGAAATCTCAGAAATCATCAACGTCATCAACGACATCACCGAGCAAACCAACCTGCTGGCCCTAAACGCCGCTATCGAGGCCGCCCGCGCCGGAGAAGCCGGCCGTGGTTTCGCCGTAGTAGCCGATGAAGTCCGCAAGCTAGCCGAACATTCCCGCAGCGCAACCAAAGACATCGCCGCCCTGATCAAGGCCATCCAAGCCGAAACCAACGAAGCGGTGGTCGTCATGGAAGAAGGCACCAAGGAAGTCGAAGGCGGCGCCGCCCTAGCCGACCAGGCCGGTCGCGCCCTAGACGCCATTTCCACCGTAGTGCGCCAATCCGCCGAGCTCGTCCAGGAAATCTCGCTAGCCTCCAAACAACAAGTACGCGGCACCGAAGGCGTAGCCCACGCCATGCAAATCATTTCCAGCATCACGCGCCAGACCTCGCAAGGCACGCGCGGCACCGTAGCCACCGTCAGCCAGCTCGTCAAACTGTCGGATCAACTAAACGAAGCCCTGGCCCAATTCCGAGCCGCCAAGCAGGGTCTAATGACCGAAGAATCCGAACGCCCCGTTCCAGCGGGCGCCGCGAGATAAGCCGTCAGGCAAAGATTCCTGCTCCGATTGACTGTCCAGCGGTCAACAGCGGAGTCGAAACGAAATCACCATGACCGAACGCCAAGGACATGCCGTCCGTTTGAGCGAACATGAGTTGAGCGAGATCCGTATGCTGATCGAGGAGCGCACAGGCATTTGTTTTGACGAATCGCGCGAGCGATTTTTCTCAACGCGCGTCCGAGAGCACGTGATCGCGAAAAAACTCGCGGGCGGTACCGAACTCTTGCGCGCGATTCGCAAAACAAACGTGGAGTACGAAGCCTTGCTCGAGAGTTTGTTGACGCAGGAAACGTCGTTCTTCCGCTACCCGGGCGTGTACCAAGCATTCGAAAAACGGCTTTTGCCGGAACTGCACATTAAAAAGTTCTGGAAGAATCCGCGAACTCTGCGCGTCTGGAGTGCAGGCTGTTCCACGGGAGAGGAAGCCTATTCCATCGCCATCACCATCGCCGACGCGCTCTCTTTCGCGGACTCCTGGAAGCTGGAAATACTGGCCACCGACGTCAGTCGGAACGCCCTGAAGCAAGCAGAACGCGGCCTGTACAAAGGCCGCAGCGTAGCCAGCGTAAGCGAAAAACAACTCACCACACATTTCAACAAAGTGAAAGACAGCTATCAGGTGAAGACTCGGCTCCAGAAAATGATCACTTTCGCGCAAATGAATCTAGCCTCCGCGGTCTATGTAGGCCGCATGGACCTGATTTTTTGCATGAACGTGATGATCTATTTTACCGAGGAGCGCCGCCGCACGCTGGTGCAGCGCTTCTACGACAGCCTCGAACCCGGCGGCTATCTCTTCCTCGGCCATTCCGAATCCATCTCCAAGATGCCCGTAAAGTTCCAAGCCATCGTCCTGAACGATTGCATCCTCTACCGCAAGCCCACGGCCGAAGAACTACACAAAACGGAACTTGTCATGGAAGGAGGAATGGTTTGAGCGTCCCCGACCGCGAATCCGTAGAACTCTTCCTCCAGGAAGCCTCGGAGCATCTCCAATATCTCCGCGAATACGTGAGCGTGCTCCAGGAAATTGAGCCGCGCCGCGAAGACCTCGAGCGCCTGTACATCGCGGCCCACACGCTGAGCGGCACATCGGCCAGTTACGGTTTCCCGCGATTCTCCGAAATCGCCGGCAAACTAGCCCACATTTTCCAATACTCCTTGAACGCCACCCTAGGCGACGACCTCCACGGCCCTCTAACCGAATTCCTTTCCGACGGAATCTCCCTGCTGGAAGCCGATCTGCTCGAAATCAGCGACACCGGCAGTGAAAATGTTGAAGACATCGCCGCCTTCAAAGAACGCTATCGCTTCGCATTCCCAGTCGAACCTGTTCCACTAACTTTCGATCAGCGGGAATCCGCACCCTGCTCATCTTTCGACGAGCTTCCCGAATCCGCTCTCACCGGTTCCTATTTCGATGCCCTGCCCGCCGACGACGAAGTCGGGCCAGAAATCCTCGAATTCTTCCAGCCGGAAGCCGAAGAACACTTGCAAGTGGTCAGCGATTGCCTGATCTCGCTCGAAGGCAACAACAACCCCGAAGAAATCAATCGCTTGTTTCGCGCGATCCACACGGTAAAAGGTTCAGCCGCGCAAGTAGGTCTAAAGCGCCTCGGCGCGATCGCTCACCGAGTAGAAGATCTGATCGGCCGTCTGCGCGACGGCGAAATCGATCCCTCACCTGCAGTGGTCGACATTTGCCTGGAATCGGTCGATGTCCTAAAAAGATCCCTGCACCGTCAGTGGGCCGACGAATCCGAAATGCGTGCCGGCGTCGATTCCCTGCTCAATCGCATCGCCGAATTTGCGCCGCTCGATTCCGAGGAAGCTTTTGCCGAAGCGCAGAACAGCTCCGAAGCCGAATTCGCTCCCAGCGCAACCGTAGCGGCTCCGGTTCAGCCGCGCAAGCAGGGCAGGCAGCCCGCGAGCCCAGCAACATCCGCGAAATCCGTTCGCATCGCGCTGGAACGTCTCGACCGCATGATGAACACCGTCGGCGAGCTGGTCATCAACCGCACCCGCATGGTTGGCCGCGTCACCGAACTGGAAAAGTTAGTAGACACCCTCAGCTTCTCCAAAGAGCGCTTGCAGGGCAAAGTGAACGAGTTTCAGGAAAAATACGAATTCAATCGCATCAGCAATTCCCGAGCCACCGCATCCTGGAATGCGGCCACCACCCCAAAACGCTTAGCCAGCGCCGCCGCAGGCGAAGCATCCTTCTTCGACGATTTTAGCGAACTGGAAATGGATCGCTACGACGATTTCAACATCCTCTCGCGCTCCATGGCCGAAATTTCCGCCGACGTCAATGAAGTTCTGACGCAACTCCAGGGCTACATCGGCCGAGTAGAAGGCGATATCGACGAATTCACCAAGCTCGCCCATCACCTGCAAGATGAATTCACCGCCGCCCGTATGGTGCCCATCGGTACTTTGTATTCCCGTCTATCCCGCGCCGTACGCGACGCCGCGCAGTCCGCGAACAAGCAAGTCGAACTCGACTTCGTCGGCAATGAAACCGAGCTCGACAACAACATCATCCAGCAAATTTCCGACCCGCTCGTGCACCTGGTCCGCAACTCGGTAGCCCACGGCATTGAGCGATCCGACGCCCGCCTCGCCGCAGGCAAGCCCGAGTCCGGCAAAGTTTCCCTCCGCGCCTATCACCGCGGCAATCACATCTACATCGAAGTTGAAGACGACGGCGGCGGGATCGACTACGATCGCGTAAAGCAAAGCGCCGCAGAACGCGGTTTGGTTTCGAGCGAAACCGCCGAGCGCTTAACCGAACGCGACCTGCGCGAAATGCTCTTCCACCCGGGCTTTTCCACCGCTCCGGCCAAGACGGAACTTGCAGGCCGCGGCGTAGGCCTTGATGTCGTCCGCGCCAATCTAAACGTCTTAAACGGCGACGTCGAAATCGAAAGCACCCGCGGGCAAGGCACCAAGTTCACGCTCAAGGTCCCGCTGACCCTAATCATTTCACCCGCGCTATTTGTTCGCTGCGGCGGTGTCAGCTTCGCCCTGCCGCTGGCAGTCGTCGAAGAAATCCGTCGCATCCGTGCCGACGAAATCGATGACGTAGGCGGCAAACTTCTAACCAAGGTTCGCGATGTGGTCACCGAAGTCGTCCGCCTCGACAGCTATCTCGGTCTGCCGCCGCTCGAACCCATCAACGGATATTTCCGCATGGTCGTAGCCAACACCGGCAGCCGCCAAGTCGGCCTGATTGTCGAAGAAGTCCTTGGCAAAGACGAAATCGTGATCAAAAACCTCGGCGAATATCTGCGCCGAGTAAAACTTTTCCCAGGCACAACCATCGCTCCCGATGGCAGCCTGATTCTGCTGATCGATCTAAACCGCCTGGTCGCCACCGAGCCCACCGAGCGCCGAACCCTGCAAGCCAGCGCCAGCGCCGCCCGCGTCTTCGCCCCAGGTTCCGAAGCCGTAGCCCGGGGCACGATTCCCACCGACGCTATCGACCGCGTCGAGCACGAACGCGTAATCGTGGTGGCCGACGACTCCATCAGCGTCCGCAAATTCGTAGGCCGCATGCTTGAAAAGAATGGCTACCGGGTAAAACTAGCCGCTGATGGGCTGGAAGCCGCCGAACTGGTTACCCAACACGGCTGCCATCTGGTCATCACCGACCTCGAAATGCCGCGCATGACCGGTTACGAACTAATGGTGCAACTGCGTCAGAGTCCAACGACCCGCCGCATTCCCGTGATGGTCGTAACCTCTCGCGCCGGCGCCAAGCATCGCGATCGCGCCATAAAGGAAGGCGCAGCCGCATTCCTGACCAAGCCTGTACAAGAAGATCAATTGATTGCCGCGGTCGAGCAATTAATGGGAACGGAGGCGACGCGACCCGCAGTACCGGTAGCGTAGGAACAATCGATGGCAACCCTTCCCAGCAAAAAATTCCGCGTCCTCATCGTTGACGACTCGACCTTCATGCGTAAGGTCCTCGAAACCATTTTGAATTCCGACGATCAGCTTCAAGTGGTTGGCCAGGCCAAGGATGGCCGCGAAGCGGTCGCGCTAGCCGAATCGCTGAAACCCGATGTCATCACCATGGACATCAACATGCCCCACGTCGATGGTCTGCAAGCCACGGCGCTGATCATGACCACCAACCCGCGCCCCATCGTCATCGTCAGCTCCGAGTCCCGCGACGGCGCAGCCAGCACATTAAAGGCTCTCGAGCTAGGCGCGATTGAATTCGTAGCCAAGCCTTCCAGCGGCATCGACCTCGATATGCAAAGCGTGCGCGAAGAGCTCCTGCGTAAGGTCCGCATGTCCGCGAAAGTTCGCGTAGTCCGCACCGCCTCGCGCCTGGCATCCACGCTTCAAACGGTCAACGTCAGTCCCAGCCCCGCAGGTTCTCCGCAGAAAAGCGCTCTACGCCCACAGCCAACGGCGCCGCTCGACCAGCGATTTCCGATCGTAGTTCTCGGCGCATCCACAGGCGGCCCTGCTACGGTGATGCGTCTCGCTCCGGGCTTTACGCGCGACTTCCCTGCGGCCGTTTTTCTCGTGCAGCACATGCCGGCGACGTTCACCACGCAATACGCGGCCCAACTCGCCGAGTTCACCAGCATTCGGGTGAAAGAAGCCGAACCCAACGAGCCGATTCAGCCCGGCACGCTCTACATTTGCCCCGGCGCGCAACATCTGCGCATCACCCCGACCGGACGCATCCAACTCGATAGCGCCTCCGGCCGCATCAACGGCTATCTACCCAATATCGACGTCACCATGGAAACCGCGGCATCCTACGCAGGGGCCATGACCATTGGCGTGGTGCTAACCGGTATGGGCAATGATGGTGCAGCAGGCGCGAAAGCCATCCAAACCGCCGGCGGCCTGGTCATCGCCCAGGATGAAGCCACCTCGGTCATCTTCGGCATGCCCGCGGAAGCCATCAAAGCCGCAAATGTCGAGCATGTTCTTCCACTCGACGACATTTACTCCGCGATTGAAAAACGCGTCATCGGCATATGCAAAGCTTCGCCGGTGGGAGTGCGCTAGTGCGTCTCCCGATCCCCCCTAAAGCGCCACCAGTTCGCACCGAACAGATCATCCTGTTTCGCGTAAGCGGCCAGCTCTTCGCCGTTTCTTCGGCATCCGTCCAGGAAGTCCGCAGCGTCGACACGCTCGCCGGCGCCGCAAGAGAAATCGCCCAAGCCGGCATCCGCAAAGTCCGCCACACGGTGCAGCGTGGCGAGCATCTTTTCTACGTCGTGAATGGCGCCATGCATTTTGATCTACCGCCCTTTGCGCCCGCGCTGGTTTTCGTACTTCGCCGCACCCGCACAGCCTTGCTCGTCGACGGCATCGAGAAAATGACCACCATGACCCGCCTGCAAGCACTACCGCAGGCGTTCTGCAACGACGAGCGCGACTGGTATCGTGGCGTAACCGCCATCGACCAAACCGTAGTCCCGGTAGTAAAACCCGAAGGTTTTCTCACACCCGACGAACTCTTCCTGCTGGACTCTTCTGTTGAGCCCAAGGAATCGGAAACAGAGATCGCAGCAGATGCCTCGAGTGCCCCACCCTCGGTTTTTGAGGGCGAGTCTTTCCATCCCCCAGGCACCATCGATCCCGCGGGCCTCCCGCAATGAGCCCGCAAACCGATTCCGGGTCCTTCGTCCTGCTCCGCCTGGCCGAGCGTCGTTTCGCCGTAGCCGCGGGCGACATCGCGGAACTGGTCGCTCCCAGCCGCATCTTCCGCTTTCCGCACCATACCAAAGATATCGAAGGGGTGATCCTGCGCCGCGGCCGAATCGTGCCAGTCTGCGACGTAGCCGCCAGGCTGATCGGAAAAAACCTGCGCTCGCGTCGCTTCTATCTGATCGCGCAACGCCGCTACCCCACCGGCACCGAGTGGATTGCCCTGCCAGTCACCGGCGATTGCGAACTGATCTCCGCCGAAATGATTCCCGCCAGCGAAGCCGATCTCCCGCACGTCTCCGGCTGGCTCTCTCACGACGGCGACGTAATCGAAGTCCTCGACCTGAACGCACTGACGCCCGGTCCCATCGTTGCGCAACCCAACGCGCCCGAAGAAGCCCTCCAGCAGGAGGCCCACTCATGACCGACAATGGCCGCGTTCCCAGAATTTTACTCATCGACAGCAATGTCTATTTCTCGAAGCGCCTGAGCGACGCCCTGAAGCGCGAAGGTTTTGAAGTCTTGGCCAGCACGCAACCGGCGTTCGCGCTAACCACGCTCGAATACGACACGCCCACAGCTGTCGTCTGCGCCACCAACATGCGCGAAATGGGCGCACTCGAAATCGCCAGGATCATTCACGCCGACCCCAAAAATGCCTCGCTCCCGATCATCGCTCTCGGCGACGGCAGCCAGCGCGCGTTGATGGAAGCCTTTCAAGCCGGCTGCGACGACTATATCGACCGCCAGCGCCAACCCGCGGTCATTGCCACCCACATTCGCAACATCATCATCAGCAAAGCCGAAGGCTTTCAGCCCACGCAAATGCTAGCCCAGGCCGACACCAGCTTGAGCGGCAGCCTCTCGCACCACGATCTTCCAGGCGTACTCCAAATGCTAGGCCAAGCCCGCCAAACCGGCGCGCTGCACATCAATGCCGCAGCCACCGATGCGGTTCTGTTCTTCGACGCCGGCACCATCACCCACGCCGAATGCGGCAGTCTGTTCGGCGATGAAGCTGTAATCCACATCGTAAAAAGCTGCATTCAGGGCGGAGCAGGCGTCTACAAATTTGTCTACGGAGCGACATCGGCGCAACAGACGGTCCTGCGCTCGGCTACAGATTTAATGCTCGACGCCATGCGCGAGTACGACGAGGGCACGCAAGCCGTGCCAGACCACAACATGGCAGACAAGGAAGCGCTATGAGCGAAATCATGGCCGTACCGCCACTACTCGAAGCACCGGCAAAGCGCCCGCCCACCATCTATTTCATCGACGACTCCGCAACCATGCGCGAAGTCATCAAGATCGCCTTTCGCCGCGAAAGCTTCAACGTAATCGCCTGCGCCGACGCCGCTTCTGCATTAGCTCAATTCGAGCAGAATCCACCGGACGCCGTAATCACCGACGTAATCATGCCCGACCAAGACGGCTATGCCGTCTGCACCCAAATCAAGCAACACCCGCAATTCGGCAAAATTCCAGTAGTGCTGATGTCCGGCGTAGTCAACAAAACCGTGGCCGACAAGGCCGTCTCCGTCCAAGCCGACGAACTAATCCGCAAGCCCTTCCAGCCGCAAGAACTAATCGGCCGCGTAAAAGCTCTATTAAGTCCGAAATCCGCTACGCCAGCACCGACATCCACCGTTCGAGCCTCATTTTCAAATATTCCCGCGGCCGCAAACGCGCTTAACAACCTCTTCGCGCCAGCAACACCCCAACCTCAAACACATGTACCCGCTCCGCCGCCCGACGCTGCGGAACAAGCTGTTCCCGAATCCGCATGGCCTCGCGCATTAGCCGAAGCCTTCAACCCGAATGTAGGCGCCGGGCTTCAGCCCGGCACCGCAACCCCGGCGCAACCCTTCGCTGGGACCCGCGCAACCCAAGCACCCCTGCACACCCAACCACAAGCTCCATCGACACCGCGTTCGATTCCCAGCCAGGACGCTCAAAAACTCCGCGCCGAAGTAGCGCGCCTTGAACTGCTGGTAAAAAAACTCCAAACCGAGCTCCAACTCGAGCGCCAATACAACCAAGCCCTGGAAACACAGATTCACGACCTAACTCACACCGAATAATCGGCGGGTCCGCCCCCATAAGCGGTTTCCCTTATTGCGCAATGCCGCCCCGAAACCAGGCTCGCGCGGCGGGCTGACATCGCTCCTCCCGATCCGAGGCCCGGCGGGAAAGGAACCGTGCTATCTACGCGCCACTGAATTCCTTTTCTCCCAAAAGCCCATCGGCTTCGGCGGTACCATGAACTTCAGCCGCCTTCCCCAGACTGGGGAGAACCATGCTGCAACCTGATCGCCGCCGTGAGCCTCGAGTTCCGTTTTACGCCGACGCCGAAATCCTCGACCAGCAGCATGATCGTCGGACGCGATCGAAGGTGCGCGATCTCAGTTCGGGCGGTTGCTATGTCGAGACGAGCGACCCGTTGCCGCCGGGCAAGAATGTCTTGATCGAAATCTACACGGAGTCTGAGTTCCTGGAGACCCATGCGACGGTGGCCTTCCTGGAGCCTCATCAAGGCATGGGTTTGACCTTCAGCGTTATGCAACCCTTCTTCCTTACGATCCTGAACAGGTGGCTGGCTCAAGCTACGCTAGGACCCGCGCACTAGGCAATTTCGATCCGCTTACACCCGACCATGGCCACCACGCTGTTATCTTGTATCTCTTTGGCTTGCAACAGAGTACAGTTAGTCCTCCCGCTTGAAGCTCTGAGAGACGCCCGAGTTCTAGAAAGGTCCAATGAACAGTTCAACGGTTTACCGGTGGCAGACACCTTACGACTCCGCGGTCTTAGAGGCGGATCTGGCCCGAATTCCCATTCGTGTCAAAGAGGCGTTGAGCGCCATTGAAGAGCGGCTGCGCAGTTGTATCGAGTACGGGAGTCCGGAACACCGGGCGATTGAAGATGCGCGGCGAGCGCTGGCGTCGCTGAAGGCGAAGCGAAAATAAACTTGGCAGGTGGGTCCCCTTGTTTTTTGTAGGTATGGATTCTAGAGTGCTTAAAGTCCCGCAGAAATACCACTTGCATAAGTATCGTTTCGGAACAATCTAGTAGTTGTCCTTTGATAACCAGTTGCTATCCGATCGCTAACTTGCAAGGCTCCTAAGGAGAGCTTACGCTGTTTTCGTGGGCTCGCCGACCTTCTTCCATGGACAGTTCGTTAGGCATATAAGTGTTGTTCAATTAGGATAGTCTGTAAGCCGCATTAAATCTTCGAGTTAGGTTTCTTTAACTTCGACTGGGCTTCTTGTAGGAAGCGCCGGACGGCATTGTCGCGCTCCAATCCGATGGCCATGTCGTAGGCCTGGTGCGCTTCGGCATGGCTGCCGGCCTTGGCCAATAGTTGGGAGCGCGCAGCCCAATAGGGTTGATATTCGGCGAGACCGGGATCGGCGGTTGCCTCCGGCATGGCCGCCAGGCCTTCTGCGGGGCCCTGCAGCTCGGTGATGGCCAGGGCGCGATTGATCGCAACCACCGGGGATGCGGTTCGTGCCAACAGGGCGTCGTAGAGCTGCACCACTTCTTCCCAATTTGGGTTTCCGGTGCGGTGGCGATAGACATGTGCGGATTGCAGGGCGGCTTCGAGCTGGTACCGGCCCACCGTGCCCAACGTGCCTGCGATTCTCAGCAGCAACTCGGCTTCTTCGATCATTCGCCAATCCCACTGGGCGGAATCCTGCTCGGCCAGGGGTACGTATCCGCCTCCGGCGTTGCGTCTGGCGCGGCGCCTCGCTTCCGCATGAAGCATTAGGGCTAACAGACCTAGCGCTTCGGGTTGTTCGGGTAGGAGTTCGGCTGCCAGTCTGGCCAGAAACATGGCTTCGCCGGTAAGGTCGCGACGGACGCCGGTTCCGCAGGGGTCAGTCCCGGTTGGGTCACTCCAGCCTTCTGCGAAGGTGGCGTAAATGGCGTCCAAGACGGTGTCGAGTCTGGCGGGAAGCTCCTCGCGCTCTGGGATTCGGAATGGAATGCCGGCGTGTCGGATCTTTTCTTTCGCTCGGCCCAGGCGCTTGCCCATGGCGGCGGGAGACATGAGGAACGCTGAGGCGATGATCTTGGCGTCCAATCCGACGATCACTTGAAGCATGAGCGGGGCGCGGACGGCGACGTCGATGGCGGGGTGAGCGCAGGCGAAAAGTAGGGCTAGCCGGCGATCTGGGATTTGTGTTTCCGCTGTTGCGGCTTCCAAGCCTTTGGCGAGGAGTTGCAGCTCACCTACGGCGGCTTCACCTGTGGAGCGGCGGCGGGCGACATCGATGGATTTTCTACGGGCTACGGTCATCAGCCAGGCTTCCGGGTTAGATGGACAGCCATTTCGAGGCCAGTCGATCAGGGCAGCGGCGAATGCTTCGGACAGCGCGTCTTCGGCGGCGGCTACGTCGCGGGTGCGGGCTGCGAGGAACGCGACTAGCTTGCCGTAGCTGCGGCGTGCGACGGCCTCTGCAGTACGGCGGGCTTGCTCGGCGGCATCGCTATGATCCATTGCGCAATTCAACGCTTCGGCCTCATTCTCCTCGGGAATTTGCATGTCTATTATCGAATGGCTTCCACGAAATGTTCGATACCAAGTTTGTACACCTTAGACCGCCGCCGAACACCCTGCCAAAACGGAGTCTTTGCTTCACGGGCGGAAGCCCATTGTGAGCACGAAACTTACGTCGCAGCTGAAGCTCCGACCTCCCAAAAGAACCCGGACAACAATCGCTGGAAAGACTCGAGAAAAACATCGGTTTAGGCAATTGTCCATCAGGATGTATTTCATGGGAAGCCTCCGGTACGGATTGTAAGCGACCGCAATGCCCTTCACTGTCATGACGGCCGGACCGCCGGTTTAGACAAAGGGGCGGGCTACGGCTGCCGGATTGATCCTCCTCGTATCCGTTCTTTGCTGTTTCGCTTTAGCTGCGGCCTATCTTCCCGAGCACTCCTGGGCCACCTGGCCTCTTACGCGGGCATCCTGAACAACGGCGCAGTACTAAAACTGTCCACGTAGGCGTGACCCTATTCTGTTCCGCCGGGCAGGTTGCGGCTTCAGTACCCTCATGACTACCATCGCTGAGTCGACCATCACCGAGCTGATCGCCTGGCCCAGCGATCGGCTGTAACACGCTGTAAATACAACAACTTAAATGAAAGGGTCACGGCGACTGCGTGATACGTGTGTCTAAACGCATGGAAGCTAAGCCTATTGTTTTGAGTGTGACTGTTTTAATGGCTTTTGGTGTTTCGATTGGGAACTCCGGATGCGCCGGGTCGGCCTCGGCTGCGAAATCGGAGACGCCTGTCAATGCGCCCTCTAGCGGTACGAGCGGGGCGGCAGTGACTTCTGTGACGATTACGCCTGGTTCAGCTTCGGCTTTGACAGGGGAAGCAGTGCAATTCTCCGCTACTGTTCAAGGGACTGCTGGGAATAAGTTGGTAAGCTGGAAGGTGGCTTTGGGGCAGATCTCAGCGTCGGGTTTGTATACGGCGCCGGCGAATGCTGGCAATGACACGGTTACTGCGCTTGCGGAGGCGAATGCTACCAAGACTGCGTCCGTGCAGGTTACGGTCAGCGCACCCGTTGCGGAGAGTGCGCATTCCGGGCCGCTGCCCGCGTTTCCCGAGGCGCAGGGGGGCGGTGCGGACTCCGTTGGCGGCCGGGGCGGCGCGGTAATCGAAGTGACGAACAATAACGATTCGGGTCCGGGATCGCTGCGGGCTTGCGTGATGGCCTCCGGTCCGCGGACCTGCGTGTTTCGCGTGGCGGGATTGTTCCCAATCACGTCGGGAGACCTGCGCTTCGCCAGCCCGTATTTGACGGTGGCGG
>Ga0182024_10000770_pt1 | contig 83996 bp, 82 predicted proteins | sample P32metaG_FD_120480 | JGI IMG/M metagenome (GOLD analysis project Ga0182024, IMG submission 120480) | Permafrost microbial communities from Stordalen Mire, Sweden - P3-2 metaG (Illumina Assembly) | ecosystem: Environmental > Terrestrial > Soil > Wetlands > Permafrost | place: Sweden: Stordalen... | reverse complement strand
TCAAATGTCAGGCAATGGCTGGGCGATTCCGTGGGGCACTGGGAAGGCGCTACGCTCGTGGTGGAGACCACCAACTTCAACGATGCTGGCGGCTTTTACGGGGACGCCGGGGGAATGTATGGCTGGGACCGCAACATGCACGTCGTAGAACGCTTCAGTTTGCTCGACGCCAATACCATTCTCTACCGCTTTGAAGTGGAGGATCCTACCGCCTACACGCAGCCCTGGAAGGGCGAACTAACCATGACCCGGGTGTTAAATCCGCCCTTTGAGTACGCCTGCGCCGAGGGCAACCGGGATTTACCCAATATCCTGAAACTCTCAGCGCCGCAGCCGTAGTAAAAAGCGCTCGGCTGACACAGAACCACGTTACCAATCTGAGATCAACCGCCTAAACGAACTTTGGGAGAGGGCCGGCCGAAGTTATGGAGGTGGCCTCGGCGCGACGGTTCCCTCGGGTCGGGACTTCGATTATTTCGATGCCGATAATGTCCGCATCGTGCCGAAACGGCAAATCCAAATACCTCGCAAACCATCTCGATGCAACGTGATTCTGTAACACTCAGTCGTAACATGGTTTAGGTCTGCTGAATGAAAGATGCGTGCATTGTAGGTTCCGGACCCAACGGAATGACGGCGGCGATTCTTCTCGCGCGCGCTGGTCTTCATGTCACCGTGCTCGAAGCGCAGCCAACCATTGGAGGAGGAGCGCGGTCAAGCGAGTTAACGCTGCCCGGATTCATTCACGACATCTGCTCAGCCGCGCACCCCATGGCCGTTAGCTCGCAGGCATTCCACTCATTTCCTCTGGCCGATCACGGCCTCGAATGGATCCATTCTCCCGCCCCGCTATGCCATCCGCTCGACGATGGCGGCGCCATGGTGCTGGAACGGTCCGTGGAAGACACTGCGTTGCGTCTCGGTATAGACAAAGTCCGATACCGGCGGCTGATGGGTCCGATGGTGAAGCGCTGGCGGGACCTATCGATGGATGTGCTCGCTCCGCTGCATTTTCCGAAGCATCCGTTTCTATTGTCGCGATTCGGCTCTTTGGCGCTCTGGCCCGCGTCGCTTACGGCGCGCGTTGCATTCCGGAACGCACAAACCCGTGCTCTGTTTGCGGGGATCGCCGCTCATTCCATCCTCCCCTTGGAATTTTTCGGCACCAGCGCCTTCGGCTGGGTTCTGGGGATCGCCGCTCACGCCGTCGGCTGGCCTATTGCCAAGGGCGGCTCGCAAAGCATTGGCAATGCGCTGGCCTCTTACTTCCAGTCACTCGGTGGACGCATTGTGACAAACACCAGTGTTCAAAAATTGAGCGAACTGAAGGGCGTATCGATCATACTTCTCGATGTTACTCCGCGCCAGGTTCTTTCGATTGCGGGCGATTGGCTCCCTCGAAGCTACAGCCGTAAGCTGGAAAGCTACCGCTACGGTCCTGGCGTGTTCAAAATGGACTGGGCGCTCAGCGGGCCAATTCCATGGAACTCGAGTGAGTGTTCGCGCGCGGCTACCGTGCACTTAGGTGGTTCTCTTGAGGAAATCGCGGAATCGGAACGCGCGGCGTGGGAAAACAGAGTGGATGAGCGTCCGTTCGTGCTGTTAACACAACCCAGCTTGTTCGACTCTTCGCGCGCTCCCGCGGGCAAACACACCGCGTGGGCGTATTGCCATGTCGCGAACGGGTCGACTGTCGATATGGCCGATCGCATCGAAAGACAGATCGAGCGGTTCGCATCCGGCTTCCGATCCCGGATTCTCGCCCGCAGCGTTCTCACGCCGGGAGATATGGAGCGCCACAACGCCAATCTTATCGGCGGGGATATCTCGGGTGGCGCGGCGAATCTTTCCCAACTTCTTCTGCGACCGACACGAACCACATACCGCACGCCGGTTGATAACCTCTATCTCTGTTCATCATCGACGCCGCCGGGAGGTGGAGTTCATGGAATGTGTGGTTATTATGCCGCGCGGATGATTCTCGCTCAAAATAAAGTACAATAAATTCCGGCCAAGATTGGAAAAATAAATTCAGATGGCGGAAATTGCCCAAGCCCTAGCCTCTTCGGTGCCCTCTAAGAATGCACCCGAACGCTGGAGCCTGCTCCGCCGGGTCCTGTTCCGCTTCGCCTTCGTATACCTGGTTCTTTATTGTTGGCCCGAAGCGGGGAGATCAAACCTGCTTGATGCGATTCCCAGCTATGGCGACGGCGCCGGAAACGAGGATGATTCTCTGGGATTAACCAAGCTGGCGGAGGCTCCGTTTCACGCCCTTACCCCATGGGTCGCTGTCCACATCTTTCACCGGCACGGGGCCATAACTAAATACCATCTCACCGGTAGCGGCGACACTACTCTTGACTACGTCCTCGCGTTCTGCTTCGCCACAATCGCCGCCTTCGCGACACTCATTTGGTCTCTTCTCTACCGCCGTCGCCCCAACTACCGAACCCTGTATGCATGGCTTCGGCTCCTGGTTCGCTTTACGCTTGCATTTACAATGCTTTCGTACGGTTTCGCCAAGGTGTATCCGCTGCAATTCAGTCCGCCCTACCTGTCGCAGCTCACCCGAACCTATGGGGAATCGTCTCCCATGGGTATTCTCTGGACCTTCATGGGCGCGTCGGTGGCCTATACGAAGTTTTGCGGACTGGCCGAAGTCCTGGCTGGAGCCCTGCTTTTGTTTCGGCGGACAACAACGATTGGCGCTATGGTGGCGGCGGGCGCCATGTTGAACGTGGTCACGCTGAATTTCTGTTACGACGTTCCCGTAAAGTTATACTCGTCGCACCTGTTGCTCATGTCTATTTTTCTGCTGATCCCCGACGCAGTTGCGATGATGCGCTTCTTCCTGCTGCACCAGCCGTCCCGGCTCGAAGGTGTGTGGGTGCCAAGGTTCGAGCGCCGCTGGCTGCGGGTCGTCGCGATTGCGTTGCAAGTCCTGGTGATCTCATCGATTCTTTACAACAAAATCTGGGGCGGATACAAGAGTGTCAGAGAGTCCTCCACCACGTATCTCAAGCACGCACCTCTCTATGGCGTTTGGAACGCCGATAGCTTTACCGGAGACGTAGCAGATGCTGCGCGCTGGCGTCAGCTAACCATTCAGTTTTCGAGGGGGTTGTCGATCCGCGATGCCGGCGGCGAGCGGATCAGTTTCACTACGACGTACGACGAGCCCAAGCGCACTCTCAAGTTGAGTTCCACGCAATTGAAGAAAGAAGGCAATTTTACTTACTACCAGCCTGACGCTGAGCACCTGATTCTTCGCGGGAGCCTGGATGGGAACCCAATCGTCGCAGAGTTCCATCGTTTTGAGTTTCTGCTCATCAGCCGGGGCTTTCGTTGGATCAACGAAGATCCATTTAACCGTTAGCTTCCTACCCCGCTCCTTAATGCCAGACGCCAAACGGTTGCGAAGGCGCCTATTCGGAAAATGATTTGAATAGCATTCCGCAAGGCCGCCGTTAATCGTGGACATCAGGCGGCTCGGGTGTTATACGTCAGGTGCGAATAACCTCCGGATAGGCCCTGGTCGAAGCACGGCCGCCGGTTGCTACCGGCTGGCAACGCGAGCGGGCACCACAGGCTCCCACCCCGGAGTGCCTTCTTCCCACTGGTTGTCGGTGAGTTGCTCGACGTGGGTACCGTCGTAGCGCATCACGAAAATTTCCCCATAGGGTTGCGGCGCATCGGTGTAGGCCACTTCGTCTTTAAAGCCCATTCGGGAGCTCGCAAATGCGATCAATTCACCATCGGACGACCATGACATGTGCGCGTCATTCCCCTTGCCGTTCGTCAGCCGTTTGAGCGATGTCCCGTCCGGCTTGATCGTGAAGATGTCGTAGGCGCCGTCGGTCTGCCGGGCGAACATGATCAGATCCCCTCGCGGCGACCACAACGGAAAATTATCGTAATCCGAAGTCAGCGTCGTCACTGCCTTGCTTTCCAGGTTCATGATACGCAGCCCCTGGCCGTTCTTGCCGAAGCTCCGGAACACCAGCCGATTCCCATCGGGGGAGTAAGACGGGAACGCATTGTTGTCGGGCCCGGCCGTCAACTCCTGGAACCCGCTGCCATCCGCGTTGATCATCGCGATCTGGGCGCCGCCCTCCACGCGATCGGCGGGCTTCCGGAATTGGGAATGAAATCCGTCGAAGAACGCCGCGAAACTGCCCAATGCGAAAACCACCTTATCTCCACCAGGCGACCATCCGCCAACGAATGCATGGCGAGTCTTGTCCTGATACAGAACTTCTGACTCCCCAGTTTCGAGGGTGTTCACCTTCATCGCTGCCGTGCTCCCGGTGGGCCTCGCCGTGGTCAGGAATTGCTTGCCCGAAGGACTGAACGCGGGCAGCAAGCCCGACAGACTCAGCTCGTAGTTCGGATTAAGGCTGAACATTTTCACTAACGGCGGCAGCGACGGGATTGTGCGCCGGTGGAAGACGACGCGTTTCCCGTCGGGCGACCACGCCGCGGCCCGGATCGGTCCACGCGGGCCGATGCGGCCGCTTACATAGTAAATACCGGCATCCGCCGAATCCTTCCGGATATAGCCTACGTCATTGCCGGGAAGCGGAGACGGATTCATCTTCACCCCGGGCCCCGCGGCCAAATCGGTGAGCGCGCCGGTCGTCATATCGATGGAAACCAGCCGCGATTCGCTACCCGGGTCCGGAGCCGCACGCCGAAGGTCCATCGTCTGCTGAGCCGTTGAGCAATACGCCAGCACATGCCGGCTGTCACTCATCCACTTCGGGCTTCCGCAAAAGCCGCCCGTGCTGGTGACCTTCTTCATGCCGGAGCCGTCGGGGCGAATCAGATAGATCTCGGCCAATTGCAGGCGCTCCCAGCGTCCGTCGGCGAAGGGCGGTGTGATGCCGCGTCCGGAAGAAAAGGCGATCCATTTCCCATCGGGCGACCATGCCGGCCTGTAATCGCCGCCGGGCCCGGATGTCAGCGCCTTCGCCCGCTTCGTGGCCAGATCGAGCGTCCAGATATCCGCATACCCGCTGCCCCGCGTACTGACGAACACGAGTTGCTTGCCATCGGGAGAGAACGCGGCTTGATCCTCGTATGCGGCATCGGACGTGAGCTGCGTCAGCCCGTTGCCGTCGGCATTGACGCGGAACAGATCCCCGGAGCCGTTGCGATCGGATGTGAAAACGATCAACTTGCCATCCGGAGCCCAGACCGCGTCGTAATCGTCGTGAGGAGCGACCAGCAGTTGGTGCTCATCGCTGCCGTCGGCTGCAGAAATGAAAAGCTGCATGGTACCCGGCACAACGCCGCCAGCTCGGGCAAATGAAATCTTACGAGGCGGCGGCGCGGCGCACAAAACGCTCAGAGCGGCCACGGCAACAGTCAGAATGCGCATTGGGAGATTATAGAACACCCTCGATTCGCTGGCGTCTGCGCTGACGACAGGGGCGCTAAATAGCCGGGTTGCGCAGTTTAACTGGTGATGACGCGCCAGCATCTGAATCACTGTAACGGAATTGTGAAAGCGCCGATAATGTTGCACATCAGGCCGAGTTGCTGTCTAGTTTCGAAGAAGTCTTCAAGAAGATCGCGGCGAACCTTTCATTAGGGTTCGCGTTCCAGTCCGCGATATCGTGAAGGCGAGGAGCTTTTGAAATAATCCAAGCTACTCTTGCGGTTCCACACTTCCAGGGCGCCTCAGCGCCCGCCGGACAGCCATAGCTTGATCGGCTGATACAGCAAGTCGATCGCCCCGGCCGCTAACCAGATCATCGAGCTCACCGAGAACGCTCGCGCCGTGATTCGGACCTCCGGCGTGCGGTCCAATTGCAGCAACGGGCCGCTTTCATTGGCGGCCGTCCGGTCGTACAGAAAGAGGGGAGCCGCCGCGAAGAGCGCAAACACAGGGAACCAGGATGCTGTGATCACTACGTTCGCCTGTCCGACAGGGACATTTTGCCAAAGGAAGCCGATAGATTTGATCACGTCGGCAATCGCGAATGCCGCCAGCGCTAAATGGCGAATCGCGAGGGCCCGCCCGGCGGATCGCAAACCGGTCATCAGATCGCGCGAGCGTTGAATGGCCGCCTTGCCCTTTAGCTTCTCGACCACGCAAATCACCGGCCATAAGCAATCGCCGATCACCCAACCGGGTCCGAAGAACACCAGGGAGTGGGCTTGCGTCACCACCAGCACCGGTATCATCCGAACCAGCTTCCAGAACACCCGGAACGACAGGAACTTCCTGATCCGGACTTGTTCGTCCATCGCCATCAGAGCTGCGGCTGCGCGCAGTAAGTTGTCGGAGAAAATGAACAGAACGGCCGCCACCAGCGGCACCAGCACGACTCGCGCAGCGACCACCGGCAGCAGTTTCTTGCTGATGGGAATCAGCAGGCCGGTCACCGTCAAGACGATCGTGTAGATGGGTAACAGCAAAAGCGCATAGGCCGTCAGATGTTGCAGCAGAAATGCTTTCGACCTCCGCAGCGCGAGAAATTCGGCGTCCACCGCGTTATGGAACCGCCGTGTAAACAGAATCGCCGAGGCCGGCCGATCCGTCGGGTTCCGCGCGAGCCCCGCGAGAATCACCTCCGATACGTCGCGCGGTATTTTGCGCAAACTGGCAGGCGCAATGGGACTACCGCTCTGGTGATATTCGAACAACTCGCTTGGCTTTCTCGTAAACGGCAACTGCCCGCATGCCAGCGAGTACGCCACCACCGCCAAACTATAGATGTCGGATCGGAAGTCGATTTCCTTTCCCAACGCCTGCTCTGGCGACATATACGCGGGTGTCCCAACCAGGCTGCCCGGCATGGTTTGCGCGTCCGCACCGCTGTCGAACGATCCGGACGATAGGCCGGATGAAGCGGGCGCGATCGCGACGGTCTCCGTCTCCTCGGCTCGCGTGGGGACTTTCGACGACCCGGACTCAGGCGTCATCTCGATCGCAGCCGTTTCGAATTCGTCACCGGGTATGGGGGGCGGATGAATAACAGTCGTCGTGGAATTGACCTCCGGCGTCTGCTCCAACCGCGGACTCCAATCGCCAAGCAAATTCACCTTCGCCACTCCGAAGTCCAGCACTTTAACCGTGTAGCCGCCGCGACCATTTGGTTCCAGCCAGATGTTGTCAGGCTTCAGATCGCGATGCACGATTCCATGCCGATGTGCTTCCGCAAGGGCCAGCCCGACCTGATCCAAAAAGTCCGCAATCAGCGGCAGCCCGATCCGCAGATTCGCTTTCTGGAAATCCGAAAGCGTTTGTCCGTCGAGAAATTCCATCACGAGGTACGGCATGTCGCCGCCGGCCGCTTTCGCGATTCCGAAATCCGTGACATTGACGATGTTCGGATGGCGCAGCCGGCCGCACGCCTGCGCTTCGCGCTGAAAACGGGCGAGGAACTGCGGTTCTGCCGCCCACCTCGGTGCAATCACTTTGACCGCGACGACGCGAGTTGTTCCGAGATGCGTCGCCAAGTACACATTCCCCATTCCCCCGGCGCCGAGTTGCCGGTCGATGCGGTATTTGCCGTCGAGAATATCGCCGATCATTGAGTGATCCAAAGAGTCCAGCCGCCATCATAACAATCGCTAGATCGCCACACTCGCGCGCCAAACACGGTTTCGGACGGTTCCATGGGGGGATGTGAGCCAAGTTAATATGCACGAGTTGCTGGGCGGGACTCACGGGGAGATCCGATTCGCTGGCCACCCCGATCGATTCGCATCGTTTATGGCAAGGGTATGGTTAGGGGCGCTTTACCGCGTAGCCGTACTGAACCGGCCAGGCGGCCTCTTCGCCAAGGGCCTGTGCGGCTTTGATCGCCCAATACGGCTCCCGCAGCATTTCGCGAGCGAGGAATGTCAAATCCGCCTTGCCGGAGGTAACGATTTCGTCGGCTTGCTTAGGGTCGGTGATCTTGCCGACCGCGGCCGTGGCAATCCCGGCTCTTTCTCGAATGGCGGAAGAGAACGGAACCTGAAAGCCGGGCGCAACCGGAATTTTCGCGTAAGGCACCAGCGCGCCGCTGGAGCAATCGATGAGATCGACGCCGAGCGGCTTTAAAGCGCGGGCGAGTTCAATCGATTGCTCCAGATCCCACCCGCCATCAGCCCAATCGGTGCACGAGATTCGGACGAACAGCGGCATGTCGTCCGGGACCGCTTTGCGGATCGCGGTAACGACTTCGAGAGAAAGACGAATGCGGTTCTCGAAGGTGCCTCCATATCTATCGGTGCGGCTATTCGAGAGCGGCGAAAGAAATTCGTGGAGAAGATAGCCGTGAGCGTTGTGCAGCTCGAGGACGCGGAACCCGGCGGCCACGGCGCGGCGAGCGGCGGCAGCAAAGGCGTCGACGATTTCGCGAATGCCCGATTCATCGAGCGCGATCGGTGCGGGATCGGTGTCACGAAAGGGGATGGGGCTGGGTGCGACAACGGGATATGCGCCGTCTTCCGGACGCACGAGGCGAGCGCCGCCTTTCCACGGAGGAAGGCAGCTTCCCTTGCGGCCAGCGTGGGCGATCTGAATGGCGGCGACGGAGCCCATGCGATGAACGAAATTGGCAATGCCAGCCAACGCCTCAATGTGGCGATCGTCATAGATGCCCATGTCACCGGGAGTGATGCGGCCTTGCGCAGTGACTGCGCTGGCTTCGACGAAAATGAGTCCGGCGCCGCCCGCCGCTCTGCTACCGAGATGTACCAGGTGCCAATCGTCGGCGAATCCATCGACTGAGGAATACTGGCACATGGGAGATACGACGATCCGGTTTCGCAAAGTCACGCCACGAAGGGTGAAGGGGGTCAGAAGATTCATTTGGGCTCTAAGTAAGGGTAGCAACCGTTGATGCACACCAAAATGATGCATACAAAAAGTGTGCTGATTTTTGTGCCTGCTCCTTGCAACGAGGGGTTGCATACTGTCACTGGCGTTGTTCGTCCGGAACGGCATAAGTGTTTGGAAGCTTGCAACATAGCGCGATGATTAGCAACAATGGTCACAGGCGCTAAGTCAATGAAAATCCCTTGCTTTATGGAATCCTCTCGCCGCAGCCAAAAGCCTGGGACGATTTAACCGTTGACCGAGGAAACCCCAGGACTTATAGTGTTTCATGGTACTTAGGTTTTGGTATGTTTCGCCCGCCTTGCTCTACTTGTGCGCGGCAACCGCGTCGGGTCAGCAGAGCGCGCCGATCGTGCAGCCGGGGGCGCCGGGCGAGAGTAGCAAGAACCTGACGCCTTCGACCGCCGGCGCACCCGTGCGAGCGCCTGCCGAGGCTGATACCAAGTTCATGCAGGGCATGATCCACCACCACTCGCAGGCAGTGGAGATGACGGCGCTGCTGCCGGCTCGCACCCACAACAAAGACCTGCTGGCCTTCGGCAAACGCATCAGCATCTCGCAAAGCGACGAGATGAAATACATGAAGCAGTGGCTGGAGGATCGCGGCAAGCCGGTCATGGACCACAGCGGCATGATTCACGACAGCATGGGGCATATGGATATGCCGATGATGCCCGGCATGTTAACGCCGCAGCAGATGCAGGCGCTTACCAAGGCGACCGGCGCGACCTTCGACCACCTGTTTTTAACCGGCATGATTCAGCATCACACCGGCGCTCTGATCATGGTGGAGGATCTGTTCGCCACGCCGGGAGCCGGTCAGGATAACGTATTATTCGATTTCGCCACCGATGTGGATAACACCCAAAGGGCGGAAATTAAAATCATGCAGGGCATGCTTACCAAGGAGAAAAAATGATGGTGTTTTCGCGCTATGCCGTGACCGTCTCACTGGCAGCCGTGCTCTGCGCCGGACAAGCCAGCAACCCGGCGCCGTCGAATCCGCGCGCGTCGGCGGACGATCCGCGCATCGGACTTAAGGCCGGATTGTATGACGCCGGCGAAGCTGCCTCCGGCATGGAGCGGCTTGCTTCTTTACCGAAGCCTCCTGGTTTCGCGCCGGTACGCCCCGATCCCAATGCGCCGGTTCCCGCGGCGGGAAGTCCGGAGGCGTTGGCGGCGGCTCGCAATCAATACGGCTCCACGAATTCCGATCTGGCCTTCAGCGGCAACCATCTTTTTGTCGGGAACTACAACGGCATCAATTTTTACGACATCGACAACCCGAAACAGATTAAGCTACGGACTTCCCTCGTCTGCCCCGGTGGCCAGGGAGACGTCTCCGTATACGGCCATCTGCTATTCATGTCGGCCGAGGCGATCAATGGACGGATCGATTGCGGCATCCAGGGAATCCCTCTACCGGCGGGTTATGTTCCGCCGCCTCCTCCGCCGCCGCCGGAGCCAGCCAAGCCAGGGGAGCCCGCGGCGCGAGTGCCCCGGCCCCAACCGCCTCCCAGTCCGGACCGGTTTCGCGGCGTCCGCATTTTTGACATCAGCGACATGTCGAACCCCAAGCAAGTCGCCGCCATCCAAAGCTGTCGCGGCTCTCACACGCATACGCTGGTGATCGATCCCAAAGATAAGGAAAATGTTTACATCTATATCTCCGGCACCGGCAATGTTCGTCAAGGGGAAGAGCTGGAGGGGTGTTCGGGCGGAGATCCTACGGCCAATCCCAACACCGCGCTGTTCAGGATCGATATTATCAAGGTGCCGCTGGCGCACCCCGAGCTGGCGAAGATCGTCTCCAGTCCGCGCATCTTCACGGATACGCAAAGCGGAGCGATCAACGGGCTCTGGAAGGGAGGCACCCATGGCGAAGGCACCCAGAAAACATCGGAAACGAACATGTGCCACGACATTACGGTTTACTCGGCCATTGGCCTCGCCGCCGGTGCGTGTTCCGGGAATGGAATCCTGCTGAATATATCCGATCCCGCGAATCCCGTACGAATCGACGCCGTCAACGATCCGAACTACGCGTTCTGGCATTCGGCTAATTTCAACAATGCCGGCACAAAAGTGCTGTTCACGGACGAGTGGGGCGGCGGGGGTCAACCTCGCTGCCGCGCGACCGATCCGATGAATTGGGGCGCCGATGCCATCTTTACGCTCTCCAAAGGCAAGCTGACATTGGCTTCGTACTATAAGATGCCCGCTCCGCAAACGGAATTTGAGAACTGCGTGGCGCACAACGGATCCCTGGTGCCCATTCCCGGACGGGACATCCTGGTGCAGGCCTGGTATCAGGGCGGCGTCTCGATGGTGGACTTCACGGACGCGTCGCACCCCATCGAGATCGGCTACTTCGATCGTGGACCGATTGACGGCGCGAAGCGCGCGATGGGCGGGCAATGGTCGGCTTATTGGTTCAACGGTTACATCTATGGATCGGAGATCGCGCGTGGCGTAGACGTGTTCAAGCTGGTGCCGAACAAGTTCATTACGCAAAACGAAATCGACGCGGCCAACCAGGTACATTTTAACGAGCTGAATGTACAGAATCAACCTCAAATTACTTGGCCCGCAAACTTCGTGGTTGCCCGCGCCTATCTGGATCAATTGACCCGCGGCAGCGCTCTTCCCGCCCAAAAGATAGCCGCGATGAATGCCGCCATCGACAAGGCGGAAGCATCGCATTCCCAGGCCAAGGAAGTCGCGAATCTCAAAGCGATGGCGGCTAGCCTCGACAAAGACGCGAACTCCGCGAAGACCCCGGCGGACGCGGATCGTATGCGCGCGCTGGCGGGAATCATGAAGCAGGGGGGCACGTCGGTTCAATAGCGGCCGACTCCCTCGTCGGGCTTTTTTGGTTGCAGCCGACCAGCCGGACCGGGGGTGTACGCGGTCCAGGGGGACAGCCCTACATTTATGATGCGAGCCATTAGAGCCCCACCCAATGCGCCAGTTTTGTGTGAACCGGCATCTTCCGCGGTTCCGAAAGCCGCCGAGGCTTGAACATGGGACTGAGATCCATATCCGATGAAAACTGGCCACACCAACGGAGAATCTCTCCCTTCGGAACAGCGATCGGGGGGAATTTGCGGATCCCGCGCAACCATGCTTTGATCGCAGGCTTGTTGCCGCGCTCGACCACAGGCAGCCCGAAGCTTGTCGACATCTCCGCCGCCCGGTTATCCACAGCCAGGATCAATGTCGGAACGCCATTATTCAGGGCCGCAATCCCTCCATGAAGCCGAGTGCCGACGTAGTTCACTCGATGCGTGTCTAAGAACGTCTCCAACTTTTCGAGCGAATGGTCCAAGACCTGAAACCGGCGCGACTCCTTCATAAACACAGGCAACGTTTGGATGTACTTCAAATCGCCCGTTCCCTGCGGAAAAAGAAACACGGTACCGCGGAAATGGTCCAGCACCAGCCGCAGGAACTGTTCGTCCTCGCGCGGGCATGGATAATAGTCGGTGATCGTCACCAGGCATTCTTCGGTCCACGCGCTGGTGCGATCGCTCGCAATGCCGTCCAGGCTCCACATCGAAGGACATCCAGTCGAAACGACGTTGGAAAGCCCGGCTGCGCGAAGTCGATCTGCGGTGTAATTATCTCTTACGGAGTGCAATCCGCCGCCGGTCAGAATGCGCCGGTAAAAATCGGAAGTGAACGGCGTGGGCGGCTCCTGATACTGCCACCAGCCGATTCCAAATAGCACCCCGTTCTTGAACCTGGGGGACTCGTAATCCGACCGCTGCGCCGTGAAGTTCCACTGGTTATAGGCGAGCACGTCCGAAGAAAGCAGGTTCGAGCCGCCCAGGAACAGGATGCGGCCCGCTTTGATCGATTCGTAGTGCGACTCCTCCAGCGGTTGATGCGATGAAATGCGACAAATCTCCTCGCCCGGAAACAATAACTCCAGACAGCGGGCGATCGCGCGGAAGATGACCACGTCCCCAAGATTGTCGGACGGCCTGCCGGAATGATCCTGCAGCGATGGATCGATCAGACAGAGCATCGACGGCACAGCGGATCGAACAGATCCGTGGGGAGAGAAACAAAGTTTATCAATTGATCCTCCATGGCCGACCAGCGCTGGAATCCCTCTTCGATCGACTCCCTTGCCCGCGCTCCAAGCTCAGCGGCATTCCCCATGCTAACGGGCCCCACCCTCGCCAGATCGTAAAGAATGCCGGTCTTACCATGAGAGATGTATTCGTTATGCGTGGGCTTGTCGGTCGCGATCACGCACAGACCCATGGCCATCGCCTCCAGTACACTCATGCCGATCCCTTCACTGGGCCGCGGCGCGAAGAAAACGTTGTGTTGCGCCAGTTCCTTCAGGTAGTCTTCCCGATCCTCGCGCCAACCGCCGCGATCGATCACCCGGCTTGGGATCGGTGATTTATCCATTATTCTGGCGCCGACGCCGACAGAGGGATCGGCGGCGTCATGCAGCGTGAACCGGTCAAAAACCTCGTCTCCGCACAAGCGGGCGATGACATTCTCGTCGATCGCGGGAACACGATTCCAAAACATGCCGCGCCGTGTATCACCGAAATTCACGCCCGAATACTGTCGGGGATCGGGATAATACTGGAAATATGAACTGCGTGGGGTATGCCGTAGGACTGCCCGGTGCAGCGCCGACGAAAAGCAGAGCACCTTCGCGCAGTTGAATTTCCGCGACCAGTGAATCTCGCCACTTTCTTCCATGGCATCATACATGGGTACGAACACCAAGTTGGGATGAGGTTCGCGAAAGTAATGGAAGGCGTTCGTCTTCTGCCAAATGACCACACAATCGAACCTGCCGGCATCGAAAGTCCGCACCCACGGAGCGGGTTCTCGATGCCGGCTTTCGTCGTAAAACGTCTCCACCTGACCTAATTTTTTAAGTAATTCAATGAAGAATGCGCTCGATCCAGTCCACTGATGGTAAGAATGTCCTATGAATGCGATTGTCATAAAGAGGGTGACGTGTAAACAGCTCAGAGTGTATACCATAAGGATATGAAAAAGGGACCATTTTTCATAATCGTTCTCTGTTGCGCGCGGTTATTGGCGATTTGGGTGAGGATGCCACCCGTCCCTACGGACCCGCTCATTCCAGGCCGCACCTAGCAGGTTCGCAGCAACTTGGCCTGCTAGAATGAATCCTTCTATGCAGTCACAAACTCCGGCGAGGACACAATCGATGACTTGGGTATTTTTCGCGCTCGGCGCGGCGTTTTGTTGGGGGTTTTATGGGCCGATTCTGGGGAAGGGGCAGGTGCAGCTCGGCAATCCTTTGAAAGCCTTGCTGTGCGTGGGGGCGGCATACTTTTTATTGGGCGTGCTGGTTCCGCTGGGCGCGCTGGGGTCGAAGATCTCGGGTGGATGGAACCAGAGCGGGATCACGAACTCGACGATTGGAGGCGCGCTGGGTGCGCTGGGAGCGATCTGCATTATTTATGCGTTCAAAAGCGGCGGCGTTCCGACGTATGTGATGCCGATCGTATTTGGCGGAGCTCCGATCATCAACACGCTGTTCACGATGTATTTGAATCCGCCGAAGGGCGACATCAATCCGCTGCTATGGGTGGGAATGGCGATGGTGCCAGCCGGAGCGGCGCTGGTGCTTTACTTCAAACCGCACTAAAATCAATCAGAGGTATCCATGTTGACATCGAGAAGGCAACTGTTCGGCGGCGCGATTGCCGCGACGGCGCTATCGGCAATGGAGCCGGCTGCGACGACAGGTGATTCCGGCGAATTGAAGCTGGGCGTGGCGAGCTATTCGTTCCGCGAGTTCGGCCGCAAGATCGCAATTCAGGGCACGCAGAAGCTGGCGCGCTATATCAACTATAAAGATGTACACCTGCCGTTGAATTCGACGCCGGCGGAGTTCAAGAAGGCAATCGCGGACACCGAGAAGGCGGGTCTGAAGATCGTCGGCGGCGGGACCATTTATTTCCGCACCGCCGACGAGGCGGACATACGCTCGAAGTTCGAGTACGCCAAGGCCGCGGGGATGCCGACGATTGTGTGCATGCCCGACAAGGCGATTCTGCCGAAGCTGGAAAAATTCGTCAAGGAATACGACATCAAGATTGCGGTGCATAACCATGGTCCGGAAGACCCGAATTTCCCACGGCCGCAAGATGTGCTCGCAGTCGTGAAGAATATGGACCCCAGATGCGGATTGTGCATCGATATCGGGCACACCGTTCGCACGGGCGTGGACCTGGTGCCAACGGTTACGGAGGCGGGTGCGCGGCTTCTGGATATGCATGTGAAGGATCTGGCGGATTTTAAGGATAAGGGTAGCCAGAGGCCGTGCGGCGATGGAGTCATCCCGTTCGCGGCGCTGTTCACGCAGCTTAAAAAGATGAACTATCAGGGATACATCAATCTGGAGTATGAGATTGACGATACCGATCCCCTGCCGAATATGATCAAGAGCTTCGCGTATATGCGCGGAGTGATTGCCGGCCTAAAAGGCTGAAGGCGCGACGCGCCAGGCGCCAGGAAATCAGCGCTTGTAGCCTATTTGGCGTAAGAGGCTGTGGCGCCACTCCTTGTCGGATTCGGATTCGATGCCCTTCGGGCTGCCACCGTCGATTACTCCCAAAATGCCGCGGCCTTGTTCGGTCTCAGCTACGATCACTTCCACGGGATTCGCCGTGGCGCAGAAGATCGTGCAGATTTCTGGAATATCGCGGATACGGCTCAGCACGTTGATCGGGTAGCCGTCCGCCATCGATATCACGAACGCATGGCCGGCGGCGATTATCTGCGCGTTGCGCGCGGCGTTTTCCTGTAGCGTGTCGTCGTTGCCGTCCACACGGGTAAGGCAGGCTCCGGAGGCTTCGTTGAAGGCGATTCCGAATTTCATCTGCGGCACTGTGTTGACGATGGCCTCGTAGATATCCTCGACTGTCTTGATGAAGTGGCTTTGGCCGACGATGATGTTCCCGTTTTCCGGCAGCTCCAGACGCACTGACTTGAGTTCCATTTCATCCATCATAATGAAACGTGGCTTTACAAAAAACGCGCAAGTTGATTGAAGGACGGCTCAACGTTCACCGAGATGGTTATGCGTTTCTGATTCCCGACAAGCCTGTGCCTGGAGTCGATGGCGATGTTTACATCACCAAAGAGGAAGCTCACAAGGCGATGCACGGCGATCGGGTGGCAATCCGATTGAAACGCGGAGACAGAGGGCGCATCAGTGGGGAAATCATGCAGGTGCTGCGTCGCGCGCATCCGTCGGTGGTCGGCGAATTTCGCGTGCGAAGGCGGGGAAATTGGGTGGTGCCGCATGAGGACCGCATCCGGCAATGGATCCAGATTCCGGAGGGAATGGAATTTCCGGTCAAGAAAGCATCGGCGAACCGGGTGGGGACACGCGCGATCGATGTGAACACTGTCGCCGAGTTAGATGGGATGATCGTCAACGCGGAGATCACCGATTTTGGCGATGGCGAGCGACCTATGGGGCGGGTGACGGAGATTCTGGGGAAGGCGGATGACTTCGGCGTCGACGTCGAGATTCTGATCCGGTCGCATCACATCCCGCATGAGTTTCCGGAAGGCGTGCTGGAGCAGGCGCGGTCGATTCCGGGTTCGATTCCAGATGCGGAGATTGCGCAGAGACGGGATTTTCGAACCTTAGACATCGTGACGATCGATGGCGAGACGGCGCGCGATTTCGACGATGCGGTGTGGGTGGAAAAGCTCGCGAATGGGAATTTCGCGTTGCAGGTGCACATTGCCGATGTGAGTTATTATGTGCGGCCGGGGTCGCCTATCGATCGGGAAGCGCTGCTGCGCGGGACTAGCGTGTATTTTCCGGACCGGGCGGTGCCGATGCTGCCGCTCGAGTTGTCGACGGACCAGTGCTCTTTGAGGCCGCACGAGGATCGGCTGGTGCTGTCGGCGCTGCTCGAAATCGACAAGCGCGGCGATGTGGTGGCGCAGGAATTTATGCGCGGCGTGATCCGCAGTGCGGAACGGATGACGTATACCGCGGTGCATGGAGTGCTCGCGGGCGATGCGGAGTTGCGGAGCCGTTATGGAGCGCTGGTGGCGCGGTTCGAGCTGATGCAGGAGCTGGCGCTGATCTTGAATAAGAAGCGAGCGCGGCGCGGGTCAATCGATTTCGACTTGCCTGAACCGTTGCTCGAATTCGACGAGTTCGGCGAGATGACCGGAGTGACGCGTGCCCCTCGCAACGACGCGCACCGGTTGATCGAAGAGTTCATGTTAGCGGCGAACGAGGCGGTGGCATCGCATATTGAAGGGGCGGAGCTGCCGATGATTTTCCGGATTCACGAGAGGCCGGATCCGAAGCGCGTGCTGGAGTTCGAAGAAGTGGCGACGCAGTTTGGTTATTCGCTGGTGGGCGGCGGGGCGCCGGTTAAGAAATTTCGCGGTGAGGTTATCGCGCTGGATAACGAGAAGCTGACGTCGCGGAATTATCAAAAGCTGGTGGCGAAGATCGAGGGCAAGCCGGAGGAGCGCATCCTCAGCTATCTAATGCTGCGGTCGTTAAAGCAGGCCCGGTATAGCGATCAGAATGTGGGGCACTTCGCACTCGCGGCGAAGAGTTATACGCATTTTACGTCGCCGATACGAAGATATCCGGATTTAATCGTGCACCGTATACTGAAAGCGCATCTGGATGGGAAGGAGTACGAGGACGATCTGCATGCGATCGCGGAATCGTCGTCGGCCAATGAACGGCGGGCAGCGGAGGCGGAGCGCGAACTTGTCGAATGGAAAAAAGTGAAGTTCATGATCGCGCACGTGGGCGAGGAGTTCGATGGACTGATTATTTCGACGCAGCGGTTCGGTTTTTTTGTGGAGCTGGCGGGAATGTTCATCGAAGGGCTGGTGCCGATGGACACGCTCGATGGCGATCATTACACGTATCACGAGAATACGCGAAAGATTATCGGGCAGCGGACGCGGAAGCAATTTTCGATCGGCGACAAGGTGCAGGTGCGGCTGGATCGGGTGGACGGGGTGGAGAAGAAGCTGCAGTTTTCGCTGATTCAATACAAGGGCGGCTCGCCGGGCGGGCGCGTTTTCCAGCGGCGGTGAATCCAGAGCCATTGGTCGGGGTATTGGCGGATTACGGATTCGAGTTGCGAGTGGATTCGTTGGGTGTCTTCGGCGACGTCGCCGGCCATTGGAATTTCGGGATAAAAGCGCAGGATGTAGCGCTGTTCGTCGGCGGACCAGAGGGCGAAGCCAGGAACGACGGCGGCTCCGCTATGATGGGCGAGTTTCGCGAAGGCGGTTCCTGCGCAGGCTTCCATGCCGAAGAAATCGATGAAGACGCCTTGATCGAGCGTGGTGTTTTGATCGATGAGAACGCCGACGGCGTCGCCTGATTTGAGGGCTTTCAAAATTCCTCGGGCCGCGTCTTTTTTCTCGATGATGTGGTTGCCGCTGAGGGCACGGTAGCGCTCGACTAAGATATCGATGCGGGGATTGTCGAGAGGTCGGACTACGATGTTCATGGGCGCGGTCATCCAGGCGTGCGCGAAAGCGCTGAGTTCCCAGTTGCCGAGGTGGGCGGTCGCGACGAGGACGCCGCGGCCTCTAGCTAAGGCTGTTTGGAAGTTTTCAAGGCCGTCGTAACGAATCATCGAGGAAATGTTTTGGGGAGTCAATCGCGGCAGGCGGGCGAAGGCGGCGAGCAGGCGGGCGATGGAGAGGAAGACACCATCGGCGATCTGATTGGAGTTCGGGAAGCCGGCCATTTCCAGATTTTTGACGGCGATGCGGCGGAGGCGGGGCACGAGAACGTCGACGAGTTTTGCGAAGAGCTTTGAGAGAGAAGGGAAGACGGCGACTAGTTCGATAGCGATTCGCGCTATCCAGTATTCAAACAATCCAACCCCCGCCGAGGACTAGTTCGCCGGAGTAAAATACCGCGCCTTGGCCCGGGGTGACGGCGCGCTGGGGTTCATCGAAATGAACTTCAACGCGCGAGGGATCGGCGGAGGGCGTGATGGTGGCGGACGCGGCCTGGTGCTTGTTGCGGATCTTGACTTCGGCGCGGGTGGGCGTGAGAGGCGCGGCGATGGAGATCCAGTTCACGTTATTGACGGACATCGTGGCGCGCAGCAACGCGTCGCCGCGGCCGATCACGACGCGCTTCGATACGGGTTCGGTCGAGATGACGTAGAGAGGCTCGCCGGCGGAGATGCCGAGTCCGCGGCGCTGGCCGACGGTGAAGTGATGGATGCCGGAATGCTCGCCTACAACGCGGCCGTGAGTGGTGACGAGTTCGCCGTGGGTTTCAGAGGGCGCGATCCCTTGCTCTTTAAAGTACGCGTCAATAAAAGCCGCGTAATCGCCGTTCGGGACGAAGCAGATTTCCTGGCTATCGGGCTTGGCGGCGGTGGGGATGCCGAGCTCCCGCGCGAGTTCGCGAACAGCGGTCTTTTCCATGGCGCCTAGAGGAAACATAGTGCGTGCAAGCTGATCCTGCTTGAGGCCGAAGAGAAAATAGGTCTGGTCCTTCGTGCGGTCCGCGCTGCGGCGCATTTCCCATCGGGCGGTATTGGCGTTGTAGGAAAGTTGCGCGTAGTGGCCGGTAGCGATGCGATCGGCACCAACGCCCGCGGCCATATCGAGGAACTTGTCGAACTTGATGAAGTTATTGCAGAGGGTACACGGGATCGGCGTGCGACCGGCGAGATATTCGTCGACGAAAGGCTTCACGACCTGCGCTTCAAAGCGGTCCTCAAAATTGACGACGTAATAAGGGATGCCGAGAAGTTGCGCGACGTGGCGCGCGTCGTACACATCGTCGATCGAACAGCAACGGCCGGTCGATCCGCCTTCGGGAACGAGCTCCGGCAGGCGGCGCTGGTTCCAGAGCTGCATGGTGAGTCCGACGATATTTTCGCCGCGCGCGCGGAGCATTCCGGCGACCACGGAGCTGTCCACTCCGCCGGACATGGCCACGGCTATTGTCTGCTCAGGCATAGGCGGGCGCCAGCTTTCGCAGATGCGCTACGGATTCGGAGACGGCATCGATCAACGCGTCGACTTGCGCGCCATCGTTCGAGCGGCCAAGAGAAAACCGGATGCTCGACTTGGCTTGTTCACGCGTCAGGCCGATGGCGATAAGGACGGGTGAAGGCGCCTGCGCGCCGCTCGAGCACGCGGAGCCCGCGGAGACGGCGAAACCGCGCAAGTCGAGGGCGATGAGGAGAGCCTCGCTATCGATTCCCTCGAAGCGGATGTTGCTGACATTGGGCGCGCGAAGGCTGCCGGCGGCATTGACGTGGGTATCGGCGATGCGAGAGAGGATGCCACATTCGAGACGATCGCGAAGTGTGGCAAGCGCTGGCCGCTCGGCGGCGGCGTGTTCATGAATCCATTGCGCGGCGGCGCCAAGAGCTACCGCTCCCGCGACATTCTGCGTTCCGGCACGCAGGCGGCTTTCATGGCTGCCACCGAACATCTGCGGGCGAAGATGGAGTCCCTTGCGAATGAAGAGCGCGCCGATGCCCTTGGGCGCATAAATTTTGTGGCCGCTGATGGAATAGACGTCGGCTTGGATAGCGCTGACATCGATGGGGACTTTTCCTGCCGCCTGGATGCCGTCCGAGTGGAAGGCGACGCCGGCTTCGCGCGCGATGCGGCCAATTTCTTCAACCGGCTGAATGGTACCGAGTTCGTTGTTGACGTGCATGACGGTGATCAACCTGGTGTCGGGACGAATGGCGTTGCGGATCGCTTCGGGATCGACGATGCCGCTGTGGTCGACAGGCACTTGAGTGACGGAGAGTTGATCGGCGGTGGCGAGCACGGCGGGATGTTCGATGGTCGTCGTAATGACGTGACCGCCAATCCCGAGTATGGCGAGATTGTCGGATTCGGTTCCACCGCTGGTGAACACGATTTCGTTATCGGAGCAATGGAGCAGCGCCGCGACCTGGCGGCGCGCGTGGTCAAGCCTGGCGCGGGCGGCTTGTCCATAATGATGGATACTGGAGGGGTTGCCGAAGACCTCCGTCATGACCGGGAGCATGGCTTCCAGGACTTCGGGGGACACGGGCGTCGTCGCGTTGTGATCGAAATAATGTCGCTGCACGGCTTTCTTTAATTTTAACAGCAGATGTTACGCGGACCTATCACGCTGACCACCGATTTTGGGACCAGCGGCCATTTTGTGGGCACGATGAAGGGCGTGATCCTGGGAATCGCGCCGCGGGCGAGAATCGTGGACATCACGCATGAGATCGCGCCGTTCGATCTGAGCGGGGCCGCATTTGCGATCGCGCAGGCGTGGCGCTACTTTCCAAAGGGCGCGATTCACGTCGTGGTCGTCGACCCCGGAGTTGGAAGCGCGCGACGCGCGATCTTATGCGAGGCGGAGGGGCAGTTTTTCATCGCGCCGGATAATGGCGTGCTGTCGATGATCTACGATGCATCGCGCTCGAAGGTGCGGGTGATCTCGAATGAGAAGCTGTTTTTGAAGAACGTCAGTAAGACGTTTCATGGGCGCGATGTTTTCGCTCCCGCGTCGGCGCACTTGGCGAAGGGGCTTGCGCCGGCGAAGTTCGGGAAGCTGATTGCCGATCCGGTGCGCAATTTTCTGCTGAAGCCGGCACGTTTGTCGCGTCATGACTGGAGCGGAGTGGTGCTACAGACGGACCGGTTTGGAAACCTGATCACGAATTTCCACGTAGATGAATTTCCGGATCTGGCGGAGCAGCCGATCGAATTGCGCGCGGGATTGGAAAGAATCACCAGGCTCGCGGGGACGTATGCGGAGACGACGATTGGCGAGTTGTTCGCGATTGTCGGCAGTTCGGGGTACGTCGAGGTGGTGGTGAATCAGGGGTCGGCGGCGAAGATGCTGGGGGTTGGCACGGGGTCTCCGGTGGAGCTGGAGATTTTTTACGATGAGGTTTGTTCGTCATAGCCACGGCATTCCAACACGGGCAGGCGCGGGTATTTCGGGAACGTCGGGTCGGTTAGGGAGCGTTCGCATAGTAAGAAAATCGATCCGCGATCGTTGCGGATGGTGCGGCAGTGCTGGCAGGTGTCGCAGAGATTCATTTTAGTCGATCAGGCCGCTGCGGACCGCGAATCTTACCAGCTCGCCGGTGCTGTGCAGGTTTAATTTTTCCATCAGGCGACCGCGATGCGCTTCGACGGTGTAGACGCTCAAGGTGAGCGAGGTCGCGATTTCCTTGTTCGTTTTTCCTTCGGCGATGAGCTGGAGAACTTCGCGTTCGCGGCTGGTGAGCAGATCGAGAGGGTCGGTCACATGACGGCGATAATCGCTGAGCACTGCGTCCGATACGCCCGGACTGAGATAGCCTTCGCCTTTCGCGACGGCGCGCACGGCGGCCAATAAATCGGCGTCGGCGGAATCTTTTAAGAGATAACCGCGGGCGCCGGCGCGCAGAATTTCACGAACGTAGACTGCGTCCTTGTGCATGCTGAGCGCCAGCACGCGGGTGCGCGGCGACAATTCGATCAGGCGGCGGGTGGCTTCGATGCCGTTCAGCTCCGGCATGGCGACGTCCATCACGACTACGTCGGGCTTGAGTTTTTGGGCGAGCTCGAGGGCTTCGCGTCCATTGCCGGCTTCGCCTGCGATCTCCATATCGGCCTCGGCGGCGAGAATCATGCGGAAGCCGTGGCGGACCAGTGAGTGATCGTCGGCGAGCAGGATTCTTATCATGAGCGCTCCATGGGAGCTGTCACGTCGATGGTAACGCCTCCGCCTGTGGTCGAAGAGATGGTGCAATCGCCGCCCGCGCTGCGGGCGCGGGCTGTCATTCCAGTTACACCCATCCCGGTGTGTTCGACCGAGGTTTGGATGAGGCCACGGCCGTTATCGGAGAGGGTCAGGCGAATATTCCCATTTTCCGCGCGGAGGAAAATCGTGACGCGCGATGCGTTGGCGTGACGCGCGACGTTGGTCAAGGCTTCCTGGACGATGCGAAACAAGTGCGTCTCGGTTTCATCGGCGAGGCGGCCGTCGAAGTGCGAACGGTAGTCGACGTCGATACCCGTACGCTCGCTGAAGCGGTCGGCCAGCCACCGGATGCCGGCGTCGAGGCCGAAGTCGTCGAGGATGGTGGGGCGCAGGAGTTGCGACAGCGTTCGCACATTGTCGATGGCCTCGTCGATAAGCTTGATGGAGTCTTCAATGTGTTGCGGATCGGCGTTGGCGAGATTTGTCTTGATCGCGGTCAAGGATCCTCCCAGCTCGTCATGCAGCTCATGGGAAAATCGGCGAGCCGTTGCCTCCTGCGTCTCGAGCATGCGGAAAGAGACGCGGCTTAGCTCGCTGGTTTGAGCTTCCATCTGTCGAAAAACGCGGGCGGCGATGCGCACCGTCACCACCGCCGAGACCAACGCGACCAGAAGACTTCCACCGATCAACAGGACGGATTCGTTGACGATGCTGTTGGTCTGCGCGTCCACTCGCCGGCGCGTTTCGGCGGCGCGCGCGTAGCTGAGATCGGCGAGATGCGCGACGACGGCGGTCACTTCTTCGTGGCGGACGAAAAGATCCCGCGAAGAAAATCCAGGCGCCTTCCTGCCGGCTAATAACTGGCGGGCCTCGGTGGAAAAATCGAGAACGGCACGTTCGAGTTCGTTCCAGGCTGCTTCGTCCGGACCGCCGCGGGCTTTCTCGACGAGAATGGCGATCTGGCCGCCGGTTTCATTGAGAGCGGTCAGGACCTTGGCGCGGTCGACATTTTCCGGGGCGCGCGAAATGCGGTAGAACGCGGCGTTTAGGGCTTCCTGTTCGCGCTCGACTTCATCGAGCAGGCGGGTGATCACCAATTGGTCCGCGACAAGGCCCGCGGCGCTGGCGGTGATGGATCGCGCGTTGTGAACTCCGATGACGGCGGCGGTGGCGAGAAGCGCGATGACGACTGAGAATCCGATCACCAGGACGCGTAACAGTGTGCGCATTAGACTTAATTCAACATTAACGTTTTTGGCACTAACGTTTTTTCATTAAGATTCGCTCGCCGTGATTACCACAAGGAAGTGCGATTCAGTCGCCTGCGTGGGCTAGTGTTCCGAAAAGCATATGGCTGCAAGATGGATATGCAAGGGGAGATCGAAAGCACCCCCGCCAAGGAGAAACGAAAATGAAACGCACAATCTTGATCTCGATGTTGACCGCGGCCGCGATGTTCGCTCAGAGCACGCCGCCCACGAGTGCTACGGTAACCCCGCAGAGCTCGAAGACCACCACCACGGCACCTGCTTCGAAGAAGAAGGCTGCTAAGAAATCCGCCAAGGCGACGACGGCGAAGCCCGTCAGTTCGAACAAGGTGGCTAATAAGAAGGCCGCGAAGCACGTGAAGGCCTCGAAGACGCCGGTGGCTCCCGCAGCGTCCAGTGCGCCGGTAAAGCAATAACGGCGCTTCCTTGTGAACGGGGTCGGCAATCGAGCCGGCCCCTTTTTTGTTAGAAAGTAAATTCCTCAATCAGCGGAGGGCGCGCGTCGAAATCGCTAAACCGGATCCACCTCGGGCGCACTACGAAATAGGCGATTCCGGCCCAACTCTGGCGGTCCCTACCATCCGGCAGCTTCTTGAAATAGGCTTCCTTATAGCGATCCAGATCCGCGCCGACGGGTTCCTCGGCGATTCCCTCATATTGCACGGTTACCTCTCCGGTCCACATCGTAATGGAACACTCACCGCGCGCTTTCAGATTGCGGTATTTTCGCGAGCTGTCGACGGTATCGAAGACAATCTCCAACTCGGGGGTTACGGCGATAGCGACCGCCGCACTCTGCGGCGCGCCGCCGGGTGAGAGAGAGCTCACGACAGCCAAATAGCACGAGGCGATAAAATCGTGTAAATTAGCCGGCTTTTGCGGCGACATCTTCGAAGCTCACCGGAGGGTTGATGTAGAGGAACCGGCCGCATTGCTCGCAGCGCATCAGTTCTGTTCCTTTTCTCAGATCCTGAAGATATTGCGGGCGAATCGTGATCTGGCAGGCTTGGCAGCGGGAATTGACAACCTCCGCTATCGCCACTCCGCCCAACTTAACGCGGATACGGTCGTAAACATTCACGGTTGCCTTAGGTAGCTTCGCCACCACTTCGGCGCGCTGGGTCCGATGGGTGTCGAGAAATCCTTGATCTTCCGCAGTCCGTTTACGCGCGCGCGTTTTCTCTTCCTCGACGCCGACCTTCTCTTCTTTGAGAGACACCTCGGCCTTCTTGACGTTAGTTTCGAGCGCCTCGGATTCCGTCATTAGATCCAGAATGCGGTCTTCGGCCTTGCGGATCTCCTTCTCGACATACTCGATTTCGTGCTGGAACGCCTTGTATTGCTCGTTCGTTTTTGCCCCTGACATCTGCTCCTTGAGCTTGGAAATTTTCTGCTGGTGAACCTGAACGTCGCCTTCGAGCTTCTTGCGATCCTTCTGATTGGCCGAAAGAGCGGCGCGATCCGCTTCCAGCTTGCGGTTGTGAGACTCAAGCGCTTTCTCAATGATCGCGATGTGCTTCGGCAGGGCGGCTACTTCTTTCTCGAGCGCCGCGATTTTCTGGTCTAGCGATTGGAGCTGAATCACCAGATGGGTATCTGGGTGCATTGATTACCGATTCTAGCACGGTACATTGGTAGAAGCCGACTATGTATTCCTTCGAAAACCTGCCTGCGATGCCGCTCACCATCGAGGGCGCGAGCCTGCTGCATCAGATGCTTCGAGTCAGATGGGCGCCGTGGAGAGCTCTCGACGTCCTGGAGCGGATTGAAATCCTGAAGGATGCCGCCACCGTGCTGGGCGCGATCGAGGGCGATGGAACCGCGGTGTTCTCGATGCTCGGCCACAAAGGCGACATCATGCTGGTCCATTTCCGCAAGGATTTCACCGCGCTGAACCTGGTGGAGCTGGCCCTGCCCAAGCTTCGGCTATGGGACTACCTCGAACAGACCACCTCCTATTTGTCGGTAGTGGAACTGGGACTTTACGAGTCGTCGGCGAAGGTATACACAACCCTTGCCGAGCGTGGAGTAGCGCCGCACACACCGGAGTGGAATGCGGAGATCGAAGAGACACTGGTCAGGCAGCGGACCGCAATGCATTCGCGTCTGTTTCCCGAAATTCCAGCGCATCCGTTCATCTGTTTTTATCCCATGGACCGCAAGCGCGGCGAGCATAAGAACTGGTATCAAGTCCCAATGCCGGAGCGGCAACGCCAGATGCAGGACCATGGCGAAATCGGTCGGCGGTACGCGGGCAAGGTGAAGCAGATCATCTCCGGGTCGATCGGGTTCGACGATTGGGAATGGGGCGTCGACCTGTTCGCCGACGATCCTCTCATTTTTAAGAAACTGATTTATGAGATGCGATTCGATGAGGTAAGCGCCGTGTACGCCCTGTTCGGAACATTTTACGTCGGCCGCCGAGTGCCGGGGGTCGAGATTGGATCGCTGCTGGAAGTCTGAGTGCACGTTTGCCGGGAGCGCAGCGTCTTAGGCTAGCAAGGAGGTCGTGTATGCGAGCAAAGTTGATTCTTTTTGTGGCATCCCTTGCCGTCGCGTCCGGACAGGATGTGGCGCGGGTTTTTCACGTTCATCATATCGATACGGAGCAGGAGCTGACCGAGTTTGGCACCATGATCCGCTCCGTTGCCGGTGTTCCGAAAATGTCATTCGACGCTACGCAAAAAACCTTGTCGGTGAGTGGAAATTCTGCACAGGTTGCGATTGCCGAGTGGATGTTCAACGAGCTCGACCGCCAGACTCTGCCGGAGTTTGCGACGAAAGAATTTAAGGTTCCAAATAACGAGGACGACGTGGTCCGGGTGTTCATTCTACGTCATGCGGCGACTGTGCAGGATTTCCAGGAAGTCGCCACGGCGCTCCGAACGATTATTGAGACGCCGCGGCTCTTTACCTTCGAAGCGCCGAGAGAACTCGCGATTCGTGGAACGGCCGACCAGATAGCGGCTGCCGAATGGATGGTTCGGGAATTGGTTCAGCCGGCCGAAGCGAAAAGGACGGATTCGCGCGAGCACCCGATCATTGATTTGGCCAAGCGTGGCTCCACAGCGGTGCGCGTGTTTTATCTGCCCTACGCGTCAACCGTACAGCAATTCCAGGAGGTCGCGACACTGGTCCGCACGATTGGAGAGATTCGGCAGGTGTTCACCTACAATGCGCCGAGAGCTTTGATTGTGCGCGGAACGCCCGATCAAATGGCGCTCGCCGCGTGGTTCGCCGGCGAACTGGGCAAGCCGGTAACCGCGGAAACCATGGCGTCGACAATCTATACGTATTCCGACGTCTATCATGACGCCGAAAATCTGGTGCGCATTTTTTATGTAAAGGACGCGCCGACTGTAGCGGCGTTCCAGCAGGTCGCCACCCAGATCCGCATAACGACTAAGATGCGGCGCGTGTTTACCTATAACGAAACCCGAGCACTGGCGTTGCGCGGAACCGTCGCCCAACTCGCGATGGCGGAGCAAATCCTCCAGGACCGGCAAATCGCAGCCAAATAATCTAGCTTCCCTTACCGAGCTCGTGAGCCTTCTCTTCATCGGCTGCGCTGCCCGCCGCATCGCCCGCGGCTTTTCGAGCCCTTGCCCGATTCTGATACGCATTCAGGTATTTAGGATTCAGCCGGATCGCTTCATCGAAATCGGCCAAGGCCTTTTGAGGATCCCTCAAAAGATAGTACGCAAAGCCCCGGGCGTTGAGCGCCAGCGCGAAGTCGGGTTTCGCTTCCAGCGCCGCGCTCAACTCCCCTACGGCCTCGCGGTACTTGCCTTGACTCAATAAATCGCGCCCAGCTTGATTGTGCTGCGCGGCGGATTTTGCATCATTTTTCCAGTCTGTCACCTTGGGTTCAGACAGTTTGGGTTCAACGGCGGGCGTCTTGGTTTTTACCGATCTGGCCGAGGCCTTTTCCACCGGCTTGGGCTCTATCTTTGGAGCCGCCACTTCAGGTTCCGCCGTCGTCGCGGGCTTCGCGGAAACCGCGGCGAGCACCGGAGCATCCTTCGCCACTTCCGCGCGGACAATTGCTTCTTGAGTCTTCGAGAGCACATTGCGCGCTTCCTGATAATCGGGCTTCAAGCGTAGCGCGTGATTCAGATCGCCCATCGCCTCCTGATACCGTCCTAACAGGAAGAACGCACTGCCGCGCGCGCACCATGCCTCGGGCATCTCCGGCTTCAACCGGATGGCCTCGGTCCGATCGGCCAATCCCTTCTCGTGGTCGCCGGTCGCGTGAAACGATCCGCCGCGCGCCAAGTGCGCTTCCGCCGAATCGGGTTTCAGCCTCACCGCTTCATTGCGGTCCGCCAGAGCTTTCTCATGCTCGCCCGCTGCGGCGTAAACGCTCGATCGCGCCAGGTATAGCCCCGCGTCTTCCGGCGTCATTGAGAGGGCGACGTTAAAATCGGCCACCGATTTTTCGTAGAAACCGAGCCTTGCATAGGCGGCACCGCGCAGAGTCAGCGCACGCAGGTTTTTCGGGTCCACCCGCAGAACGCGATCGCAATCCTCCACCGCGTGTGGAAACTCGCCAAGCTGTCCGTAGGCAAAACCTCGCTCCAGATAGGCCCCGGCGTCGTCCGGTTTTAATAGGGAGGCCTGCGTGAAATCCTCAATCGCATCACGATAATTTCCCAGAGCCGAATACGCCAGGCCGCGGCCCTTCCACGGCGCCGGATCGTCCAGCCGCAGCCGGATGGCCTTTGCGTAGTCGGCGGCGGCCAGTTGATGTTGGCCCAGATGTTCCCGCGCAGCAGCTCGTTGCGAATAGAGCGCCGATGTTTCGACGCCCAGATCGAACAGCGCGGTCAAATCGGCGATCACGCCGCGCTGGTTGCCAAGTTTTGCGTATGTCTCGCTGCGCCAGCGCAAGGCGTCCGGATTCTTTGGGTCCAGCCGGATGGCCTCCGTCAGATCGTCAATGGCTTTGTCGGGAAGGTTGAGCGCAAGCTGCGTTTTGGCGCGGTGCAAATATGCCGCAGCGGTCGGCTCGTCGCCGAGCGATGCGGAAAACGCTTCATAAGCCTCCTGCCAGTGGCCCGCCTGCTCCAGACGAATACCTTGCTCATACTCGCGCTGTGCTTTTCGCGAGTCGGCGCACAGGGCGAGTCCCGCAAAGGCAAGCATTGTGTAAAGGTAAGTTCTGATCTTCACGCAAAAACTGCTTTCTCAAGGAATTCAATCGGTCGAATCCCTTAGGATCTTTAGCTTGGCGAAGTAAGTGTCCTAAGTCCCCCGCCGCAGCCGGCGCTTGACCGGAGCGAGCACGGCCTGGAACGCCAAGTCCAGATCCGTCACGCCCATCAGCCGGCAGACCATGTAAAATACCGCCAACCCCAGCGGAATCGACACCGCCAGGTCAGCCCGGCGAGCCATTTGCGATACTCCGAGCCATCTTTCCATACCATGAGACGCCAGAAATACCGCCCCGCCCATGGCAGCCGACGCGACCGCGACTCTCGCAAAGCCCGCCGCCAATTCGCGCCCATAGACGCCGCCTAGCCTGTTCCGCAATATTGTGAATAACACCACGAATCCGAACAAAGCAACCGCCGAAGTTGCCAGAGCCAATCCGGCGTGTCCAAATCCCGCGAACCGGATCAGCGTCACTGCCGTGGCATAGTTAATGACGATCGACAGAATGCTGACCACCATCGGCGTGCGCGCGTCGCCAAGAGCGTAAAATGCTGGATTCAGGACCTTTAACGCGGCATAGCCAAGCAGGCCGACGGCATAACAGGAAAGAGCGGTCGCGGTTTGCTGCGTGTCGTACAACTCGAATTTTCCGCCCTGGTAAATGGCGCCGATAATCGACTTGCCCAGCACCACCAAGCCGACCGACGATGGCAGCGTCAGTAGGAAAACCATGCCCAGAGACCTGGAGAAAGTACGGCGAAACTCGTCCATATTGCCAGCCGCCGCGCTGCGCGAGATGGAAGGCAGAGTCGCCGATCCGATCGCGACGCCAAATAAACCCAGTGGGAGCTGCATGAAGCGGAACGCGTAGCCCAGCCAGCTCACCGGCCCGTCGAATCCGCGCACCGGGTCCGCGATGGCGGAGGCGAGATTGGTGCTCACCGCCACATTGATCAGCACGGCGGCATTCCCCAAGATGGCGGGAGCCATCATCCGCAGGATTCGCTGCAAGCCTGGATGCGCCCGGTCGAATGCCGGATGAAAACGATACCCGAGTTTGTAAAGGCTGGGCAACTGCCAGCACAATTGCAGCGCTCCGCCCAGGACGACGCCGATCGCCATCCCATCGATCCGTGAAATGTGAATGCGCGGTCCGTTAAAATGCGGCGCAAGCCAGACTCCGATCGCGACCCCGAATCCAACCGAGCCGAAGTTGAAGAACGTCGACGCCATCGCCGGAACGCCGAACTTATTCGACGCATTGAGCATCCCCATCGCCTGTGCCGCCAGAGCGACCATCAGCAGGAATGGGAACATGATGCGCGTCATGGACACGGCCAGTTCGAATTTTCCGGGCACGGCGGCATATCCCGGTGCCAACGTCGAAACCAATATCGGCGCGAAAATCATCCCTGCCGCGCAAACTGTGCCCACCACGACCAGCAACGCGCTGGCCACCAGATTCGCCAGCCGCTCCGATTCCTGGCTGGTGCGCGTCGAAACATAGTCGCTGAAGGTCGGCACAAACGCGCTCGACAACGCGCCTTCAGCGAACAGATCCCGCGTCAGGTTGGGAATGCGGAAACCCAGATTGAAGGCGTCCTGAATCAGTCCCGCGCCGAACAGCCGCGCCATCACGATCTCCCGCATCAGTCCCGTGACGCGGCTCATGAAGACGGCCAGTGAGACCACCCCGGCGGAGCGGACCACGCTTTCCTGCGTCGTCCGGGCGGAGCCGGCCTTCAAAAGCTGACGTTCAGCTTCCGTATTGTTCAAAGAAATGGGCAATCGTTACAATTCCTGCGTAGTAGTTCGACAGTTTATATTTTTCGTTCGGCGAATGTAGTCCATCGTCTGGTAAACCAAATCCCATCAGGATCGTCGGGATGTGGAGATGCCTCGCGAAATCTCCCACGATGGGGATCGACCCGCCGCTGCGCACGAACACAGTTTCGCGCCCCAGCACATCGCGAAAGGCATGCGCGGCGACGTCGATCGCCGGATGATCCGGATTCACCATGATCGCCTCGCCCGCGCTCAACACGCGAACCTCAACCTCGATCCCCGCCGGCGCATTTTCCGCAACGAACTTCTTATATGCGGCGACAATTTTCTCAGCGTTCTGTTTCGGCACCAGCCTGATGCTGACCTTGGCAGTCGCCGTCGCGGGAATCACCGTCTTCGCGCCGGCGGCCGTGAATCCTCCGGCGATGCCGTGGACTTCGAGCGTCGGGCGCGCCCACACGCGTTCCAGAACGGAGTAGCCGGGCTCGCCTGTCAGCCGCGTCGAGCCCACTTCTTTCTTCAAAAATTCCGCTTCGTTGAAGGGCAGCGTTTCCCAACTCTGCTTTTCGGCAGGTGCGGGCGGCTCGACATCGTCGTACATGCCTGGAATCTGGATCGCGCCGCTCGCGTCTTTCAGCTTCGCCAGCAACTCAACCAGCCCGAAGACGGCGTTCGGCGCCGCGCCACCGTACAGACCCGAGTGCAGGTCGCGCGCTGGACCCTTCGCCTCGATCTCGGTGTAAACCAGCCCGCGCAGTCCGATGCACAGCGTCGGAATCCCTTCGGCATACATCGCGGTGTCGGAAACCAGCGCCACGTCGGCTTTCAATTTCGCGGGATTTTCGGCAACGTACTTGGCGACCGATTCGCCGCCGATCTCCTCCTCGCCTTCGATCAGGAATTTCAAATTAACAGGCAGAGTGCCGTTCACCGCGCGCAAGGCTTCCACCGCTTTAATGTGCATGTACATCTGCCCTTTGTCGTCGGCCGATCCGCGCGCGTAAATATTCCCATCGCGCATCACTGGCTCAAAAGGAGGCGATTTCCACAGTTCCAGGGGATCGGGCGGTTGCACATCGTAATGCCCGTAACACAACACGGTCGGTTTGCCGGGAGCATGCAGCCAATCGGCATAGACGAGAGGATGCTTGGCAGTGGAAATAATCTCGACGTTCTCGAGGCCGGCCCTGGTCAGGCTATCGGCGACAAACTTCGCCGCCCGATTGACGTCATTTTTATTGTCCGGTAGCGTACTGATACTCGGAATGCGGAGGAATGTGAATAACTCTTCGAGAAGACGATCCTTGTTTTGCTCGACAAACGCCGCAGTGGATGGGGACACGACTCAATTATAAGGCGCTGACAGGAACTTTTTTACTAATTTCGATTTAAGCAACTATAGGTTCAAATGGACTACGGAGTGTCAGCTCCGCCAACCCGTCATGTGATCATGCATTTTCACATGTTCAAGAATGGTGGAAGTACGATCGAGGCTATCCTCGAACGCGAGTTCCGCGGCCGCTTTGCGACCGTTCATGGCTCCCATGCGAGTTCCGCGCTCGATGACGACGACATCGCATCCTTTATTGCCGCGCATCCGAACATTTCCGCGCTGTCGAGCCATCATCTGCGCTATCCGCTGCCGTCGATCCGTCGCACCGTTCTGTTCGACTGCTGTTTCCTGCGCCATCCCTTGGACCGGTTGCACTCTGTGTATTCTTATTTGCGAGCGGAGCCTGCGGAACTGGGAGCGGAAGACCCAATCCTCGTCCTGTCGCAAGCCGTGGGGCCGCGGGAATTCGTCATGAGACTCATCGATGAATCACCGCATTTCGTCAGCAACCCGCAAACCCTGCTGATCGCCACCGGTGGAGAGTTTACACGGCCCCTCGATGAAGCGGATCTGGCGCGCGCGATCGAAAGCTTGCGCCGGATGGCGGTTCCAGGCCTGGTGAGTATGTTCGATGAGAGCCTGGTGGTGGCCGAACATTTTCTTGGCCCTGCTTTTCCCAGTCTGCGCCTCCACTACGTCGCGCAAAATGTGAGCCGTCCTCTGCGGAATCTGGATCAGCGCCTCGCAGAATTGCAGGCACTCTGGGGCGCCGATGTGTACGACGAACTGCTGCGCTTGAATCGCTTGGATTTGGAATTGTGCGCCTATGCGGAGAACGAAATTCAGCGCCGTTTCTGTTTGGTTCCCAACCCGCCGGAGAGATTGATGGAGTTCAGAGCGCGCTGCTCCGGCTTGCGGTCGCAGGCGAGTGAGCTGACGTATGTCTCCTAGCGGATCGGAGCCGTAGTGTGGTTCACCGGTCTCAGCGGTGCCGGAAAATCGACCATCGCTCGCGCGGTGGAGGCGGATTTGCTTGGCCAAGGCATTGCAGTGGAAGTGCTGGACGGCGATTCCATTCGCCAAACGCTTTCGCGCGGTCTGGGATTTTCGAAACACGATCGGGATGAGAACGTGCGCCGCGTAGCCTACGTAGCCGGCCTGCTGGCCCGCCACGGTGTGGTCGTGCTGGTCGCGCTGATTCGCCCTATCGCGACGTTAGAAAAGAAGTGCGCGACCAGATCGCAGGCGCCGCGATGCCGTTTCTGGAGGTATACGTCAACGCTCCCTCGATGTTTGCGAGGAGCGCGATCCCAGGGGTTTATATCTCAAAGCCAGGCGTGGCGAGATTCCTTCCTTCACCGGCCTTGACGATCCCTATGAGCCGCCCCTTTCCCCGGATGTCGAGTGCCGCACCGATCGGGAAAGTGTGGAGATCAGCACCCGCCACGTTCTCGAAGCGCTTCAATACGCGCCGCGAGCCAGTAAAACCGCCGCGACCGTTCGCGCCAGTATATAAAGGTCCAGCCACGGCGACCAGTTACGGATGTAGTACGTATCCAGGTGGACCCGCTTCTCGTACGTAAGATCGTTCCGCCCCGAAACCTGCCACAGGCCGGTGATTCCCGGTCTCACCTGGGTATAGAGTTCGTAACAGTCGCCGTACAGCGGAATCTCATCGGCGACAATCGGGCGCGGACCCACCACGCTCATCTGTCCCAGCAGGACGTTCCAGATCTGCGGCAGCTCGTCGAGGCTGGTGCGCCGCAGGAACCGTCCGACCGCTGTCACGCGAGGATCGCGCCGCAGTTTATGATCGCGATCCCACTCCCGGCGCAACTCCGGGCTTGTTTCGAGATGATGCGCCAGGACGTCCCTGGCGTCCCGCACCATGGAGCGAAACTTCCAGGCTGTGAAGGTTTTGCCGTTGCGCCCGTACCGCACTTGGCGATAGAACACCGGACCCGCCGACGTAAGCCGGATGGCCGCCGCGATCAGGACCACGAAAGGAAGGGCCAGCGCCGCGGTAGCTAAAATCAGCCCCAGGTCCACCACGCGCTTCACCGCTCGAACGCCCGGCATCAGCAGCCGCTGCCGAAACTCCAGTCCGATGACCCCGCCCAGGTCGCGTGGTTCCACCCACAAGCTCGAAAGGCCGCTCAACTCCGGCACGATCGTGACCCGTCTGAATACCCGGCTCAGCTCCCTGTATCCCTTCGCCAGTTCGCTCCCCGGCGTACCGACCAGAATCGCATGCCGTAGCCCGAGCGCGTGTGCGCCGGCCAGCGCCTGGCGTGGATCGTCTAGAATCAGCACCGGCCGCAACCCGAGATCCGGCCGTTCTTCGAGAGACCGCGCCACCGCCGCCGCGGCATCCCCGCCGCCAACGACCACCACCGCGTCTCCCCACCACGCTCTCCGTTCGACTGAGTGCCGCAGCACCGCGCGTCCCACCGGAACGATCGCCAGCGATAGCGCCCACGCCAGCAGAAATACCGCCCGTGAAAACGCCGCCGAGTCTTTCAATAAAAACGCGGTGACGGCCAGCGCCAGGTAAACCAGGCTGGTCGCCAGCGACAGCTTGCGCAATTCATCCGCCGCATTTCGTCCGAACCCCGGGTACAGTCCCGACGCCGCATACGCGATCAGGAACGTCAGCAGCACCGGCCACAAGTGAACGTAAGTTTCCAGCGCCAGCCGCCCGTCGACCCGGCTCCGAATGACAACGCTGCTTGCAGCGGCAATGGATAGCGCAGCCAGGTCTCCCGTCGCGAACATCGCGGCCGAAACCCCCGGATGCGATAGCCTGTACCCCCTCGCCCGTCCCGTGGCGGACCACGTGGTGAGTTCGCGGATCGGAGTCTGCTGCAGTGTAGACATGTCAGCGCGGCGCGAGCTTCATATCGACCGAAGCCCCGCCCTTCCAGGTCCCCGAAATGACTTGTCCGTAGAGCGAGGCCGTCTGATCGACCATCCGGTCCAGCGAAAAACTTCGAGCCAGCTCGCTCGACGCCTTTCCCATGCGCTCGCGCATCGCCGCATCGTTCGCCAGCGTCATAAGCGCGTCCGCAATCTCATGCACACCCCGGATGGGCGCGACGAATCCGTTCACGCCGTGCCGCACCGTCTCGGAAACGCCACCAACCGAAGTCGCGACGATTGGCAGGCCCCGCGCCAAAGCCTCCAGCACGACAATCGGGTTAGCCTCGGAGTCGCTCGACAGAATCAGTACATCGAAGGCGTGCATTAGCGTCTTCGCATTCCGCTCGCCCAGCCACGTCACCCGCTGCCCGATGCCCAGGGATTCCGCAAGCCGCTCCATCTCCCCCCTTAACGGCCCATCGCCGACGACGACCAGCCGCGCCCTGTCGCCCCGGCTCAATCCGGACCCCGCGAATGCCTGTATCGCAACCGCGGGAGCCTTCATCGGCACCAGCCGGCCAACGAATCCAACGCACACCTCCTCGTCACTGAGATTCCAATTCCGCCTCAGCGCGCTTCGGTCCGCCCTCTCCTCCGCTGCGGTGTCAGAGACTCCGTTCCGGATGAGACAGAGCTTTTCCGGCGCGATACCCATCCCCAGCGCGTAATTCCGTTCTTCCTTCGAAACCGTGACGACCGCGTCGCACAAATGCGCGAGAGCGGATTCAAAGAGTCGGCCCAACCGGCGTGTTGCCGCGCCCCAATTGGGGTCCATGGGCAAGAACCCGTGTGGAGAATAGAGCCGCCTCACCGACATGCCCGCGAGTCCCATCCGTCCGATCAGCCCCGCCTTAGTGCTGTGACTATGAACTAGGTCGAACGGCCCCCGGTCTCCCACGTACCTCCGCAGCGTCCGTATAACGTTCAAGTCTCTCCAGTGCGGAGAGCGACGCATCGGAAGCCTCATTACATGCAGCCGAGGCTCCGCGCCCATCCGCGTCAAATCGTTTCTGAACACCTCGTCGCAGCGCAAGTCCGAATACACCAGGTCGATCTCATGATTGCGAGCCAGCAGCCCCGCCGTGAGATCCATCACATGCCGCCCCACACCGCACGCCGAGGATTCCACCAGTTCCAGAATTTTCATCGCAGACAAGCTTGTTTGAATCGCAGCACCATCCGCTCAGGTGTGAGCAGAGCAATTATGGTCCTCGCGATCCCATAAAAGCTGAATGGGGATAACGGATCGAAATGGCGCAGTTGCAGTTTGAGGCGTTGCACTTGCTGCAACCGCCGGCCCACGACGCTAATCCCTCGCGGAGAGTACTCCATCGAAGTGAGAACTCTCGGAATCACAGCCAGCTTATATCGTTTACCTAACCGCAGGAAGAGCTCGTAGTCTTCGGCGTTTGGCACATCCTCGCGGTAAAGCCCCGCCTCGCGTAGCGCACTGGCACGCAGCATTGAACCGGGGTGCATCACGCAACTATTGACGTGCATTCTGCGCAGAATGTGTTTGTGTTCGGACGGCGCTCGAAACCGAAAGAGCAGTTTATTGGAACCATCGACGAAATCGACGAACGAGGAAACGACGGCGTGATCCGGGTTCGAGTCCATGAACGCGAGTTGCCGCTCAAATCGATCTTCAGCAACCGTATCTCCGGCGTCCAGCCGCCCAACGTAGCGAAATCCATTCAAGAGAATAAAACGCAGACCGGAATTGAGTGCGACGGCGATCCCAGCGTTTGTCTCCAAGCGCAGCAGTTCAATACGACGCGCGTCGGTACTTCGAGGAACTTGAATCGTCGGCGAGCTACCGTCGTCGACAATGACGATATCGAAAGCTCCTTCGGCTTGTTCGAGACTTTTAAGCGTTCGCAACAATCCAGCCTGATTGTTATACACGGGAATTAGGATCGCGAGCTGTTTCACGAGGGAATGACCTAGATTTCCGGGAAGAGGCGGCCAGGCAAGCCCACGGCGGAGAATGTCTTCTCTCCAAGAATTCTCCAGCTAAGTTCAAAAACGATTCTTCGCGCCGCACGCCGGCCGCGTTCCACACCCCACACCTTCTGGCAACCCAAAGTCACAAGTTGACCTACCCACCTCAGAGGGGGCCCAAGCCGGTGGCGTCGCAAAGCCCGCTCAAAGGCAACCGCATGGCGTTTCCTTTTTTCCTTCTTCTGAAGAGCGAATTCGAGGACCTTCTCCAAACGCCGCTCGTATGAGTGATCCTCGACGGTTCGCAGATGACCGGCGATCGCTATTTGATCCCGGAGTGCGTGGTTCCGCAGAATCATTTGGACTTGTCCGACCATCTGCGCGCGACTTCGGCTGACAAGGATTTCAGCGCCAGGCTTGTAGAATCGATCAAGCCCTGGGGCGTCTTCGGTGATCAGCATTCCGCCTGCACCCGGAACCTCAAAGGTTCGTGCCTTCAGTTGAGGCCGGCCACCCTTAAATCCGTCCGAAAAGTTCAGGCTGACAACGGATTCCCGCATAATATGCGGAATTCGCTCCGCTGTAACTGGACCGTGGTCCCAGCCATTGCCGAAGCAGCGCACCGACACCCCCTGCGATCTTAACGCTTCGACAATCTGCCTGCGTTTACCGTAGGAGGCTCCCACAAAACTTACCTCATAACGGCAGTCTTTCGCACCTAAAGGGGGCTGGAACCAATGAGAATTCGCTGCCCACTGCGTGAGGAAGACGTTCGGAATTCCGTCGCGCCGATACCATGGAATCGTGTAGTCATATGTCGTTGTAATCGCGTCGTAGTGATGCCCGATGAAGCGTGAGACCTCCTGATACTTCCATGAATCATCGGTGGTCCACGCAACCGTGACAGTCGTCCCCAGCTCACGAATGCAGTCGAGGGTCTCAGTCCATATTTCGTAATCTCGTTGAACCGCAATCAACACTGAAGGCCTCTCGCGACGGACGCACTCGAGCAGCATTGAATTCAGATCCGAGTATGACGGGTACCTGCCACGATCCCAGGATTCGAAGTGTATAACTTCGTGGCCGAGTCGCTGCAAGGCGGGAATAATCGCCGAGAACTCCGTTCCCTCGCCGAGCTCGGTTCGGCCGTATTGATGGCGCCCAAGAACACAAATAATCTTCATACGCGGTGAGTAGATGAGCATCCAGTCGCAAAGGCGGCCGGGGGAATATCGGATCGGCGAAAAGACTCAGTGGATACGAAAAGATTCAAAAACGACACGAAACAGAGTGGGACGGGAACATACGACAAAATCAGGACTTGATTGTTGCTGTGTGCCATCGCGAGGGCGACCGCGACGAACCCGTACGAGACCAAGCACGGCAAGCTCTCCAAGGCCCGATCATAAAGCCAACGGGAAACGAACCCAAGCATGATGGAATAGCCGATGACCCCACCGATTCCCCAGCACCAATGAATGTATTCGTACATGCCAGAGGGCGAACTCAGCATAAGCCTAGGGGTTGTGAGCGTGAACGCATCGGCCAGCTCTGTGTACTTGTAGGGCGCGAGATTTCGCAACGGCCCAAATGGTTTGAACTCGCCCGGACCTAGGCCCGCAACCATGCATTGCTTTTCGAAGTTCACAAGCGGGTATTGAAGATAAGCGACGATTTCATCCATGTTTGCGTCTACCCTTCCCCGAGTGCGAATCGACGCGATATAGCCAAACGCCACCACGAGAACCGAGGCAAGGACGGCAAGGCAAGTCCTGGCAAGGAATCGCGACCTAGCCCCCAGAAACGCCGAGACAGCCCTCACCGGATTTCCACTGTAAATACTAGTGCACGCGACTAGGTAGAAGAGGGTTGAATAAATGCCTTGTCGCTTTGCATTAAGCAGATGAGCAAAAGCCACCACTGCCAACCCCGCGAGTATCAGAAGGCGCGATCCACGACGCCGTGTCATCCATTGGAGTATCACGAGCAAAAGCAGAGGGTTCAAAACGTACAGCGTTGCAGTGACCAAGCCAAGCTGCCCGAAGCCGGAGTATTGCTGTTCATCATTCGCCACGCCAACATCCATACGCCCGTTAGTCGACATATAGTCGAGGAGCGGCACAACCCCATACACGTCGCGAACAGCGAAGTAGACCTGAACCAGCACGAGTCCGAGTCCGGCGCAAAGAAAGAACGTGAGAGGCAGATTGCTCTCGGCGAGTTTGAAGACTACCCCCACTCGCTTCGTTCGTTTGGCGATGCGCGCACCGATAATAAAAGAGAGGAGACCAACCGCCCAAATGACCACCGGTAAGTATGTCAATTCGAGACGCTGGAGGATCGGGGCCTCGAATCCGAAGTACCACAGCAGGTACGGCGAAAGCGCCGCCGCGGCCGAAATGGCAAAGATCAGTTCAGGTGCGAACAGAGCGCGCCACTTACTTGGCGCGATCCGCGCGACTCCCTCACTCCCGGTCTCTATCGCGATAATTTCGGTCTCTGAGCCTATCGTCTTCATAGGCGCGAGCTAATCTGGGTGGCTTCGCCCATAGTATTTGCTGTAATGCCCGTAGTAGTAGTAATACCCGGCACTCACCTCCCGATGAACCTCATTCAACACCACGCCCACCAGATTCGCCCGCAGCCTCGCCAGTGTCGTGATCACTGAGCTCAACGCCTTCCGGCTCGTGTCGCCCGCTCGCGCCACCACGATCACTCCGTCCACCGCCGTCGCCATTTGCAGCGGCTCGGCGAATCCCAGTAGTGGAGGCGCGTCCAGCACCACCAGGTCGTATTGGCGCGTCGCCTCTTCGATCAGTTCCGCGAGCCCCATGCCGATTAAATCGGATGCCCTTCGCGTCGATGGACCCGCCGGCAGAATGTGCAGCCCGTGCGGCTCGTCCATGATCACCACTGCGTCCAGCCACGAGACTTCTTTCATCAACACGTTCGACAGACCAACCGTGTTCGCCACCTGGAACAGCCGGTGTACGCTCGGCCTCCGTAGATCGCCATCGATCAACAGCGTGCGTTTATGCTGGCTGGCGTGCGTCGCGGCCAGGTGCGCGGCCACCGTCGATTTTCCTTCCGAGGGCGACGCGCTGGTCAGCAGCACGCTTCGCAGGCGCCGGTCGAAATCCGTCAGCAGGATGGAATTGCGCAGCGTGCGAATCGCCTCTTCATAATTCGAAAGCGCCTGCTCCGAAGGGTCCTTCCCGGCTGTTCCCAAAATGGCGTTTCCATTCAGATGTACCAGCGCCGTGCCGTTTGACTGCGGTAGCACACGCCCGTTCACCGTACCCGTTGCATGCTGAATGGGACTCAGCCGCCGCCTCCAATCCTTCACCGCTGGTAAGGAGCCGATCACGTCGGTGTTCAGCCATCGCGCCACCTGGTCGGGATCGCGAATCGTGTTGTCCAGCACGTCGTTCAGCACCGCCGCGCCCACGCCGAAGAACACCGCGAACAGGAACGCCAGCAGCACGTTTAACCAGGTGATCGGGAACACCGGCTTCAATCCCGGACGAGCCGGATCGGCCACCCGGATCATGCTGTTCTGGAAGCTCGCGTTGATCCCGGCTTCTTTGATCTTGCGGATCAGCTCCTCGTATAGCTTCTTGTCGCCCTCCGCCTCGCGCTTCAGCGTCTGGTATTCGAAGGATCGCGAATTCAGCCGGTCGAACTCGGCCTTGGTCTCCTGCACCGCCGCTTCCAGCATCTTTTCGCGATTTGCCGATTCGCGATATTCGATTTCGACCCGTTGCGCAATGCTAGCGCGCGTCGCCGCCACTTGCGATTCCAGCTCCTGCACCCGCGACTGCGCTTTCTTAAATTCCGGATGATTGACGCCGTAGTGATTCTTCGCCTCGGCGAACTTCTGCTCGGCGTCGTTCAAACTTTCGGTGAGTTTCTTCAGCGCCTCGCCCTGCGTCGAAACCTGCGCGGCGGCGAGCGTGCCGTCTTTCACCGATGCATACGCCGCTTCTTTCTTCACCCGGTCGCCCTGCGCATTGGTGTACTCCGTGTTCAACTGCAACAGCCGCGCCGACGTGATATTGGTCTTCTCTTCGGGGTTGATGACGTTCAATTCGCGCTCGAACTGAATCAGCGCCGTGCTCGATTTCTCCATCTTCGCGTGCAGCTCTTCGATCTGCCTTTCCATGAACTCGCTCAATCCCGCCGTCGCCTTGTAGCGGATGCGATACGTGTGCGCCAGGTACGACAGCGCTATCTCATTCGCCACATCCGCGGCCAACTGGCGATTGGCGGAGCGGTAGCTGATCAATAAAAGATAAGTGTTCGGAGGCCGCGTGACTTTCAAATGCTTCAGCACCACCGGAGCCTCGATGCTGGTCGCCGATTTGTCGATCGCCTCTTCCAGCGCATCTTTCTCAACGTCGCGCAAACGATATTTATCCACCACCGGCCGCAGCACCGAATCGGATTGGATAATCTTGACCTGCGTCGCTAAGAACTGATCCGCATCGTTGGTCGCATTCTGCACCGCCTCCGGTCCCAGCACCCCCGTCGGCATCTGCCGGTCGACGTCGACCGTCGTGGTCGACTCATAAATCGGAGTGAGTCTTAACGAAACAATCAGTGTCGCCAGCACCACCGCAACCACGAACCCGGCGATTTTCCAGCCATGCCTTCGCAGAATCCATAAATAGTGCGAAAGAGGAACATGCGCCGCCTGCGGCTCATACTCCGCATCGAGCACCGCCGTATTCGGGTGCGTGATTTGCTCTAATGCCATATCAACAGTCCCGACGCCGTCGCCGACCCGAACGCGGTAATGCGATCGAGCACCGTAAACGCCGTTCTGCGGCTCTTGTTATCGGGAATATAAAATACGTCGTCCGTCAGCAGCGTCACATCGGGCGCTTTGCGCTGCATGATTTTTTCCAGCTCCACCGGGATCTCTTTTTTATCGCGATAAATATAAGCTTCCTTCGAGGCGAACGGCAGCAGCCCCTCCGAAAGCGCGACCATCCTTAATACTGAGTTATCGTTCGCATCGCGCACCTGAAACGCTCCCGGTTTGCGAACATTTCCGACCACAAAAATTTTCCCCGCCTCAGGCACCCGAATTTCCTCCCCGCCGTGCAGTTCGGGATTATCCGTCGGGTTCAGCCTCTTCAAGGGAATCCGCTCAACCAATCCGCCGCGGGAGATCAGAACTTCCATTCCCGCGTCGTTGGTCAACCCTTCAGCGCGAGCCAGCGCATCGAGCAGTGTCACTTTTCCCACCGATTGAAACGTCACCGGCTTATGCACCGCCCCCATCACCGAAATCGGCCGGCTGTGATATTCGACCACAGTAACTTTCACAAACGGATCCACCAGAATCTGCTCCGTCTTCAAAGCCGCCGCGATGCTGTTCTCCAGTTGCCGCGCGAACATCCCGGACGCCTGCACGCCAACTTTCAAAAGCGGCATATGAATGGTCCCGTCGGTTTCGACGCGCAGCGTACACGTCAGCTCCGGCGCATCGTAAACATGGACGCCGATCAAATCGTCGACGCCGAGTTTCTGCGACGGTAGATTCTCCGGTATTTGCGCGAGCGTTAAAATTAAGAAAATAAGCATTTAGTCCTTTTGGAGCAGCTCCGCGAGCATCGTTTTTAATTCGGTGAGTTGCAGATCGATGGGCGGGCGTGTTACCGCGCCGAGCAGTTGCTCGCGGGCAAAATCGGAAAGGCTTCGCGCTCCAGAGGATGCCGCTTGCAGGTGGTCGTACTCATCCTGCGTGAGGCGAAAAATCAGCGTGCGATTTCGAGGCTTGTTAACGGCCATGTTTCCAGTACTTCGCGATCCAACTCGACTGCGATCGAACGGTCCAGGGCTTCCACACTCACCACCACGCGCCACGCGCTTTCATCGCGCAACACGATGCCGCGAATTCCGGCGAAGGGGCCGCGTTCGATCAGAACGCTTTGACCGATGCGCAGAAAGGGCAGATGGGCCAACGGTTTACCGGTTGCAACTAGGATTCGCATCGCGTCGATTTCGGAATCGTCGAGCCCTCCAACGACGGATTCGACGCCCGGGGAATTGAGGACGCGCAGGCGGTCGGAATACGTAAACCTACAGAAAATATAGCCCGGGAACAACGGCGCGTCGAGCTCTTTGATCCGATCCGACCAGCGGCGGCGGACCTTTGTAAGCGGCACATATTCATCAAAACCAAGCCGGCAGAGATGGATGGCGGCCGTTCTTTCATGTTTAGGACGAACCCTGAGGGCGAACCAACTAGGCATTTTGGACAGAGCTATCGCTAGGAAAGTCCCACGAGGGGATCCGTACTAAGGGGGGAGAACTCTACTGTATACGTTTTGTATGCGAAGTCAAGGCCTTAATCGGCCTTAAGTGACAAGAAAACACGCTCGAGTGAGCCTTAAACGACCATAAATTACGGGCTGGTGGAGCTTTTCTTGCTCGAAAGCGCAATCGCCGCGCCTGCACCCGCTCCGGCGACGACCACGACAATCGCCACTTTCGCGCCGGTCGACATACCGCCGGTTTTGGCAGTCTCCGCCGCCGGTTGAGCGGAGGTCGCAGCGCTCGGCATTTCAGTTTGCGCGTTAAGCGTGGAAGCGACGCTGAGGCAGCCTCCGGAGGATTTTAGCGCCATGCCGGAGACGTTCACGAGAAGCGTGGCGATGGTGACGGCGGGTTTCGCGCTGGACGCGATGCCGGTGATCTCTACACGATTTCCGACTTGTGGGGCGAAATTCTGGCCGGCCAGCTCCGCTATTTCCTGCGTGTTCTCATCCTGAATGATAAAGTGATGGTCTTTGAACAACAGGCAGCCGGCGCGGGTGACTGCGCCGTTAGAGGCCTGCGGCGAAAAGCTCATGGAGCGTCCCTCTGGAATCGTCGCGAGCAAAATTCCGGAGGCGCTCGCGACGCGCGTGCTCCCTAGTAAGGAAGCGATCTGGACGCCCTCGCCGAGGGTGACGCGCAGGCGGCCGTTGGTGTGGATACGCAGATTCGCGGCGTTAACTTCGAACGATTCCGGCGCTAATACCTGGCCGATACCCTTCTCAATGACGACGCGATCGGACAGAATGCGCGCACGGGAATCTTTCGCGAGGTGCAGCTTCGCGCCGCTACGCAGCGCGATTTCGGAAGATGCGGAACCGGTTTCAACGACAGAGCCTTCGAAAATTGTGGCGTTGCCCCAGACTTCGGAGCGGTCCAGTGTAAAATGACCGCTGGCTGTCACGATGCCGATGGCGGGGGTTGCGGCGACTGCTAAGGCGGAAATGAAGAGAGATAAAAAGAGCGTTTTGCGAATCACTGTGAACAGTATAGAGTGGGTCCTCGGCGGCGGGCAAGGAGAATTGTTGTAGTCAATATGTATTACATTTGGCGCATTACGGGAACTCTTGCACTTGCAGCGCTTGGGATCGCAGTGTGGTTTTCGATTGTGCTGGCGCGGGCGGATTCTTATTTTCGCGCGGCGACCCCGGAGACGGTGGCGCGCGCAGTGGAGATCGCTCCGCGCAATACCGAATATCTGGCGCTGCGCGCTTTGCAACTCGACTACGAGGGTGCGGATTCGACTGCGTTGACGGAGAAGATTGCGGTGTTGAATCCGGATTCGTCGGCTCCGCGAATCAAGCTCGGACTAGCGGCTGAGATACGCGGCGACTCCGCGAGCGCGGAGCGATGGCTGCTGGATGCGGCACGGGTGGATCGTCAGTTTGAGCCTCGCTGGACGCTGGCGAATTTTTATTTCCGGGCGGGGAATAAGACGGAAGAGTTTTGGAGGTGGATGCGGGCGGCGCTGGAGGTGTCGTATGGGGATCGTACTCCGGCGTTCGATCTGTGCTGGCGCGTGAGTGCGGATTCTGAGGAGATTTTGCGTCGGGCGATTCCGGATCGTCATGAGGTGGTGGGGGCTTATCTGGTTTATTTGTTGCAGAAAGAGCCTGAAGGCGGCTGCAGGCTAAAGCCCGCCCCACAAGAGGCGATCTGTCGCGAGGCGATGGTGGAGGTGGCGCGACGGCTTGCGGCTTATCATGATGCCGCGGATTTGCCGCTGCTGTTTGGGGCGTGCGATCAGTTGTTGGCGGCGCATGATCCGGCGGCTCTCGATGTTTGGTTGCTAACGGGGGAGAACGCTCCATTTGGGGTTTTCAACGGAGATTTCGCGAAGGCGCCGCTGAATCACGGCTTCGACTGGCGGCTGATCGAATCCCCCGGAGTGACTCATGTGAATCTAGATGCGAGCCATCGCGTTTCATTCAGCGGCCGGCAGCCTGAATCCTGTGCGCTGCTGCGGCAGACAGTGATGCTTGTGGCGGGGAAGCAGTATCGGCTGCAATGGGAGGCGCGGACGGCTGGAATCAAATCGCCATCAGGTCTTTTATGGCAGGGCATGGCCCCGCCCCACCCAATTTCCCCAAGCGCGGAGTGGACGGCCGGCGAGACGATCTTCACCGCGCCTGAGAATTTCAACCTGCTGGAACTCTCGTATCAGCGCCCGGTTGGCGAATCGCGCGCCGAGGGGAATGTCGAATTGCGCCGTGTCCGCTTGACCGAGGTCGCGAAGTGATCTGGATCTTTGCGGCGGTGCTGTGGGCGGGAATTCTGACGATGCGGGTCGAATCGCGATGGGCGCTGACTGCGTTCGAGACGGCATTATTCACGCTGGGGGCGGTAGCGATCGCACGGCAACGGTTTCTTCTGCGCATTCATCCGATTGGCGCGATGCTGGCGGCGGTCGCGGTGTGGGGATTGATCCAGGTTGCGGCGGGGATCACGGTGGATGCGCAACGCACCCTGGAATCGGTGCTGCATTGGACGGCGAACTGCGCGGCCTTCTGTCTTGCGTTCTCGCTGGCGGGAGATCGCGCGTTACGGCAGAAGTTCCTGACCGCGCAGTTGATCTTTTCACTCCTAGTCGCGATTGGAGCGGTGATCGCGCTCTTCACCATCGCGTCGCTGGGACCATTCGCGTACCGGAACCAGTTCGCCGCGTTCCTGGAGCCTGCTCTGGGATTGGCGCTTGCGGCGGCGATCGGAGACCGCGGGCGGCCCATCATTTGGGTGTTGGTTGCGGCGGCGCTGTTCGCCTCGGTGGTCGCGGCCGGATCGCGAGCGGGATCGATCCTTTGCCTTACGATGCTGATCGCGGTGCCGGTGTTCGCGTATTTCCGGGGCGTGATTTCGGCCGGTTCGCTGGTTCGGGTGGCAGTGCTGGGAGCGGCGTCGGCTTTGGCGCTGGTGGCGGTGGCGGGATGGGAGACGATCTGGAATCGATTACAGGAACCCAATCCTTATTCGGTTCGCGCGGAGCTGAATCTTTCCTCCTTCGAGATGATTCGGGACCGGCCGTTGAAGGGTTTCGGGCTGGGAACATGGTCCTCGGCGTATCCAAAATATGCGCGCTTCGATGACGGAAACTTTGTCAATCAGGCTCACAATGACTGGGCGCAATGGGCGGTGGAGGGAGGGGTGCCGTTGTTCCTATTAATGCTGGGAGTGGTGGCGATGCTGGCGCCGGTGGCGCGGCGGTCGATCTGGGGAATCGGACTAATGGCGGTGTTCGTGCATGCGGCGGTGGATTATCCATTCGAGCAGAGGCCGGCGCTGGCGGCGTATTTGTTTGCGCTGATGGGGGTGCTGGCGGCGGAGAAGTGAGAGGGAGACAGTGAGATACTGAATGCGTGCCAACCATCCTTCTGGTGGGGCCGTACCGTATGTATTTTTATAGCCATGAACCGAACGAGCCTCCCCACGTCCATGTGGATCGGGACGATCAGTCGGCAAAGTTCTGGCTGGACCCCGTTGCGTTGGCTACGGACCTTGGCTTCGGTCCCGCGGAACTCCGGCGAATCCATCGGTTAGTGGTGGAGAACGGCAACCCCTTATTGGAGAAATGGCATGAGCGCTTCCCAGCCTAATTCCGGAGAACGCGTGCGAGACGTACACTTCACTGAGGACACACTAGCTGTGGACCTCGCAGACGGGCGCACGATTATCGTTCCCTTGACTTGGTATCCGCGGCTTTTGAACGCGACCTTGGAACAGCGATCCCGCTGGAAAGTGAGCGGAGCAGGCTATGGCATTCACTGGCCGGATCTCGATGAGGACTTGAGCACGGAAGGTCTGCTGCGCGGAGCGCCGGCCGCCGCTGAAGCGGCTCGTATGCGCAGATAAGGAAGTCGCGGTTGCTATGGCTCAAGAAAAGACGCGCGGGCTGTCCGCATGATGTCCGTTCCCAGCGCCGGACTTGAGCGACCGGGTCATAGTGTTCAATTTGGGGCACGATTCTTCTGAAGGGAGTGGGTGGTGAGATTTCCGAGAGAAACGCTGCTGGCCGCGTCCTTGGCATACGCAGCGATCTGCCATGCGCAGTCGGCCTCGCCCTTACCTCCGAACAGCGAAGCTGCGGTCGCAGTCGCCGTGGAGTCGCCGGAGACCTTGGCGCGCTACGTGGAGTCGCACGGTGCCATCGACTGGAGGATCTTAAGGAAGGCATTAGGGCTCAAGGAATCTGAATATTGGCTCGCGCCTTGCGGAAGCAACTTTCCGGCGGCGGAAGCGCCGTGTTCGACTGAGCTCGCGGCGGTGTTGAACCCCGCCCAGACACTCGTAATCATTCGGGGTGGAATTCTCTCTTACACGGTTGAATGTCTCCGGTACGTGCAAGACTCGAAGGGGAGCTGGAAATTTGCCGGCGAAAATAGCGCCTTCCAAAGAAATTCTCCTAGCAACCACAAGGTCGTGCGGCTTTGGACCAAACCGTTTCTTACGATTTCCAGCGATCATTCACAAAACGGCATTGCCACCCTGCAGGTGCTTGAGGATTGGTTCGACCTGAGACAGCCGGACTTCAAGCCCGTCCTGTCGATCACAGTTGACGGCGCTCAGTCCCGTTTTGGGCTCGGCGTCGGCCGCAGCATGCACGTAACAATCAACCTGAGCCAGTCCAGTGGGATTGAGAGAGTTACGCTCATCCTGAATGTCCATTTCAATGGAGTGGGCCTCAACCAGGAGGCCTGGTACATCGGCGTTTACGAGCGTCAGTCGAACGAGAAAAAGTTTACCCTGCGAAATGCATACTCCGGCCTCGATCGCCGCACGGCCATGTCGACCATGGATTTCGAAGAACTTGCTGACCCGTTCAGCGGCCTCTCGAACGAGAAATTGTTGACCCATGCGCTACCCGGACTTCAGAAGATCGCCGCCGGTTCCGATTCGGATGCCAAGGACTGGCTCCGCTCTGTTTTGGACCATGCCGCTGACACAACGGAAAAGCGACTCTTGCTCGGACGACTGGCGAAGCGCTGATCGGAAGTCAAGTGACTGCTCGGCTTTCACTTCCGATAATCCCGCGTTGTGTTTACAGCATGGAACCTACTTGCTCCCGGTTTCCCGCAATTCGCCGAATAGCGCGGTGGCGCGCAATCTTGGAATTTGTCACGAGGCTTTCCGCAGGGTCGTCGGCGACCGCACCACCGCTTCCTTCGGTCGCGGCTCGCCAGATCTCGGATTTGGTCCGAGTGGTGCGACGGCGGTGACTTACTTTTTCACTAATACGACGTCGGCCTGGCGGACTTTGCCCGGCTTGGGCTCGGTCTGAAAATTCACCTCTAGAAGATTGAACGCGGGACCGGGGATCAGATCCACTGTGCCTTTGATGCCGTCAGTGGTGACCAGATCGAACACCTGATTGCGCGTGGGCTGGAACTTACCGGAGAAATCGAACCGCAATACGGGGTCGCCAGTGCTGCCGGGCGGAAGTTTGAAGCGGGCGGACACGGTGCCTTTGGCGTCGCCGTTTTCTTCCTGCACCGTGACGTCGATGAATTCCGGCTGCGGGCCGTGATAGAGGCCGTTCGATTGGGGCCAGCTCCAGGAGCCGACGTAGCGGGTGAGAGGCACGGGGGTGATGGTGGGAGGCGCGGCCACGGGACTGTTGAGGGTTGCGGTGGGAACGCCCGGCGGCACCACGGTCAAGGGCGTCGCTTCTCCTTTCGCTCCTTCGCCGAGTTTGCGATAGTATTCGGCCCAAGCCGCGGCTTCGCGAGCGGCATCGGCTGGGGCTTCCTGGGCGGCCTCGAGCATGGCTCGGATTGGATCGAGCGCCTTGATGCGCGCCTGCTCGATGGTCTGCGCCGCCGCGAGTTCCGCTTCGGCCGATTTGCGGCGCTCCGCGATGGCGAGGCCGAGGGCATCGAGCGCAGCGCGCTCCCGCGTCAGGGCCTGCCGCAACTGCTGGATGCCCCGGTCCGGATCGGTGGCGAAGGTGTCGATGGTACGCGTCAGCGCAGTGGTTTCGGCGGCGGTGAATTGGGTATCGGATTTGGTGGATAACGCCGGCAGGTCCGGACGCAGAGCGGAGTTTTCAAGCCATGCAACCTGTTGCGCCTGGTACCGAGCGAAGTCTTCGAGAAACGATTTGCGGGCGGCCGCGTACTTGGCCGCTTCGGCCGCCATTCGATCGGCGCGCTGGGCGATGGGAGGACCTCCAGCAACGGCCTCGCGCTCCAGATTGGGGTCTGCTTCACGCCAGGCGCGCCAGGCTTCGCGGTATACATCACGGGGGTACTGGGCGCGACACAAGATCGCGACTAATAAAAGCATCGCGGCGCGCTTCACGGCTTCCTCTTTTTCGCGGGGTCCGGATTGATGATGGCGCACTCGGTGGCGGCGCGAGAGAGGCGGGCGGTGTAGTAGGCGCTCCACTTGGCGGCCTCGACATCGAGCAGCGCGGATTCCTTTTCGAGGGCGGTCTGGCGATCCTGATACGCGATCACAAGATCGCCGATCAAGGCATTGATCGTATCTCTGCGGCCGGCCTGCTCCTCGGATTTTGCGGCGCGCTGCTTGACGATAGTGGCGATCTCGATCAGCACCTGTTCGGCGCCGGCGAGCGAGCCACGCTTGCGCATGCTCTCCTTCAAGTCGGCGACCTGGGTTTCGATGGCGGCGCGCTGCTTATCGGCTTCGTCGTGCTCGGCATTCCATCCGCCGCCGAGCGCCGCCTGCGCAGCCAGTACGCGCTTGGCGGAGTCGGTATCGCCCTTCGCCTTGACGACCTCCCACTTCAGAACCGCGGACAGGGCCGCCAGGCGCGCGTCGGAGGCATGACTGACCTCCTCCACCGCGGCGCGGGAAGTGGGATTGCACGGCAGCAGGCGCGCGATTTTCGGCTCCAGTCCTTTGGCCAGGGCCTCCCACTGCGCGGAGGCTTTTTCGGCGGTTAGACGAACTACGGTCAGCATGTCCACTGGTCTATCCTGCGCGTGGGCGGACCGGGCGATGGCCAGAAATAGGAACAACGGAACGGAACGGGTCATTGTCCTTATTCGTCTTCTTTATTCAACTGCGCCCACCTTCGATGTCGCCTTGGGAGTGGTGGGATTCTTCACGTATTTATCGAACCACTGAAATTTCTCCCACAGGAGATGCTCGATGGTTTCCTTGGCGCGATAGCCGTGGGCCTCGTCGGGCAGAAAGACCAGGCGGACGATTCCTTTATTGCCGCGAATGGCCTGATACATGCGATCGCTCTGGATGGGGAAGGTGCCGGAATTGTCGTCAGCTTCGCCGTGGATCAGGAGAATCGGGTCCTTGATTTTGTCGGCAAATAAGAAGGGCGACATATTAAGGTAGGTGTCGCGCGCTTCCCAGATGGTGCGCTCTTCACTCTGAAATCCGAAAGGAGTCAGAGTGCGGTTGTAGGCGCCGCTCTCGGCGATTCCGGCGCGGAAGAGATCGCAATGGGCCAGGAGGTTGGCGGTCATGAAGGCGCCATAACTGTGTCCGCCCACGCCCACGCGGTTGGGATCGACCACGCCCATAGCGGCGGCCTTGTCGATGGCGGCTTTCGCGTCGGCGACGATCTGCTCGACGTAGGTGTTGTTGACCACGTCGATGGTGCCGACGACGGGCATCGCGGCGTTCTCCATAACGGCGTAGCCTTCGAGCAGGAAGAACAGCTCAGAGTATCCGGTGATGGTGGTGAAGCGCTTGGTGGAGCCTTGAATCTGGCCGGCGGTATCGGCGTCGTTGAACTCGCGCGGATAGGCCCACATGACGGCGGGAAGCTTGGTGCCGGGCTTGTAATCGGGGGGGAGATAGAGCTCCATCGAGAGCGGGACGCCGTCGGCGCGCTTGTAGGTGACCAGTTGTTTGGTGATGCGGCGGAGCTGCGGCGAAGGATCCTTGAAGGAGGTCAGCGCCGTGACTTTCGAGCCGTTGTGGAGATAATAATTCGGGGGCTCCGACGGACTCTCGCGGCGCGTGATGAACTTCGTGCCGGCATCGTCGAGCACCGCGTCGACCACTTCGTAGACGTCTGGCGAAGATTGGAAGATCCGCTCGGACTGGAGCGTGTTCAAGTTGAAGCGATCGAGAAACGGATGGTCGCCAGTGGGCGAAGCGCCCAGGCCTTCGAGCAGAATGGAATCGCCCGATTGAGCAAGCTTGCCTGCTTCGCCGCCACCGCCGCGTCCGCCGCCACCACCACCGCGTCCACCGCCGCCGCCGTTGGCTGAGACGGGACTGCCCGGGTCCTTATAACGATCCTGCGAATTGCGGCTCCAGATGAGTTTCGCCTCCACGCCGGGATTTTTTGGGTCGATCTTAAAGGTCCGCACGATACGCGTGATGCGGGCGGAATCCTCGATGAGGGCGAAATCCTTGCCGAACTGGATTCCGGAGAAACGCTCCTGGGTCTTGACGATCTCTGCCGGATCGCCGTTGAAGGGCGCGCGGAGAGCCAGCACGCGGTCGCGATTGGGGACTTTTTCACGGGGATTGCCGCCGTCCAGAGCTTCGACATAGAGCAGGGCGGCGGGCTCATTCGGCATCCAGCGGAACTGGCGGGGACCGGGCTGCACGCCGCCGCCGCGCGATGCGGTCTTTGGGGTCGGCACGCTGGCCACTTTGTGAACCATGGCGCCGGACTGGCTCCAGATTTCGATCTCCTTGGGGAATTCGCGCGCGGGGTGCAGATAGGAGAAGGGACGATGCTCGCGCGTGATGAGCATGTATTTGCCATCGGTCGAAAGAGTCACGCCTTCGAAGATGGCCGGCTTGCCGAGCGGGGTCACCTTGCCAGTGGCCGTGTCGATCGCGACGAGCTGCGCGGTGGCGTAATATTCGTACAGCTCCTCGTCGTGAGGATTCTGGAGCAGGTCCTCATAAGTGGCGACGCCGCCCGCCGCGCCATCGCTTTCCTGCACGTGCGGACCCTTCGGAACGCGCGGCTCGGCGGGTGCGGGACCACGTCCGGAGGGAACGGTTTTCACGATGATGGTCTTATTGTCGGGCAGCCAGTCGATGGGGTCGCCACCCACGGCATTCAACTTGACGCCGGCGATCTTGCGAAGCTTTCCGGTGACGGGATCGCCGAGCCAGAGCTCGATTCCATTGGCCACGGTGTTCGAGAACGCGAACTGCTTCCCGTCGGGCGACCACCGCAGCGGACCGGCCTGCGCGTTCGGCGGCAGCGCAAGCTTCATCTTCGTTCCTTCCGGCAGCTTGACCAGCTCGATCGACAAGCTGTGGGGAGCGAGATGCAGTCCATTCGTTCGCGGATCGATGCGCATGCCGGCGAGGCGCAGCATCGGCTCCGCCACTTCGGCGATGGAAGGATAGCGGGCTGCAAGAGACAGCGACGCGTAGGTCTTCGTCGGATTGACGGCCAGCGTCGGCGTGGCGGGCGCGTTCAGGATATCGAGCACTTCCTTGGGCGGTTTTTGATACAGCACTTCGTCCGCCCTCACAAGGGATGGTACGGGTGCCAGAACGAGAATCGCGAAAGCGAGCGGAAATAGTGTGCGGCGCATGGTGAATCCTCTCTTAGTGAGAAGATTCAGTTTACTGCAAACTCCACCTTTCTGCGATCTTCCGGTATCCCCTTCCTGACGGTCGGGGTTCGGTGGGGGGCTGAGGGACGCGCGAGGTCGTGCACGACACACGAGGTCGACACCGAACCCCGACTTGTAAAGGAGGGGATATGCTGAGCCTTCTAATCAGCGCCCAGCAGCCTGAGCCAGCTTTCGGCGATCTTCCTGAACTCCGCGTCGCCGGAGGCAAGATACGCCTCGACTTCGACGCGCGCTTCATTCACCGAACCCTGATGCGCCAGCACATCGGCCGCCCCCAAATGCGCTTCCGGATACGTATGGGCAGCCCGGCGCAGGCTGTCCAGCGCTTCAGAAGTGTAGCGATACTGCCGCGCCAGTGTCCAGCCGAGCAGAAGCTGGCCGCGCGCATTGGCCGGATCGATCTCCAGCGATTCCCGCGCCGCCCATTCCGCCTGCTGCAATCGATGGAGAGAAAGGTGAGCAAACCCGACCTCCACCCGAGCCGCGGCCGACTTAGGATTCCGCGCGGCGACGCTCCAAAGCTCGGCGAGGGGTTTCTCGGGCTGGCGGGTATTGAGTTCGATTTGTGATACCGAAATGGTCTGGGCGGAAAGAGTCAACGCCAGAAATGCCCCAAGGATCGCAATTCGCATGTGACTGTTTTGTCAGGAATCGATGCGGGGGACAAGGAACTAAAACGTGTCTTTGTACTGGTACCTGGCGGTCCGGCTGGCCAAATTAGATTGACCCGTGTAAGGCAACGGGCTACAGTTGGACAAAGCCATGCGGATGCTAAACCCCGTTCATCCCGGCCGCTTTCTGCGGAGCGAAATTATCGAGGCTCACAGCCTTTCCGTGACGGAAGCCGCGAGGATTCTTCGCGTATCGCGTCCAACTCTCTCGAGCCTCTTAAACGCGAAGTCCGATCTGTCGGGCGATATGGCGCTACGCTTCGAGAAGGCGTTCGGCGTCGATATGGACACCCTGATGAGAATACAAAATTCCTACGAGATTGCCCGCACGCGCTCGCGGGAGAGGACGATTCACGTGGAGCGCTACAAACCGCAGCCGGCGGCGTAAGGAGACTGTGGGGGAAAATCGCGTCGTCGCCAATGGGCTCCTCCGAATCGGGGGCCACGGGAAACACGCGGGCTGTCCCCCTGATACCGCCTTTGTGGGGCAGGCGGTTCCCGCCTGCCAATGATTTCCTCTCATCGCGATGAGAATGCCGCGAAGCCCCTGAGCATCCATCCAATTCCCCTTTCCATAACACCCCAACTCGCCCCTTTTCAACCACCTCCCACTTCCACCCAATCGCCCTCATCTCCCCCCGATGCTATGAACATAACCAAGGAAACCATGTCAACACCACACCGCATCGAAATCAACCGTGAGAATGCCCAACACTCCACCGGCCCCAAAACCGCCGCCGGCAAAAAGCAGTCGTCCCTCAACGCCCTCCGCCACGGACTCACCGGACAAATCGTCGTCATGCCCACCGAAGACTTGCAAGCCTACCAGTCCCATCTAAATTCGTTCAATGACGAGTACCATCCCCAAGGCGCAACCGAAGCTCATCTAGTCCGAGCCTTAGCCGACGCCTCCTGGCGCCTCAACCGCGTCGCCGCTCTCGAAACCAATCTCCTCAGCCTCGCCGCCGTCGGCGACCCACTTGTGGACGCCATGGCCATCGCCGCGTCGCTCGAGAGCCAGTCGAAAGCGTTAGCCAACCTGAGCATGCACAGCCAGCGCCTCTCGCGCCAATTCGAAAGGACAGTAGCCCAACTTCGCGACCTCCAGAAAACCCGCCGAGCTCAGGAAAAGCACGACCTGAACGACCTCCTAGACATCATCGAGATGGTTGAGTCCACAGGAGAAACCTACGACCCATCAGCCGATGGCTTCGTTTTTTCAGAACTGCAAATCGACACCGCCCGACGCACCCGCAACCGCGAACACCTGGCCGAGGAAGCCTACGAACACCGCTGCGAATCCGCCGCCGCGTAGCAACGAAGGTCATACTATAGACATGGTGCTAGCCGGCCGGCGCAAATCGATCGCGTTCTTCATTGGTCTCGGCGCCGGTCTGATTCTCGTCACCCTGCTGCTTTACATCGGTTGGTTCAACTGGAAACATGGGATTTTTCTGTTCCTCGTGGGCATCGTACTGCTGGCGATGATTATCGCCGGAGTCGTGCTGAATACCATTTTCCTGGTCCGCGAAATCCGCCGCAACGAACAGCATGACGCGTTTATCAATGCCATGACGCATGAGCTGAAAACGCCGGTCGCATCTATCCGCCTTTATCTCGAAACCCTGCAATCGCGCGCCGTCGACGAGGAGAAGCGGAAAGAGTTCTACCGCATCATGCTCGACGATAGCGACCGGCTGCTACAAACCATCGAACAGGTCCTCCGCACCGGACGCATGGGCGCGTCGCGTAAGCTCAACATCACCCGCATCGATCTGAGTCAGGTGATTGAAGAATCCGTCGCTCGCGCGCGAGCCCTATATCAGCTTGCACCGGAGGCGCTGACGTATCGCGCCGGCGGCCCGACCACCATCATGGGCGATGCCGACGAAGTGCGCGCGGCCGTATCCAACCTGATCGACAACGCGGTGAAATATTCCGGGAGTAACGTGAGAGTACAGGTGGTGACCGAGAAAATCGATAACGTCGTCTCCCTGCGCGTGAGGGATGAAGGCCCGGGGATCCCCAAGACCGAGCTGAAACAAATCTTCAAGCGTTTCCATCGCGTGCCCGGCTCGCTGGCGACGCGTGTGAAAGGCACGGGGCTCGGACTATACATCGTGCGCTCCGTAGCCAAGCGCCACGGGGGGCAGGCTTGGGCGGAGAGTGAGGGACCGGGACAAGGCAGCACGTTCGTGCTCCAATTGCCGGCCGTGAAGTGAAGAGCCAAATAATGAGCAACATATTAGTAGTGGAAGACGAGGCGCACCTCGCCGAGGGCCTGCGCTTCAACCTGGAAGCCGAAGGCTATCAGGTCAATGTGGTCGATACCGGCGAAGCGGCGCTGGAGTTGTTTGAGGCGGACAAGCCGCGATTCGATGTCGTTGTGCTCGACGTGATGCTGCCCGGCAAGGATGGCTTCACGGTCATCTCCGAGCTGCGCAAGGCCGGCCAGTATGTCCCGACTCTGATGCTCACCGCCCGCGGGCGTCCCGAAGACGTACTGAAAGGCTTCAGCGCCGGCGCCGACGATTATCTGACCAAGCCTTTCGATCTGTCGATCCTGATCGCGCGCATCCGCGGTCTGCTCAGGCGTCGCGAATGGCTGGTCGGGACCATGGGGAGGCCGGCGACACCGCCGCCAACGAGCGAGGAGTTCACCTTCGGCGGCAAAACGATCGACTTCACCGCGCTGGAACTGCGCGTCCGCGACGAGGTGTTTCCGCTCACACTGATGGAAGTAAACGTCCTCAAATACCTGATCGAGCACGAAGGAAAACCGGTTTCACGCAAGCGCATGCTCGATGAAGTGTGGGGCTTGCATGAGGACACGGATACGCGCGCCATCGACAATTTCATCGTGCGTCTCAGGCGTTATATTGAGGACGATCCGACGCGTCCGCGTCACCTGTTGACAGTGCGCGGCGTCGGCTATCGCTTCATCGCCGAACCAGCGGATCCTAAAAAATGATCATTCGCGCAGCCGTCGTCCAAGCCGCTCCTGTCGTCTTCGATCGCGAAGCCACGCTGGCCAAGGTCCGCACCCTGACCGCCGACGCAGCATCGAAGGGCGGGCACCTGGTGGTTTTTCCCGAAGCATTTGTCTCCGGCTATCCCAAAGGGCTCGACTTCGGCGCGCGCGTCGGTTCGCGGACCCTGGAAGGCCGCCGCATGTTCCGCCGCTATTTCGAAAGCGCCGTGGAGCTTCCCAGCCCCGCCGCCGCCGAGTTAGGCGCGATCGCCCGGGATCATTCTGTCTATCTGGTCATCGGCGTGATTGAACGCGCCGGGGGCACGCTCTACTGCACCGTGCTGTTCTTCAGTCCCACCGGAGACCTCCTCGGCAAGCATCGCAAGCTGATGCCGACCGCGATGGAAAGGCTTGTCTGGGGCATGGGCGACGGCTCGACCATGCCTGTGTTCGATACGCCTTTAGGACGCTTAGGCGCGGTGATCTGCTGGGAAAACTACATGCCTCTGCTGCGCATGGCGATGTACGCGAAAGGCATCGAGCTCTATTGCGCGCCCACCGTCGACGATCGCGATACCTGGGCCCGGTCCATGCAGCACATCGCGTTCGAAGGCCGCTGCTTCGTGCTCTCCGCGGTGCAGTATCTCGAACGCAAGGATTGTCCCGACGATTACGCCCAGACGGAGCCAGTCCTGATCCGCGGCGGCAGCGTAATCGTCAACCCGCAAGGCACGGTCCTGGCCGGACCGCATTACGGCAGCGAGACGATTCTGATCGCCGACCTCGACCGCAACGAAATCGCCGAGGGCAAATTCGACCTCGACGTCGCCGGACACTACGCCCGCCCCGACGTGTTCCGCCTCACCGTAAATGAACGCCCCGCGCCAGCGGCAGAGTTCGATTGAACCGCGATGCTGACAGCATGTGATCTCTCGCCATCATTGCGCAGGCGCGTAATAGCCGTTCCGCCAATGAGCCGTCAGTTTCCCCAGCCCCTTCGGCGGCACCAATTGAACCTGGATGCTGTGATATTTCCCATCCCTCGCCTTGTCCTCAGGCGAGTACGAAATCACGTACCGGTTCCTCAGGTCGATAATGACCTTCTGCGCCAGGTCCCCCAAATCTCTTCCGCCGATCTCGATCAGGCGCCCACCCGTGATTTCAGCAAGATGCTTCAACAAGTGACCGTTGTTGTCTCCATAGGAGGACCCCGGGGATGGGCCGATCGCGTAGAGCAGGGCATCCGTCTCCCGCAATCCATTCTGAAGTTCGGCCAGAGTATAGCGGCTATTGTTCTCCCCGCCGTCGGAAATCAGGATCAATGCCTTCTTAATCAGCTTCGACTTCCTGATCTCATTCGTGGCCATGTAAACCCCATCGTAAAGCGCTGTCAGCCCCTTCGATTTCGTCATCATGATCTGGTAATCGATGTCCGCCGCGTTCTTCGTCAGGGGCACCGCCAGCCGGGGCGAGCTTTCGAACTCCACGAGGAAAAACTCGTCGTTTTCGTCCGCGGTCTTGAAAAACTCCCGGGCGGCGATTCGATATTCTCCCATCGCGGAGCCGATGCTTCCGCTGATGTCGAAGATAAACCCCACCGCAACGGGCTCGTCCTCCATCGCCAGTTGTAGAACGCTCTGTTCGACCTTGTTATCGAACACGCGGAAATTCTCTTTCTCGAGGCCAAGCACGGGCCGTCCCAGTTTGTCGGTAACTGTCAGGGGCACCAAAACAAGACTCGTATCGATCCGCAGATGCGCCGCCGCTTTTTGGTCGGCCGGCCGCTCGCGTGGTTCAATCGAGACCTGCTGTCCATGGATCGCCAGCAAACCTACGCCGATCATGAATCCGCCGATTCGCCGCAAGGTGGATTATACTTCATCCCCCGTCGTGTCCAAAGCTTTACTATGGAAATATGGGTCTGAATATCGTCCGCTTCATGGCTGTATTGTCTTTATTCGCCGGGCTCGCCCGCGCCCAGAAAATGTCCGGTTTCGATGCCGGAGCCCTCGATCGCAACGCCGATCCCTGCGTCAATTTTTATCAGTACGCGTGCGGCGGCTGGCTCGCCGCGAATCCCGTTCCCGGCGATCAGTCGCGCTGGGGCCGCTTCGATACCCTTCAGGAACGCAACCGGACCATACTCCAAGGCATTCTCGAAGCTGCCTCCGCCAACAAGCCAACGCGCACCGCGATCGAACAGAAAATCGGCGACTATTACGCCTCCTGCATGGATACGAAAGCTATCGACCAGAAAGGCCTCGCGCCCATTCAACCCGACCTCGACCGCATCAACGCGATGGATAATAAATCCGCGCTCACCGCCGTGGTGACCAGTCTATTTCGCATCGGGTCCAATCCATTTTTCAACTTCGGCTCGGAGGCTGACACGAAGAACGCGAGCGAGATCATCGCCGGGCTCGATCAGGGCGGTATCGGCCTGCCGGACCGCGATTATTATTTCCGTACCGACGATAAATCGGTGGACATTCGAAAACAATACGTCGCCCATCTTTTAAAGCTGTTTGAGCTGCTGGGAAATTCGACGGAAGTCGCGGCAAAAAGGGCGGAGGCCGTGATGAAAATCGAAACGACGCTGGCCAAAGGATCGCTCGACTCCGTCGCGCGCCGCGATCCGACGGCGGTCTATCATCGCCTCACGGTAAAGGAACTCATCTCGCTCTCGCCCGGTTTCGATTGGGAGAAGTTTTTCGAAGGCGTCGGCGTACCGGGAATTACAAGCCTGGACGTTTCGGTGCCGCCCTTCATCCGCGCCATGGAATCCGTGATAGTCCAGACTAGCCTGGACGACATCAAGTCGTATCTCACCTCGACCCTGTTGAACGACCGCTCCATCATTCTGCCGACGAAATTCCAGGAAGAAACGTTCGACTTTTTCGGCCGCACGTTGCGCGGAGCTAAAGAAATGCGCGCCCGCTGGAAGCGCTGCACGGCGCAGACCGACAATACCCTGCCCGACGCGCTGGGCCAGCGTTTCATCGAAAAAACGCTTGGCGAAGAGGGAATGAAGCGGATGCATGAAATGGTCGCGGCGATCGAGAAAGCGCTCGGCCAGGATATTCAAGGGCTATCTTGGATGACGCCCAAGACCAAAGAGCAGGCGATGGTGAAACTTCACGCCATCATGAATAAGGTCGGCAGCAAGGACCATTGGCTGGACTATGCGACCGTTCGCATCGTTCGCGGCGACGCCTATGGAAATCTGGCCCGCGCCGACGAGTTTGAGTTGCACCGCCAGCTTCAGAAGATCGGCGAGCCTCCCGACCTCAGCGATTGGGGGATGAGCCAACCTACCGTCAACGCCTATTACAATGCGCAGGAGAACAACATCAATTTTCCCGCCGGCATTCTGCAACCGCCGTTTTACGACAACAAAATGGACGATGCGGTGAATTTCGGCGCCATCGGCGCGGTGATCGGCCATGAACTCACCCACGGCTTCGACGATCAGGGCCGCCAGTTCGATGCGCATGGCAATCTGCGCGACTGGTGGACGGAGCAGGACGCCAAAGCCTTCGAGCAGCGCGCCGATTGTCTGGTGAAAGAATATTCCAGCTTCGTCGGGCCGGGCGACGCGAGGCTCAACGGCAAACTGGAGCTCGGCGAAAACACCGCCGACAACGGCGGCCTGCGCGTGGCGTATATGGCGCTAATGGATGCGCTCGATGGCAAGGAGCCGCCCAAACGCGATGGCTTCACCGCCGCGCAGCGCTTCTTCCTTGGCTTTGGGCAGGTGTGGTGCGAAAACATCACCGAGGAAAGCGCGCGATTGCAGGCGCAGACGGATCTCCACGCGTTGGGCGAGTTTCGCGTGAACGGCGTCGTCTCGAACATGCCCGAATTTCAGAAGGCGTTCGCGTGTAAAGTCGGCCAGCCGATGGTGCGGTATCCCGCCTGCCGGGTGTGGTAAAGGTCTACTCGGGCGGAGAAGGTGCTTTATCTTTCTGTTCCGACTCGGGCAAAATGAAGGTCGTTTCGCCGGGCCTTTGCAGCTTCAGTTGCTTGCGAATTTCCATTTCCTGCTCGCTGCGGCTTTCCTGAAGCCGGCGGATGCGTTCCTGGCGGTGTACGTTTTCACGCCGGATCTCGTCGTTCCGCTCCTCCAGTTTGCGAATCTCGCGGCGCTTCTCGATCAGCGTTTGGAGGCCCTGCGGTCCCCGCAGAAACACCCATCCGTATGCGCCGGCCAGGATCAGCACCAAGACGAATCCCGCGCGCCGTTTGGAGCCTTGAAACAGCGCCTGTAGAAATGGTCCCAAGCTATGTTTATAACCTTTATTGGGAAAAATATCCAGTACGCATGCTATTCTTCGTACTGTTGGCCCCACATTCGACCATGTCTTCTGAAGAACGGGACTCGCTGAATCGCCCGCCCACGTGCCCCAAGTGCGGGTCGAATGATATTCGCCGCTCCAAAAGCGACGGATTTTATGCCGCGGTTCAACGTGCGTTTGGCCGCTGGCCGTTCCGCTGCCGCAGTTGCCGCGCGCGCTTCTATCGCAGCTCCGATCCTCCAGTCGATATGGATCGCCCGCACGACTAAACACCGCTGAACCGCCATGCGTGAGCATGCGGACAGACGCTCAAATCCCCGCCCCGCGGCCCTACTTCTTGTCAGCCGCTTTATTCATCAGCGCCTTAATTTCCGCGGGCGGTTCGAAACGATCCGCGGGAATCGGCTGATTCGTTTTCACGTCCATAATCGTGAGCGTGAACTCCTGCCCCGCGGCTTTGTAGATCAGCTTGGTCGGCTCCATAATGCCGCTGAAGGATTTGAAATCGCTTGCGAACACTTCCGAGGGCACCTCGCCCATCTGATTGACCGCCACCATCATGGTCTTCACCGCAAGCCCGGATTTCTTCGAATAATACGTCGTCTCAGGATTGCCCTCTTTCGGCGTCAGAACCACTTTGTAGCACAGGTCGCCATCGATGGTTTCGGTGCCCGCGGTCTCCACTTTCGCGTATAAATCCCGCCAGTGAAGCGATGAGTTGAAAGTGCTTTCGCGCACGGCTTGCATCTTCTCCGCGCCGGTCTTGATGCGCGGCCCGATCATCGGGTTTTTATCCCACGCGACGCCGTTGTGCATCCCCTGCTCGATCTTTCCCACGCCCTCGATGTCGGTGACCAGGTATTCCTCGGCGGGCTCGGCTGAATAGCGCGTAAGGGCCCCTTTCAGGCCTTGCGCCGCAAACTCAAACGTCCCGGTGGCAACTTCGTTCTTGCGCTTCTCGTAAGCCGCCTTGCCGCCCGTCACCTCCACGTAGCGATCCAGAATGGCCTCCGCCTTCGGCAGCGGTTCGTCCTGCCCGAAGGCGAATGAAGCAAGGCCGAGCACAGCGGCAACAATAGTTCGTCGTGTCATTTTTTCTTCCTTATCCACTCTAGCGCAGCGTCCAGCACAGCGTCATGACCGGCCAGCAGCCCCTCCCGGGTCAGCTTCACTTCCACATCCGGCGTCACGCCGAGTCCTTCGAGCGCCTTCCCGCCCTCGGAAATATAGTTCGCCGTCGCGTATTGAAATCCGTCCCCGTTCGGCAGCCGCTCAAAAATCGAGGGCAGCGCCGCCGCGGCGGATTTGGTTCCGAATACCCGCGCCCGGCCCAGGTCCTTCAACCCTCCGGCAAGAATCTCCGACGTCGATGCCGAGCTTCCATCCATCAACACCGCCACCGGACCCGTAAACACCTCGGCCCGCGGAGTGATCACGAAGTTCAGCGTCGCATCGCGCATGTACATCGTGCCCAGCCGTTCATCCGGCTTGTCCACCAACCAGCCCGCCATCCCCATCGCCATCCCGCCGATGCCTCCGGGATTTCCGCGCAGATCGATGATGAAACCGTCGCAGTGCATGCAGTTTTCGACCGCGCTGCCGAATCCGTTCATCACGCGCACCAGGTCCAGAAACATGTTGAAGCGCACATAACCCGTATTGCCGAATTTCTTCGATTCGAAGAACACACGCATCGGCGGCAGATTCCCGAATCGCGCCGTCTGCCCGCGCTCCTGGCCCAGCATCAGATCGCGCGTCACTTGCGCCTTCGCACCATCCAGAAACACCACCTTGATCGCATTGCCCGTCAATCCCATCAATCGCGATCGCACCGCGCGTTCCAGAGCCAGTTCGTGAATCTCCGGATCGGACTTCAGCTTCTCAATCACCGGCGCCAGCGGCTTCCCGTTCACGCTCTCGACGACCCAGCCGCGTTTCACTCCCGCTTTTTCGGCCGCCGATCCGGGATCGAGGTCCGTGACCACCGCTTTCCCTTCCAGCACGCGTGTCTCGATGCCCGTCGAACCATCCCCGCCGCCCTCGCCCTCCACGTCGTTATAAACGGCCGCCGGGAAAATGCCGAAATGCGTCTGCTTCAACCGCCCCAGCATTTCGCGCATCACGGCCAGCGCCTCCTCGTCCGATTTCGCTGCCTCGATGCGCGGATAAAACTCGGCATGAATCGCCAGCCAGTCGAGGCCGCCGGGTTTCTTCTGCCAGTGCTTGTCGCGAATCGTGGTCCAGACTTTTTCAAAGGAAGCGATCTGCCGCTGCTTTTCCGGAGAAGCAGCTTGCCCATAAAGGACCACGGCAACCAGCCCGCACACGGATAAACCAATTCTTTTCGATCCGCGTTTATCTGCGTTCATCGGCGGCCATTTGAAAGTTTTCATTTCCCCAATTGGATGTCGCCAGCCGCCTGCTTGATTCGGTATAAGTGTTTCTCCGACCGTATGTAAATGGAATCCCCGGCAATCGCCAGCGACGCGATCACTCCCTCGCCCAGCGAGTTCGTCCCCAGAATTTCGTGTACCGGCCCGGCCTTCAACACGTAAGTATCCCCATCCTGGCTCGTAATCAAAATCTTGCCGTCAAACGCCACCGGAGCGCCCGCGAAATGCGCCGGCGTGGGAAATCGCTTCGATTCGTACTGCACCTTACCCGTCACCGCGTCGACGCAGGTCAACAATCCGGCATCGGTCATGAAGTAAAGGTAGTCGCCATAAAGAATCGCGTTCGGGATATATCCGGTTCCCTTCTTGTACGTCCACGCGACGCGATCCTCACCCGGCGCGGGACTGATACGTACCGCCATCACGTTCTTCGTCGGATAACCTGTCGATACGTACACCATCCCGTGACCGGACACCGGCGTGTGCACCGAATTTCCGCCTACTCCTGGCGTGCTCCAGATCTCCTTGCCTGTGCGAGGATCGTACGCGATCAGGTTCTCGGTCCCGCTGACGATCAACTGCGGCTGCTTATTCACGTCGAGAATCACGGGAACCGTCCACGACACCTGCGCCTTGCGCGCAATCCTCCAGGCAATCTTTCCGTCGCTCGTCGAGATCGCGGCCAGGAACGAATTCTCGCCCTCGTCCTGATCGGCGAGAATGATGATCTTGTCCTCGAACAGTACCGGCGAAACACCCGTTCCCACACCCTCCGTCGAAATTGGACCCAGCGACATCTTCCAGATCTGATTGCCGTCGAAGTCGTACTTATAGAGTCCTTGAGATTCGAAGTATGCGTAGACGAACTTGCCATCCGTGACCGCGGTGGGTGAGGCGTAAGTGTTGAACTTGTGAATCTCGTCTGCGACCGTGCCGTCGTATGCGGTGCGCTCCCAAAGCTGTTTCCCGGATTTCGTATCGAAGCTCATCACCTTGAGAATGTGCTTGTGGTTCATACCGATGCTGTCGGGATGACGAAACGGCTGGCCTTGTATCCTGTGTTTCGGTGGAACGAGCCCTTCCACCGCTTCGCCCTCGATGTCGGTAGTCAGGAAAATGCGATCGCCCCACACCACCGGCGACGAATGCCCGCGCCCCTCAATCGCAGTCTTCCATGCGACATTGCGGTCCGCGCTCCACGACGAGGGAACGTCCTTAAGAGTCGAGATGCCGTTGGCCGTAGGCCCTCGCCAGCCCGGCCAGTCGTCGCTGCCGGCAACCGCAAGGACGCTTAAGAAAATGACAATAGGAAGGAGGCGCATGGATCTTATACGATGGTAAAGCTATTTCGTGAGGAGTGCTGAAGAAAAGGGGACAGACCGCTCTGTCCACGGCCGCCACTCGACCGGGCCGAAAGTCTCCCAAGCAGGGACAGAGTAGTCTGTCCCCTTTTCTTCAGCACTCCTCACGAAATAAAGAAAGGGATCTCTTAAAATGAGCGAGCTCGTCAAGTACACGAGAGACGGCAACGTTGCCATTATCACCATCGAAAACCCGCCGGTGAACGCGCTGAGCCCCGGCGTTCCGGAGGGCATCCTCGAAGGAATCGAGAAAGCGGGCGCCGATCCCGAGGTGGAAGCCATCGTCGTGATCGGCGGCGGCCGCACCTTCATCGCCGGCGCCGACATCAAGGAGTTTGGGAAAATAACGGCAGGCACCAGGCCCCGGCTGACGCTCTATCCGGCACTCCTGAAGATCGAGGATTCCAAAAAGCCGGTGGTGATGGCGATTCACGGAACCGCGTTCGGTGGCGGACTGGAAGTCGCCATGGCGGGTCATTACCGAGTGGCGGTGGCGTCGGCCCAGGTCGGCCAGCCTGAGGTGAAGCTCGGCATTATTCCTGGCGCGGGAGGAACCCAGCGATTGCCGCGGCTGGCCGGCGTCGCAAAGGCAGTGGAAATGTGCGCGTTCGGCGAACCCATCGATGCCAAAAGCGCGCTCGCGTGCGGCATCGTCGATAAAATCATCGAAGGGGATCTGCTCCAGGGCGCGGTGAAGTTCGCGCGCGAAGTGGCTGGCAAGCTGGCGTACAAAACCCGCGAGCGCGGCGAAAAACTGCACGACGCAACCAAGAACATCACCGTGTTCGCCGTCGCCCGCGAGCATGCCAAGCGGACGCGCCGGGGACAGACGGCTCCGCTCGCCGCCATCGAAGCAGTCGAAGTCGCAACCCGCGGCAGCTTCGCCGACGGCTGCGATCAGGAACAGTCGATCTTCCAGGAGTGTTTATTTTCGACCCAATCGAAAGCTCTCATTCACGCATTTTTCGGCGAGCGAATCGTCGCGAAGATTCCGGACATTCCGAAAGAAACGAAGACCTACGACATCCGCAAAGCGGCGGTCATCGGCGCCGGAACCATGGGCGGCGGTATCGCCATGAATTATGCCAACGCCGGAATCCCGGTGATCGTCAAAGAAACTACCCAGGAAGCGCTCGATAAAGGCTACGCGATTATCAAAAAGAACTACCAAACAAGCGTGAATAAGGGTCGTTACAGCGCCGAAACCATGCAATTAAGGCTCGATAAGATCACTTTAAGCCTCACTTATGACGGTTTTGAGGACGCCGACATCATCGTCGAAGCGGTTTTCGAAGGAATGGCGCTCAAAAAGCAGATCTTCAGTGAATTGAATAAGATCGCGAAACCGGACTGCATTCTGGCCTCGAATACCTCGACGCTCGATATCGACGAGATCGCCTCGGCAACGACCCGCCCCGAAATGGTGATCGGCCATCACTTCTTCAGCCCCGCCAACGTGATGAAATTGCTGGAGATCGTGCGCGGGAAGGCCACCAGCAAAGAGGTCATCGCGACGTCCATGGCCTTGGCCAAGAAGCTGAATAAAATCGGCGTGCTGGCCGGTAACTGCCGTGGATTCATAGGCAACCGTATGATCCACTGTTATGGCCGCGAAGCCCAATTCCTGGTCGAAGAAGGCGCGACGGTAGAACAAGTCGATATAGCCCTGTACGATTTCGGTATGGCGATGGGTCCTTTGGCGATGGGCGATCTGGCCGGGCTCGACGTCGGATGGCGCATCCGCAAAGAGTTCAAACACCTTGAAAAGCCAGGAGTTCGCGTGCCGCTGGTAGCCGACCAGTTGTGCGAAATGGGCCGCTACGGCCAGAAAACCGGCGCGGGCTGGTATCAATATGACGAAAATCGCAAACCCTCGGGTGACGCGGTGGTCACGGCGCTGATCGATAAGCTGGCGCGCGGAGCGGGAATCGAGCGGCGGGCGATTTCGAACGATGAAATCATCGAACGAACCATCTATGCGCTGGTAAATGAAGGCGCCCGAATTTTAGAAGAGGGCATTGCGCTGCGGTCGGTCGACATCGATGTTGTTTATTTGAACGGTTATGGGTTTCCGGCGTGGCGCGGGGGGCCGATGTTTTATGCCGATACGATGGGGCTCAAAAATGTTCTCGCCAAAATCGAGGAGTTCGAGAAGAAGCATGGCGAGTTGTGGGCGCCGGCGCCCCTGCTCAAGAAGCTCGCCGGGGACGGGAAGACTTTCGGGGATTTCGACAAGCAGAAGGATTCGTAAAACACATTTCACGCAGAGGCGCAGAGGACGCAAAGAAGAGCAAAATCTTAGCGGGCTTTGCGCCTTGGCGTGATTTTTTTCTTTAGGCGCTGCTCTCTCTTTTCCAACTCTATGGATGGTTCGAAAGAAAGCGCACTGCGTGTCAGTTCCAACGCCTTCCCATAGTTTTTTTCAGCATGCTCGGCGTGTTTGGCCAGCTCCGATAATGCTTTTACGCGATAGGGATTTCTAGACCCGGCGAGATCTGACCAGATTTCCGGTGCTGACGCGAGGTCCAGCCTGGCGATGTCCCACAATGTACGGAACAGGAGATCGTCCGGGAGGCCGGATTGCACGGCTCGGCGGAATAACGGCAGGGCGCGCTCGCTGTCGCCGCTTTTTGTCAGCCATCGGGCGATGCCGGTCAATTCGGCTCCGTTCGATGTGGTCGCGTCTTTGAAGGCGTGGGGGACGATGCCGGTGAGGCATGCCAGCGTGAGGATATCGAGCGCGTTGTGGTGGAAGACGGGGACCAGGCGCTCAATCCATTTGGTGCGCAGGTATTCGAAGTACACGTAGGGAATCATCGCGCCGGGAATGTCGCCTTCCCGTTCGAAGCCCAGGATCTGATTTTCGAGGTCGACGAGGCGGCAGCTATCGAAGCGAAGTTTCCACAGGCGGCGCGCGCCGTGGAGCAGATCGAGATGCGGCAGGCGCGGGAACGGCGATTTGGCGCGATTCAGACGATAGCGCGATTCGAGCAAAGGCTGATCGAAAGACGCGCCGTTATAGGTAATCAACACTTCAAACGTCTGGAGATGCCGCGCGAGGCTATCGAGAAGGCTGGCTTCTTCGCCGTAGCCGCGCATGAAAAACTGGCGCACGCGAAAACCTTCTTTGGTGATGCGGCCTACGCCGACCAGAAACGCGCAGGTGCCGATGCCGCCTGAAAGACCGGTGGTCTCGGTATCGAGAAACGCCCATGTTTCCGGGCCCGCGGAGGGTATTTCAGACCCGACGGCGGACAGGAGATCGTGCGGAAGGCAGGCCAGCGCGCCGATGTCGGAGCTGCCGTGATGACGATGATGCTCCCATAATTTTTCCGTCTCGAAATGACGGCCGAAGGCGGTTTCGATCTCATGGCCGGGCATGAATTCCTCAACCGGCATGCGGGGCGGCGGAGGGAGCGGGCGGGTGTCGTACTTGCGGTTGATATCCTCGATGAGCTGCCGTAAGTTGTTCATTCGCCTTTTGTTCGTAGTGTAGCAGAACCGCGCTGCTATTGGGTCCGGTGAATTGGTATGCGAAAAAACCTTGAAAAATCGGGGTTTCCACGCATATTTCTCTTTACAGCGGGTTTGCCGATCCCTTATCATTTAGTTGCAAATGCGGGTTTCAACGGGTTTTCCAGGGGATGCGGGCGAACGATCGCTCCCTGTGGTCGCGGCTCGGTAAGAGCCTGATCGCGTCGCTTAGAAGGCTCGTGGGCGTGCATCGTAGTACGGGAGAATTCAGAAAAAAGGAGAATTATGGCAGTAACAAAGATGACTCAATCGCAATTGATCAAAGAGCTGGCGGCAATGGTCGAAGTACCGAACAAGGTGGCGAAGGCGTTCACCGTCGCTTATGCCGAACTGGCCATGAAGGAAACGAAGAAGAACGGTGTAGCGGTGCTGCCTGGCATCGGCCGGCTGGTTCGCGTCGATCGCAAGGCGCGGATTGGCCGCAACCCGGCGACAGGCGAAGCGATCAAGATTCCGGCGAAGAAGGTGGTGAAGTTCCGCGTCGCGAAAGCGGTGAAGGACGCGATTGTTCCGCCGAAGGCGAAGAAATAGTCTCTCGAGAGGAGAGCAATGAAAAACCCCGCGAGGCTTATTCGGCCGCGCGGGGTTTTTTGTTAGTTTCAAATACCGATTAAGGTTCGCCAATACTTCAGGCGGGGCCAGGAAGCGCTTAGGACGGCTTCTTATCGTCGGGGTGATCGTCTTCGCCCTTCAAGGACGACTTGAAGTTGCGGATACCTTCTCCCAAGCCCTTGGCGACCTCGGGAATCTTCTTGCCGCCAAATAGCAACAAGGCGACAACCAGGATAACCAGTAGCTCAGGTAAGCCGATGGATTTTAACATGCGGCCTCCTTCGACTCTACTGTAGCACAGGCGGATATGGCGAAGCGGAAAGCGAAAATCAGGACCAAATTCGATCAGAAGAAAGAAGTGCGGGCGATTGCGCGGGAGCGGGTGGGACCGGTGAAAGCTTCGCGGGCGATTGTACCGAAGGTGGCGCGGAAGAAGCCGAAGCACAAGAAGACGCCGGAAGAGGAAGGGTAGCGTCGCGAAGGCGCCTGCCGGGTCCCCATCCCCACCAGGTGGACAGAGAAGGACAGCAATAGAAAAGCACAGCAACAAAGGACACAACAAGAAGATGTTAGGCTAGGCCTGATGCGAGTTCTGGCGGCGTTTGCGATCTTCAGTTCCCTGGTTTTTTCTCAGGCTCCCCGTGTACCTCCCGTGGTTACGCCGCCGGTTGCGGATAAACCGCTGGTCGAAGAAAAACCTATCGTCACGAAACACGAGATTCACGCCGGCGGAAAAACGCTCAGCTATACCGCGACCGCCGGTATGATGCCGATCAAGAACGCGCAGGGGGAGATCGAGGCGAATCTGTTTTATGTATCGTACGTCCTCGACGGGACCACGGAACCTTCGAAGCGTCCGCTGACCGTGGCATTTAACGGAGGGCCAGGGTCGGCGTCGGTGTGGCTGCACATGGGCTGCATCGGACCGAAGCGGGTGAAGATGATGGACGATGGGGCGCTGCCCGCCGCGCCTTATCAATTGGTCGACAACGAGAACACGTGGCTCGATCAAACCGATCTGGTGTTTGTCGATCCGGTGGGCACGGGGTATAGCCGCGCGGCGAATCAGACGCTGCAAAAGAAATTCAACGGCCTGCAGGGCGACGTCGAATCGGTGGGCGAGTTCATCCGGCTCTTTCTGACGCACAATGAACGATGGACGTCGCCGCTGTACCTGGCCGGCGAAAGCTACGGCACGACGCGCGCGGCGGGCCTTTCGGGATACCTGGTCGATCAGGGCGTGGCGTTCAACGGCGTGATTCTGCTTTCGACCGTGCTCAACTTCGAAACCATTCTGTTCGCGCAGGGCAACGACCTTCCTTATATGTTGTACCTGCCGAGCTACGCGGCGACCGCCTTCTATCACAAAAAGCTGCCGCCGGAGCTGCAAAAGAGCCTGGAAATTACGTTGAAAGAGGCCGAGAGACTGGCGGTCGGCTCGTATAACGAGGCGCTGGCCAAGGGCGACCGGCTCACAGACGCGGATTATAAGACTATGGTCGCGAAGGTGGCGCGTCTAACCGGGGTCGATCCGAAATATGTGGACCGATCCGACCTGCGGATGGAGTTGATGCACTATCTGCGCGAGCTGCTGCGGGATGAAAAGACGATGGCGGGAAGGCTCGACAGCCGGTTGACTGGTCCGGCGCCGCTCAATACGTCGGAGACGGCCGAGTTCGATCCCAGCATGACGGCGATTCGTCCTCCGTACACGGCGATGTTCAATCAGTATGTGCACACGGAACTGGGGTACAAGACGGACGCGACCTATTATGTTTTAGGCGGCGGCATCCTGCCGTGGGATTACGGGCAGCAGAATCAGAACCGGTATGTGGATGTTTCCGATTCGCTGCGCGGCGCGTTTGCGAAAAATCCGCACATGAAGGTGTTCGTGGGCTGCGGCTACTACGACATGGCGACACCGTATTTCGCGGCTGAGTATACCTTCAGCCACATGGGCCTGCATCCCAGTGTCCGCAAGAACGTGGTGTTTCAGTATTACAACGCGGGGCACATGTTTTACATCGACGTGGCGTCGCACAGGAAGTTGAAGGGCGATATTACGGAGTTTATAAAGTCGGCGAATTGAGATGGTACGGGCGTCGACACGAGTGTCGACGCGGCACGCACGAGTGCGTGCGCCACGAGAGAAAGTCATTATGATTCAGGTACAGGGTCTTTCGAAGGCGTTTTCGGACTCGAAGTTGGCGGTCGACGATGTGAGCTTTGAGGTGCGCGCGGGCGAGGTATTCGGTTTGCTGGGGCCGAACGGCGCGGGTAAGACGACGACGCTTCGCATGCTGGCGACGCTGCTGAAACCCACCAGCGGAACAGCGTCGCTGAATGGATTTGAAATCACGCGCGAGCCCGAAAAGGTGCGGGAACAGATCGGATTCCTGTCGGGCGATATGGGGCTTTACGGGAGGCTGACGCCGCTCGAGATTCTCGATTTCTTTGGGAAACTGTATGGGATGGACGATGCGCGGCGAGCCAAGCGGATTCAATTCATGGTGACCATGCTCGACATGCAGAGCTTCGCCGGCGTGCGCACGGACAAGCTCTCGACCGGCATGAAACAGAAGACGGCGATCGCACGGACCATGCTGCACGATCCGCCGGTGCTGATTCTGGATGAACCGACTTCAGGTCTGGATGTGCCGACGGCGAGAACCATCGAGACGGCGATTGTCGACGCGAAAAAGGCCGGAAAGTGCGTGCTTTATTCCACCCACGTGATGGAGGAAGCGGAGTATTTGTGCGACCGCATCGGGGTCATCAGCGGCGGCAAGATGAAGATGATCGGCACGATGGAGGAGCTGCGCGCGGCCACGGGGAAGCAGCGGCTGCGTGAAATTTTCCTGGACTTGTTAGGGCTTCCGGAATAACCTATGCGATTTTCACTCGTCAGTGCGATCTATCGAAAAGAGATGCTGGACCTGGTGCGGGACCGGCGCACGCTGATCAGCATGGTGGTGGTGCCGCTGCTGGTGATCCCGCTGATGTTGAATGTGAGCACGCGGGTGATCTCGCGGTTGCAGGAAAACGCCGAGCAGGAGGCGAAGTCGATGGCGGTGGGGGTAAAGGTGACGACGCCGGCACTGCGCGAGGCTCTCGAAAAAGCACAGATTCAGATGGTCGAAAAGGATGACTTAAAGGACGCCGTGTTGAAGAAAACGGTGGCGGCGGGGGTGGAGGAGATCGCGGGGACGCCGGTACGGGTTGAAATTTATGCGGACAATTCCAATCCGACCTCCAGTGCGGCGGCGGCTCGGGTTCGAGTCGCGTTGGACGATTTTAAAGAGCAAAGAATTCGCGAATCGCTGCGCAATTCCGGCATTCCGGAAAGCGTGCTGAGCCCGTTCGTGGTGAAGAGGACCAATATCGCGGGGGCTAAGAAAATGGCCGGGGCGATGTGGGGCAGCATTCTCGGATATCTCGTGCTGCTGCTGATGTTCACCGGAGGAATGTATCCGGTGATCGATATGACGGCGGGCGAGAAGGAGCGCAAGACGATAGAGGCGCTGCTGGCGACTCCCGCTTCACGGCGCGAGATCGTGCTTGGGAAAAGTTTTGCGGCGATGACCGCCATCTTCATCACGGCGATTCTGACGCTGGGCAGCATGACGTATTCGCTGAAGAGCAGCAATCTTGGTTCTAAATCGCCGGAGATGCGGGAGATGATGCGGGAGATTCCGCTCGACGCTCATTCGCTGACGCTGATCGCGGTTACGCTGATTCCCGTGGCGATGTTCGCCGCGTCCGTCATGTTCGCCATCGCGCTGTTTGCGCGCAGCTACAAAGAGGGGCAGAGCTACCTGACGCCGCTGCTGATGGTGGTGATTTTCCCGGCGCTGCTGGGAGGAATATCGGGGCTGGAGATGACTCCGGCGCTGTGCCTGATTCCGATTTTCAATGCGAGCCAGATCATTCGGGGGATTCTGCTGGGGGATGCGACGATGGCCAATTTTGCGATTACGACCGCGGCGAATCTGGCGTACGCGGGGATTGCGTTTGTGATCGCGACCAGGACGTTTGAGAAGGAGAGCGTGCTGTTCCGGTCCTAAGCGTATCCCCTCCTTGACAGTCGGGGTTCGGTACAGGCTTTCTCTCAGTTCCCTCGCCGAACCCCAACCGTCAGGGAGGGGACTTTAGTTAAACGTCCAGAAGGTGACCCATTTTTTCTTTCTTGGTCCGGAGATAATCCTCGGTCGAATCCACCGGGGCGACCAGGCAGGGAACGCGTTCGGTGACGGCGACGCCGGCTCGCTCCAGGGCCTCGATCTTTTCGGGATTGTTCGACATCAGGCGGACGGCGCGCAGGCCGAAGAAGCGTAGAATCGCGCCGGGGAGCGCATAGCCGCGCAGATCGGCCTCGAAACCGAGCTGTTCGTTGGCCTCCACCGTATCGGCTCCGTGGTCTTGCAGTTCATAGGCGCGGAGTTTATTCATCAGGCCGATGCCACGGCCTTCCTGATGCTCGTAAATCAGCAGGCCGCGGCCCTCGCCGGCGATGGTTTCAAGGGCGAGTTCCAACTGCGCGCGGCAATCGCAACGGAGGCTGTGAAAAACGTCGCCGGTGAGGCATTGGGAATGGACGCGGATGAGGGGCGGGTCGCCCGAGATGTCGCCCATTTTGAGGACGACGCATTCTTCGACAATCCCACCGGAGTGGCCTTCAAAACCGTAGATGCGAAAGTATCCGAAGCGGCTGGGAAAATCGGCTTCAGCGACCTTACGGAGTTCAAAGGCAGGGGACACGGTGGGTAACTTCATTATAATGAACGTGGACATGCCGCCGCAGCCACCCATCGAGCAGCTTCTGGTAATACTGCTGGTGAAGCTGGCGGTGGCGGCGTCGCTCGCGAGTATTCTCACCCGGTCGCAACGATTCCAAAGGATGCTGCAACGGGAGGAGCGGACGCTGACGCAGAGGGTCCAGATGGCGGTGGTGTGCGCGGCGATCTTCGGGTTGGGGGTATTAGCCCGGGTGTCGACGCATGACGCCTATGCCGCGGTCGACCTGGGACTGGAGGGCAGCCTGGTGATGGGAATGCTGGGCGGATATGTGACGGGATTGCTGTCGGGAGTCCTGATTTCGGTCCCGGCGATGTTCAATGGGGAACTGATGACCATGCCGCTGCTGGCGGCGGTGGGAGTGCTGGGCGGGCTGCTGCGCGATATCGCGCCGGATAAAGAAGCGATCTGGAAGTTTTCGCCGTTCCCGGATGTGACGTTGTACCGGTTGCTGCGCAAGCGCGATCTACGCCTTCCGCTGTTCAGCCTGGCGTGCATCGGGACCATTTTGCTTGCGGAGCTGCTGCGGTCCCAGATCGCACGGTTCCCGCATTTCGGCGTGTTTGGGCTTCAAGCAAAGTGGCAGCCACTGCCGGGGTTAATCTGGGTCGCGGTTTATGCCACGACGCTGTTTGCCACCGTGCTGCCGATCAAGGTGTGGAACAGCAATCGCAACGAGAAGAAGCTGGAACAGCAGCAGTTACGGCTGAATGAAGCGCGGCTCGCGGCATTGAGCCGGCAGATCAATCCGCACTTCCTTTTTAATACGCTGAATTCGGTGACGGCGCTGATTCGCCAGGACCCGGAGCAGGCGCGTCAGGTGGTGTACAAATTGTCGAAAATCCTGCGGCGTTTGCTGCGGCAGCAGGAGAATTTGACGGCTTTACGGGAGGAGTTGTCGTTTATCGACGATTACCTGGCGATCGAGATGGTGAGATTCGGGGACAAGCTGCGCGTCGTGAAGGATATCGATCCGGCTACCTTGGATATGTTGGTCCCCAGCATGCTGTTGCAGCCGATTGTCGAGAACAGCATCCGGCACGGCCTGGCGAGCAAGGTGGATGGGGGCACCGTTAAGATGCGCAGCCGGCTGATTGGGGGCAGGCTGCAGATTCTGGTGGAGGACGACGGAGTCGGGATTCCGGAGAGCAAGCTGGCGACGCTGTTCGAGCAGGGGATCGGCGTCAGCAACGTGAACGAGCGCCTGAAAGTCCTGTTCGGGGACGACTATAAGATGTGGATCGACAGCCGGTTGGGCGAGGGCACCAGCACGGGAATCGAACTTCCCGAGCAGGTGAGTGGTACGGTAGTGAGAGTCGAATCGTTGGCTGTTGGTTCTTAAGGGCGAGCTTTTTTTGAACGATCTGAATTATTCCATAACTCTTCCCCGCGCGCAAGGCATGCCGCGTACGATCGCGGAGCGCACTCGCAGAGTTTATGACCGTTTGTCGGCGATTTATCCGGCCAGCACGTTTTTCTTCCACTCCAATGCGCACGCCTGCGTGATGCGTCATTCGGGGATTGAAAACGGGATGCAAGTGCTGGAGATCGCGACGGGATCGGGCGAAATGTTCCGGCGCTTGGTCAGGGCGAATCCGGACGGGAAAACGTATGGCCTCGATCTATCGCCGAATATGGCGGCTCGTACGCAGCGGCGAGCGCGGGAGGAATTTCCCTCGGCGGAAGCGCACTGCGGCGCGGTGGATGTGCGCAGCATGCCCTTCCGCAAAGCGAGCTTCGATGCGGTGGTGTGCTGCTATCTGCTCGAGTTGCTGGGTCAGGACGATATCCGCTTGACCTTGCGGGAGATCGCGCGAGTGCTGCGCCCGGGCGGCCGATTCTCACTGGTGGTGATCGGGCAGAATGCCAGGACGTTCAACCGGCTCTACACCGTCTGCGGGAGCCTGGTTCCCGCGTTTTGGGGCCGGCAAGTGGAACAATCGGTGCCGAATCTGATCAATAAGGTGGGCTTGAAAATCGTCGCCGATGAGCTGGTCCGCCAAACCGGGTATCCGTCGAGGGTGCTGATCGCGCGGAAGAAATAAGCAGGCTTCTTACTGGATCAGCCGCCCCAAAATATTCGCGACATAACTCTGTGTTTCCGGTATCTGCGGGATGCCGCCGGCCCGATCTACCGTGCCTGCGCCGGAGTTATAAGCGCTCAAGGCAAGCGACAGATCCCCGTGATACCGGTCGAGTAACTGCTTAAGCAGCTTCGCGCCCGCATCGAGGCTGGCGATGGGGTTGAACGGATCAATCACCTGGAACTGGTCCTGCGTGGCGGGCATCAACTGCATCAGGCCCTGGGCTCCCTTCGGAGAGACGACGCAGGGGCGGAAACCGGATTCCTGTCGAGCGACCTCGCGAATCACCGAAGGTGCAACTCCGTGTTTGTTTGCCGCATCGTCGATCATCGCGGATAATTCCGGCGCGGCGATCGGCTCACAAAGGGGCTGGAACATGAAGGACTGTCTCTCGGCCGCGGCGAGCGCGGCAGGAGGGGTCCAGGGAGCGGTGGTCGCTCCGGCTGACTTGGCTTGCTTCTGAACCGAGGCGCGCTGTTGCGCGAGGGACGATTGCATGGCCGCGCGGGCGCGATCGGCCTGGGTTCCGGGATCCTGCATCAGGAAGAGAGCTAGCCATACTGTCACCCTCTTCTTATCGGCATGCGCCGGACGCGGCGTGAGTCGGATAAAACCTGACATAATCATTAACTTAAATGCGCTGGTGGATCGTCGCTCTCCTTTTTTTAGCCACTCTGATTAACTACATGGATCGCACGATTTTCGCGGTCCTGATTCCCGTGATGCGCGGGGACCTGCACATTGACGACCGGATCTACGGGTATCTGACCGCGGCCTTCCTGGCGGCCTATACCGTGGGCTACCTGGTGATGGGCCGGGTAGTGGATCAATTAGGTACGAAAGCCGGTTTCGCCGTAGCGGCGGGGGTCTGGTCGATCGCGGCCGGGCTGCATGCAACCGCTGGCACGGCTCTACAGCTTGGCGGATTTCGCGGGATGCTGGGCTTCGCCGAGGCGGGCAATTTCCCGGCCTGCATCAAGGCCGTAGCGGAGTGGTTTCCAGCGGAACAGCGCGCCTTCGCGACGGGACTTTTCAACTCGGGATCGAATCTGGCGCAGGTGGTGGGACCGCCCGTTTTCGTGGCCCTGGAACATGCGTTCGGCTGGCGGACCTGCTTCCTTCTCACCGCGTCGCTGGGAATACTGTGGCTGCTGCTCTGGTGGGCGAGTTATCGCACGCCGGCGAAGGTGGAGCTGGAAGAGAAGATCGTCAAAGTCTCGTATAAAGAAGCAGTGAAATTCAAGCAGACGTGGGGTTTTGCAATCGCGAAATTCCTCACAGATTCGGCGTGGTGGTTCTACTTGTTCTGGTTGCCATTGTGCCTCCACGATCAGCGCCACATGAAGGATAAGGACTACGCGCGGGCGCTCTCGATCATCTACTTCGTGGCGTGCTTCGGCAGCATGGGCGGAGGCTGGCTTTCCGGTTATCTGATGCGGCGCGGCTGGGACAAGGGTAAAGCGCGAAAAACGGCAATGCTAATCTGCGCGGTGGCCATGCCGATCGCGGCGCTGGGAGTGGTGGCGCCGAATGTGACGCTCGCCATCGCCTTATTCAGCCTGGCGACGTCGGCTCATCAGGGATTTTCGGCGAACTTATTCACGACCACATCGGACGTGTTCCCGAAGAGCGCGCTGGGAAGCGTGAACGGAATCGGCGGGTGCATGGGCGGCCTTGGAGGCGTGATCTTTTCGGCGATTGTGCCGGGGTTCCTGGTCAAGTTCATCGGCTACACGCCGCTGTTTCTGATGATGAGCAGTTTTTATTTGATCGCGCTCTTCGTTTTGCACAAGCTGATGGGCGACCTGAGTCCGATTGCCGCCAGAACCCGGTAGGGCGGGCACCCTGGTCCGGCACCACACCTGGTCCGGCACTACAATAGATAGGATGTTGCTGCGCAAGCTGCTGCCGTACACTTCGGCGGCCGTTGTTGTCGCCTTCCTCTATGCCGCCTGGACGATTTACTCGCGAATGGCGGAGAATCGTCGGCTCGTGGAAGAGGCCGCCCAAAGGAAGCTTGCGTTCGACCAAAAAACTCTGGATATGATCGGAACCGATCTGAAAATCACTCAATTTTACGCCGCCCCCGCCGCGACTCATCCAGGCGAGAAAACGCTGGTATGCTACGGCGTGGCGAACGCCAAGTCCGTACGGATAGAGCCTGCCATCGAATCGATTACGCCATCGCTCGCACGCTGCATCCAGGCATCGCCGCCGAAGACCACCGAGTACACGCTGACGGCCGAAGATGGCGCGGGACACAGCGTCACGCAAACGATCCTGGTGAAGGTTCAATAATGCGCGAGACAGTTTATCCGGCCAAGACCATTTCCGGCATCATCACCGTTCCGGGCGACAAGTCGGTTTCGCATCGCTACGGTATGCTCACCGCGATCGCCGAGGGCGAGAGCAAAATTGCGAATTATTCCACTGGAGCGGATTGCCAGTCGACACTCGCCTCGATGGCAGCGCTGGGTGCGAAGATCGAGCGGCGGGACGGCTTGGTCATCGTCCAGGGCGGGGAATTGAAGGAGCCGGCGGCCGAGCTTGACGCAGGCAATTCCGGGTCGACCATCCGGATGCTGTCCGGCATTCTGGCGGCGCAGAAGTTTACCTCGCGCATCGGCGGGGATGAGTCGCTGTCGAAGCGTCCGATGAAGCGGATCATGCTGCCGCTGACGGAGATGGGCGCGAAAATTGACGCGACAGACGCGCAGTTTCCGCCGCTGACGATTCACGGACGGCCGCTGCATGGGATCGATTACACCCCGCCCATGGCCAGCGCCCAGGTGAAGAGCTGCGTATTATTGGCCGGGCTGTTCGCCGAGGGCGACACCATTGTCCGCGAGGCCGTTCGTACGCGCGATCATACAGAAATCGCATTGCAGGAGTTCGGCGCGGATATCGAAGTTGAGAGCCGCGTCATCACGCTGCGCGGCGGCGCCAAGCTCACGGGCCGCGAACTGGTGGTGCCGGGCGATCTCAGCTCGGCGACGTTTTTCCTGGTCGCGGCGCTGCTCATGAAAGAGTCGAACCTGGTGATTCATGGGGTAGGGTTGAACCCCACGCGGTCGGCTCTGCTCGATTTTCTGGTCGGGATGGGAGCGTCGATCAAAGTGCTGGATTTGCAGCAGAGCGGCGGCGAGGTGATCGGCGATTTGCGAGTACGCGCGTCCAAAGTCAGCGGCGGCGTGATCGAGGGCTCGTTGACCGCGGGGTTGATCGATGAAATTCCAGCGCTCGCGGTCCTGGGTGCGGCGAGCGAGGGCGGATTGACGGTGCGGGACGCGGGGGAGTTACGGGTCAAGGAAACCGACCGTATCGCAACAATTGAAATGAATTTGCGCCGAATGGGGGTCGAAATCGAGTCGTTTCCCGACGGATTTGTCGTTCCGGGCAAACAGCATTTTCACGCGGCCGAAATAGATTCCTGCGGAGACCACAGAATTGCCATGGCTTTCGCGGTGGCCTCGCTTATGGCCGACGGACCGTGTATAATTGATGACTCGGAAGCGGCGGGGGTTTCTTTCCCCGAATTCTTTAGTATTCTTCGACAGATTACCGGCTGAATCGGGGTTCAAAATGACTCAGGCGACAGATCTCACGCTGCCCTGCCTTGTGCACGATTTGAATAACGTGTTTCAAACACTGGTGGAGGCGGCGGACTTGCTTTCGTGCGATCCGCGCTGGGCTCCCGTGTCGGCTGTGATTCTGCGAAGCATCGAGCGGGGCAAGGGAATCACCACCAGCATGCAGCAGGCGGAGCAGGCATCCTCCGACCAGACAGCCGCGCCCTTCGAGACGATCCTCAACAACGCCATCGCTTTCACGGAAGATTCGCTGATCGGCGGGCGAGGTCCGCGGATTCGTTTCGTGTGCAAGGTGGAACCGGGCATCGAACTGCGCCGCATCTGGGCCTGGGAGCGCGTGCTGATCAATCTTTTCTCAAACGCCATGCGCGCCATGCCGGAGGGCGGCACGATCTACGTTTCCGCGCGCAGGCGCGATGGCCATGCGGAGATCGTGGTTCGCGACGAAGGGGAGGGAATCGCTCCGGAGATTCTCGCCGATCTGTTTCGTCCTCATGTCTCGACCAAACTGCGGGGCGGACTCGGGCTTCACATCGTGGAGACGATCGTGAGGCAGGAGGACGGCACGGTGCGAGCCGCGAATCGCGCCGACGGCCGCGGCGCGGAGTTCATAATCACGCTCCCCGCCGAGAAGCCAATCGCCCGTGTGGCGCACGTTTGAACGCGCGAAAAATGGGTTCGCCCTCTCTGTCCACTACCCGCGGACATAACGTCGGACTATCGGAAGCTGATAGATGCGTTAAGACTTGACTCTGGAGTTAGCTCTAGACTGTAAACTTGGGGTGATGGGAACCGCCTCTCTGCAAATCGGCCAGGTCGCGCAGAAAACGGGCCTGAGTGTCGATGCCATCCGCTTCTATGAAAAATCGGGGCTGCTGGCGCGACCGGCGCGGTCGCAGGGCGGCTATAGGCTATATCAGGACAGAGAAGTCGCCGATCTCGAATTTATACAGAAGGCGCAGCAGCTCGGGTTCTCGCTCAATGAAATCCGTGAGCTGTTTTCAATCCAGCGTCACCCGCATGAGGTCTGCGTCCACGTGCGCGATTTGATCGCGCAAAAGCTCGGCGTCGTCCGGACGAAGATTGTGGAGCTGCACAGGATGGAAACGGAGCTGGCCGGTGCGTTGCGGCAATGCCGCGCCGCCCTTCGGCAGCCGTCGAAACATCATGACTGCTGCCCGGTTCTCGAAGCAATTTCGAAACCCGCTCGTAAAGGAAGAAAAGTATGAAAGTTGAAATTCTCTATTTTTCGGGTTGCCCGAACCACGCCCCGGCCGTCGATCGCGTGCGCGACGTATTGCAGCAAGAGGGAACGACTGCGGATATGGTCGAAGTCGAAGTGAAGGACGCGGTCACGGCGCAACAGGTCGGCTTTCTCGGTTCACCGAGCATTAGAGTTGACGGGCAAGATGTCGAACCTGCGGCGCGCGGGGCCCGCGCTTTCGGAATGATGTGCCGCACCTACATCGACGGCGGTCGTCGTGCCGGTGTGCCACCGCCAGAATGGATTAGGGCGGCGGTACGGAAAGCAAGGGGGAGATGATGCGCGTCACCGACAAACTGACTCCGATGGCTGCTGCAATGAGCGCACTGGCAACGCTGGCGTGCTGTTTGCCGCTCGGCATCGCCGGGGCGGTGGGCGCGCTGGGATTGAGTGTCGCCCTGGAACGGTTGCGGCCGTGGCTGATTAGCCTCGCGGTGATCCTGCTCGGCGCGAGTGCCTTCCAGATGTACCGGCGCGGAAAAAGTTGCCAGCGGCGTAGCCGTCTAAGTCTGGTGTGTTTCGGACTGTCGGCGGCCATTGTGCTCGCCGTCATGATCTTTCCCCAACAGGTCGCGGCGCTGCTGGCGGGTCTGCATTAGAGGTTCCCAATGAAGCGCGCCTGGTTAATTATCGCGGTGGTCGTTGTTGTTGTTCTGGGTGGGGTCTACTTCACGAAAAAGGGACACGTGCCCGCCAGTCAACCGCCGCTCGTGGAAATGAACGACGCGGCGCTTTCCGCGCTGCAGGCTGAATTCAACCGGACATCGGACAAGCTGCGGGTGATTCTGCTGCTGTCGCCGACTTGACCAACCTGTCTGCGGGGGTCTTCCGCAATCGAGACCATTCTGAAAAATCATCCCGAAAGCTCGGTGGTGGTGTTTGCGGTATGGGAGCCGATTCTCCCGACCGATTGGAGTGCACCGGGTACGGGTGTGCTAAATCGCCTCAATGATCGCCGGGTGCGGCAATTCTGGGATCCGGCCCACACGGTAACGGGTGTTTTACAAAAAGCTGAGGTGGCTGGCCAGCTCCATCCCGAATGCTGCAGGCGCAATGGTTTCCTATGGGATCTGATCGCTGCTTATGGGCCCGGCGTTAAGTGGGGGGAAACACTTCCTGAGCCGATTCTTCTCAACGGTACGATGGTGCAAACTGCGGATGCCCTTGAATCCATCCTTACCAAAGCAAAGTAGGACCGTATTTTGGTCAAGGGCTGAGAATTGTCTCCGCTCTCTTTATAGACGATCAAGTAGGTAATCGTCTACACCGATGTGGGGCGGCGCCATGCGCTGCCAACTCAAGTAAACACCCGCACTCCCACCCTTCTGACTGTCCGTTTCGGCCCGCGTTGGCAAACGTCAATTGACGTTTTACAGTTGGATTTACAGTGACAACCGAGGGACCGCGAAAAATGGGAGCCTTCTCTATCTACCCGCCTCGAACGCCGATTTGAGATGGCCTCCCGGGTGCCGATACGGACGGAATCGTCCCATAAGGGGTCCCTTGGGGAAACCCAGAAGCGCCGGCCGATCCGGGGACGAGAACTATTTTTCTCCGTTGCCGCCGATGCTGCTTCCCCAGGCAGCCGAGCTGCCCCAAGCCGCGGAAGACCCCCATGCGGCGGACGAGCCCCAAGCCGCGGAACTTCCCCAAGCCGCGGAGCTTCCCCAGGCAGCCGAGGTACTACCCAACGGCTGGATGACTTGTGTTCCCCACACATTTGTCGTGCTCCAAGCGCCATTGTTCCAGCACGAACCGCTTGGGTTTACCAGCACAGATGTCGCCAGCAGCGGGTTGTAATAGACGCTGGGCGAAATCGCTGAGCCGTAGATGGTCTCGTAGTCGTTGAGCGCGGCGGCGATATCGATGTATCCCGCGCCCACGGTAAAGATATCGTACGTGTCTAAGTACACCGCGCCCGTCGTGGGATCGATGGCTGTGCTCGCCAATGGGAAGGCCTTGTAGGCCGTCTTCATCAGCCGTGCCTTGACGGTATCGGGGCTCAGCCCCGGCTCATTTTGCAGTAGCAGAGCCACCGCGCCGGAGACGACGGGCGTCGCCATGCTGGTGCCGCTTAGTTGGAAATACTGGCCTCCGGGCGCCGTAGTGGACGTCGTGTAGTACGATGGCGCGATGACGTTTCCTGGATACTCCGCCACTAGAGTCGATCCGGGAGCCAGCAGGGAAACGATTGTGTTTCCAGGAGCAACCACGTCGGGCTTGACGGTCAGATCGATGTAAGTCGGTCCTTTCGAGCTATAGCTGGCGATCAGATCGTCGCTCCGCGGAGCTGTCTCCATGGTCTTCATGGCGCCGACCGTAATCGCATGCGGACTATTGCCGGGAGAAAGGACGGTCGCATAACCGTTCCGCCCCAGATTGCCCGCCGCCACCACCACCACAATCCCGTTTCGCCACACCGCTTCCACGGCCTGGCATAGTGGATCGTGCTTGCAGCCCTCATAGATTGGTCGGCCTAGAGACAGGTTAACTACTCGAATGTTGTATTTGTTTTTGAGCGCGACAGCTTGCTGGAGCGCCGAAATCACCGCGGAATCGGTGCTCATTCCGTTCTTATCGAGCACCCGGAGATCGATCAGGTTGGCGTTCGGAGCAATGCCATTGAGCTTGCGGAAAGATCCCGCCTGCGACGAGGAGCTTCCACTGCCCGCCAGAATACCGGCGACGTGCGTCCCGTGGCCGTAGTCGTCAAACTGAACACCGCCGATGAAGCTTTGACGGTACACTACGCGGGAGCGGAGGTCGGGGTGAGAATAGATTCCGCTATCGATGACCGCGATACCTACTCCGCTGCCGTCCAATCCGTAGCTCCACGCGTACGGCGCGTTGACGGCGGCAGCCGCATAATCGAGCGTCGCCGTCAACGGCCGGTCGAGCGAGATGTAGGTGACGTTCGATTGATTCGACAGGTTAACAATATCGCCCGCGGTAAGCGTCGCCGCCACACCGTCTACCAGTGTTAAAAGGCCTTTGACCAGGCCGCCGACAATATTGAAGACGGTGCAGAGCAACCCGCCCAGCAGACCGCCGGAGCATGTTTGCGGAGGGGTATTGTACTGCACGATCACATTTACACTGGCCGAGGGATTCTGGAGCAGCGGCTGAAGGTCCGGCGAGATCTTGGAATTATCTGCGAACCCGGCGGAGACCGTGGCCAGCAGCGCAATCCACAAGACAGCGAATCGTGTGAAGTGCCGTGTTTGTCGAAAGATGAAATGCCGCATGATTGAACAACTTAGCAAGAACCGTGCCAGGCTTCCCTCTCTTGTAAGCTGCTATAAACACTGGCTCTGAGATCCTCTCCGATCGCTCCCGCTGCGCCAATTTGTCCAGTTTTGTGCCACAATGTCGCTCCGCTGGATTCAGCCGTGGCGCACGCACTCGTGCGTGCCGCGTCGACATTCGTGTCGACGCTTGGCCTCTTCACCACCACCACCCCACCCCAACCCCAGGCTTTTCAACCACCTCCCACTCCCACCCGACTCCTCCAAACTCCCCCCGCTGCTATATCAAGGCATGTCCACACCATCACGAATCGAAATCAACCGAGCCAACGCGCAACACTCCACCGGCCCCAAAACCGAAGCCGGCAAAAAGCAATCTTCCTTGAACGCCCTCCGCCACGGCCTCACCGGCCAAATCGT
>Ga0182024_10000769_pt1 | contig 84043 bp, 70 predicted proteins | sample P32metaG_FD_120480 | JGI IMG/M metagenome (GOLD analysis project Ga0182024, IMG submission 120480) | Permafrost microbial communities from Stordalen Mire, Sweden - P3-2 metaG (Illumina Assembly) | ecosystem: Environmental > Terrestrial > Soil > Wetlands > Permafrost | place: Sweden: Stordalen... | reverse complement strand
TTTAGTGGCGCGAATGGTGGATAACGGCTTGGAAGCGCCTGAGGCCGATTTGCGACAGATCATCTTCTATTTGAAAACGACTTACGGCAAATGATTAAGTTGCGGAAGCTAGACTAAAAAAGGCAATGAAACGCGGACGCAGGACGCAGCTAGTTGTTGGCTCCGAATACGCGATCCGGTTCATCATTCCGCTCGCAATCCGACACGCATCCAACGCGTTGGTTGGTTTATACACCTCTTGCCGAGTGGAGAGACCGGCCGCCGAGCGATGATGCTGCCGCCGTAAAAAACTGGGGAACTAGGATTCGAACCTAATTCCCGCCTGTAGGGATTGTAGCGCATTTGTGTTGGAAATGTCCACGCGGCCGACGGTTGCGAGATTTCTGCATTGAGTTTGTCCTAGACAAGTGTTGGCCTTGCCTAGCCAATATTGTCCCCAATTTGCCCCCAAAGTTTTGGTCAAAATCTATGTGTCCATATCATGTCCGCATGGCAGCTCCTTGGTCGGTCCCCCGTGCGTGTCTTACAGCATTGAGGGAACGGTTAATAGATCGCGGCACTTTCATATTTCCAATGTGCTCAGCTTCTCCCGGAGCTATAACCAATCATCCACTACTTTTGGGAATAGCTCCTTCTCCCGGGCTTCGACACGAATTCGATCCGCGCTCCCTACGGACGGTTAGAAAAGCATTTTAACTATGGGCATCCAAAAGCAAAAGACTGCTGAATGAAATGTGAAGAATGCGAAACTCTCGCACTTAGGAAATGGCTTCTACCCTCGACTTCTTAGCGTGTGTTCGTTCATGACGTAAAATCCGCCTTGCGCTAACTTGCCCCGCCTTTGCCGCTCTCTTGAGGAGTCGCATATATTTCTCATGATTTTGTGTTACACCGGCTCCTTCACGGTAACACAACGCCAAATTGAAAATACCATCCGGATTTCCGTGCTTCGCCGCTTGTCCATACCAAAATAGCACCCATTTCTGATTTTGAAAGCTTCCGGTCGATCGCATATGGTCGGACCAAAGATTGCCTAGAGCGACTTCCGCGTCGCTGTCGCCCATATTCGCTGCAACGCGATACCAATGTGCTGCCTCCTCCTTGTCTACATCGCACATGATGCCTTTCTCTAAGAAGTGGCCTAAATTGTAAGCGCCAACTGGAAAGCCATGACTCGCGGATCTTCGATACCAATATAGAGCAGCCTTCTTATCAGGCTCTACTCCTTGTCCCGAGCTGAGAGCAACACCGAAGCTAAATTCTGCTGGTGCGTATTCAAGTGTCGATGCGCGTTTGAGAAGGCGAATGGCTTCATCCTTATCAGAACCTTTTCTATTCCGCGATTTCAGAAGTAGCGCTAATTGCCAGTAAAACCATGGATCGCCGCGCTTTGCACCCGATCTCAACCAACGCTCTACCCTCCTCCCACGGAGCGAGGAATGAGGCAAGCACCAAAATCGTAAGGTTGCATCGGATTTCGCAGATTGTATCATTGATCTCTACCTATCGATTCCAATCTAAATGCAACTATTCCCATTCAGATTTGGCGTAAACCGTATCATCTTGAAATAATTATTGTAATAGCAAATCCTTGAACCAAACGCTATTAAGAAAAGCCTTAGATGGTGCGCGGTTGTGGAAGTTCGCTGGGGAATCCATGCGTGAAAAGGCAAATCCGATCCACCTAAAACGCTGGCCATTCCCCTTTGACACGTGTTACACTTACACTCAATGTCCGCATGTATAAAGAGATACAGATAAGTCACGCCTGCCTACCGTGAGATCGCGAGACATTAGCCAAATCGTAAGCAGACGAAGAGATAGCAGTCCAGGCACCCACGCCATCGTTCGAATTTGCCCGCGAACAGACCATCGCGTCCCCTCTAAACGTCTTCCAAATCAGGAAAACTTAGCATGGCAATAATTTTATGCCCACGAATTCCGAGAAAAACAAAAATCGAACCATCGAGAGTCATCCGTTCATGGGCTTCAACCCGCCCACGTCGAACACGGTCTACACGCCGAATCAGTTCTTCGATGCCTGTCTCCCCTACTCCAGCCGTGGGGTTGTCCGCATGGTCGCCTTGCTCATCCGCAAAACGCTTGGATGGTGCGATGAGGATGGGAATCCCCAGGCCGAGCGGCACGCGCTGTCGTGGAATGATTTCGAAGCAGCAGGCGTCAGCCGGGACATGATCCGCGGCGCCATCGAAGAAGCGATTGCCGGACACTTCATCCGATGCGTCCGCCAGCCTCAGACCAAAAAGACCGGGAGTCCGTCCGTATCGGGGCTTTACGAATTGAAGTGGGATGAGCGGCCGGCATATCTCAAGAACCCGAAGGAATTTCGCGGCTTTTTCGCCGGCGAAGGCAACCGCACTTACATCCCCAACCAGTTTTTCGACCACGTTGTTCCCAACGAGCCGTTGGCTGTAGTGAAAGTTGTCGGGTCGGTCATCCGCTTTTCAATTGGTTTCCAGAACAAATGGGGTCATCGCCGGCGAAACGCGAGTTTGAGCTACCAGCACATCCAGAATTTCTCGCACATCGCAGACCGAAAGACGTTAAGCGCTTCGATCCGGCACGCCATAAAATCGAACTACATCGAACGTGTCGAGGAGGGGTTTTTCGATCCCGATGCTGGCAAGCTGTCCAAAGCTGCTGTTTACGCCGTGAAATGGCTCGACGAAGGCGCCAGGCCGGTGATCGGTCAGAAAACCCTACCGGGTCAGATTCGAGTAAATTCGTGGTCAGAAAATCCCACCGGCATCGGTCAGAAAACCCTACCGGAGGAACGGTCAGAAAACCCTACCGATATTAAAATAAAACAAAGAAATAACATCTCTAAACAACAGGCTGCTGTTTCCTTTGAAAAATTAAGAGCCGAAGGATTCGGCGCGAAAGCCGCCGACCTTTTGGCGGCGGCGTATCCGGGCGAGCGAATCGACCGACAAATTCGTTGGCTCGACGGCCGGCGCGTCAAATCAAATCGCTTGGGGATGCTCCGATCAGCGATAGAGCAGGATTGGCCGGCACCGACGACAGCCGTCCGCAAATCTCAGGATTCACCGGAACGTAAACACGGCCAAAATTTCGATTCAGCCCTTACCCAGATCGAACGGCGACTGTTTGGCGATCCTCGCAAAACCAACCCATGAAAATCATCACCCTCATAAACGCAAAAGGGGGATGCGGGAAATCAACGCTGGCGATGAATCTCGCCGCGGCCCTTGCCGGCAGGGGACACTCGACGCTTCTTATCGATATGGATCCCCAGGCCCAGATCACCCAGTGGCTCGGCGCCGGTGATGGCCTGACCAATGCCGGGACGCTCGTCGCCGCCATGACGGGGCAAGCGACGTTGCCGCAGATCGTGCAATCTACCGCGATTGAGAATCTCTCATTCGTTCCTAGCGCCATCGGACTGGAGGACGTTGGCCACAGAATCACCGACAGCGATCAATACGAAACCCTGCTCGGGCAGTTGCTGTCCCAGGAAGGGATGCCAACTTTTGACTTTTGCGTCATCGACAGCCCAAACCAGGTGAGTCCGATCATGGAAAACGCAATCCTTCCCACCGACCTGTTCATCGTGCCATTTGAAGGAACCCAGGCGGTGAGGAGCTATGCGAATTTCTACAAGCTTCTCCTGAAACTTCGAGCGAGCGGCGACTACAACACCTTGCATGTATTGAATCGCCTCAGCCACGACGAGGGATTGCGGCAGGCAGTCGTCGAAGCAATGGAAAGCGAGGGATTGGCTCCCGCCCGAACGGAGATCCGCAACGACGGCTGGCTCGCGCGCGTGCCCGAGCACGGCGGATCAATTTTCAATTATCGACCAGAGTCGGATGGGGCAGCGGACATCGCGGCCCTCGCCGCGGAGATGTTAGAATTATTCGATAGCGCCGAATCGCAGTCCGATCTACAACCTGTCGAGCCTTCCGGTTCAGCTTCCATACCTTCGTGAATCAAAACGACACTCAACAAAAGAAAAGCCGGTTACAAATTCTCAAGGAGCACGCCGAACAGGGAAAGCTTGATGGTATCGGCTTGCCCAAAACCGGCCGCCTGATCGTAAACGTTCAAAAGCTTGTCGAAGATCCGCGGAACGAGCGGCGCCAGTTCACCGGACTGGAGGAGCTGGCGGCATCAATCCGGCAATTTGGAATTGTCGAGCCGCTGACCGTCATGGGGCATGGGGACGACAAGTATCGGATCATTACCGGCCATCGGCGTTTCCGGGCGGCCAAGCTCGCCGGCCTCACCTCCGTTGAAGTTATCATCCGCGACGCGGAAGAAGAACGGACGACCCGATTAAAAAGTCTTGTCTCAAACGTCCAGCGGCAAGACCTCAATCCCGTTGACCTTGCCGAAGCCCTTCAATCGCGGCTCGATGATGATGGCAACCTGACCCAGAGGAAACTTGCCGACATCATCGGCAAGGACGAGCAATGGATCAGTGCCATGCTCGGCATCTTGAGGATGACCCGGCCGCTGTTGAAGAAACTTAGGACGTCCCAAGTTGCTCTGCCGTATGACGCCGTGTGCAAAATCGCTCGGCTTGAGAACCAGGCCGACCAACGGGCGCTCGTTCAGATGCTTATCGAAGGAGCGACCAACCGCACCATTCGGGCCCAGATCAACGCGCTGAAGGGCAGAGTGACCAAGCCGCAGGAGAGGGGAGATGGAAAGCCAAAGCAGGTGTACACCACGAGCCACGGGGCGACGGTCATCGTTCAAAGCAAGGGCAGCACGCTGACTCACAAGCAGATCGTCGGCGCCCTCAAAGAGGCGATTCGAATCGTCGAGAAGTCCTGAGCGATTTCTAAAGGACAACCGCTGGAATCAGACGCTCCCCAGGAGTCAAGGTGAAGCTCGACCCGTTCTTGCCTTTCAGAAATCGCTCTTTGGTTGAATATGAACTCCTAACAAAATGTGCCGGCATCAGCCGGCCTTTTTTTGCCCCACGTCCAACCCCCGCCGGAGTGCCTCCCCCGGGGGCGAATGCCGATTCTCACGAATCCTGATGATGGTTTCAGTGTGCCCGTTTAGCCTAATTGCCGCCACGACGGGCTGAAGTTAATTCCTTGAGGCGATGTACGAACCGGTCGAATTCACCCGGCCATCGCTTCTCTATCTGTCTGCGTAACTTCTGTGCTTTTTCACCGTAGGACAATTCAAATATTTTGCAGTACAAAATGTTCCAGAGTGGCGCCTTGACCTTCATTTGTGAACCGAGAAGCGCATTCAGTTGAAAGTAGAAATTTCTGGAACGCACTCGTTTCAGCAGTTTTCGCCTTTTCATACAAAAAACACAGAGCGAAATATTTCTCTTTGGAATTTTCGGCAACACCGCTCTAAACATCTCCAGTTGTGTTGCGAAATCGCGGAGCGGCCTGCGTTTGAACTCGTCCTGCGTCAGCAAAAACTCTTGTGACTGTCCCGCGTTTAGCGGATTCAATTGTTCACCGACAGGCTCCAGCTGTAACGTCATCCAGACGCCTTCGGGGTATTTCTTTTCACGATCTAGCGGTACTGGAAAATAAATTTCAACCAGCACTTCCATGTCCCAGATTGCGGCGCCAGAATTGAGGATATCTACAACAAGCTCGCCCTTCCCTTCACAATTTGATGGGACTGGCAAGTCTTGTGCTTTGGTGGTGAATGTCGTTTGAATAAGACGAACCTTTGGGAGACGAATTCGCGTCAACGCGAAATTCCAGAGTGCGACGGTGGCATTTATGATACTGATAAATAAAGCCCACTTGGCGAGCGTCGCACCATTATTTGAATTGCCAGAAATATCCGAAATGATCGCCGGCAGCGTGGCAGCCGTTACGGCAAGATTGGAAAACCCCATTTTGCGGTCCTAAGTTGGAGTATCTTCAAATCGAACCGTTTGAAGAGTCCCCCTCCAAATCCCTTCTCGCGTTATTGTTCCTTGCAGCGTACCGATTACACAGCGTAAGGGCGGAAGACAGGCGTTTGCTCTGATACCGTTGATGACCGTTGTGACATCCTCACCGATAGCGCCCAACTTCCACTCGCCTTCGAGTGTGAGAATTGGTTGGCGAGGGAGCTTCGGAATTCCGGAAACCGTCGATCTGGCCGGGTACACCTGAAGAACCGCGAGCCGGTCGCTGTTGATTTCGCCAAGACAGACTTGTTGAACGCCCGGCGTTGCGGCAAGCGCTTCAACCCATGATGCAAAATTTGTCTCGCTAAGCATCGTCACACATTGTATTCGTCTGTACCAATATGAGGAAGCAAGCATGAACGTGACTTCGCTAGCGGTCGCTCTTGCCAATCCCCGCAAAGCGTTGCGTGATCGAGGCCAATTTCGTTAATGAAAAGCCTCCAATACCGTCGGATTCTTTAGTGTTGATAACCTATTTTATCTGTAGTAAACTTCAGGGATGAATTTGAGGGGTGCAAACGATGATGGACTCAACTTGCCGGCGAAGCGGGACCTTGGAGTTGTTCGGCGCCAGGGTCGAGCTCTATCCCCTTCCGACTTTTGGAAGCTGGCCGACGTGCCGCCGGAGGCGGAGTGGTTTGCCAATATCGGAAATAAGAACACGCGGCGAGCATACCGCAACGACGTGGAGGAATTTATTTTCTTCACCGGCATCAAAAATCCAGAAGGGTTGCGAACCGTCACGCGCTCCCACGTCATTGCTTGGAGAAAGAGTTTAGAAGCCCGTGAGCTTGAGCCAACGACGATCCGCCGGAAACTCGCTGCTCTCTCCAGCCTCTACGAATCATTGTCCGAGGCGAACGCGGTGTACCTAAATCCCGTTGACGGAGTGGAACGGCCGCGAGCGGATGCCAATGAAGGCAAGACACCGGCATTGGGTGATGCCCAGGTGCGAGCGCTCCTCAATGCTCCCGCGGCTGACACCGTCAAGGGCAAGCGCGATCGCGCGATACTCGCCACGTTGCTTTACCACGCCATCCGAGCCGAGGAGTTGGTCGGGCTAAAGGTGAAGGATATCCATGATCGGCGTGGCGTGAAACATTTGCGGATTCACGGCAAGGGCAGCAAGATTCGATTTGTGCCGCTCCATCCGGCAGCATCGGAACGGATCAACGAATATCTGGAAGCCGCCGGCCACAGCGAGGATTTGAACGGGGCAGTGTTTCGCCCGGTGAAAAATAATGTGACCGGCGCGCTGGACAATTCCCTTACCTACCGCGGGACCTATCAGGTCGTCAAAGAAAATGCGAAGAAGGCTGGTATCGACGTGTTTGGGTTTTGCGTTCATTCAACACGGGCAACAGCGATTACAAATGCCCTAGAAAACGGAGCAGACATCGCTCACGTGCAGCAATGGGCGGGGCATGCGAGTATTTCAACAACCAGACTCTATGACCGTCGCCATAAGCGACCAGAAGACTCTCCGACGTTCAAAGTGAATTACTAATTGCGGTTGCTATCCTCACGCCTTACCGGAAGATTGCAAAACAACAGTCTAACCCATTTCTTGCCAATCGCTGGAATTCATCGGTAGATTTGACGATTCTAAATCCTGGTCCCATTTTGACCAGCCCGTCTTCCGGTTGCAGACGGCGAGCATCGCATCAATATAGTCGTGATATGCGCCCAAGGGTTCCAATTGTCCCGCGAAAGTCTGTCGAACGCTTAGGCGCCAAACAGTGCGACCAGACGCATCGGCTGCTACACAAATATGAAATTGGCCTACGGGAGAATCCCAAGTGTACAACCATGGCCTCCCTTTTGAGAGCCTTCGCATGTGTTCGATTGCCTCTTTAAGCGTCGGGTCAGGGTCCGTGGATTTATTATCACCCTCATATCTTGTATCCACGTGATCCAATACTTCCCTTCTTCGACTGCCTTCGTAAGCCGAGCACCGAAGACTTCATTTTACTAGATCCTTGCAAATACCTCATCTGTTTTCCCCGACATGACCTGGGAAACCCAAGCGGCCCTTCTTGTGGGCCTTAGCTGACACCGCCGCTGACAAAATCGCCACCCCATACTCGACTTAAGCGATGGCGGGCAAGAGCAATCTGGCCGCTTCAACGTGATAATCCCACCGGCGCAATCCCCATTCGATCCATCACATTCTTGACTTGATCGGCGCTCGGGCGGTAATGTCGTATCCACTCGTCAAGCCGATCGTTTGCCTCATCCGTTCTTGCAGATCGAGCCAAACAAACAATTAAGAAACGACATGCCTCTTCGGAGTATTTATAGGTTGGGTCACTCGCGACGGCTTGAAATTGACTGATCGCTTCGGAGAAACGGCCTGTTGAAAAGAGCGAAAGTCCACGTATCCAAGAAGCTGCCCGCTTCTCCGCTATGCTCATCAAGGTAGTATCAATGGATTCCGCGGCCGCAACAGCAGCATCGTTCTTTCCCGTGAGCCAAAGGCATTCGGCCATGCCGACGAGGCCATAGGCCCTGGCATCGCGAAGGTCGTCGTCATTGTCAGATATCCAGCGGACCAAATCGCAATTCAAAGTATATTGCGCCTCGGCAAAAGTAAGATCGCCTTCATCCGTGATTTTCCAAAGTCGTGACTGAACGCTGTTTAACGCATCGATAATCGGTCTTGTCTTGCTCGCACCGATGGGATATGCGGCCAATTCTGTATGTCCGTGTAGAGCAGCGGTTGCGTACAAAGCCGACTCGGTCCAATCGTCCTTCGATTGAAAGGAAATCGCCCGGCCGATGCCAACTAGCGTAAGACAAGGAAGATTAGATTTTCCCAAGATTTGCTGCAGTTCGATGCGGTGATCTCGTAACATGGCGTCGTCATCCTTATTGCTTTGCCACTTACTGAGCCACGAGCTGAGCCTTGGATCATTTGCAGCTTTCGCGCACGGGTCCTCCGGTGATTGGAATGAGGCGAGACCGGGGTCATCTTTGAAAATACCGGATTCCATCAGCTTGTTCGCGCCATCACGGATGGGTTCCGGCATAACCAGTCCGGTGCCCCCTACGGCCGTTGCCTGAGCCATTGCCCGCGCTCGTATCGTGCGAACAAACACATCGGCGGGCAGCGCCGAATCGTTTTCATCTCGAATGGTTCGGGCAATACCATCCCATCCTCGCATCGCCTCCCGCGAACGTACCGACTCAGACATCTTGCCATTATTGCTCTTTGCCACGAGCTGTAATGCTAACTCAAAACACATTCGCGCCTCGGCCGGACGATCGGACAATAGAAGCAAATTGCCACATCCAAGCTGCGCGCTGATACTGTAGGAATTGTCGCGTAATTTCTCGATTGCTTGATCATAGACGGAAGAATCAATGCGGATCGATTGCAAAACGCGATTGCCAATTACCGGAGCAATAATCTCTGCGATTGGCATGGTATCGTTCAACTGCACCTTGCAAAAGGCTGTGCCAATCGTCTTGCCTCGTGCTTTAGTCAACACCTCTGCCATTAACTTCACGGCGTCTTCCGTCTTGCTTAATCCGACGACGTTGTAATAAGATTTGGCAGCTACCAATGCCTTTTCATAATTGCCTTCCCGCAAAAGTTGTTTCACCATGGATTGCTGCTGAGGTTCGATGTAAGCCAAGCTCGCAAGCTTTGACGGTGGCGTCATCAAAACGCCGTCGGCGGTTTCGCCAAATTGATCCCCATAAGATGCTAGCCCTTCCGGCAAAGTATTCCCATCAACGGAAGGTGAAGTCACGCCAACGTAAGAACCTTGGCGTTCATATGCAACAAAGCAAAGAACTACCGCCGCGAGCAATAGCCCAACGGCAGCGCCCACGCGACTTGAGACTTTGGACACATTACTTGCCATTTGTTGGCTCCAACTCAAACGCGACACGACATATTCAACTCAGGGCTGCATCGGCGTCCTTACCGTAACACGGACGCATCATCCGCTCGGTCCCAGTCGACAGGAAGTGTTGAGCGACTTAGCAATCGGGGATGTTAGCACTCGTTCTGAGATATAGAGCCAAACGGTACCGCACATCATGACGACATTGCGTGCCAGATCAACGCATAGTGAGGCTCGAATGGCTCGGGGATCTGCGGCAACGACATACGTACCCGTGCAACCACAAGGTTTTGGATGTTCAACTTTGAATTCGACAATAATCAGGCTCGTGAATGCCGACAATGTCGCCATCGCTACGATACTAGCTACATCACTTTCAATTCCGGCAAATAACCAAGCGGCCAAGCCTGCTTCACCGCCGATAATAAGATAACGAACAAATGCCAATTGCGACCATTCCATGAAAATTGTCGAAGGCACCTGCTTTTCGTCTTCCCGCAACACTTTCATTGCGGCTGCGTAGAGGAAGATGGCTGCTAGAGCAATCCGCACTGCAGCTTGCAAGCGTCTTGTGCAGTTCGTGAGTGGCATTGTCCAACTCCCTACGGCTGCGTCGTGGCTGGCTCACCCAATGCCTGGTGGATTCGTTCTGTCACCAAGCTATCAAGGGCTAGCTCTTTGTTGCGCTTCTCTGCAAGCTGCTGACGAATGTCATCATCCGAAAGAGTTCGTGGAGTGGGGCCAATCTCAACTCGATCGGTCGTCCTCGCGTCAAAAAGCTCAAGATGTGCTGGCCATGTAATGGAGTAGTGAGATTCGGTATTACCTGGATCGGCTATCGAAGCATGTTTAACTGTTATGGTAAATACAATCGGGTGCCGAGTGTGCCCGGCCGAATCAACGACGGTGGAACTTCGCACAATCTTTCCGGGGAGGAACACATTACCCTGCGGGTGAAAGTCGGAGCCGATTATTTCGACATACGCACCGTTCCGACTTGTGCAGCGATAATAGACCAACGCGAATAAGAGGCTCGGATCGAACCACAATTCATGGGCACGCCCGACGCTGTCCGACGCATAAAGGGTGACAAACGCGTCATCCCGATCTTGGATTTCTTTCATAGCGCCAAGGTCATCTTTTGTCAGCCACCGGCGGGCACCTAAGAGGCGGAGACCCATCGCGATATCGATCGTGTCGTCCGGAGAAAACTCGCTAAGCTGTCGTAGTCCGCCAAACAGGCGTTGCTCGCCATTTGCAAGGTGCTGATCGGTCAGTTCCTCAATTCTTCCAGTCGCCGAAATCGAAGTCGTCTTCCGCGCAATTGCTGGCAGATTCTTGGCTCTCCAATAGTTCAGCGTACTGGGATTCGTTTCTCGGTTGTAGAATGCATTGTTATTTAGAAACGAAAATATCAGTGTGAACGCTTCCGATCGTTTGAGATCGATTTGCGTGGGCCTGAAACGGAGGGGAATTGTTTGCGCTATAGCAGGATCGATATCGTATTCACGGACCTCTTCGCAATCCATTACTATGTTGTGGAGCTGGTCCTGATGCGCAGCGATCGCCGCCCGTTGCAATGCGTCGCCAGGGCATTCGCCGGCAATGCCGATCAGGACGACACAGGTAACGACAAAACCCCTAGAACGTATATTATTCATATTGGCTCCTTCGCTCGCCGAATGCGAAACACGCAATGCTCCGGATCTTCACAAACTAAACTCATTAGCCGGGCGTACAGTAGGTGCTAAAAATGGGATATGAGTCATCGATTGTACCGGAATCACAATCGGGGCCTGTATAGTGATAATAAACACCGCAGACCACGAGGCCACCGCTTCCTGAGCAATTGGACATAGACGAAGGACTGCATTCTGAAGCCTGTGAGGCACTAATTATTTCCGCACTCGGTCCGGAGGTTCCGTCTACACAAGGGACTGAGCATCCGCCGCTCGCTCGACATATCGTGTTTGAGGGCGTACACGCGACAGCGCGAAGGACGAACCCAAGCGAACAGAAGTTCAAACAGGCAAGCATGAAAAGAAATGCAGTTCTATGCTTCATGGTATTCTCCTCTAGAAATGTGGTGTAGGCTGATCGTCTGTGGTTGCGCTTCCTCGTGTATCGCAGTGGAGGATAACCACCGGGATTGAAATCGTCTCACTGGGCGCGTCTTTATGCCTTAAACTCACTCTTAGGACTCCAGTCGTGCCTATCGACAGCGGCTTCTTAACGTGGACATGCAGCGCACAAACATCGTTGTCGCATAACGGGTCGGATAGAAAATCCCAAGTGATGGGTAGGTGAGTTTCTACCGATTCTGGCAACAGCGAGCCGCCGGTGTTACTGGTAAAATGCACTGTTGCGTCATGTCCGCTTGGTTCGTCAGTAAGAATGATGCTCTGCGGATTTGCGAGAATGGATTGAAGCCGCTTCCCGCGCACCTGTACCGTCAATCCATCCGACAATGGGTCTGGGGCAAAAGTAATTGCTGAGATCCAATCGCCCGTATCTTTGAAACTCAGGTTGGGGATAACCGCAATTTTAACGTCTTTCGTTCCGATGGCTTCCGCTTGACCATCGGGCGGAGTCTGCACGAGCACTCGGTTGTTCTGTCCCGGAGTCACAAGCAGGGTGTTGGGAATGCTCGCCAAGATGCTGGCAGAGCCCTTAAAATGAAGAATCGCGGATGCTGATATGGTTGCAGACGGCGCCTCGATGTCCACGTTGACCGGAAAGACGCGAAGCGAAGCATCAGGTTCTACGAAGCCGGTGAGCGTAAGGAAGACCGACTTCCTACCCCTAATAGTGGTTGCAACCACGGTAATGGTGCGTTTGAATTCGCCACCTCGATCATTGTCCACGGACGGTGGCCAGAAAATGACAGAGATCTTCGTCGATTTTCCATTTTGCACTTCGCCTGCGACTGCACTCGGCACCGTGCAGCCACAATCGGATTTGACCGATTCAATTACAATTTTGTCCCCGGTCCGGTTCTCTAACGTAAATACTCTTTGAACGCTGGCCCCACCGGACCAGACCTTTCCGATGTCAATAACTGCCTGATCAGTCCGTAATCCATCGACATCGACGCTTCCGGTGGGCGCTATCACGGAATTGCCGTGGTGGCTCGCAAAAAAGAATGCCGCCATACCCGGGCCAAGCGTAAAGACCGTTAATATGATCAGTTCCCGTCGCAGCGAATTCATCCAACCACCCATCGTGTTGACCTCTGATCGGATTAACGACGTTGCCCGTCAATTCTCACGCGGCGCCAGCAAAGAAGTTCGATTCTTTTCTTTTCACTTTTACTTGAACGTATTTGCAGATATGCTTTTCATATGCTTGGTAAATCCACGGTGGCGTGTACTTATGCCTCCAAAGGACGATGAATACGCCCTGATCGCCCAGGCGGTTTCTGGCGATATCGCTTCGCTGGAAATTCTACTTTTTCGATATCGCAAACGGTTGCTCGCGTATGTGCAATCGCATTTTCCGCCAGAATTGAGGGGTTTTCTGGAACCACAGGATATTGTGCAGGATACTTGGCTCAGGGCGATTCGCGCCCTTGCGGAATTTCGTCCGGACGGGCCAGAGCCCGTGTATCGTTGGCTTGTCACAATCTCGCGCAATCTGATTCTGGATCAAGCGAAACACGAGCGGATGACAAAGTGCAAAGGGACGCGGGGGCGGGCAGTGAACGACGAGGACGCGTCGATTGTCCGGCTGCTCGAGGAAATGGCGGTATACCAAAGGACACCCAGCAAATCGGCTGCAAGCCACGAACTAATGACAGCTTTAGATGATGCGATCGAGCGCCTTCCTGGCGACCAGGCGCGAGCATTGCGGCTTCGCCATCTGCAAGGTCTTGAAACCAAGCAAATTGCCTTGCAGATGAAACGTAGCGAGGGATCCATTTCAATGCTTTGTAACCGCGCCTTAAGGTCGCTGCGTTGGGAACTCCGATCAGCATCGTTCTATATCTGAGATTGGTCCTTGGAAGAAAAAGCGAGCCGGGTCTAGCCCATGTCGGAATCCTCAGCAGCAGGAAAATCGCAGAACCCTCCTCCACAACTTGGATTTCCAGGGGATTCATGTACCCCCGATGTCCCGATTTGTGCCAGCATATCGCCGAATTCAGACCCTATTTCGGAACTCATCCGTGATGTAATCGCACGCCGTGCACGTGGGGAGCTGGTTGCTACCGAACAGTTGATTGCCTCTCATCCCGAAATGATGCCGGGCCTACGCGACGAATTATTAGCGTTGGACGCAATCCATCAAGCCGTCGTACTTAGTCAGAAACGTAACGCAGAGTCACACATTGAGCCCGATCCACATAACGGATTGCGGATTGACGGATATTGCATCGAACGGGAAATCAGCTCTGGCGGCCAGGCGACCGTATTCAAGGCCGTACAGCAAACAACCGGTCGTATTGTCGCGATCAAGTTGATGCATGGCGGCCCGTTTATGGGATCGCGTGGACGCAAACGCTTTGAGCGTGAATCCAAAATCATGGCGGGCTTGAATCATCCGAACGTCGTCAGCATTTTGGACAAGGGCAGAACGACAGATGGATCCTTTTATTTGGTCATGGATTTCATAGAGGGATCAAATCTGGATATTTTTGCGCGGCGACTGGGCAAAGCGACCTCGGCCGTCGTTCGCCTATTTGTCAAGGTCGCTAGCGCCGTGGATGAAGCCCATCGACTCGGAATTGTTCATCGCGACCTCAAGCCCATGAACGTCCTGGTGGATTCCCGAGGCGAGCCACACATCCTAGATTTTGGCATGGCACGCATTCTGAATGACGTCGAAAGTGTAGGGGCCATAACAGTTGAACATGCGTCCTTGACACAGACCGGACAAGTTCTCGGGTCATTGCCTTGGACTAGCCCGGAACAGGTTTCCGGCTCGCCCGATGGCGTCAATGCTCGCAGCGACGTCTACGCCTTAGGAGTAATGCTGTTTGTCATACTTGCCGGTGAGTTTCCATATCCCGTCAAACATGGTCCCCGATTGATCACCCATCACGTAGCAAACACCCCACCTTCGTCGCTAGTTCGGCTTGCCCAACGAAACGGAATGACTATCACTCGTTCCCTTGAAGAGATCGTCTTCAAGGCGCTTTCCAAGTCACCTAGCCAGCGATACGCGTCCGCCGGTCTATTGGCGCGGGATCTTGAAGCATGGTTGGCTGGAAAGCCAAGATCTCAGGGGCGATATGGTTTGCGTGCAAGACCTTGGATCCTAATTTCTGCTTTATTGACCATTCTTTTTTTCGTCCACACATTCGCCCCTTATTTGTTCCAAGACAGACTAGCCAGCACGTCGATTCCAAGTTTTACAAATGCAGAAGGAATGCTTTTCATGCGGATTTCGCCGGGCACTGTACTCATGAATAGTCCCAGCGACCCACACGGCACCGATCTCATAAAGACCTCAGACTGTTGCGTTGACAGGGCTTTTTACATGTCCGCCACCGTTGTTACCCAAGGTCAATATTTTCGGGTGACCGGCCAGACACCTGTTGATTCCAATTTGAAAGAGCTAGATGTTCCCATGCAACGTGTCAAATGGACTGATGCGGTGGCATTTTGCGATGCCCTCAGCAGGCGAGACAAGCGCAAATACCGACTGCCCAACCAGGCGGAGTGGAGGTATGCCCTTTACCGGGGAATGTCAGGCATTCTTAAACAAGACCAAATCAATAACGTGGCTTGGTATGCTGAAAATAGCGGCCTGCGATTGCACGCTGTCGCCCAGAAGAACGCGGACCAGTGCGGGCTGTATGATATGATTGGTGATGTCCGCCAATGGTGCTCGACTTCCATTTCCAATTTAACCGGCTCCCCTAGTCCAAATGATGAATCGTTGTATTTGGTCGAGGGCGCCGACTTTGCGACTCCCATTGCAGAATGTTTGCCGCCGTCGACAATGGAAAAGAAGTACAAGCCGGAAACGTCACTTGCCACAATAGGATTTCGCGTTGTATGTGAATCGCCATAATAAGACCAGCCCTCCGATTTCTCCGAATCCTGCCTTGGAATTTGACTCGAAACTTAAAAAGTCATGTGAATTGCGTGAGAGTCTCGGCCTTTCGTCGTTGAACAGAGTAGGCGACCTCGGCTTTTCGCATTGCGCGCTCTCGGAAGGCATTATGCGGAACCGCCTGATAAACAGTGATTCTTGGGTTCACGTCTTCACGGAAGGCACCTTTGGTGGGCGGGTCAGGCGATTGGGTCCGGGTCAACAGGAAGAGATTCGCAAGATCGGCAGCATCATTGTAGGGCCACGCGCGATTGCAAAAGTTGTCAACGAAGATGGCCGCGAAGTACTGAGTTTGCCTCCACGAAAGATTATTCCATATCTTCCGAAGCTCCTGCCGAAAACGAATGCTTCCCACATTCGCGTTGTGGAGGCATAAATCGCATTTCCTATTGCAAATTTGTCACGAGCGGCGTCAATCAAATCGAATTCCACGCCACGACGTGAACCTTCGGTTATCTGAGCGCCGCTGGGATGGCATTCAATGGCGTGATTAAGAAAAAGCAACACCGGTTGCGGTGTTGCTACGCGACTGCCCATTTTATTTTCCAAATACCAAGTTCATAGCCCGGTGCTGCTGGTCAGGAAATAAATGCGTGTAGCGTTTTCTCATTTCATCGGTTTGGTGGCCGCTCCAGGCGTCGATCGTGCGCTGGTCAACCCCTTTTGCCGCACAGTTGGAAATGAATGAGTGGCGGAAAATGTGCCAGCCGCGAAGCTTTGACCACCGGCCACCTTCCACCGCCCAGACGAAGTGGTGGGCCGCCATCTGCACGGATACCGCGGCATTGGCCGTCTCGCAGAACGCCAATTGCCCGCCCGGGTGATCGGCAAACCATTCCTTCATCGTTGCCACCAGGAGCGGCGACATCGGCACGTGTCGAAACGTCAGTTCCTTGCTTCGGTCACGCTTCTTTTCCCGAATCCGAACCATGCCGCTTTCAAAATCGAAATCATCGACCTGGGAGCGGAGCATTTCACTTCGGCGGGCGCCGGTGTGAGCGACAAAAACAAACGCGGGATATACGAAACGGAAGCGGCCGGACTTTTTAACGTGAGCAAGACACTCATCCGTTTCTGAAACGGTGAGGAACAGGGTGTCCCAGAGCTCCTCTTGCTCAACAACGGAGAGGCCGCCACGATTGATCCGTCGCTCGATTTGTCGCCAGGTCTGGAAGGGGGCCTTTGCCTTGGATTTGGAATAGACCAGACCCTTGGTCGGTGCGGGACCGGCAACCAACCCTTGCGGCACTCCCCATCTGTTCCAGATGCTTCCGAAGGTGCCGATTTCCTTTTGAATCGTCACCCGACTGATCGGCGATTCGTTTCGCCCGGTTTCCCCAGACCGCTCCTCGATGTATTTCTGGAGAGTGTCGGCGGTCACCGAGCGGATGCCAGTCCGGGGGCCGATGATCCGCTCCAGGTGATCCATGTGGATTTTCTCGGTGTAACGGGTGTTGTTCTCCTTCGCTCCCCTGGTGAACTCCTGGCGGTATCTGCTAAAGAACATCGAGAGCGATAGGGATACTTCGACCTTCGGCTTTTCGCTGATCTTGCCGTCGCTCAACAGAAATAGAGCCCGATTGCCATCGGCTGGCGGATCCAGCTTGCCGCGTTCGAGAAGGATCAGGTTTTCCTCAAGCCGGCCGACCAGTGCCTGGGCTTCCCTTTCGCTTTCTGTCTTCAACTCGTGGCGGAACTTCTTCGAGCCGTAGCGGAAGCAGACGCGGAACCGTCCACCCCGTTTTTCGAGCCATGCCATAGAGCTCCCAACGCAAGTGCAACGCACCCGCAAAGCTGCCCCCAATTTGCCCCCAAAACGCTTGGGGGCGTCTGGGGGCAAAATCGCAAAATTCAGTTTTCTCGCGTATTTCTACAATTTTGAAGTGAAAAACGCAACTGGGGAACTAGGATTCGAACCTAGACAAGCAGATCCAGAGTCTGCTGTGCTACCGTTACACCATTCCCCAAAATATCTCCGGCGGGATATTACGCGAAGGGCGGGGGGGCTGCCAGAGGGGGGTGACGCGATACGCGCGGTCACGGCGTGCGACGCTTCAGCTCGTCGCGCAGGCGGGCGGCGTCTTCGTAGCGCTCGGCCTTCAGCGCCTTGTCCAACTGGTGACGCAGCTTGGCGACCGGGTCAACCGGCAGCTTGCGGCGGATGTCGCGGGCGAACTTCTTCAGCACGCGAACCTCGTTGGACTCGGCGAATGCCTCCTCCTGGCCGAAGCGGGCGAAGAATTCCTTCAGGTTTTGCAGACCCTGCTGCACGGTGGTGAGAGCGGCCCGGTAATCGTTGCGCTTGAACAGGATCGACGCCTGGGCGCGCACGTTCATCATGACGATGTATGGGCGATACTGCTCGAGGATCAGGCGGTCCTGTTCCTCCGAAGCATACTTGCCGCACAGGTCCAGCAGGCGCAGGTTGCGGGCCGTGTCGCGCACCACGCCGCCGAAATCCTCCAGCACGAACAGGCCCAGGTAGCGATGGTAATACATCACCGCTTCCTCGCGCAGCGACTGGCACTGCTCGCTGGTGAGATGGAAGCCCAGCTCGGTGCCGTTTCGGCTGCAATGGTCGTCCAGCTCGCGCTGGAAATAATCCAGGAGTGATTCGAAGCCGTGCGGCTTGGCGCCATCGGGTCGCCCGTTCATTTCCATCTGCAAAAGGCCCAGGTCCAGGCGCATTTGCAGCTTGGGCACGCCGTCGATGCCGTTGATTTTGCGGACATTGATGGCGCCGGATTCGTAATCCCAACCTTTGAGAAGAGGGCTGATATCCTTGCTGAGAATTTTGCCTTCATCCCGCCATGAGCCGGTTTCACGGTTCATATCCCAGACTCCACGATCAACCTACAGGGGGTTGGTCTCCCATCGCAGACAGACGATTATAGCACCACCGTCGGCGGGCCGACCAGAATTGGCAACGTCGCGACAGGGGCGGCGGCGGGGTAAGCGAATCTCGCATTTTTCATAGCCTGCCGCCCTCACCGCGGCGGCCTCCATTTCGCTTTCAAATCGTATAGGAAAACTTTAATGATCCGCAACTTACATTCTGAGGTCGTTTGACTTGCGGCGCCGCCGCTCACATAACCTTAGCCGATGGCCGATCCGGAAAATCCCCTGTTTGACATCCATCGCCAGGCGGCGGTGGAATTCCAGGCGTATGAGCAGGTGCAGATCGTCAGCACCTTCGGCCAGCCGCAGGCGGAATACTCGGCCGTCCGCAAGGGATGCGGGCTGATCGATCTGCCGCAGCGGGGGATTCTAAAAGTTCACGGCAAGGACCGGCTCGACCTGCTCAACCGCGTGCTCACCAATGAAGTGGTGAGCAAGAATTCAAAGCAGCCGATGGGCGCGGGGCATGGTGTTTACGCATTTCTGCTGAGCAACAAGGGGAGGATCATCGCCGACATGAACGTCCTGGAGCGCGGCGACCATACACTGCTGGAAACCGACCGGCGCAATCTTCCGCTATTGCAATCGTCGCTGGAGAAATTCGTCTTTGCCGAGAACGTGCGTTTCGAGCCGTGCACACAATCGCTGCACCAGGTCGCTCTGCACGGACCGCGGGCAGGCGAGATATTGGCTGAGCTTGTTCCCGGGTTTACTCCACTGTTGCCGCTGGGCTCGGCGATGCTGCGACTGGGCGATACGGACATGACGGTGTGGCGCGACGACCCGGCGGGCGTGAGCGGATATTTCCTGGTCCTGCCAACTGAGGCGGCGGAAAGAATCTGGACGGACCTGCTGACGCGCTTCTCCACCGTGTCGCAGGATCAGGCGCAGCCGGCCAAGCGGCGCATCTGGCCGGTCGGCTGGGCGGCATTTAACACCACGCGCATCGAGGCGGGCCGGCCGATCTTCGGCATCGACTTTGACGACACCGTCCTCCCCGCCGAAACCTCGCAAGTCTCCCGCGCCGTCAGCTTCACCAAGGGTTGTTATGTCGGCCAGGAGATCGTGGCGCGGATGCAATCGCGCGGACAGGTGGCGCGGCAAATCGTCGGCATTCGCATGAGCGATGATGCCCTGCCCATCGCCGCCGCGCCGGTTTATGATGATCAGCGTAACCAGGTTGGGGTGGTTACCAGCAGCACGATGTCGCCGGTGCTTTCCAATTCCGCGATCTGCCTGGCGATGGTAAAAGAGCAATTCGCGGCGGTGGGGACCGGCGTGCAGATTCCCGCCGAGGGCGATATTCGAAAGGGTTTGGTCGTCGATCTGCCGTTTTTAAGAAATGATGAATGATAAATGATGAATGATTAATGCAAAATCAGATTCATCATTTATCATTCATCATTCTGACTTTCCCATGACTTTCCCATGATCGATTCACCTTATCGTGTGAAGCCGGGCGCAAAGGTCGATCTGACCGATTGGCCGACCGATGACACCGGCCCATTCGCCGACAAGTCCAAGGCGCGGCCGGTCATCAAGCGCAATATCGAGAAGCTCATCCGGCTGCAGGAGCTTCTGTACGCCTCGAGCAGTCACGCCCTGCTGATCGTGTTGCAGGCGATGGACGCCGGCGGCAAGGATGGGGCGATCGCGCACGTCTTCAGCGGCGTCAATCCGCAGGGATGCAACGTCACCAGCTTCAAAGTTCCCAACAGCGAGGAACTGGCGCATGATTATCTGTGGCGCTATCACCTGGCGTGCCCGCGGCGGGGGATGATCGGCATCTTCAATCGCTCGCACTATGAGAGCGTCCTGGTCGAGCGCGTCCATAACCTGGTTCCCGAGACGGTGTGGTCCAAGCGATACGACCAGATCAATGATTTTGAGCGCATGCTGGCCGTGGAAAAGACGGTCATCCTCAAGTTCTTCCTGCATATTTCCAAATCCGAGCAGAAAAAACGGTTCCAGGCCCGGCTGGACGACAAGACGAAGCATTGGAAATTCAGCTCCGGCGATCTGGCCGAGCGGAAATACTGGGATGACTATCAATCCGCCTTCGGCGATGCGTTGCGTTATTGCTCGACGGATGACGCGCCGTGGTTTGTAGTGCCGTCAGATCACAAGTGGTATCGCAACTGGGTGCTGTCGGACGCGATCGTGCGCACGCTGGAGAAACTGGATATGAAGTATCCCAAGGCGGTGCCGGGGTTGAAGAATGTGAAATTGCGCTAGGGGGAATCCCACCGGCATGGCCACCTTCAGTGGCCATGTAAAACTCACCAAAATCAGCCCGACAAAAAGGCGCAGCCGACTTACAGCAAAACCTTCAGGCGCCAGACCCAATACAGGGGGACACGTGTTTTTTGAAGGACACAGAGCCCCGGAGCGTCGGTCACGCGCGGCCGAGCGACCCGGGATCTGTCGCGCGCTTCCGTTGCGCCGCAATCCAGCGGCGAGGCGGAAAGCGGCAGGCGCACCCGGCGTTTGGGTGCAATTCTTTCGGATAGCCCGCGCCCACGCCGTGGTGCGTCGTCCGATTTTTATGAATTTCGAATGGAATTTTGCCGGAGCCCAGGCTGCGGGGTTTTTATGCTGCGCCTTCACCGGCGGCGGGAGGACGGCGCTGGTGCGACGTGCGGCAGCGCGCTTCGCGCCATTGCGAGATGTCGGGCGGCAGATCGGCGGCCGAAGCGGCGGGGGAGGCCAGGGCCATCAACTCTTGTTGGCTGACCAGATCATCCGCATCAGGGGCCGGCGGGACGGCGGGCATGGCCAGTGCGGCGACGTCGACGAACAGGAAGCGGCCATCGGTGCGGGACGGAACCGTCCCGTTGGCGATGTGCCTCATCACCTCTTCAAGGCTCAGGCCCCAAATCTCTGCTGCGACCGCCGGGGCTACCCAGGATGACATCGAAGCTTCTCCAGACCGGCATCGGGGAGATCGGCGTCATTATTGAAATATCTGCACTTTAACAAGCGGTCCGGTAACGTCGTTGGGCGTTGGTGAATAGTGCAGGATAAATGCAACACGGCTCTGTGTTTGTATTTGGGCCAGAATCTTTACGGTTGCGCAATCGACGCCTAGAATCGGCCGGCCCATTTTGCCGGGCGAAGGAATGATCATGGGAAGGATTGGAAGCATCGGCGCGATATTGACATGCGTGGCGTGCATCGCGCTGGGCGCGATCCAAGGGTGCGCCCGCTCGCCCGCGCAGGCGGGTGCCGCGGCGCCACCGCCGCCAGTTACGACCCAACCGGTGACCGTCGCCGACGTGCCGGATTATCTGAACGAGATCGGCCGAACCACCGCGAGCGAGATTGTCACGATCACCCCGCAGGTTTCCGGCAAAATCATCCAGAGATCGTTCGCCGACGGCGCCGATCTGAAAGAGGGGCAGGCGCTTTTCCAGATCGATCCGCGTCCTTTCGAGGCATCGCTTCACGCGGCCCAGGCCACTCTGGAACAGACCCAGGCGCAGCTCTCCAACGCCCAGACGGATTTCAAGCGCATCGACAGCCTGCTCTCTTCCAAGGCGGTGGCGCAGCAGGACTACGACAACGCATTCAACTCCGTCGCCGTCGACCAGGCCAACGTGAAGTCAGCACAGGCATCGCTGGAGACGGCGCGCTTGAACCTGGAATATTGCACCATCAAATCACCGCTGGATGGTCGTGCGGGAGAGCGCCTGGTGGATGTCGGCAACGTCGTCAATGCAAACTCGACGGCGCTACTGGTCATTCAGAAGATCGTGCCGATCTACGCCGATTTCACCATCCCGGAAAATCGTCTCGACGAAGTCCGCCGCGACATGAAGGCGCAGACGCTCAAGGTGATTGCCGGTTCCCCCAGCGCACCCAATGCACCTGCCGAGGGCACGCTGCAGTTCCTCGATAACGCGGTGCAGGACGGCACGGGGACGATCAAGCTGCGGGCGCTGATCGTCAACAAGGACGAGCAATTCTGGCCTGGGCAGTTCGTCAACGTGCAATTGATTCTGGCGACGATGAAGGATGCGAAGCTGGTCCCCAATCAATCGGTGCAGATCGGGCAGCAGGGCCCATATGTGTTCGTGGTGAATGACAAGGGCCTCGCCGAGCAGCGCCCCGTCACGCTGGGCCAGCGGCAAGGCAGCAACGTCGTTATTGAACAAGGCCTCACTGGTGATGAAACGGTGATCTACACCGGTCAGATGATGGTCCAACCCGGCCTGCCCGTGACGGTGCTGAAGCCAGCCACCCAACCCAGCGGCGCGCAGGCTTCCGCGGGAACAGGTTCATGAGTCTTTCCGAGCCATTTATTCGACGCCCGGCGATGACCACGCTGCTGACGGTCACGGCGGTGCTGTTTGGCGTGCTGGCGTACAAGCAGATGCCGGTGAGCGATCTGCCCAGCGTCGATTACCCTGTGATTCAAGTGCAGGTGGGGTATCCCGGGGCGACGCCCGAGACGATGGCCAACAACGTCGCCACGCCGCTGGAAAAGCAGTTCATGCAGATTCCCGGCCTGGCGCTGGTTACAAGCAACAGCGGACAGGGGTTCACCAGCTTTGTGCTGCAGTTCGATCTGAACAAGAGCATCGACGGCGCGGCAACCGATGTGCAGGCGGCGATCAACCAGGCGCAGGGAAGTCTTCCCGTTGATCTGCCCAGCCCGCCGACGTTCACTAAGACCAATCCGAACGATCAACCGCAGATGTACCTGGCGGTGATGAGCAACACCGTCACCGAGGCGCAGCTCTACGACTACGCCAGCATGCAGGTGGGCGAGCGCATCAGCATTATTCCAGGCGTGAGTCGGGTCGCCGAATTCGGCTCGCCCGCGGCGGTGCGCATTAAGGCTGATCCCGAAGCGCTGGCGACGCGCAACATGACCGTCAACGACCTGGCCGCCGCCATCACGCTGAACACCAGCTATCAGGGCGCCGGCCAGTTCGATGGCGCGCATCGCACGTCGCTGCTGCAGCCGCAGGGGCAGTTGGATTCGGCGGAGCAATACAACAACATCATCGTCGGCACGTCCAACGGCGCGCCGGTGCATCTGCGCGACGTGGCGCACGCGGTCGACAGCGTGCAGGACGAGCGCCAGCATCCCAGCTTCTGGTTTCGCGATGCCCAGGTGCCCACGGCAATCGTGGTCCTCCCGATTTATCGCGAGGCCGGCGCCAATGCGGTCGAGGTCAGCAAGCGCATCGAAGCGGAATTGCCCAGCATCAAAAAAACGCTTCCGCCCAGCGTTGATCTGCGCGTGATCTATGATCGTGCCGGCAGCATCATCGACAGCATCAACGACGTGCAGGCGACGCTGGTGATCGCGTTCGTGCTGGTGGTGGCGGTGATCTTCATCTTCCTGGGCCGCGCCTCCGACACGATCATCCCCGCTGTCGCGTTGCCGGCGTCGCTGCTGATCACGTTGGTCTGCATGAACATTCTGGGCTACAGCCTGGATAATCTCTCGCTGATGGCGTTGACGCTGGCGATCGGATTTCTGGTTGATGACGCCATCGTCTTTCTGGAAAACGCCGTGCGCCGCATGGAGCAGTACGGCGAATCCCCGCTGACCGCCACGCTGCGCGGCGCGCAGGAGATCAGCTTCACGATTCTGAGCATGACCGTCTCGCTGGCGGCGGTGTTTATTCCGCTGGTGTTCCTCAGCGGGTTGATGGGCAGGATCTTCCGCGAGTTCAGCATCACGATCGTGATCGCCATTTTCGCCAGCGGCATCGTTTCGCTGTCGCTGACGCCGCTCATGTGCTCGCGCATGCTCAAGCCGCGCGGAGGGGGATTCAAGAAATCGTGGCTGGAGCGCGTCATCGGCGGCGTCGAGCATCGCGTGCTGGGCGTTTACGGCGATTCGCTCTGGTTCTTCCTGAAACATCGCTGGGTTTCACTGGTCACCTGGGTGATCTGCATGGCCGGCACCGTCGTGCTGTTCTACATCGTGCCCAAGGCATTCCTGCCCGTGGGCGACAGCAGCTTCCTGTTTGGCGTCATGATCGCGCAGCAGGGCTCCAGCCCCGAGCAGATGCAGGGATATCAGAAACAAGTCGAAGCGGTCCTGCAGGCGGATCCTGATGTGGAAGTGACCATCACCGTCACGGGAATCTCGCAGTTCCTTAACAGCAACCAGGGTTTTGTGATCGCGTTTCTCAAGCCGCCCGCCGCGCGAACCACCGCGCCCGGGCCCGGCGAGCGGCACCCCTCGATCCAGACTGTCGCCGCCGACCTCATGAAAAATGTCGCCATGCACACCGTCGGCCTGGCGACATACCTGGTCCCCCAGCCGGTGCTTCAGATCAGCACCGGCGCAGCCAGCCGCAACCAGGGTGATATTTCGTTCGCCATTTCCGGTGTCGATCCACCCGAAGTTTACAAAACGGCCGGCAAGCTCATGGGCGCGTTTTACGGTCAGGTCGGAAAGTTGTTGGCGCCTTTCGGTGGTGTTTCCAGCGATATGTATCTGCAGACGCCCAACCTGCAAATCGAGCCGTTGCGCGACCAGGCAGCACTGTATGGCGTCAGCGCGACGCCCCTGGAAACCTTGCTCCGCAACGCCTACAGCCAGAATTACGTTTACCTCATCAAGCGTCCCACCAACCAGTACCAGGTGATCCTGGAAGTCGCGGACAAGGAGCGCACCGAGGCCGCCGACTTGAACGACCTGTACGTCAAGAGCGACGACGGCCGGCGCACCATCCCATTCAATGCCGTCGCCAAATGGCATGAATCCATCGGTCCCCAGGCGGTGAATCATTCCAATCAGTTCACCAGCGTGACGTTCAACTTCAACTCCGCGCCTGGCGTGCCGCTGGGCGCCGTCACCGATTTCATTCAGAAGACCGCCAACAGCATCGTCCCGCCGACGATGCGCGGATATTTCCAGGGCCAGGCCCAGACCTTCCGCGAAACGGTCGACAGCATGACCATCATGATGATTTTCGCCGTTTTCGTCATGTACGTCGTGCTGGGAATCCTATACGAAAGTTACGTTCATCCCCTGACTGTGCTGTCGTCGCTGCCGGTGGCGCTGGTCGGTGGCTTGCTCACGCTGTTTTTGTTCGGCGAGGTGGCATCGCTGTACGCGTACATCGGCCTGTTCATGCTGATGGGGATCGTCAAGAAAAATGGCATCATGATGATCGACTTCGCCCTGCAGCGCATGGCGCAGGGCCAGAGCAGCATCGACGCCATCCACGACGCCAGCATGAACCGCTTCCGCCCGATCATCATGACGACGCTGGCGGCGATCATGGGCGCCGTACCGATCGCTTTCGGCTTCGGCGCCGACGGCGCCTCGCGACGGCCGCTGGGATTGGTTGTCGTCGGTGGATTGATCGTGTCGCAGTTCATCACGCTCTACATCACGCCGGTGATCTATCTTTATCTGGAGCAGTTCCAGGAAAACGTGCTCGATCGGACCAGTTTTTTCCATTCCGTCCGACATCGCCACGGGGAATCGGTCGAATCGGAAAATGCCAACGGTGGCGCGCCCTCGCCGCAGGAACAGCCGTTGGAAGTCACCTCGGAGAAATAACGCCGCCTCCAATCAGCTGCGCGGTGAAGCTGATGCAACTTCCATTTCGGTGGCGCGTGCTGGTTTGCGGGAAGTTTGATCGATGTTTCGTGTCGTTCGGTGTCACCCATCGGCCGCACGACCCGATCGCCGCATCCGCCGGTGATCCGCGAGCGGCCGGACCTTCAACGGAGGTCCGCCATGCCCGATCAACCTGTTACCGCATCGTCTTTGCTCCGCGACTTTATCGATTCGAATCCGTTTTACCTGATCAGCGCCTGCTGCATGCTGGGCGGCTGTCTGGCGCTGACCAATTCGCTCTCCTGGATGAGCGTTCCGATCCCGCGCCTGCTGCTGCTGATCGGAACGCTGAATGTATACGAGGCGGCGCTGCTCGGCCTGGCGGCATACCTGATCGCCCGCCGACACCTGCGCCGCGACGGGCTTGTGCTCCTGGTTCTGGAGGCGTTTTTCCTGGTGGATGTGACGTTCCTGAGCGCTGAAATCGCCACCGCAAAACTGGGACTGGGAATCACCGTCGCGGCGGTCCTGTTCATCGCCGCCGTCATCAAGCTGCACGTGGCGCTGCGACTGCTGGGCATGAAACAGGTGAGCGCACAGTTCGCATATATCCTGGCCGTGCTGGCGGCGATCCTGATCGTTCCGATCGTGTTCGGGGCGATCGATCGCGGATCGGTCGGGCCGATCTGGTTTTACGCGGCGTGGTGGCTGGCGGGCGGATTGCTCGCGATATATGCGCTGCTCGTCCGCATCCTGCCAGAGTCACCGATGGGACGGGCGCGCTCGCCCGGTGTGGTGCTGACGTATTTGACGCTGCCGTGGCTGTCGCTGGTCGGACACGTCGGCATGCTGCATTACGTTTACGACGTGCCATTTTTCGGCGCCGACGCCGCGCCGCTGTTGCTGGGATTCACGCTGCTGCTGAACCGCATGGTGCCCACGCAACTGATGCCGCGCCGGGATGTGACGATATTGCGTCTGTTACTCCCGCTGGGCGCGATCCTGGTATCGCTGAACAACCCCGAGCCGTTATGTATGGCGCTGGGCAGGACGGGCCAGATCGCGCTGACCCCGGAGCGCTTCACACTGGCCGCGGCGTATTTGACGTACGTCTGCTGTTTTTTCCCCACGCACTGGCTGGTGATGATGGGCGTCGGTATCGGCTGCGTGATGGCGGCGATCTACGGCCCCACGCCGACGCAGATGCAATCGGCGGCGCAGCGCGGCTGGGGTTGGGGAAATCAGGCGCTGGCCAACCTGCTTCCCAAGACCATCGGCCAGTGGGGCGCCATCGCCGTGGGCGCGTCGTTCGCCTTCCTGGCACTGGGCGCCGCCGTCAGCTTGCGCCGACCGCCGGTCAAAACCGATGAATGGTCGCCGCCTGGTTCTGAATAAAAATCGCGGAAAAGCGGGTGAAGGGAGTTGAACCCTCAACATTCGGCTTGGAAAGCCGACACTCTGCCAATTGAGTTACACCCGCGAAACGCCGGCATTATACATCGGCAACCGATCGATGTGCCATCACGCGTCTGCCGAGATTTGCATCTGCACCGTCGGCAGCGGCGCCAGGTCGGTAGATTGCAATAAGTTTTTCGCATAGCGGCGCTTCTGCAACCAGCGATGCAGAATGAACAGCGCCGCCAGGATGCCGAATTGCGCCGCCAGCCCGGGTAACAAATTCGCCTGGGGATCGTAACTGTTGATGATGAACCCCAGCGGCGAAATCAGGCCGAAATGGTCGATCTTGCCAGGTTTGTCCGGCGTGACCAGACTGTAGTAAATCCCGTCGGCCGCCAGCGGCAAAAACCATAACATCGCCACGGCCGCGGTGATTCCCAGGTTCGGCCGCCGCGCCGCCGTGTACATCATGCGCATCAGCAGATAAATCTGGCTCAGGAAAATCGCACTGAGCATGGCGGTCGGGGCCCACGGCCGCGTCAGCTCCACGACCTGGTTAACCACCGGCATGCGAAGTCCCGGCTGACCCGGCTGCGGCAAAAACCATTGTGGAATCCGCCGCGGTGGGGCGTTTGCTGCCGTGATGCAGGTGATCAGCACCACGCAGATCGCCAGGCATGACAGAAACAGCCACGGGTTGGCGGATCGCGGCAGCCCGGCGGCGCGGCGATGCTGCTCACGCGCGATGTCCAAGCACGCAACCGACGACATCAACGGCATCGCCACAATCAGCGACGCCGCGATCGTCCCGATAAAACTGACCTTCGGATTCTCGGAGTGAAAACCAAACATCGACGATCGCAGCGATGCCAGGTTGTCGATCCCATAAATCGACACACCGATCCAGATCAGCAGCAGCGTGATGGAGAACCAGATTGGCATGCCGGGCACGTCGCCGCGCCGGTATTTGCGGGCCGCGCCCAGGATAAACAGCGCCGCCAGCAGAGCCTGGGCGGCCAGCGAAACCACCAGGTGGTTGTTCAGATCGAGGCTGGGCCCGCGCACCGCCGACGCGAAGCCTCGCTGGACCGTCGCGCACAGAACCAGCAGCCCCGGCGCCAGCGTGAACAGTTCTCCCTGGCTGAAAACCATCATCGAAAACACCCCGACGATGATCCAGAACAACCACCGCGAGATGAATGACGCCAGCGCCATCACGCACCACAGCATCAGTGCGAAAACCAGCACCAGGAGGTTGGCCATCACCCAGTTTTGCACCGCCATGCCCTGGGAGAGTCGAATACAGACACCGGCGATCAGGTTCACAGCGAACAGCGCCAATGTGCGGCAGGTCGCGCCGCTGATGTAGCCCACCACCGCCTGCAGCGGCGCCAGCGGCATCAGGCGATGCGATTCAATCTGCCGGTTGGTCAGATCGTTGCGGATCGCGCCACCGACCGCCATCGAGCCCAGCGTCAGCAGGAGGATGATCTGCGACACCAGCACCATCAGGGACGCGATCTCCATCGCATCGCGCCGTTCGCTGGGTGTGCGCGCCGTCTGGTACGCCAGCGTCACGCCCAGCGCGATCAGCGCGGCGTCGCCAACGGCCAGCGTGAGCAGATTTTTCCATCCGCCCTTGATGCGGAACTGCGCCCAGGCGATCGCATTGTCGAAATAGAAAGAAGACATGATGCTCCACCCAGATCAATCAACCTGCCGAACCGCCGTGCGCAGATACGCTTCCTCCAGCGACGCGGCGTTGGCCGAGAAGCTGGCCACCGGCAGGCCCAGCTTCATCAGCTCCGCCAGCAGCGTGGCGGCGGGTTCGCGGCCGCTGGTAAATTCCAGCACCAGGCGCGAATCCTCTGCCTGGATGTGCGTCACGTCGGCGATTTTCCCGGCAATCGCCGCCAGCTGCGGCACCGGCCGCGCCAGCAGCACCGTGTATCGACACCGTTGGTCCTGCGCCGCCGACGCCACCTGCGCCACGGTGCCCAGGCGCACCATCTGCCCCGCCGACATGATGCCGATGTGCGTGCAATACTCGTCCATGTCCGCCAGGATGTGGCTGGAGACGATCAGCGCCTTGCCCTGCTCGCGCAGGCTGCACAGAAGCTGTCGGAACTGCGCGCGCCCGGCCGGGTCCAGACCGGCGGCCGGCTCGTCCAGCAGAATTACCGTCGGGTTTGGCAGCAGCGTGCGCGCGATCCCCACGCGCTGCCGCATCCCCCGCGAAAGCTGCTTGATCCGATCGTTCGCCTTTTCGCTCAGCCAAACCTTTTGCAGCCAGAAATCGATCCGCTCATCGGTCTCCCCGCTCGACAAGTCGTATCCCATGCCGATGAAGCGGAGAAACTGGCGGACGGTGAGATCGTCATACATCGTCGGCGTGTCGGGTGTGAAGCCGATGTGGCGCAGGACATCGCGGTTGCCGTTCAGCGGCGCGTCCAGGATGCGGATGACGCCGCATGATGGCGGCTGCAAACCGGAGCAGGCGCGCAGCAGCGTCGTCTTGCCCGCGCCGTTAGGCCCGATCAGGCCCAGCAGATCGCCCCCGCGCAGGCTCAGCGAAACATCGCGCACCGCGCGAAACGGCCCATAGTTCACACTGACGGATTCGATGGAAAGGAGTGTCCGGCCGATTTCGCCAACATCGGTCATCAATATTAAGAGTAAGCCGCGACCACAAAGGTCGCAAGAAAATCAGATGTTGCGCCCACCGACGGTCAACGGAATACCCACCGGCTGTGCGGCGGGGGAATAGCTGGGCTCGACCGCCAGTTGCAGCGGCCGGCGTTTGCCCGCGGGCGGCAGGCCGTCCTCGTCGATGATCCGCTGGATCGCCATGATCCCCTCGATCAGCGTCTCGGGCCGCGGTGGGCAGCCGGGCACGTAAACGTCCACCGGCATGAACTGGTCGATGCCCTGGATGGTCGCATACGCATCGAACACCCCACCGGTGCTGGCGCAGGCGCCCATGCTGATGACCCATTTGGGCTCGGTCATCTGCTGATAAATGTGCTGCAGGACCGGCATCATTTTGATGGTGACGCGCCCGGCGACGATCAGCAAGTCGCTCTGCCGCGGTGAAAAACGCATCGCCTCGGCGCCGAAACGCGCCAGGTCATAGCGGCTGGCGGCGGTCGCCATCAGCTCGATGCCGCAGCACGCCGTCGCGAACGGCATCGGCCACAGCGAGCTGCGCCGCGCCCAGTTCACAACCTTTTTCAGCTGCGTTGTCAGGAAATTATCGGGAAGCGTCTGCGTATCCATATGTCAATCCATCGGCAATCAATCGGAAAAATTATAGTCGGTAGCGGCATGATAAGCCACCCGCCGGCGATATTCGCGCCGCCGCGCTGTCGCGATCCGCAGCCAACGCCAATGATCCATCACCTCGAACCGCTCATCGCTGATCAGTTCCCAACTTCCGCCCAACCGGCGAATCAGCGGATCAGGCTGATCAGCAACCTGTGGCGGCGGAGCGTTGTCCCACACAATCACGCGATCGATCCCGGCATGCCGCGCCACATCCCGCGCGACGAACTGCGGCGTCGTGTTGCGCTGGAAGTTGAAGAAGAACACGTTCGGTCCGGCGCGCATGGAGCGGAATTCGCGCGGCGTGAGCGGCATCATCCCCAGCGTCGCCAGCTCATACTGCCCGACCATCCCGCTGAGCCATCCGTATCCCGGCCCCGGTGGAAAATGTGCGACGCTTTGTGCATACACGCGCGTCGAGGAGCGCGGCGACCAGATCACCGTGCGCCCGCCGATGGTCTCGCGCCGCGGTGCGTCCGAATCGATGACGTCGCGGGCCATCAGGTCGATCGGTGGCTCCGACCCGGTGACGAGCAGCCGCCCGGCCGGATCGACGTTGAAATTCGTCGCGATGCGGGAGGCGAATTGATCCAGATTCACCACGATCAGCAGCCCGAAAAAACCCCAGCGCAGCGCCCGCCACGGCAGCCGGCTGGCCAGGATGCACAGCGCGATCGCGAACGCCGGCCAGGTCATGCCCAGGTACCTCGGCATCCAGACCGACCCCGCCGGATGCGCGTCCGCGAACTTGTAAACCACCTGGCAGAACAGCAGCACGACGAGGCAGATGCCGCACTGCAGGGCGGCGTTCAGTATTCGCTGGCGGAAATTCTCCCCGCCGAAATGGAACAGCAGGGCGATTCCCAGGATCAGCGCTGCAGTCGCGGCGCGGTCGGCCGTATCCACGTACCAGGGCAGCACCAGCAGGTTGCATGCCAGGATGATCACCACCAGAATTGCAGCGGCGGTGATCCATCGTTGGCGCTCGCCCAGCACGACGATGGTTGCGCACGCCGCCGCCGTGTACAACAACACGCCGGCCCATCGTTCGGCGAAGATATTGCCGAGCGCGCCCAGCCATTGCGCCGGCGACAGGAATCCGGGGATCGAGCTGCAATAGAACCCGTACGCCGGCACGATCAGCCAGATGCAGATCCACAGGCATGTCCGCCACGGTCTGGTGTTCATCGACTCGCCACGTCGCCATGGCAGCGCGCCCAGCGCCGCCGTCCCCAGCAGCAGCGCCGCGGCGCATTTGAGCCAGAACAGCGACTCGGGCAATATATCCTTCTGGTCCGCTTCGCGCGGCCATTCCCAACTGAACAGAAACGAGGTCGCGGTGAACAGCACGTGATCCGGCCCGTCGCGGCCCTGGTTGTAGATGCGCACCCAGCGCGTGCCGCTGGCCTGGCCCAGATTGTCCTCGTCGATGCGCTCAATTAGCGGGTTGAATTTCCAGTAGTATCCCGCCGGCCCGGCCAGGACGATCAGGATGCCCAGCGTCATCAGCGCGCCGTGGATCCAATGGATTTTCCGGCTGGTCAGCAGAAAAATCGGCAGCAGGGCGATGACGATCAACCCCAGCGTATCCAGCCCGACCATCGCCAGCCCGCAGGCGACCCACGCCAGCCAGGCGGTTGCCCCGCCGCGTTCCAGCCACCACACGAAATAGCCGATGGTGAGCACGCAGAACAGCCAGAAATGCGCGTACATCTTGGCATCCCGCGAATAGATCAGCATGTACGCGGAGCACGCCGTGAACAGCGCCGCCAGGTTCGCCACGCGCCGGCTCGCCAGCTGCCGGGCCAGAAAATACATCGCGGGGATCATCAGCACACCCGCGATCGTCGGCACCATCCGCAGCACCGGCACGGACAAGCCGAACACGCGCGCCAGGCACCAGTACAGCTCATAATGCAGCGGCGCGAACGCATCGCGCGTCAACGAGTCCAGCATCTCGCGATACGACCCGACGACCCGCCCGTAGGTCATCGCCTCGTCCTGCCAGATCGTCGGCTGGCTCAGATGAATGACGCGCAGCCCCGCCCCCAGCAGGGTGATCAGGAAAATCGGCCGGACACGCCACCACGAAGCAGCGGCGCGGAATGGCGCGTCGGATGGGCTCACGTTGCGGGAATCTTACACGGCTTGGCGAGGAAGATTGAACTGGCGATCAAATGGTTAATCCCAGCGGAACACGCCCTTGCCCCAGGCGTAGAAATATGCCACCAGCAGGATCAGCACGAAGGCGATCATTTCCAGCAAGAGAATCAGGCCGTCGTGGCCCTTCGCCTCATGAACATGCTTGGCGAAGATGCTGGCCCAGGGATAGAAGAAGACGATTTCCACGTCGAAGACCAGGAAGATCATGGCCACGATGTAGAAGCGCACGTTGAAACGCCGCCGCGCGTCGCCGGTGGGGACCATGCCGCTTTCGTAGGAAATTTCCTTGCCCGGGCCGGTGCGTTTGGGGCCGAGGAAGATCGACGCCGCGATGTTTACCACCGCGAACCCGACCGCGATGACGATCAGCAACACCACCGGCGCCCAGTTGTCCACCGGGGTTTGCGTTTGCTGGGCCAGGAGAGACAGGTGCATGCCGGATAATCTATCGCTCAACCCTCGGGCGTGTCCAGCAGGGATTGCAGACGTGCGCCCAATTCAGGCGGGAATTTCCAGATCGCCCTGAGTGTCGCGCGATAAACTCGCGTGCTATTTCCCGGCCATCGCCGCCTTGTACCACTCCATCGTCACCGCCAGGCCGCGGGAGAAATCGACGATGGGTTGGTAGCCCAGCAGCTCGCGGGCGCGGCCGAGGTCGGCCAGGGAATGTTTCACGTCGCCGGCGCGCTCGGGGGCGTGAACGGGCTTGAGCTCGGGGCGGTTCCAGCCTTCGGCCATTGCGTGGGCCAGCTCGTTGACGGTGATGCGTCCGCCGCAGGCGATGTTGATGACCGGACCGGCCACGCGCTGTGGGCGCGATGCGGCCAGGAGGTTGGCGTGCACGACATTGTCCACATAGGTGAAATCGCGCGATTGCTCGCCGTCGCCGTAAATCGTCGGGCGCTTGCCGGCCGACAACGATTTGGCGAAGGCGGCGATCACGGCGGCGTAGGCGTTGTCGGCGCTCTGGCGGGGACCGAAAATGTTGAAGTAGCGCAGGCTCACCGTCTCCAGCGCGAAGCAGATCCCATAGGCGGACAGCATCGCCTCGCCGGCGGCCTTGCTGGCGGCGTAGGGGCTGCGCGGCGACGGCGGCATCGATTCGATCTTGGGCAGCGTCGGGCTGTCACCGTAGGCGCTGCTGCTGGCGGCGAACATCAGGCGCTTCACCTTGGCCGCCCGCGCCGCCTCCAGCACATTGAACGTGCCGGTGGTGTTGACATCGTGATAGAGGCGCGGCTGCTCGATGCTGCGTGGCACCGATCCCAGCGCCGCCTGATGGAACACCCATTGCCGGCCGTCGGTACAGCGCTGCAGGAGCGGTTGATCGAGAATCGAGCCCTTCACGAATTCCACGCCGCGCGGCAGGTTGGCGGGATCGCCCCCGCCGGACAGGTCATCCAGCACCGTGACCTTCGCGCCCAGTTCGTTCAGGGCGGTGGCCAGGTGCGAGCCGATGAATCCCGCGCCGCCGGTGACCAGCGCGGCGCGGCCCTCGAACGCGGTGCCGTGCAGTTTTCGCCAATCGGTCAATTTATTGTTGGACATCGCTTCACACTCTAACGGATATCAATCGGCGATAAAGGGCCAGGGTGTGATGCGATTGGCTGGAAAAAGTGAAATGCTCGCGGATATGCCGCGCCGCCGCCTCCCCCATGCGCGCCAGGGCGGGCTGGTCCGAGAGGAAATTCAGAGCGGCGGCGAGAAATGCGGGGCGGTCGATCGGCACGGCGCGGCCGGTCACGCCCTCGACGATCAGCTCGGCCGTTCCGCTGGTGTGCGTCCGCAGCACGGGAAGGCCGGCGCACATCGCCTCGGCGCAGACATACGAGAATCCCTCGCGGGCCGACGGCAGAAGCAGGGCATCGGCGGCGTGATACAGCGGCAGCGGATCCCGCTGGCCCAGCAGCGTCACCCGCCCCGATAGATTTTCCGCATCGATGCGGTTTTGCAATTGTTCGCGCTGCGGTCCGTCCCCGGCGATCAGGGCGCATAAGTTGGCAATCGCGTTGGTGGCAGCCAGATCGAGCATCCAATCCGCGTTTTTGGGATCATCGAGCCGCCCGACGAACAGGGCGGCGCAATCGCTGGGCCGCAGATGCAACGCGCCCCGCGCGCGCTCCCGATCCGCCGCCGTGGGAAGCGGGAATTTTGCCGGATCGATGCCGTGGGGAATGACCGTGATCCGCTCGGGCGCCACGTTCGCCTGGCTGATCAGCCAATCCTGCCCATCGATGGACGGGACGTGAACGTGATCGCCAAAATCCGTGAACCATCGCCAGGGAATTCGCAGCGGGATGTGCGAGAGATGCAGCGTATAGAGAATGGGCAGCTTCAGTTTGCGTTGTAATTGGCGGGCGACCAGCGTGGGCCGGCGGTAGTGCGTGTGCAGCAGATCGATCGGATGCTCGGCGAGCCACTTGCGAAGCGTGGCGGCGGAGCGCATCAATCCCACCGGGCCGCCGCTGAACGGAACGTCGATCCACGGCCAGGGCGCGCCGTGGAACAGCTCGTGCCATGCCCCGGGCGACCCGGCGACCGCCACCTGGTGCCCCGCCTGGTGCATCGCCAGGCACAGGTCATGGATATACCGGCTGACGCCGCCGGCGTCGGAACCGGATGTCAGGTGCAGAATTCGCAGCGGAGCGGCTTGGTCCATTCGTGCCCGTGCCCAATATTATTGGCCGACGGCGGCAAATATCATCGCGACTCGGTCCGATGTATAAATGGCCGGCGCGGCTTTGGCCATTATGCTCGACGTCCTGATCCAAACCCACAACGAGGAACTGAATCTCCCCCACACGCTGGCCAGCGTGCAAGGGTGGGTGAATCGGATTTTCGTCGTCGACAGCGGCTCGACGGACAAGACGGCGCAGATCGCGCAGTCGATGGGCGCACAAGTGGTGCAGAAAGCGTGGCAGGGATATGCGCGGCAAAAAAACTGGGCGCTGGCCAATTTGCCGTTCGAGTCGCCGTGGATTCTGATCCTCGATGCCGATGAATCGGTGACGCCGCAATTGAAGGACGAGATTTTGCGGATCGTGGCACGTCCGGCGGGCAACGTGGCGCAGTCGGGATTTTTCCTCAACCGGGTGACGATTTTCATGGGCCGGCAGATCCGCCACTGCGCGTATTTCCCGGCGTGGAACCTGCGTTTGTTCAAGCGCGGCCTGGCGCGCTACGAGGAACGCGACGTGCACGAGCACATGATCGTCGACGGCCCCACCGGGCACCTGAAGCATCTGCTGTTGCACGAAGATCGCCGCGGGATGGAACACTTCATCGCCAAGCACAATCGCTATTCCACGCTGGAAGCGATGGAGATTTACCGCCAGCGCGAACACTGGCCGGGGATCGGGCGATTTTTCACCGATCGCACGGCGCGGCGGCGATATATCAAATACCGGGTGGCGCCCAAGCTGCCGATGCCATGGCTGCTGCGGTTTTGCTACATGTATTTCATCCGCGGCGGCGTGTTGGATCGGCGGCCGGGCCTGACGCTGTGCCTGTTGATCAGCACCTATGAGCTGTTCATCCGCGCCAAATACCTGGAGTTGATCCGCACCGCGGGCAAGGACCCAACCGGCATTGGCGGCCTGGCGCTGGCGGAGGGCGGCGATAAACAGTGGATCAGCGCCGCGTCGTCGGTGAACGCGCCGGCGCCGCAACGGGACGGCGCGGAGCCGCCCGACCAGCCACAGTTTGGCGCCAGCGGGTCGGAGATGGTTTTCACCGCCGCGCCGCTTCGCCCCAGCCGCCCCGGTAAAATGGAATCCAGCCCCTGGAAGCCGATGGAAAACTTCAAGCGAGCCATGTGGATGATCGTTCGCGCCAGCCTGTTCCGATTTTCGTTCCACAACTGGTACGGCTGGCGGCGAATGCTGTTGCAGATGTTCGGCGCCAAGCTGGGCCGGGGTGTGCGCATCCGGCCTACCGCCTCCGTGGAAATCCCGTGGAACCTGACGATCGGGGATGATGCGGTGATTGGTGATTACGCCATCCTGTATTCGCTGGGCCAGATCACCATCGGCGCCCGAACGACGGTGAGCCAGTACGCGCACCTGTGCGCGGGGACGCACGATCACACGTCGCGGCGTTTTCCGCTGCTGCGGCCGCCGATCGTGATCGGACAGGACGCGTGGATCGCCGCCGATGCGTTCATCTCGCCAGGCGTGACGGTCGGGGATCGCGCGGTGGTCGGTGCGCGGGCGACGGTTGTGCGGGATGTGCCGCCGGACCAGATCGTTGTCGGACCTGCCGCCGCCCCGATCAAACAACGAATATTTCGAGATTAGCTTGCAAAATTTCGATACGGGTTTAGGATATGGCTGCGGAACTGGTGGGACTGCGGGCGAGATTAGTGTGTCGTGAGTTGAAGCGGTCGTATAACTGGGTAATGGGGCAACGTATACATCGCAGTTGAAGTTGACCGCCCCAATTGATCTCGCCTGAATCCTGACAGCCTTCCCGATGGCGTCGATTTTGTTGCCTGACGTCGGTGGTTCATGATCGACATCCAAACGCGGTGAATTCCCCAGGGGGACATTATTCAGCGCTCATCCACCGTTATCGGTGTGAGGGGCCTGCTTGATCGTTATTCCATGAACCCAAGCACCCGTCGAACTATGTGGGAATACAGTTTCGCCATCGTCGCCGCGGCTGTGGCGACGCTGGCCGGCCGCGAGATGGTGGCGCTGTACGCACCGCTCAGGCAGCACGGCGTGTTTGGCATCTACATCGCGGCGGTGGCGATCACCGCCTGGCGTGCGGGCTTCGGCCCGGCGCTGCTGGCGACCGGGCTGTCGGTGCTGGCGGTGACCTGGCAATTCCTTCCGCCCGAGCGATCGTTCCGAATCGGCAGCGTCAACGATATCGTCCGCGTGCTGATATTCGTGCTGGTGGCCACCCTGATCAGCTCCCTGCACGCCGCCCATGCCAGGACGCAGCGATCGCTGCGCGAGAGCGAACAGCGTCTGGGGTTCGCGCTGGAATCATCCGGCGTGGGGTGCTGGGATGCGGATATCAAGTCCGGGGCGTTTTGGAAATCGCCGAACCTGCCGAAGGTGTTCGGGCGCAATCCCTCCGATTTTGCCACGACGTACGAGGGATTTTTCGCATACATTCATCCGGAAGACCGCGATTTTTTCCGCCTGGCAACTATCGCCGCCGACGCCAAGTCAGGCGATTATGAGATTACTCACCGCATCATCTGCGGCGACGGAACGGTCCGGCGCGTCAGCACGCGCGGAAGAATTTATCTCAACGAACAGGGCAAATTGGAACGGATGGCCGGCGCGGTTTATTCCGTCGAGCTGCCCGCGTCCGGTGGGGGAGCACAAATATCCGCCCCCACGCACTTCATGCAGCGACTGGCCGGAGTTGGCTGATTCGACGGCGCGACGAAATCATGTACCCAAGACCTGGGCATAAGCCTCGAGCATCTGGCGGGCGATCTGGGGCCAGGTGAATCGTGCCTTGATCAGTGCGGCGCCTGCCTCGCCCATGTGGCGGGCCTTGTCGCGGTCGCCCAGGATCATCACCAGCGCCGCCGCGACCTTGTCCGCATCGAGTGTCGTCACGACGCCAGCACCCGCGCTGGCCACCTCGGGAAAATGACAGGCATCCGAAATAACCACCGGCAGCCCGCAGGCCATCGCCTCGGTGATCGCCATGCTGAACCCTTCGGTGCGGCTGGGGAGGCAGAAGCAATCGCTGTCAACCAGAGCAGCCAGCTTGGGCGGCCCGTACAAGGCGCCGGGCAGCAGGACGCGATCGGCGATCCCGAGTTGACGGATCAGCGCTTCAAAATTGGCGCGCTCGCCGCCGTCGGGCCCGGCAACCAGCAGGCGCGCATCGGGAAACTGCGGCAGCATTTGTGCGAACGCGTCGGCGAGAATTTCCAACCCCTTGCTGGGATGAAGCCGGCCCAAAAACATGATGATCGGTCCCTGGCCCAACTGCGGTCGGTCGGCGCGGAAAGCGCCGCGGGGCGGGCGCGGCTCCAGCGCTTCCAGGAAAATCCCGTTGGGCATCACGCGCGTCGGCGCCTTGAACCGCATCCCGGCCGCGAAGTCGCGCTCATCGGAATTGAGATAATGCAGCATCGCCGCGCGGTTGAGCATCCCACGATAACCGGTCGCCAGTGCCAGGCGTTTTTTCCACGCCTTGTGCGAAATCGCCCAGGGGTTGAACATCCCATGAATCGTGATGACGTAGGGACGGTGGGCTTCGATCGCCAGCCGCGACGCCGCCAGGATGATCGGATCCCACACGCCGTGCAGGTGGACCAGGTCGACGTCATTCACCCAAGGCCGGATTTGCCGCCGTGCCTGCGTGGTGAAAAAATATTCCTGGCGATTCAGCGGGGGCAGATATCTAAACCGCACCCGATCCATCGATGGGATCGATTGCAGCATCGACTTGATCCCCTGCTCGGCCTGGGGAAACCGATACGAGACGATCTGCACGTCGCAACCCAACGCGGCCTGGGCGGCGGTCAGGCTGACGGCGACCGCCGCCGGGCCGCCCGTGGCGGGATCCAATGACGGAATCACGTGCAGAATCCTCATGCCCGATTCATCGTCGGCCAACCGGCTGGGTTTGGCAAGAATTTCGCGTGATCAAGCCGATTGTGGACGAACCGGCCTGCATGATCTATCGTAAACGGAGTTGACCCAATCGCATGGAGTTCTACAAGCCCATTGGGCGGGCGCTCAAGTATAACGTGATGAAGTGGCTGGCCGAGCGACGCATCAGTGACGACGGCCGCGGGCGCGCCGCCGATCAATTTCCGCCCATCGCATTCCTGATCGGGTGCGGGCGCTCCGGCACGACCGTGCTGGGCGACGTGTTCAACCGCCATCCGCAAGTCCGCTATTTTTATGAGCCGTACCACTTGTGGGCGACGATCGATCCATCGATCGACGTGACCAACCTGTATCACGTCGGCCCCGCGCACTTCATGTTGAGCGGCAAGGATGCCACCGACGAGGCGCGGCGCCGATTCGGGCAACTGATCCTCAACCCCACGCGCCGCGCCGGGCGCGACCTGGCCATCGAAAAAACGCCGTTCAACGCCTGCCGCATCGGGTATCTCGAATCGCTGGCGCCCAACGCCAGATTTATCCACCTGGTGCGCGATGGCGTGGATGTATGCCGGTCGATCGATCGGCTGTCGCGCGATCGCACCTACCGGATGGTGGGCAAGCCGGGAATGAATCGCTGGTGGGGCCGGCGCGGAAGCAAGTGGATCGCGCTGGCGGCCGATGGCATGGCGGCGGGATATTTTCCCGATGAAGTCCCCCGCCTGCAAAGCTACGAATCCAAGGGCGCTTATGAATGGGTGGTGAGCCTGGAGGAAGTCGAGCGTGCCCGCGCGGGTCTGGGGGATCGGCTGCTGGAAATGAGCTACCAGCGTCTGACCACCGATCCCGCCGCGGCGCTCACGGAAATCTGCACGTTCCTGGGCTTGTCGGTCCCGCAGCGCTGGCTGCAAAAATCCGTGGACACAATCGAGAAGGGGCGCACGAACCTGGGCAAGCCGCTGCTGTTGCCGCCGCGCATTTGCCAGGCGTTCAACGCGTGGCAGGAGCGCTATGGCTTCGAGGGTCGCGCCATGCCCGGCGAGCCGCAGACGCCGACCGTTCACGTGGCGCTGATCTGCAACGAGCCGACGCCGTATCGGCTGCACGTGCTGGATCGGCTGGCCAACGAATTGATGGGGGTGCAGATCCACAACATTTTCACGCACACGATTTCCGATCCGAGCATGCCGTGGCAGATGCAGATCGCGCCGCATCTGAACCCGATATTTTTCCCGCGGCACCATTTGACGTCGCGTCGGCCGATATCCTGGCGATCCCTGCCGCTGTATCGCGACATCCGGCTCTACCTGCGTCAGCAGGATATTCGCATGGTGATGCTGCTGGGATACAACGATCTGGTTCGGCTGCAATTGATCCGGTGGGCGCGAGGGCTGGGGATGCCGGTGATTCTGGCGGCGGATTCGAACATATTTTCCGACGCCGCCACCGCGCGCGGGTTGCGCTGGATCAAGCAAGTGTATGTGCGCTGGGTGCTGCGGCACGTGGCGGGGTTGATGCCGATGGGGACTTGCGGCCGCGCCTATTTCCGGCGGTATCTCGATCACGACCTGCCGGAATTTTTATTCCCGTACGAGCCGGATTACGCGGCACTGCGGCGGCCGGCGCCGGCGGCGCTGGAGGCGTATCGCCAGAAATATCAGCTCGCGCCGGAGCGGAGGCGTCTGCTGTATTGCGGGCGGCTGGTCAAGGTGAAGCGCGTGGACCTGCTGCTGGCGGCGTTCGCGCGCATCGCGGATTCCCGCCCGCAATGGGACCTGGTGATCCTGGGCGATGGGCCGTTGCGGGCCGAATTGCAAAGCCAGGTCCCCGAGGCGCTGCGCGAGCGCGTGAAATGGCTTGGGTTCCAACAGTTCACCCAGACGGTCCTGGCGTATCACAGCTGCGATGTGCTGGTGCATCCGAGCGAGTTTGAGCCGTGGGGATTGGTCATCAACGAGGCGGTGGCGTGTAATTTGCCGATCATCACGACGTCGGTCGTCGGCGCGGCGGTGGAACTGGTGCGCAATCGGCGCAACGGTCTGATCGTGCCGCCACGAAATATCGCCGCCTTGGCCGATGCCATTGGCGAGATCAGCCAGGACGATCGGTATGTGTCGATGCGTGCCGAATGCGCGGCGGTTTTGGAGGACTGGCGGCGCGGGGCGGACCCGGTCGACGGTGTTTACGAAGCGCTGCGTTATTTCGGGCTGGTGTGGCGGCAGACGGAAGATTCACCGGCCATCGCCGCGCCGCCGGCGGCTCCGATAATCCCGCCCGGTCCGTCCTCGGCGGCAATCGCGGCCAAGATGTAACCGGCGGGCCGCAAACCGTTTATGTTTACGCTGGCCGGGCCGATCCAATTGTGGTACGTTTGAACATCCCGCTCGTTGTTTGAGGGTATATGAGTCAGCTTAGCGCCTACGGTTGGGAACAACCGCAAATTGATTATGAAACGCAAGCTCCGGCGCCTTCGCGCGCTTTGGTCGAGCCCACGCGGCGATCGATCCTGCAGCCGATCCTGCTGATCATTCCAATCCTGCTCAGCGGTGTGTCCTACTTTTGTGGTGGTTTGCCGGTGCTGACGGATTTTTCGTTCGTCGCGCTGACAATCCTGTGCGGCATATTCCTGATGACCGAGCTGTTGCGATTTTCCGAGCGCTTCGGGATTGGCGGGATTATCCTGTACGGCGGAGTGATGGTGTGGTTTTGCTATGACTACTTAACCAACTGGTTCATGGCCTGGTATCCCAACTGGACGGCCGTATATCCAGCGCTGACCGTCGCGAAATCCTCGGCGGCGCTGATGCTTTTTGTGTTTTTCATGTCGATTGGGCTGCGCCTGCGGATTGGAAAATGGGCGCCGCGGCTGGTCGCCGCGCTGCCGGAGCCGCGCAGCAGCAACGTGTTTTTCGCCCTGGTGATTTTCACGCAGATCGTGGGATTGTTCGTTCCGTATTCAGTTTTCACGTCCGAGCCATTTTTCACGGCAATCTTCCATGCGATTACTTCCGACCGCGGTGGAATCGGCACCGCATTTACCGTGGGCCGCACCGGCAATGCCAATTACAGCTGGGGTGCATATGTCGCTCAGCTCATCGAGTTTGGCGGCCTGGGCGGTGTGCTGGCCGCTTATTGTGCCATCATGCTGCGGATGGGAATTATCAGAAAAATCATATGCATGTTCATTTGGCTGCTGTGGCTCCTGATTGGATTCGGCACCGGCACGCGCGGTGAAATCGTTTTCATGATGATGCCGGTCGTTTGCTTCCTGTTCATTCGATTCAATATCACCGCCCGCTATTACCTGAAGCGATTCAGCCTGCTGGGTTATGTCGCGGCGATCGCCAGCATTTTCGTCGCGGTCGCTCTGGTGCAGATCGAATTTCGGTTCCGCGGGATGGGATACGAGAACCTGGACATCAGCGACGTCTCGTACACGCAGCTGCAGGGAAACCACATGTTTTCCGAAGGCCTGCTCGGTTTCGAGCTGATTCCCGAGCGCCACAAATATTTTTACGATGATTTTGCCGGTGAGACGATCCTGGCGCCGCTGCCGCAATTTATGTATTACCTGGCGGTGCATCCGATCCCCCGGGCGCTGTGGTGGAACAAGCCGGTTGATCCCTGCAGCTCGTGGTACAACGATGTCTACATGGGCGGCAGCGGTGACAACGGAGGGAAAGTCGAGGGTGTCACCATCTCGCAGGGCCTGGCCGCCTGCTGGTTTTTCCGATTCGGCGTCGCTGGACTGATCGAAGGTGGAATATTTTTTGGCTGGCTCATGGGCTGCACCGAGCGAACGCTCCTGAACAGCCGCGGCAAGACGCTGCCGATCCTCGCCTCGCTATGCATGGCGACCTGGCTGTTCCGCTGTTATCGCGACGTGAGATTTTTCGACTTTTACCAGTTCGCACTGGGGCTGTTGTTGTTGACGCTCCTCGTCTACCCCCTGTCACGGGGCGACCGTGCCGGCCATGCCATTATTGAGCATGACCCAGGTTAAGCGCCAATTGAATGATCGCCGACCCATCGTGCCCGCCTTCATTTAATCTTAAGGTCGACTGCTGTAATAATGGCGGGTTGGCCAAATCATTTGTATCAATAGTCGGCGTTTTTTGGGGAAGATCACATGCGGGTGCTGGTCGTCGAGGACGAGCCTGATCTGCTCACCGTGCTGGCGCAGGCGCTGCGCGAGCAGGGATATGCCGTCGACACCGCCTCCAACGGACGCGATGGACTATTCAAGGCCCGGGGAGGGCAATACGACGGCGTCATACTCGATCTGATGCTTCCGCTGATCGATGGCATGCAAGTGCTCAAACAGTTGCGCGCCCAGGGCCATTCGGTCCCGGTGCTGCTGCTGACCGCGCGGGATGCCCTGTCCGATCGGGTGCGCGGCCTGGATACCGGCGCGGATGATTATGTCGTCAAGCCATTCGATATGGCCGAGCTGCTGGCGCGCCTTCGCGCCATCGTGCGCCGCGCCGGTGGAACGGCCAACCCGATCATCGAGCTGGGCGAAATCCGGATCGACACAACCCGGCAGATCGTCTTGAAAGACGGGCAGGAGATCGCGCTGACGCCCCGGGAGTATTCACTGGTCGAGCTGTTGGCGCTGCATCGCGGCCGGCTGGTCACGCGCGCCACGATTTACGACCATTTATTCGATGAAGAGGATGACAGCCTCTCGAACCTGGTCGACGTTCATATTTCCAACGTTCGCAAGAAGCTGGGCAAAGATTTTATCATCACCCGGCGTGGGCGTGGCTATATTATCAGCGATAATGCATCGGGCTTCGCCTCCGACGCCCAAGTGGTCGAGCAGAATCAGTCTGCGGAATCGGATCATGTTTAAGTCGATTCGCTGGACGCTGCAGCTGTGGCAGGCTGGCATTCTGTTGCTGGCATTGGGGAGCTTCGGGACGGTGCTGTACGTCGCGGCGTCGCGCACCGCCGATACCGAATTGAACGCGGCATTGCTCAGCGCCGGTCGGATTTTCGCGGTTCCACCGCAGCCGCCGGCGCCGACTCCCACCGCAATTGCGAATTCAAGCGGTCCGCAGATTGCGCTGGTGGCGCCGTCGTCGTCGGTGTGGAACAGCGCATCCACGGCCGGGCCCAATTTAGGTACCGATGCCGCCGATCAACGCCGCTTTGCCGCATGGGTGGGCGGGATTCCCTCGGATTGTCTGCAGCGGCTGGGATGGGAACAGCAGGATCAGCCTTATTTCATCGTGTGGTCGGCCCAGGGAGCGATCCTGCGCGCCTCGACGGCGCACCCAGTGCTGGCGCGGCCCACGACGACGACGACGGTTCAGTCATCGCGCGATTCAGGGGCGCAATTTCGCCAGAGCGACGGTGTGCGCGAAGTGCTGATGCCCGGACCCGCCGGTTCGTTGATCGAGGTTGGCCGTTCGATCCGCCGCGAACAGGCGAGCCTGGCGCACCTCCGCTACAGCATCATCGGCGCCGGTGTCGTTTTGCTGGCGCTGGGGTCGCTGGGGGGCATGGTGCTGGCCGGCCGTGCCTTGCGGCCCATCCACCAGATCAGCGATGCCGCGCGATCAATCTCCGTCTCCGATTTGTCCCGGAGAATCCAGATCGGCCAGACCAAGAGTGAGCTGGGATCGCTGGCGCGCACGCTCAACGATATGTTCGACCGACTGGAAGCGGCATTTGTCCGCCAGGCGCGATTTACCGCCGATGCCTCTCACGAGCTTCGGACCCCGCTGTCGGTCATCCACGCCAGCAGTCAACTGGCGCTCAGACGCCAGCGCAGCGCGGAAGAATACCGCCAGACCATCGAATCCAGTCTGCGGGCCTCCAAGCGTATGAATTCGCTGGTGGAATCATTGCTGGTCCTGTCGCGCGCCGATACCGATGGGCTAGAGCTTCGCTATGAATGCTTCGACCTTCGTCAGGCCGCCCACGAATGCGTGACCCTGCTGTTACCCATGGCCGCACAGCGTGATTTAACGATCGATTTGCGCGGAAAATCCACTCGCATCGATGCCGACAAAGAGCGTATCATGCAGTTGATCACGAATCTGCTCACCAATTCGATTCAGTACAATCGCAAGGGTGGCAGCGTCGGCATCACCGTTGCCGATGAACAGGGACACGGTATGCTGGAGGTCAGCGACACCGGAATCGGAATCGCCACGATCGATCAACCCAACATCTTCGAGCGTTTTTTCCGCGTCGACAAAGCGCGTGTGCGCGATTCGGGTGGATGCGGACTTGGGCTGGCGATCTGCAAAAGCATCGTGACCGCGCACGGTGGATGTATTTCGTTCCGCAGCGAGCCGGAGATCGGCACGACGTTCCATGTGAAGCTGCCCCTGTCGCAGCCGAACGGCAATGGGTCGTCGATTCAGGGAATATGATTATGACTCACGATCAACCAAAATCGCCGTTGGTGGAAAGTCTGGAAAACCGGGTGATGCTCTCCGCGTCGATGTCGTCGATGGGGGCGTTGCCAACAAGTCAACGTTCGGCACATTTCGATGCGCCGACGCAGCATGTTCCCGTTGCCGCGGCATCGGGCGCCACGGCTCAATCCGACGGCCCGACCCACCATGATGATGACGATGATGATGACAGGCAGTTCGCAGGCAATTTCGATCCTGACGGTTCGCCACCGGGCGCGAATCTGTACGGTTCATCTGGCCAAGCCGATCCCGAAATCCAGCCCGATGGCCGGGCCGATCCGGATAATCTGGACCAGGCGCCTCAAGCCGTGCCGGGGCATTCCAATGGTAGCGCTCCGCTTGATGATGGACCGGGTTTGGCGTCGTCGGTGTCGTCGGTGTCGCCTGACGGGCCGGGATGTATCAGTCTTCCGAACGCAGTTTCCGGCTCCGTTTCCGTCGTTGCGCTGACCGGCCCGAGCACGGGTAGCGATGTCACGCCAATCCTGCGATCGGCGTCGACGGCATCGGCCATGACGGTTGCGAGCGTCAGCGCGCCGGCCCAGGCAGCCGGCAGCGCGCCGGCGGAGTCGGTCGCGGCATCGAACAAAACTCCCGCCGCCGCCGCACCGGGGCAACCATCGTCAAATGCCACGGCACAACCTGCCCTCGCGCGATCGAGCCAGGCGGTGACGGCCGACTTGGGCATGCCCCAAACACCGCTCGCGTCAGATCCGCTTCCCAGCTTTTCGAACCGGGATAATTCACATCTTTACTATGTCGGCGGAGGCGCGTTGGGCAGCGCATTCCAATCCGGCCTGGTGATCTCGATGATGGCGACGCTCACGTGGGAATCCACCGTGCGGCACGCTCTGGAGCCGGTGACTGCATTGCAATTGAATGCCCAGGGGGCATCGCTGGTGATGGCCGAGAAAGTGTTGCTGGCCGACGCCGCGTCCGCCGCCCGGATTGCCGGCTCGGTTGTCTATCGTCTGTATGAAGAGGACACGCTGATATGGAAAGAGATGGCCGGGCTTGTCAGCGCGGTTATCCTGGTAGGTAGTTATGCGCTGAAAAAAGGGCGCGACCCACGACGCGCCCAGCCGCAAACGCACCAGACTGTGCGCGTTCGCCGGCGAACTGACGATGATAAAGAGAGGACGGGGCGCCCATACATAATTGGCGCCCCGCCCCGGTCAACCGTCTAGAACGACCGCGTTCCAGTTTTCGTCAACCGGCTCCCAAGCGGAATCGGCGCCGCGGACAATAGAAGAAATAACCTTAAGGCAACGTGAAGAGAGCCAGGCGACAACCAGATTTTTGCGCCGCTGCAAAAGCTTTTGGCCCGCAAAGTTAAATCACCAATCGCCGCCGCATTACTGGCCCGTATTGATCGCATCGATCTGCTGCTGGGCCTGCTGCGCATACGTGCTCCCGGGAAAACTGTCGATCACGGATTGCAGCTTGGCTTTGGCCAGGTCGTCGCGACCCGATTTGTGATAGGCGTCGGCAAGATTGAAAAGAGATTTCGATTTGTCGGCGGCCGCCGCGTCCTTGGCGCGCTGCGCGAAGCCGGGGTCTGATTCGTAAGCGCTGATGGCGCTGGCGGCAGTGTCGGCGGCAGCGGTCTCAGGGAAGTTCGCCACGATGAACTTGAATCGCTGATAAGCGTCGAAGTCATTTTTGTGAGCTTGCAACTGCTGGGCATCGGCCAGCGCGCTGTCGGCGGCCGCCTGGCGCTTAGCCGTGTCGATCGCCGCCTTGCACGCTGGATCCTTCGCCAGCTCGTCCAGTTTCGTTTTGGCCTTATCGCCCGATGGGCTGCCCAGGAATGCACGCTCGACGTCCTCCAGGGTCGCGACCGCCTGGACATATTGTTTGGAATCAATCAGCGGCTGCACACCCGCGAGCATTTTATCCCCGGCGTCCTGCAGCCTGGTCTGCGCACCATGGACGCGCGCGGCGACTGCGCTATCGTGCTGCGCATCGGGCTTCACCTGGCCAAGAAGCTTGAGCGCTTTTTCCGTGGAACCCGCTTGGATTGCCGATTCAACCTGATCCAGCATGGCATTGGCATCGGCCAGCGTTTTGGCATCGACTAGTTGCGGGGGATGATTTTTGAAAGCATCCTCCAGCGGCGCGTCAATCTCCGCGGGATGGCCGGTCCACAGCACGGCGCCGTCCGGGCTGATGATGAACGTTCGGGGAATGGAATCGACGCCCCAGGTTTTGGCATACGCCGAATTCCACACGCCCGAATCGCACGCCTGCGGCCAATCCAGGCCATGCGCCTTGGCGCCGTTGAGCGCGTCATAGCCGTTTTGGTCCAGGCTGATGCCGATCATCTGCAGGCCCTTATCCTTATATTTTTGGTTGATCTGAACCATGTGCGGCGCCTCAGCCATGCACGGGCCGCACCAGGTGGCCCAGAAATCGACGATGATGATCTTTCCCCGCAGCGCGGACAGATTGATCTGCTCACCCTGCACGCTTTTGAACTGCAGCGTCGGTGTGTCCCCGACATTCACCGCGGCTTGCAACGACGAAACCAACAGCAGCACGAACAGGAGAACGATGGAGCGCTTCATGGTTCACCGCCTCGGTTGAGTTTGCGAAATGCCTGCCGGGGGTCAATGATAATCGCCGGAAATTGACAACACCAGCGCGAACTTTTGCCCGATGTTCCGGACATTACCCGGCCCGCAGGAGCGCTTCATGCAGGCGGGCGACGCAGCGGCTCCAGCGGAATTGCTCGGCCCGCGCTCGACCTTTGATGACCAATTCGGAGCGAAACGAATCGCCACGGGCCAGTTGCCCGGCCGCCTGGGCGATCTCCTCGGGCTGCTGCGGATCAACGAAGATGCCCGCATCGCCCAGCACCTCGGGAACCGCGCTGCTGCGCGCGGCGATGACGGGCGTGCCGATGGCCATCGCCTCGGCCGCGGGAATTCCGAACGATTCGTAGCGCGACAGCACCAGCACGCCGGTGGCGCCGGACATCAGCCCCGTCAGCGATTCCACTGATTGGTAGCCCAGCTCGATGATGTTGTCGATCGAGCGGGCCTCGGCGGCATACGGCATGTCGCTTTTGCCGGCAACCAGGATTTTGATCGGCGATCCGGCCGCTCGCAGCGCGCGGGCGGCGGCCAGGACGTAATCGGCGCCCTTGATATACGTCAATCCGCCGACCAGCAGCAGGTAAGGATTTTGCGGATCAAAACCGCTGGGCTGCGCGCCGCGCTGGAAATAAGCGTCCTCCACGCCGTTTCCCACGACAACGATTTTGGCTGGATCGGCGTTGAATAACTCCACCAGCCGACCGCGCATGAATTGCGAAACCGTCAGCAGCAGATCGGCGCGGCGGACGATGCAGCGAAATAATTGGCCGAACCAGGTGAGGAATCCCCGATTCTGCTGGGGAACCAGCCCCGGCTCGAAAAAATAGGTGGCGTGGATAGTGATCGCCTGCCGGGCGCGGGACGCGACATAGGCCTCGGCGGGGCAGTAGATCCAGTCGGTTGGGCCGATCCACCGATCGACCTTGGGCGCGTTGAAAATTGCCCAGAGTTTTTCCATCAATCGCCGCGAGCCGGGATGGCCGACCGTCGGCAGATCGCGCAACAGCGAGCCTTCCATGCGGCCGGAGGCATCCAGTTCCCCCCGCGCCGTCAGCTGCTGCAATTGCACATCTGGCAATTCGGCCAACCCGCGCACCATGTGCACGAAATGCTTCGTGACGCCGGTCGCCCGGGGAAGCGTGCGCTTCGGGTGGATGTAAGCGGTGATTCGCATCATGCTCGAGATTCGCCGATGCGCTGCAGCGCTTCCAGCAGAAGCGCGGCGCGGTCCTCCCAGGTGTTTTGCTCGATGTAATGATGCCGATCGGTCAGGTCGCAATCGTGCTGTCCGTCGATGAATCGTTTTAAGATGTCGCCGCATTCGGCGGCGGTGGCGCCGATGTGGACGAACGGTCGATGAACCGCTGCCTCGCGGATCGCAGTCGAGAGGATCGGTTTGTCCGTGGCCAGGTAATCATACAGACGCAACGGCGATCGACGATCGTTATGCTCGCTCACCAACAAGGGGTTGAAGCAGACGTCGAAACCCGCCAGATATTCCGGCAATTGCTCGTGCGGCCGCGGGCCCAGCCAATGCACGTTGACCATTTGCAGCACGGAGCGGATTTTCTCGCGCATGGGCGACGGCTCCTCGAACATTTGGCCGATGAAAACGAATGAGACGGCGGGAAACTGCCGCGCCAGCTCGGCGATCAGGTCCCAATCGTAACTGCGATTGATCTGTCCCGTGCAGCCGACGATCGGCCGGCGCAGCTCCGCCAGATCCCGCGGCGGCGTCGGACCCTGGCGCATCCGCTGGATGAACGAGCGCGAGACAGCGTTGCGGCAGGTGACCACCGCCGTGCGCGTCTGGCTACGGAAATCCTCGCTCAGCGCCTCGGCGACGGCGAAGACGACGTTGGCGCGGTTCAGCATCCGCCGTTCCAGCGCCGCCGTTGTGTTGGCATCCCAATCGTAGAAACGATACGGATCGAACGCGAAATAGGCGCACATCGGTCCGGTGATGCGCTCGGCCACGCCGGCATACTGCGGCAGAGTGTAAACGATCGCATCGGTATTCGGCTGGCGTCGGAGCATCTGGCGGACGGCGCGGGCGAGCAGCCACGTCGACAATCCGGTGAAGCGCGTCCATCCGGGGACGATGACTTTTCGAGCGTTGTTCTCCGTGCCGGCCGAAGACCTGGGCGCGCCCAGCGATTTCGGGCGAATCGCCGACACGTTGGCGCCGTGGACGGCGGCTGCATCAAACAGCGAGACGATCCAAGGCGCGGTGTTATCCAGGAGTAGAATTTTCATGAATGCGGATCCCGCAGGCTGTCTGGGCGCGCCCGGATCATTCGGATTCCCGATGTTGTGCGCCAACTCCCAGTATCGGGCGGACGATGCGAATGCCCAGGGTCGTGCCCGTAATCATCCATGCCAGGCGCTGTTTCCAGGAACCGGGCCGCAGTCGAACGTGGCCCGCCCACGGCAATCCCGAATCGGACCACTCCTGCAGCTTGGCGCGGATCTGTCGCCGCTGCGCGACCAGTTGTTGCGGCTGCACCTGTGGATTCGTGAGATTGGACGTGACGGTACGCCTTAAAAAGTTGCACATATTCGCCACGAGCCAGTGCAGCTGCTCATCCGTGAGATTTTGCCGAATCTGGCCGAGCTTCTGGAAGATCAAGTCGCTGTCGCCGTTGTCAGTGCTGGTGTGGCGGACGATCGATTGTGTTTCATGGAGTCGATAGCTGGCCAACACGTCGCTTCGCAGGATGATATCGCCGCCCAGCGCCGCGGCACGGAGATAAAAATCCCAGTCGTAGGCAACCTTGAGCTTCTCGTCGAATCCGCCAAGCTGATCGAAGCAGGCCCGCCGTGTCACGGTTGAAGTGGGCACGAAGAACTGTCCGCGGCGGCAGAACCGATCCGCGAATGCCCGGGCCTCCACCCGTCCGGCGGCGGCGAAATCCCGGTTGACGCGCACCTCGCCTCGATATTGGCCCGAACCATCGATCTCACGGTAGCTGAAAATGACCAGGTTGGCATCGAGGGAGCGCTCGATTTGTTCCTGGGCCGCGGCGATGAACTGCGCGTCCAGCAGGTCATCGTGTGCCAGCACGACAAAATACGGCGCCGACGATCGGCGGATCACCGCGTTCCACGCCGCCGGCGCGGGAACGCGCTGATCCAGACGATGCAGTTGAATTCCAGGCGTATCGGCATAGCGGTGCAGAATCTGGGCCGTGCCGTCGGTGGAGGCGTCGTCCAGGATGACAATCTCGGCGGCGACGGTTTGCGCCAGCGCGGAATCGACGGCCGCGGCGACATATTTTTCGCCGTTGTAGACAGGAATCACGATCGATATGCCTGCGGTCGCTGATGACATGGCGGTTATTGCCCGGCAACCCTGGTAATGACGTCGAGGATTGTCTGCGCAAACGCGGGCGGCTGGAAAGGGCGTATGCCATCTGAATGGCAGAATTTTCGCCCGGCATCGCGCATACGTTGCCAGTCGGCCTCCGGACAATCCCGGGTGAACTCCAGTAGCTCGACATCGTCACGGAATTTTCGGGCATCGACAAAGCAATCCGCTGGAACCAGATCGGTGATGTTGTCATCGCCCAGGTATATCGGCACCACGCCGGTGTAGAGGGGATCGAAAAGCTTTTCCGAGACGTAGCCGACGTTGCCGCGCAGATTTTCAAACGCAAGGGCAAAGCGGTAGGTCGGCAGCAGGTCGAGTTTGTCTCCCACGAACGCGCCGCGTCCGGATTTGAAAGGTTTGTGGCGGATGAAGCGATGCGCCCAGCTCGCCGGCTCGCCGCGCCACCCAGCACCGAAGACGTCCATGCCGTCGAAGTTGATCCGGTCGGCGGTGCGGGCGAGATGGCGGCGGCGGGAATACAGCTCGCCCCGATTCTGGCGCAGAACCTGGCCCAGCGAAATTTTCCAACCGGAAAACATCGGCCCGAACAACGGCAATCCCGGCAAACCGGGCTGGCGAAATGACCAGATGCCCAGCCAGCGGTTGGAGTTGACCATGATCAACGGCCGCCGCTGCGCAAACGGCGGATCGGGCGGATTGGCCGGTGGATATCCGATCGGCAGGAGAAAACGGAAATATCGCTGACCATCGCAAAGTTGCGGCGAATAAGTCAGGACGGCGTCGAACAGCGCGTGGTTTTCCCTCACGAAATAATGCGGCCGGCTGAGCGGTGATTCCTCCAGCTGCAGGATGAACTTGGCGCGCGGGGCGGCGTTGCGGGCGTCGACCACTTCCTGCCGCCGCGCGGGCAGGTCCTGGAAAAATATCACGTCCGCGGATTCCAGCGGCTGCATGTCCCAGGTGAACATCTCGATCCCGCGTTTGGCCGCCACGCCATGCAGGTGCACGTACGGCTCATTGTGGGAGACGGAGCGGATGTGCTCCCTGGCGAAAAGCTTGTCGCGCGCGAAATCCGGATAACAGGGGCGTACGAGAACCCGCATGATTTCAGATCCGATGGAACAGCGGCTCCAGCCGCATCGTGTGGAGATAGGCGTATCGCCCGACGCGCTTGGGGCGAATCATGCTGGCGGCGCGGAGCAGCCAGCGGTAAATCGACGAGCGGCAGAAGCGCCGATCGGCGATGCAAATGGCGCCCCAGCCGTCCCAGTATTCAAGCTCGGGATATTTCAGCTTGAACTTCTCGAGATCCTCGCTGAACGTCCAGGGATTGTAGACGGCGGTGGCGCGGCGGTAATGGATCATGCCGACGTTTCGGCAAACGATCATGCGGATGTTGGCCGCCTTCAGCCGCAAATACGTGTCCAGGTCGTCGTGCGAGCCGTTGAATTGAGTGTCCAGTGGAACGAGCACCCCAAATGCCTTGCGGTCGAAGAGCATCATGTTGTGGGAAATCATCGTCGGCTCAAAAGTCCAGTGCTGCGCCGGGAACCCAAGCTGCTGGATGATGTTGTCGCAACTGGTCAGATACGGCACGGCGAAGTGGGCGCCGGTGCGCTGCATTTCGGCGATCATTTTGGCGTCCCATTGCTCGGTGACGAAGATGTCGTTTTCCATGATTCCGACATATTCTCCGCGCGCCAGGCCCAGGCCGTGGTTGTAGATCGCCTCAAAATTCTGCGGTACGGGTGACAGCGTATAACGGAAGCCCAGCTGCTCGCACAACACCATCATTGCCGGGCTGTCCACGCCTGATCCGTTGGAAAGAATCACTTCCAGCGGATTCTGCGTGAATTCCTTGAGCGACTGCAGACAAAGCGTGGTGATGGTATCGACGCGCGGAACGGCCTTGGGGTTAAAGTAATTGATGACGATGCTGACTTTGGGGACTGAATCAGGAGGAGCTTGAGACATCTCGTATTGGCCGCCGGTATGGATGATTCGCATTTTCGGGCCTGGTCGCGGCTTGTCAATTCAAGGCCCGGGCGCGTCGCGCCGATGGTGTGGTTTGAGACGCTTGTAAAATGACCCCCCAGCGTTATATTCGCGGTAGATCATGCTGAGACCACTGGTAAGGGCAGTATTGCCGGTGCGGACACGCACCTGGATCAAAGATACGGTCCGTATACGAATTCCTCAACATTATCGCCGGCTGCTGCACGGCGACACATCGCAATTCGGTGAAGTCTCGGCGCTGCGGAAGCTGTTGCCCGCCGACGTTCCAAAATGGATCGTTGATGTGGGCGCGCATGACGGGCTGACGACGTCAAATTCGTATCCATTTGTGCAGGATGGATGGGAGGCGATCCTCATCGAGCCGCTGCCAGAGAATTTCCGCCTCCTGAAGGAGCGCTACAATGGCAATCCCCATGTTCAGCTGGTGCAAAGCGCCTGCGGTGATAAACCGGGCGTTTTGCCATTTTATGTGCATCCCGATCCTAAAGCTGGCTCATTCGTCGCGACGCTTTGCAGCGATAACGCGCCGGGGCGAGGCTGGACGCATTCCGCGCAAACCATCTCCGTGCAGGTGGAGCTGCTGACCGAAATATTGCGGCGGACGAATTGTCCCGCGGATTTCGGCATCCTCGATGTCGATGCCGAAGGATTCGATCTGGAAGTGCTCAACGGTTTGGATCTGAAGCAATTCCGTCCGATGTTCATCCTGACCGAAGCGAACGATGAGCGGCCCGAAACGAACGAGGAAAAGTTCGCGCTGCTGAAGCAAGCCGGCTTCGAATTTGTACAGCAGGTCTCCTGCAATTCGATATGGCGCCGAATTTGAAAACCTTGCACTTGTCGCGTTAAAGGGAGTTGTGTCGGATGTTGATGGCCCTGGCCAGAGTCATTCCCGCGCCGATGCGCACATGGATCAAGGACACGGTCCGGCTGCGCATCCCGCAAGCGTATCGCAAGACATTTTATGGCGATACCTCGCAGTTCGGCGAGGTAACGGTCCTCAAAAGCCTGTTGCCGCCGGGGTCGGTGAAATGGCTGGTGGATGTCGGGGCCCATGATGGGGTGGCAGCCTCCAATTCGCTGCCGTTGATTCGAGCGGGGTGGGAGGCGATCCTGATCGAGCCGCTGCCGGCGAATTTCGCGGCGCTGCAAAAGCTTCACGGCGCCAACCCGCGCGTTCGCCTGGTCCAATGCGCCTGCGCGGAACAGCCCGGAGAACTTCCATTTTATGTTCATCCAGACGCCAACGGCGGGAGCTTCCTGGGAACCCTCAGTCACGACCAGAACAAGGCGATGCAGTGGACGCAATCCGCCCAGACAATCCATGTCAAGGTCGAGCGCCTGACGGATGTTTTGCAGAACGCCGGCTGCCCGCAGGAATTCAGCCTGCTCAGCACCGACACGGAAGGCTTCGACCTGGAAGTATTTCGCGGCTTGGATTTCCAGAAGTTCCGGCCACAGTTCATCCTGACCGAGCAATATGCCGAGGAACCGCAAAAGGACGCGGCGAAATTCGCCTTGCTGAAGGAAAACGGGTATCGCTTCATCCGGCAGATTGGTTGCAATTCGCTTTGGCAAAGGGCGTGACAGGCCAATCGAAATTGCCGAATGGCTTATACGGGTTGCGGCACGGCTTGATTTTGCGGCCGGCGGTGGATGAGATTTCGGAAATCCAATATCGCTTCCCGATCAACTAATAGCACTAGGCCGATGAACGTCAGCGCCCCCGCCGCGCTGCCGGCGATGAGCCGCAGAAGAGCGACCTGATGATCCAGCGCATGACGGACCAGCAATATGCAGAGGCAGCTTAAGACGGCTGCGCCGGTCAGGCGAATAAGGTGGCCAAGAATCCCGACCGGTGGAATCTGAAGCGTTCGCAACACCCAGATCCAGATCGCCACCGAAGTAATGAATTGTGCGGTCACGTAAGCTGCCGCCAGCGCCGCCAGGCTGCGATGATAATACATCACCGCTGCGATGAAGAGCAGCAGCATCGCCAGGTTGATGATGGCATAGCGAAGCCAGATCAGGGGCCTTCCCAGGGCGTGGGTTAGAATCGTGGCCAGGGCGCCCAGTCCGGCGGTCAGGAGCGCAAAGCTAACGATTCGCAGCAGCGGCGGGACCGCCGCCCACTTGGGTCCCATCACCACGCCGATCAGGTCCGGCGCGGTTCCGTACAGCCACGCCCAACCGAAGGAACAGAGCAGCGTCGCGCCCATGCAGCCACGAATGAACAGACCGCGAAGACGTTCCCGGTCGTCTCGGATGCTCCGCAGCAGGGGATACAGCAGGCGGTCGAAGCTATTGAGCAAATTAAAGCCGACCATGTCGGCAATCTGCGTGGCTCTGCCGAACACGCCAGAGCCGAAAACACCACCCACGACCAGCACGAATGCGTTGATGAGCGGCTGCTGCAGATTATTCACGTATTGCGCCACGGTCACCTTCCAGCCGTAGTTCAACATCATTGCCGCCGTCCGCACATGAAACGCGCGCGGTAAGGGGAATGGATGGCGGCGATAGATGACGGCGTTTCCCACGATCTGTGCAGCCAGCGGCTGCAGCGCAACGGCGAAGACGCCCACGTTCCGATGCCAGTGCGCCACCAGCGCCAGCGAAAGTCCGGTCGCGGTCAGGGCCAGCGCGAAGATCAGGTTCTGCACCGACTCGGCGCGGAACTTCAGATCGCGGTTGAGGCAGGCCATCTGAAAATTGTAAATCGCCGCCAGGATTGCCGTCACCCCACCGATCAGCCCGATCCACGGCAGACGATGATCGTGGAGAATCAGCCTGCCAGCGGTGTTGTGATATCCGGAGTGATAGAAATAAAGACCGCTGACCACGAAGAGGGCGGCATAGATCAGCGCGAGGGCGAAGGAGATGGTCAGTCCGCTGGCTTCCACGACCGCCGTGGGATGGTCGCGATACTGCACGAGCGCCCGGTTGATCCCGCAGTCGCCCAGCGCCGCCAGGAACCCCGGCGCCACCGCCACCAGCGTCAACAGGCCGTAATCCTCCGGCACCAGCAGCCGTGCCATGACGAAGACCGTGATCACGCGCAGCGCCTGCACGCCGAATGACGTGACCACGAATTGCAGCTTATCGGACACGTGGAAAGGCAAAACCGAATCCTTTCGCCGACTCGATCCCGGCAGCACTGCCGAATCTATCGGCAATTGGTGATGGGTTCCATGGCTGGTCGCGCGGCGTCCGCCTGCGATTATAATGTGTCCGTGCGCGCGTCGATCATCTGGGCAATTTTGCTATTTGTGCTGATGCCCGCGCATGCCGGCTGGGTCATTTTGAATGAGACAGGAACGGTCGCCTCGAGTGACGCGCCGAAAAGTTTGACAATCGCCCTGGGCAAACTGCCGCCGAAGATCATCCGATGCATTGCGTTGAGCGGGATTGATGGATTCGCGATCCTGTACGATCGAAATAAGTTCGTGGCTGACGGCATTCCCGAATCGGCATCCGCGAAACTGCGCCAGCTCGCCGATGCCAACGCCGACCTCCGCTCCATCGCCTTCGCCCCGGGCGGGGGTTGGATCATCCTGTACGACCAGAACAGCTTCGCCGCCGACGCTGTGCCCCCAGAAATGCTGCGCATATTGGACAATCTGAAGCAACAGAAGACGCTGGCCAGGCAGGTGAGCTTCACCATTGGCGGCGGGTGGACAATATTATCCGGGAAAAGCGGCTACTCCTGCCGCAATATCCCCGACGACGCCTTCAGGCGCCTGGGCGAAATCGCCAAGCGAGGCTCGACGATTGATTCGATCGCCTTCGACGCCAATGGCGGATGGACGATCCTGTTTGATAATTCACAGGTGGCATCCGCGAAAATTCCCGATGTTCTCTCGCAGAAACTAACCCAACTATCACGGCAGGGCACGTCCCTCACGCAGGTCGCGTTCACTTCGCTGCTGCTGGACTTGTCAAAAGACGACGGTAAGACGCGCGCGGCGGTAGAAGAACGCATGGAGCAAGAGAAGGTTCGGGGGCTGAGCATTGCAGTCATCGAGAATGGGAAAATTCTGTTTGCCCGTGGATATGGAGTAACGGAAACAGGCGGCAAGCCCGTCACCGATCTGACGCGATTCCAGGCTGGGTCGGTAAGCAAGCCCGTCGCGGCCCTGGCGGCGATGCGTCTGGTGGAGCAGGGCAAGCTCACGCTGGACGACGATTTCAACCAGTTCCTGACTTCGTGGAAGATTCCGCACAATACGTTCACCGCCAAGAAAGTGGTCACGTTGCGCGAAATCCTTACGCACACCGCTGGCTTCACCGTCCATGGATTCGAGGGATACGTCCCGACGGCGCCGCGGCCGGGATTGATCGAGGTGCTCAACGGCGTTTCGCCGGCCAACTCGCCGCCTATCATCGTCAATCAGGCGCCCGGCGCCGCCTACCGTTATTCCGGCGGCGGATTTTGCGTCATGCAGCAGGGGATGCTGGATGTCACCGGATCGGATTTCCCCGACCTCATGAGCCGCCTCGTCCTGTCCCCGCTGGAAATGAAAAACAGCACCTACGATCTGATCCTGCCCGGGGATTGGCAATCGCTCGCAGCGATCGGACATTCGCATGGCCAGCCAATCCCCGGAAAATGGCACGTCTATCCTGAATCGGCTGCGGCTGGATTGTGGACCACGCCTTCCGATCTGGCGCGATTTATCATTGCGGTTCAGCAAGCGTGGCGGGGCGTCGATGGACCGATTTCACATGACATCGCCATACAGATGCTTACACCGCAAAGCCACGGCGGTGAGTTGTCGCTCGTCCTGTCGGGATCGGGGAAGGACCTGTGCTTTCAGCACGACGGGCTGAATGCCGGCTTTCGCTCGCTCATTATCGGTTTTCCCCGGAGCGGCCAGGGTGCGGCGATCATGATCAACGACGACAGCAGCGCAACCGTCCTCGAAGAAATCACCGCCAGCCTCGTCGCGCGATATCATTGGCCCGCGCCGTAGCGCTGCACTATGCGGCGGCCCGTCGCCCTCAGATCAGTCGTCCGCGGAAGATGGCGACCAGGTCGCGGCGGATCAGGCCGCGGGCGAGAATGTTCAGCCGCGATGTGAGGGCCGGGGTGGCCATGAAGCTGTCCCAGATGCGGTTGCCCCCAATCGCCGGGCGCACGCCCCATTCGTTGGCGTGATGGCCCAGGACCGAGGCCGCCATCGAGAATGCCTGCGCGCGCGCCAGGGCGTACGGGGCATAAATGTTGCGAACGATCGGCTGCGTCGCGTGGATCTGATAGTCCTCGAAGTTGAGCGTGTAGACGATTCGGGTGATGGGTTTGAAGCCGTGGAAGTGGAAGAAGATCAATTCCTGCTCGTCCACCATCACCTTTCCGTCCTTGCGGGTGATTCGGTAGTTGGCCAGGTTCCACGGCGCCAGGTTGGCGCCCTTGTGCCGCAGCTCGATCACGCCGGGGAACATGCGGGACCAGGAGTCGAGATACTTCTGGTCGGCGAATCGGCCGTTGTCCAGGTGATCGTAGCACCACTCATTGCAGCGTTCGCGCCACCAGTTCAGGCACGCCAGCCCCGCCTCGTCCCGCCGAAAGATGAGGAACCCGACGTTGTACAGCCCGAAAACCTCCGAGGCCTTCAGCGCCGGCGGGAAGCGATGTCCGATGATGCCTACCGAGTTATCGCCGAATTCGTCGAATAACACGGCGGGATCGGAGAAGAAGAACAGATCGGAATCCAGATAAGTGATCATCTCCACCGACGGATTCTCGCGCAGGATGTACAGGGGGAGCGAGGGCGTGCAGGTAAAATAATATTCGATCAGCCCGCGATTGGATTTGGCAACGGCCAGTGGGGCGTCATCCGCCTCGAAATCGCGCAGGCGGATCGGATAAATCCCCGGCAGATCGAGATTTTGCAGCGCCTCATACGCTGGATCATTCATGCAGAGGATCCAAAGCCGCATGGCGCCGCTGCAATGCTCGACCAGGGAGGAATAGAGCGCCAAGCCTCGCGAGAGGTAACGGTGATCGAAATAGGTGCAGAAATCGTACATGGGGATCATCCGTGAACTGCCCACTGCGCCGCCGCGTCGGCGACGTGCTGGACCTGTGCGTCCTCCAGTTGCGGGTAAATCGGCAGACATAGGATCTGCCGCGCCAGCGCCTCGGTTGTCGCCAGGCCCTGGAGCGCAATTTCGATCCGTCCCTGGTAGGCGGGCTGCTGGTGAATCGGTACGGGATACAGAACCTGCGTTCCCACACCGGCCTTCTGCAGATGCTCCCGCAACTGGTCGCGCTGCGCGGTGCGGACGACATACTGATGATACACATGCGCGGCATCGGGCGTCGTTGCAGGCAGCGCCAGCTTGCCGCCGGCCAGGCGATGGGAATAGGCCTGTGCGATCTGTCGTCGGCGGGCGTTGTCCCGGTCCAGATACTTGAGCTTGACGCGCAAAACCGCCGCCTGAACCTCATCCAGCCGGCTGTTGATACCGGTTGATTCACTGATATATCGCTCGCGCCAGCCGTATTGGCGGAGCCGCCTGCATTGTTCGGCGACCTTCGCATCATTGGTGACGACAGCGCCACCGTCGCCCAGGGCGCCGAGATTTTTGGTGGGATAAAAGCTGAACGCGGCCGCGTGGCCGAAGCCGCCGACTTTTTTTCCGGCCACGGCGCCGCCGTGCGCCTGGGCGCAATCCTCCACGACACGCACTCCCTCACGTGTGGCCACGCTCATTAGCGAGGGCATATTAACCGGATTTCCGAACAAGTGAACGGGTACGACGGCCTTAATTTTTCCGCGATATGCCCCCAGGGCCTCATCCAGACGGTTCATATCCAATAGACAACTGCTCAGCTCGACGTCGACCAAGAGCGGTTGTGCCCCGGCCAGCTCGATCGCGGCCACCGTGGCAACGGCGGTGTTGGAGACGGTGGCGACCAGATCCCCCGGCCCGATGCCCACAGCACGAAGAGCCAGGTGCAGTGCATCTGTGCCGCTGGCCACACCGATGGCATGGGCGACCCCCAGATATCCGGCGAATTCGCGTTCGAACTGCTCGACCTGCGGCCCCAGGATATACCGCCCGCCTTCCAGTACACCGCGCAGCGCCGCGTCAATTTCCGCCTGGTGGGCCAGATAGCTGGCCCGTGGGTCGGCGGAGTGGATCACGCGCACTTCCTGTGGCATGCGAGCTTAAACATATCGATCCAGATGCTCCCGATAAAACGCGAGCGTTTTTTTCAGCCCATCCCGCAAGGGCGTTCGCGGCTGCCAGCCCAGCGTGGAGCGGATCAGCGCGAAATCGGCAAAATAATCGCCGATGTCTATCGGCTTTCGGTCGGAGGGAAAATCCCGCACGTTGTATTTCCCACCGCCGTTGACCTGTAACAGCAGGTCGGCCAGCTCCTTCAAGCTGATGGCGCAATCGCCACCGAGGTTGAAGATTTTGCCGTTGGCGCGTTCATCGGCGGCGGCCAGGAGAAAGGCCTCGACGGCGTCATCGACAAACGTGAAATCCCGCCGCTGCGGGCCATCCCACACTTCAAACGGTTGCCCTTCCACCAGGAGGCGCAGCCAGATACCCAGGAACGTCTGCCGGGCATCCTTCACGCGCATGCGCGGGCCGATCGTGTTGGTCAGGCGCAGCGCGCAGGCGCGGACGCCGAACACATCATTGTAGAGAATGTGATACCACTCGCCGGCCATTTTATTGATGCCGTTGATATCCACCGGTCGCAGGCGGTGCTTCTCATCGACGGGCAGATATTCCGGCTTGCCGTAAAGCTGGCGGGTGCTGGCAAAAACCACCTTCACACCCGGGTTAAATCGTCGGCACGCCTCCAGGATGAATAGCTGCGCCCGGCAGTTGATCTCCAGATCGACGTTGGGATTCTGCATCGAATCCATGTGGCTCGTCTGGCCGGCCAGGTTAAACAGGTAATCGATTCCCTGGACCAGATACTGCATGGCGTGCTCATCGCGGACGTCGGAAATGTTCACCTGCACCTTTTGCTCGATGCCGTCGATGTTGAAGAGGTTGCCGCCGTATTCGGGGATCAGGCTGTCGACGAGCACAACGCGCGCCCCCAGTTCGACCAGGCGGCGGGCGAGGTTTGAGCCGATGAATCCCAGGCCGCCGGTCACCAGGACGCGCTTGTCTGCAAAATGGTCGGCCAGTTGAGCCATTGATGAATTGCTAATCCCGTACCCCCGCAGCGGCCGTCGGGCGGACCGCTTCCATGTACATCGAATCGGGCTTGATGACGGTGCCGTCGGCCTGCGTATCCAGGTTGAAGGCGGTCCAGCCGGAGATCAGGCTGGTGTTCGCCTCCCGCGGCTGGGGATTCACAAACCCGGCGTCGGTCATCAGCCTGGCCAGCGAGAAGCGATCATACATCCATTGATGAACTTCGCCACTGAGCCGGAACCGCCCGACGCGCAGCGCCATCCGATCGCGCCGCCCCAGAAAAAGAGTCCGCAGCGCATCGGCCAGCCGAGCGCGCCGCGGCGGTGGAGCGGTCGCGGGAGCGGTGGGATTCCGCCGCAACGCCTCGATGATCTCCCGACCTTCCTGCCCGATTCGTTCCAGCACGAACGGCTCGGCTGGAAGAGGATTGCGCTTGAGGAATTCGCGCATCTGCCCCCCGGATTCCTCGCGGACGGCCTGGTCGTACATTTCCAGCGTCATCCATTCGTGCTGGTCGGCGCCGTCGTGCGATTTTTGCAGCGTGTCGAGGTAGAGCCGCGCCATGCGCTCCAGGTCGGGCGTGGCCACGCGCACAATACTACCGGGCTTGAGCACGCGCAGACAGTCGCGTATGAAACGCAGTGCATCGGCGCGGCGCAGGTGCTCCAGCAGATGGGCATGGTAGACCGCGTCGCAGCTGGCATCGTCCAGCGGAATCCCTTTGCTCAGATCATGGGCGATCACCCCCGGCCTCTGCGGGGCGATGTCAATGTTGATCCAGTCCGGATGGCTCCGAGCACCGCAACCCAGGTTCGCGTAGCGCATCAGCTCCGCACCTCGCAAACATAGGTTTTCGTGACGGTGTGTTCCCCCAGCTCGGCAAACAAGTCGTACGGCAGATTCGCCAGCGTGTGGCGGATATCCAAGCCATTGTCGGCAACAATCTGCCGGAGGCTGGACTCGTTGAAGATCAGTTCGGCGGTGGGTTGGCCGTAGGCAAGTTTTTTCAAGAGCGTCGTTTGGCGCTGCTGCAGGACCGGCATGGTGTGAAGGATCACCCAACCAGAGGCGACCCGGCGCGCTTCGGCGATGGCGGCCTGGTAATGCACCAGGTGCATTAGCACTCCACCCATCAGCACGACATCGCAGGCGCGATCGCGAAAGGGCAGGGCGGTGGCGTCGCCAACGGCAAATCGGACGCTCGGATAGGCGCGGTGTCCCAGGTTGATCATGGCCTGGGAATAATCCAAGCCGATATAACGCACCGGCTTGTTGAGCAAAGTCCGCAAGACAAGGCAATTCCACCCGCTGCCGCAGCCGACCTCCAGGATCAGGGGATCAACCATGTTGATCAGGCGCATGGCATGGTCCAGCGCCGCGAAATCCTCGCGGGGTCGGCCCTGGCGCATTTCGTCCAGGAGCGGGTTAAACGCTTCCTGTTGTCGCTGGGCAACCGAGTCCGCCCGCCAGCCGTCCAACGGTTCATTGGAGCCATCGGCGGACAAAACCTGGTAGTCCTGCGAAACTGCCGTGGGATGCGAATCGACGTGCGCCTGGAGATTCGAACGGGGTCGCGGTGACAAAAAACGCCGCGCCAGCTTTAGAATTGGATCAGAGAAGGCCATGGCTAGAATCGTGTCCGCGCCGCGTCTGGCGAGGCCCCATGTTACCTCCTGTCTGCCGCCGAGTCATCCCGTGTCAGCAGGCGACGGGCGCGCTTCGGAAATCTCCGGAACGGCGGCGTCATCGGCGGGAGTCGGCAGCCATGAAGACAATTCCCTGCCGATCAGCGCTTGCAGCCGCTTCACATCCGCACTGTAAGCGGCGCGTAGATTCTGCACGATTTCCCGCGGCATGACCGGCCTTCGACCCAGCCAGCGATTCAAGGCCATCGCCGCGGCGACACAACGGCGAGCCGCCAGGCCCGGGTAATGTGGTAAATGATGCGATCGCATCAATTCCCTTCTCAAGGAACGTTGAACTTTGGGCAGGCGGGGGATTCGACTTCGATTGGACGGACGCATCCGGGTCGTATAGTTTGTGTCGACGTCCAGAAATCCACAAACATCCTTCAAGACTTCGCCGGGCTTCTCAACCAGGTCCTCAAACAAGTAGATGCGAACCGAGCCCCGTCCGAAGGTATCCAAATGTCGTTCCACCTGCTCTGCGTAAAGGCCGGAATGGAAATAACAATAATCCCAGAAGTATTGTGGGCAATTGCGAGCGAACGCGGGATCCGCCATGCGGAGCGGCTCGGCATCCAGCGCCGCCTCGAAGCTGGGCGCCGGTTCGTATCCTTCCATCGTCATCCAGGCATATAACGACATGGCGCGGCGAACAGGGTCGCGCAGAATCATGATAATGCGCGGCGTGCCGAGCTCGCGCTGAATCCATGGCGGGCTTTCGGGCGCCGCCAGATACGCCGCGGACGCTTCGCCGATCGCCTTTTTGCCCCGTCCCGGCGCGAACAACGTCAGATACTTGTCCCAATCGCTGAGCCCATATCCATCGACAAAGTACGACGGCTCCTTCCAGGCCGGCATGAAGATCTGCGGATGTCCACGGAGCCAATCGAAGAGTGAAGTGGTTCCGGAGCGCGCGGCGCCGACGATCAGAAAATTTGGCTTGATGAGTTGGGACATCGCTATCAGCCCGGCACCACCCCGCCGGAAGAGACGCGCGTCTGCCTCCATTCAAACTGCGTCAGCACCGAACCCACATCGTCACTATTGTAGATGTACACGTTTGAGCCGTTCTCGACAATATCCAGCCGGATCACGTCGTCCTTGACGTCGAGAATACGCAGGTTGGGTTGGTGCAGCCCGCAGCGGATCGTGAAGGTGCCGGGGGCCAGAAACAACGCGGGAACCTCCGCCTCCGCCACGTAGGTCCCGGGTCCGTGATCCATCCGCGTGTTCGGATCATGCGACATGCAGGAGGAAAAGACGCGATGCCCGAAGCGACTCAGCACCGTGAAGGACAGCTCCAACCCCGAGAGCGGCCGCGTCACCGTATAGTGGAAGCGCAGAAGAAACGGCTCAGTGACCGGAAGCGAAGTGGCGGGAACTCCAGCGGCGTTGAGCGATTCGATGCCGGTGAAAAACGCCTCCCCCTGCCCCGCCTCCAGACTCACCTGTGCGCCGGCCCCGTCCGTGGCGGCGTGCAGATACGCCGCGACAACATCATCGGAATTGCCGATCGCCTTCACACGGCCACCGTCCAGGTGAATCGTCTTGCGCGTCAGGCTGGTGATGGCGCCCATGTTGTGGCTGACGAACAGGACGGTGCGGCCATGCTTGGCGACGTCGCTCATCTTGCCCAGGCACTTTTTCTGAAAGTTCGCGTCGCCCACGGCCAGCACCTCGTCCACCAGTAGAATCTCCGGCTCCAGGTGCGCCGCCACCGCGAAAGCCAGACGCAGGTACATGCCCGAGGAATATCGCTTTACAGGCGTGTCCAGAAACTTCTCGATCTCGGAAAACGCGACAATCTCGTCGAACTTAGCCGCAATCTCCCCGCGGCGCATGCCCAGAATGGCGCCGTTGAGAAAGATATTCGCCCTGCCGCTCAGCTCCGGATGGAACCCGGTGCCGACTTCCAGCAGGCTGCCGACGCGGCCGGTGATTTCGATCCGGCCGGTGGTGGGGGAGGTGATGCGCGAGAGGATTTTCAGAAGCGTGGATTTGCCCGCGCCGTTGCGGCCAATAATCCCGACCACCTCACCATGGCCGATCTGCAGGTCCACGTCGCGCAGCGCCCAGAACAAGTCGTCCTCGCGCCGCACCCAGTGGTAGCGGGCATAACCCCGGGGGTTTTTGAAAAATTGCGTGAGCGTGTCGCGCAGCGTCTTGTATTGATCGTGCTGGCCGATGCGATAGCGCTTGCTCAGCCCTTCGACTTTAATGGCGATGTCGCTCATGAGAAATGTATTCGTCCCGACAAAGCGGGGGTGGATAATATCACAACGCTTCAGGTCTTGCGAAACTGTTCCAGATGCCGCCCCTGTCGTGCGATCCCGCGGCGACGCAGGAACCCGACCAGGTTTTTGACGTGGGGGCTCAGACCGTTCAGCGTGTCGAATTCCGCCATCGCCCGGGCCAACGGCTTGTGACGATAAAACAGACGCCGGCACGCGTCCTCCAGCTCTTCGATCTCGCGCGGCGTAAACCCGGCGCGCTCCAGGCCGACGGTGTTGAGCCCGCGCACCTGGTCGGCGCCGTCCACCTTCATATACGGCGGAACATCATGGTGAATGCGCGCCGCGCCGCCGATGTAGGCATAATCCCCGACCGTCACGAAATGATGCACGCCCACGCCGCCCATCATGTTGACGTGATTCCCGCACACCACGTGGCCGGCGATCATGACGTTGTTGGCCAGCACGCAATCGTCGCCGAACTGTGCATCGTGACCGATGTGACTGTTGGCCATGAGCAGGTTAAGGCTGCCGACGCGCGTGCACCCGCCGCCGAAGCTGGTGCCGATGTTGATCGTGACACCCTCGCGGATTTCGTTGCTGTCGCCGATCTCCAGCCGCGTTGGCTCCAGCAGGTATTTTTTGTCCTGCGGCCAGCCGCCGATGACTGCGTTGTGGTGCAAGACGTTATTTTGCCCGATGGTCGTATGTCCCTGGATGACGACATGGCCCAGCAGCCGGCATCCCGGACCGATGGTGACGTGCGGCCCGACGTGGCAGAACGGGCCGATCTGGACATCGTCGGCGATACACGCCTTCGGATCCACGCAGGATAAGGGCGAGATGGTTGGCATCGCAAAGATTCCGCAATCTCAGAGTCGAGATGCCGGGCCATCACTCACACCGGCTCGGCATCGACCATCATGAACTTGATGTCCGCCTCTGCCGCCAGCTTGTCACCCACGAACGCCCTGCAACGGACGTGCCCCGTTCGCGTTTTGACGCGCACCGTCACTGCTTCCAGCAGCAATTGATCGCCCGGCACCACGGGATGTCGCATTTTCACCTTGTCCATGCTCAGCAGCACCGCCAGCTTGCCGGTATGTTCCAGCTTCTGGCTGAGCAACAGCCCACCGAGCTGTCCCATCGCCTCGACGATCAGCACGCCGGGCATGATGGGTGTGCCGGGATAATGGCCCTGGAAGAAAATATCGTTGAACGTGACATTTTTGATGCCGATGGCCTTCTGATCTCCGGTGATCTCCAGCACGCGATCGACCAGCAGCATCGGATATCGGTGCGGCAGGATGCGCTGGATGCGGCGGATATCCAGGGCGGCGTCGCGGTGCACCAGCGCCTCGCGGCCAAGACTCTGTTCCTGCGCCAGCAGCTTGCGCACCAGCATGTGGTTCAATTCATGCCCGCTTTTGTGCGCCACCAGCCGTCCATAAACGGGCCGGCCCAGCAGATACAGATCGCCGATCAGGTCCAGTACCTTGTGCCGGACACATTCATCCTCGAAACGAAATGCATTATCGATCGGGCCCTGGGGCGAGATCACCAGAAGATCCTTTGCTGTCAGGTGCGTTCCCAGCCCGCGCGCCTGCAATTCGCGCGCTTCATGCTCGTAAACCCACGTTCGCGCCGGGGCGATCTGGTCGGCAAAATCCTGGGCGTTTTTGGCGCCCAGCGCGAAGCGGCAGACCTGCCGGCCCAGCGGTGGGGCGCCCTCGAAATCGTAGAGAATCTCCAGGTGATCCCCCGGCCCCGGCAACGCCGCTAGCGCCGCGTCGCCGATCGACACCTGCTCGGGCTTACGAATGATCAACGGGTTCAGCGGCGCATCCTGCTCGACGACGCCGGCGGAATTGAGCAGCTCGACAAACGGCCGGCTGGAGCCGTCCCCGCCCGGCAGCTCTCCCACGCGCCCACCGCTGACGCGCACCGTCGCGTTGTCCACACCCATCCCGGACAGCGCCGCCATGCAGTGCTCAACCGTCTCCACCAGCAGCGTGCCATTTTTCAGGCAAGTGCGCCGCGGGCGCTTCAGGACGTTCTGGATCATCGCGCCGATGGAGGCGCTTTTGCCATCCTCCTCGCGGATGAAGGTAATTCCCGCCCCGGCGTCCGCGGGCGAAAACGTGACCGTCGCCTCCTCGCCGGAGAACAATCCCCGGCCTGAAAGGCTGACTTCCCTGGCGATCGTCCTTTGTCGCTCCGTCGGCATGACTGCATTCGGCGAAAACTATAAGTATACCCAAACCCTCATCCACGCGAAACTTGGCGAGCGGGCAACCGCTGTGTGATTATAGGCCTGTCCCGGTAAGATACGCGAAGCATGGCCGCTGCTGGTGGCGCGAAATTTCCGCTGCTCAAATATCTGGACGAGCTTGTACACGAGCTGCGCCAACTCGTCGGTGACGCGATCAAGGGCGAAGACGAGGATGCCGTACACGATGCCCGCGTGGCCACCCGCCGGCTCAAGGCGGCCACCAGGCTGCTTGATCCGCTGCTTTCCGCGCGATGCCGAAAACCGTTCGACAAGATCACGCGAACTCTGCGCAAACAGCTTGGGCCGCTGCGCGACACGGATGTGATGCTCGAGCACCTGGGCGAGCTGCCCGCCGCGCATCTGCAGGATGCGCGCCACTGGCTGAAGAACCGGCTGACCGAGCGGCGCAGCGCGGCGGTGAGCAAGGCACGCCAAAACGCGCCACCCTCGCGCGTGCTGGCCAAGCTGGGAACCTGGTGGGGGCTGCAACGCGAGATTGCCGATGCTCCGGACCAGATCGACCGCCTCCTGGCCGAATCGGTGCATCTTCAACTGGACGCATTTGCCCAGCGCGCCAACGATCATGCGCATGGCGATCCCCACGCGCTGCGGATCGCCGGCAAATCGCTGCGCTATACGCTGGAGATGGCGCGTCACCACGGCGTAAAAATTCCCGCCAGTGTGCTGCGCACCTTCAAGGGCATGCAGACGTCGCTGGGGCTGTGGCACGATTACGTCGTGCTGGCGCAGTGCACGCTGGAGGAGGTTGTGGAATGCGATCTGGCCCTGCACGACCTGAAGCTGGCCGACCAGGTGGCAAACCTCGCGCGGACCAGTTACCGCAAAGCGGAACGGCAGCTGAAAAAAATGGCTGACATGTGGTCCAATCGCGGCGAAGAGCTTTGCCTTCAGATTCGCCAGGCGTTTCCGCTGAGCACGCCAGGTGAAATAGCGCCGTCCGAAAAAACCGCGGAATCTTCCGAAAATGCGGCCCAGTCGAAACTTGCGGTCTCCTGACTGCCCGTTGCGGCGTCGTGGCGACCGAGTTTTCCGGTTGACCCTTGGATGGAGTGGGATAAAATTTTCCGGAACATCAGGTTCAAGCCAGGAGACCCGCGGTGAACAGATATCAGGGGATCGTGCTGATCGTGTTGGGGCTGTTGATTGGCGGGGTAACGACGCCGGCCGGAGCGCAGTCGACGAGCACGCTTCCTCCTACGCCGGGGGACGTCCGTCGCGAGGCGCGGCAACTGGCGTCCGACCTGGACGACCCCAACTACGACTGGACCAAGGCCCCCAAACAATTCCAACAATATTTCACTGATTTTCGCGCGGTGATTCAAACCCTGGCGGATGATGAACGCCGGCAGTTTTTCGGCGACACCATGCAGCAGATGATGCCGGTGATGCAGAAGCATGCGGACCAGGTTCAGAAGGCGATGCAGATGGCGTTTTTGCTGGACCTTCAGAAGCCGCTGGGGTGCAGCGACGATGAATTTGCCGCCGTGGAACCGCTGCTGCAAAACGTGGTCAGCGCCCAGCAGGAGCTTGAGGGCACTCGCCAGCGCATGGCGCGATTTCTCGGTCAACAGCTTTCCAAGCAGACGCCAACCCCCGTTGAGCAAGCCACCAATGATCTGCAGGCCGCGTTGGACGACACCAACAGCAGTCCCGATTTAATCCAGACGAAGCTGGATGCCCTGCGACACGCCCGCGACGCGGCGCGGCAGAACCTCCGCGCGGCCCAGGATGCCCTGCGACAAGTCCTCACCGAACGCCAGGAAGCGGAACTGGTCTCGCGCGGAATGTTGAATTAGATCCCATCACCCCCAAAACGGTCACTGCCGGACCACCATGTTCTGGCAGATCGCCAGCGACAGCACCAGCAGCATCAGGTAAACAATGCAACGCTGCGCGAAGGACCAGGTTTTCAATTCCAGCCCGATCGGAAGCATGAGCATCGGCATCATGAAGAGCCACACGCGCCAGTTTTCGCCGGGAACCAGGTTCGTCACCGCGACGAAAACCAGTTGCCCGATGCAAAGCACGGCGATGGGCAGATGCTGTCGGCGTTTGGGGTCGCTCGACGGCGCCAGGGAAAAATATCCTGCCAGAACATATCCAATCCACGCGCACCCGATGGCGAAGCTGTAAAAATCCCACGGGATTGTCCCGGGAAGCCGGCGCGCGGGATGGCCGGTCATTGCGTACCATTGGCTGATCGTGGCGTGCTCGACCGAGAGTCCCCGGCGCAGTGTGGCGAGCGGGTTGAACCCAGTCACGCACCAGAGAGCCAGATAAAACGCGGCCAATGCCGCCAATGCGACGGCGGCATGCAGGAGGATCCTTCTTATCGCGTACCGCCGGACCGCCGCGTATCCGATGAGAAAAAATCCCAGCAGTGCCAGGAGATAGGAGGTCAGTGTTGCAAGGCCCGCCAGCAATCCGAGCGCGATCGAGTTGCCGAAGCGATCACGTTCGATGGCCCGGGCCCACAGGATCGTGAGCCCGGCAGTCAGCAGTGGATAAATCTGATCGAACATCGGAAAAAATAATAGCAGGCTGGGACAGATCGCGATGAAGCTGGCCCCGGCGAAAGCGGCCTGGCGGTCGCCGGTGAAATGCCGGATGAAAGCGTAAACCGCCGCCGACGCCAGCGCCCCCAGCATGCCGATCAGCAACCCCGAAACCATCGCCCCGTTCGTGTCGGCGCCCACCAGGCTGATGACGGCGGTGTGGAACAGCAAGATCCCCGGCGGCTTGTTCCGGGCGTGCCCGGTCAGCTGGCCGAGGATCACGGGATAATTGCGCAGCAGGCTGCGGACGGTGATGCCGCCCGCTTTCAGGTCGCGGGCATCGGTGAAGAATCCGGTGTCATAGGGATTGCGGACAATTTCCGCGACCCGATTGAGCCTCGGTGGGTCGGTCTCGCAAGCGGCGAATCCCACCATCAGCAGCAGGGAACTGAGCCAGAGCAGCGACAGCGCAAAAAAATGCGACCTGTCCGGACGCCGACTGGCAAACTGTGCGAAGAAGAATGGCAAGCTCAGAGGCAGATTGATCCAGTAAATCCGCGCCGGCAGCCGCCGCCAACTCCAAATGAAATAATGTTCATCATTCACGCCGAACTTATGCAGCAGCAGGGCGAAGAGGAAGAAGATTCCCACGGCCAGCACGGCGAGAAATCGCCATCGCGTCGAAGCGGCGACGCGGCTGGTTTGAGTGCGGGCGGCCATGGCTTGGCTCAGGCGGTGGCGGCGCGGGGGCGCTTGGGACGGGGTGGACGCGGGACCAGCGCGCGTTCCAAATTGGCCATCGCCTGCTTGAGGCGCTGATCGTTTTCCACCAGTGCGATGCGGACGTAATTTTCGCCCGCCTCGCCGAAGGCGCGGCCGGGCGCCAGCGCCACCTGCGCCTGGTCCATCATGCGCAGGCAGAAGTCGATGGTCCCCTGGTCCGCCAGGTGCTCGGGCTTGATCTTCGCCCAGACGAACATGCTGGCCCTGGGCTTCTCATACGTCCAGCCGAGCCGGTCCAGCCCCCGGCAGACGACGTCACGGCGCTGCTGATACAGCTTGCTCTGCGCTTCGGGCGCCGCGCCGTGCTCACGCATGGCGATGATGCTGGCGATCTGGATGGGCGCGAAGATGCCGTAGTCGTAATACCCCTTGATGGTCGCCAGCGCCTTGACCATCTCCGCGTTGCCGGCGCAAAACCCGATGCGCCAGCCGGCCATGTTGTAGCTCTTGGACATGGTCGTGAACTCGACGCCCAAATCCTTGGCGCCGTCGGCCGCCAGCAGGCTGGGCGCTTTGTAGCCGTCGAAGCAAACCTCGCCGTAGGCGAAATCGCTGATGATCATGATGCCGCGGCGGCGGCACATCGCCACGGCGCGGTCCCAGAACGACGGCTCGATCGTCATCGAAGTCGGATTGTGCGGATAATTGAGGATCAGCAGCTTGGGCGTTGGATACAGGCCCTCGATCATGCGCTCGATGCGGTCCAGAAACGCCTGGTCGTTTCCCAGCGGGACACGGATCACGTTGGCGCCGGCCATGGCGATGGCGTAGACGTGCACGGGAAACGATGGATCGGGCACAACGGCCGTATCCCCCGGTCCCAGCAGCGCCAGGCACAGATGCGCGAAACCCTCCTTGCTGCCGATGGTGGCGATCACCTCGTTCTCCGCATCGAGCTCGACGTTAAACCGGTCGCGATATTTTTTAGCGACTTCCCGGCGCAGGGAGGCGATGCCGTTGCTCACGCTGTAGCGATGGTTGCGCGGATCGCGTGCCGCCTCGGCCAGCTTCTGGATGACCGATTCTGGAGTGGGATCGGTGGGGTTGCCCATCCCCAGGTCGATGATGTCCACGCCCGCCACACGCTGCTCGTGCTTCATCTTGTTGATCCGCCCGAACAAATAGGGCGGCAAGCGGGCGATGCGGGCGGAAACGTCAATCTTGAATGGAGAGGTCATGGGAAATGATGAATGATGAATTGAATATCTGCACGTCTGGTCACGGCGCGGGGGCGGTTGTGGGTTGTGTCGCTGGTTGCGTTGTCGGTTCGGCGTGCTGGCGGTCCATCTCGCGGCGGATGTCCTGCATGTCGCGCACACTGCCATTGCGCCGCGCCAGCAACCCTTCCCACTGGCGGCGCAGTTCCGGGTCCCTGATTTCCATGTCGTCCTGCGCCGTCTTCCACAGCTGCTGGCGCATGACGGCCATCGCGGCCTGAACCGTCTTGTCGTAGAGATCCTGTCGCACGGCCTCGCGGTAATCCTCATATTTTGCGTGGGCCGGCGGAATGCGATCGATCAGCTTGATGATGTAGATCAAACCGTTGAGTTGCAGCGGGTCGGAGACCACACCCTTTTTCAGGAAGAAGGCGGTCTGGCGGAATACATCGGGGATGCTGTTGTCCTGGAGAGTGAACGGCGGCAGCTCACCCCCGCTGGCCGCGGTGCGCGTGTCCTGGCTGTGGACGCGGGCGACGTCCTCGAAACTTCTCCCCGCCGCCAGGTCGCGGCGAACGTCGGCAACGTCGTTCATCGTTTTAACGACGATGTAATGGACCAGCACCTTCTCGCCGTAAAGGGCGTTGAACTGGCGGCGCACGGCGTCATCGGTCATCTGCTCCTGGACCCTGGGCTCGACAATTTTCCGCAGGTAGGCGTTGATCTGGATGATCAGGTCGAACTCCGTGCGGGTCATGTGTGCCTGCGTGAGCATCTGATCCAACAGCTGCGCCGCCTCGGCGGGGGTGAGATCATCGTTGTCGGGCTTTGTGGATGGGCCGGTTTCGCGCAAGCCGTGCGCTTCGCGCTTGAGCATCAGCAGCGTCAGTGCGCGTTCATCGGAAATATCCTGCGGCGTGACGGTGATATTCATTTCCGCCGCCCGCTGCTGCGCCAGATCGCGCTGCACGAAATCGAGCAGGATGTTCAGCCCGTAGGCCTGGATCAAGATCGGCTCAAGCTGCGAGAGCATGACCGACTGGCCGTTGATGGTGGCCAGCACCGGGTCCTGCGGCGCCGGCGCCTGCGCCTGCTGCGGGGCGGGGGAAAATGGCGGCTGGGTCGACCCCGGTTCACTGGTTTTGCAGCCGCTTAACAGCAATACCGGTAGCAACACCAGCGCCAGCACAAAGATGTCGACGATCACTTTTTTCACGTCTTGCTCCGCGAATATCAGGACGGAAGAGGGTATCAGGAATGAGCGGGTCCGACAAACGGAAGCTGGTCTGATGGAAAGCGGTTTAGCGGCCGCGCTTTCGCGGCGTTCGTTCGAGTTGACGCCCAACGCCGGGCAAGCCCGGCCGCTAAACTTGGAACTGGCCCACGTTGACAAAACACCGCGGTTGTCGGACATGCGGCAAATCGTTAGTGTGCCGGGCATGCCGATCATCGGTCACGGCATCGACATCGTGGAGACCGAGCGTATCCGCCGCATGTGCCAGGAGCACGGCGAGCGTTTCCTCGATCGCGTCTTCACACCGCTCGAGCAGCAGTATTGCGCCGCCAATCCCAAGCGCTATTACGAGCACCTGGCCGGGCGCTTCGCCGCCAAGGAAGCCGTGCTGAAAGTGCTGGGGACCGGCTGGCGCGGTGGGATCGCTTGGACGGACATCGAGATCGTCAAAGACACCAGCGGCCAGCCGCGCGTCCGCCTCACCGGCGAATGCGCGCGCATCGCCACCGAACTGAAGATCGCCCGCTGGCACGTCAGCCTCAGCCACATCGAGACGCATGCGACGGCCAGTGCAATTGGGCTGAGAGGGGAAATGATGAATGATAAATGATGAATGATGAATAATTGAGACAGAGCCAATCTGTCATTTATCATTCATCATTCATCACTTATCATTTGCTCCCATGCCGGAGCTTAAACGGACCAAACTCTCCGTCCGCCAGGAGCGTGCCATCCTGGTTGGCGTGATCCTGCCGAAGTCGACGGCCGATCCGCGCGATCCGCTGGGGGAATTGGCGTCGCTGGCCAAGACGGCGGGGGCGAAGGTCGTCGGCACCATCCTGCAACGCCGCCAGCGGATCGACGCGGGGACATACGTCGGCAGCGGCAAGGTGTTGGAAATCGCTCGGTTGGCGATCAAGGAGGAAGCGGACGTCGTGATATTCGATAACGATCTTTCGCCGGCGCAGATCGGGTCGCTGGAGAAGGCGATCAATGAGGAGGCCGCCAGCCCGCCCATGCAGGGGATCAAGGTGCTGGATCGCTCGGAATTGATTCTGGACATTTTCGCCACCCGCGCCCAGACGCACGAGGCGAAACTGCAGGTGGAGTTGGCGCAGATGCAGTACACATATCCGCGGCTGACTCAGATGTGGGGCCACCTGGAGCGTATCGCCGGTGGGGCGCCCGCGGGCATCGGCACGCGCGGGCCGGGCGAGCAGCAGCTGGAGATCGATCGCCGCCTGGTCCGCAAGCGCATCGACCGCCTCAAGGGTGAGATCACGCGCATCCAGGAGCGCAAGCGGCGCGAAGTCGCCCGGCGCACCAGCGAGCATTTCACCGTCTGCATCGTGGGTTACACCAACGCGGGCAAGAGCACGCTGTTCAATACCCTCACCGCCGCCGGCACGTATGCCGATGACAAGCTCTTCGCCACACTGGACACCAAGACGCGGGCGTGGAAGCTGGAGCGCGGCGTGGAAGTGCTGCTGAGCGATACCGTCGGCTTCGTGCGCGATCTTCCGCACAACCTGGTCGCCAGCTTCAAGGCCACGCTGGAGGAAGCTGTCCACGCCGACGTGCTGTTGCACGTGCTGGATGTCGGTCATCCGCATGCGCGGCAGCAGTTTGATTCGGTTCACCAGGTGCTTGAGGAGATCGGCGTTGCCCGCAAGCCGGAGATTCTGCTGCTCAACAAGATCGATACGCCGCAGGGCGAGGAGAAATTTCCCGAATGGCGTACGGTCTACCCGCAATCGATCCCCATCAGCGCCAAGACCGGCAAGGGATGCGAGAAGCTCTATGAAGCCGTCCACGAAAGCGTTCGCGGCCAGCAGGTGCAGGTGACGCTGGAAGCCGATGCCGCCAATGGCAAGCTGCTCTCGTTCATCGAGAGTCGTGCGCAGGTCAGCCAGCGCGAATTCACAGATGGCCGCGTCTGCATCCAGGCGACGATGGGAAAGAAAATGCTGGCGGATTTGTCACGGAACGGTCAGGTAGTGATCAAGACCGTCGATGCGAAGAATTAGCCGCTCTGTCCGCGCGACCGGGCGTAAAACGTCATGCTCTCCCTGGAATTTCTGCAAACCGAAGGCAGCCAACGCCTGGCCGTATACAGACAGGTCATGGCAGCGGTGCGCAGCGAAATGAGTCCGCGGCAAACGCACGCGGCTTTCCTGGAATCGATGCGCCAGGTCTACCCCAGGTATTGTTATGTGGAAGTCTCCACGCTCGGGCTGCGGCCCGGGCAATTTCGTATCACGCGCATTCGGCGCGAGGATGGGATCGAAGCCGTCCCCGACTGCACTCCCTGGCAGATCGACGGGGTACCGGTGCGCACCGGAGGCGTGATTGCTCAGCTGGTGGATCGCAACGAGCCCAGCGTCGCGCGCAACCTGGTCATCCCGCCGGACGATCCCGTGTTTACAGAGCTGGGGGCTTACCAAAGCCTGCAGGCGGCGCCGGGTGGATTCAGCGAGTTGTACAACTGGGTGGTGGTGTTTGACCGCGCCCCGGATGGACTCGATCTGGAATCCCTGGAAAACATGACGCTTCGCGTGAGTCTGAGCGGCGTAGCGCTGAAGAACCTGCAGATCGTGAACGAGCTGCGCCGGGCCAACGCCTTCATCGACGCCGAGGTCGACCGTATCGCAGCGATCCAGCAGGCGCTGCTTCCGGCCGGCCCGCCGCGAGTGGCGGGGCTGGACGTGGCGGCGTCGTCGCAGACATTCGATCGCGCCGGCGGGGACTTGTACGACTACGCATCCGTGCCGCCGGACCGCCTGGCCGTGATCATCGCCGACGCCAGCGGTCACGGTCCCTCCGCCGCCGTCGTCGCCGCCATGCTCAATGCCATCATCCACACCTTCCCGGCCACGCGCAGGTCTACCGACATGCAACCGGCGGTAGGTGAGGTGCTGACGTTCGCCAACGCGCAATTGGCCGCCAAACGGATCGAAGATTCGTTCGTGACGGCGTTCGTGGCGATGTGGAGTCCCGCGGATCGCACCCTCACCTACGCGCGGGCGGGACACAATCCGCCGCTCTTGCGCACCGCGTCGGGACAATTGAGAGAATTGGATGCCGTGGGCGGCATTCCCCTGGCCATCCTGCCCGAGACGACGTACGCCCAGCATGTCATGCAGCTGGAAAGGGGGGATGTGGTGGTGCTTTTCACCGACGGCATCACCGACGCCATCAACAACCGGCGCGAGCCCTTCGGCGAGGAGCGGCTGCGCGCCGCCGTCGGCAAAGTCACCGGCACGGCGGAACAGATGCTTTCGAGTCTGCTGGAGGCGCTGAACAATCACACCCAGAATACGCAGCCGTCCGACGATCAGACGCTGGTTGTGCTGCGCGTGACCTGACGGTCTTTGGTTTGGGGCGCAAGAATTATACCGCGGCGGGCGTGGCGGCGGGCCTGACAGACCGCGAACCCAGCGACGCCGCCAGGCTCAACGCGTAGATCGCCAGGATCAGCAGATACAGCGATCGGTAGCCGAAGTACATCGAATTGTATTCCAGGCATCCGCCCAGCATCGCGCCGATAAGGTTGGACCCCAGTGCGGCGGCCACCGAGCGGGCGCCGGCCATTTCCGATGAGAAGACCAGGCCGGAAAAGAACAATGGCAGCGTGAGAATTGCCGTGGCCAGCAGGCGGCTGAGCCATTCGTTGTGCAAGGCGGTGCTGGCCGATGAGAACCACAGGCTCAGCGCCACGCTGCCCAGCAGCAGGCAATACGATGCCGCCAGCGGAATCCGGGGCCAGCGCATCACCACCAGGTTGGCCAGGAAGGCCATGATCAGGATCGAGACGATTACCACACCGATCACCACCCAGGTCGTGCCATAGAACAGCGCCAGCTCGGTGATGGCCTTGGTTTCGAGGAGCATGAAGCCGGCGCCCAGGAGAAAACATGGGACGGAAATCGCCGCCCGGCCCCCGGCCATCTGCAGCACCGGTGCGATGAACACCGCCGCGGCGGCCAGCAGGATCACGATTAAAACCAGGTACGTCACCGGATATCCACGATGCACCATGTAGAAGAACGGCCAGTCATCCGTGGCGGGGTTGGCGTCGGCGCGATGGAATGAATAATCCGCGGAGATGTTCCCGAATCCTGGGGGTGGCGTGATCGCCGCGGGCCTGGCGCTGATCACGAAATCGGTCATGCCGGTGCTCGTGAGGCGCAAAACGGTTGGCTCGCGCCCGTCGAACGCATCCTTGAGCATGGTAAACAGCTTGGTTCCCAGCGACTCGCGGATGACGGCAAACGACAGGCAGATCATGCCGTTTTCGGTGAGATGCGCGCGCGCTTCCTTGAAGCATTCCTCGGTATAAACGTAGCTGTCCAGGCGAACACCGGACATCCCCGACAGCAGCGTGTGTGAATCGAGCAGGCCAAAGACGATCAAGTCATATTTCCCCTGGCCATAGCGGATGAAGGCGCGGGCGTCCTGAACGTAGGCCGTCACGTGTTCGGATTGGTACGGAAACTCCGGATGCAGTTCCTCGCCGAGACGGAGAATGGCCGGATCAATCTCGACGGCATCGACGTGATCCGCGCCGTTGCGCAGGGCGGCTGCGACGTCGTTACCGGTGCCGCTGCCCACCACCAGCACGTCCCGGGGCCTGGGCCGAAGCTGATACGGCAAGTTGTAATAGCTTGCCGACACGCGCGTCTGCGCGTCATCCCTGGCACTGGGGCCGAGATTGAAGATCTGCTGGAAGAACGAATGGTTGACGGCAATGGTGGGGGGCCGATCGCCGTGCGGGGAAACCGTCAGGATCTGGTACGGCGAATAAATGTCATACTGCGCCAGTTGCAGATCGACGCCCAGAATGCCCAGGACAACCGCGCTGGTGATGACAGTCCCCAGCAACATGCCGCGCAGAAACGGCGCCAGCGCGATGATCGCCGTGGCGAACCAGATCACCGGCGGCGCCCACAGAAACGACAGCGCCAGGAAGCACAGCACGGCGGCGAGGCTTCCCAGCAGGTTCCATGCGTACGCCGCCAATTTGCTCGCCGATCGATCCATGATGTGCGACGCCAACTGCCCGACCGGGATCAGGCACGCCGCGTTGAACGTGAATACCCACATCAGAAAAGCGTAGACCAGCACGATGTGGTTGATTCCGATCGCATGGCTGAGGCCCATCGTGTCCAGCTCGGGGATCGGATTGTGCAGCACGGTGGCGATCTGCGTGAACCGCAGCAGGTGGATGATGATCAGCTGGATCGCGAGCAATGGGAGGACCAGCGGCGTGAGAAGCAATCGTCCCCGGCCCAGCGCATAGCCGATCCCCAGCCCCAGAAAACAGGAGAGTAGGCTTAGATTTTTGTAGAAGCCGAAAACCGCGAAACACGTCGAGTGAAAACGGATGAGCACCAGCTCCAGGTACAGCCCCAGTCCCGCCGCCAGCGCGATCCAAAGCGGCGAGCCGGCCGACAACGCGTCGATCCGCCCGGCATGCTCCTCCAGCTTGCGCTGCAGCCGCGGCCACCAGCGCCGACGCAGGTCATATGCCACACGTGCTAATCCCAGCGGCAGCACCGACGCCACGCAGAACACCCCCATCCCCCACCCGATGTTCTGATGGCTGCATTCCAGGGCGGCCGCGACGCAGAACACCGCCCAACTCGCCAGGATTAGCAAGATCGGCAATGCCAGGCGGGATCGGAACATCCGGATTTACTTTCCGCAGAAGTCGACCAGGCGGGCAATTTCGCTGCGCAAATCCTTGCGATGAACCACGAAGTCGACGAACCCCTTCTCCTCCAGGAATTCGCTGCGCTGAAATCCCTCGGGCAGCTCCACCTTGATGGTGTTCCAGATCGTGCGGGGGCCGGCGAATCCGATCAGGGCCTTGGGCTCGGCAATGATGAAATCACCCAGCATCGCGAAGCTGGCCGTCACGCCCCCGGTAGTGGGGTCGGCCAGCAGGCTGATATACAGCACGCCCGCATCATCCAGTCGGCCCAGCGCGGCGCTGGTCTTGGCCATCTGCATCAACGACAGCGCCGATTCCTGCATGCGCGCCCCGCCCGAGCAACTGACGATCAGCAGCGGCAGCTTCTGCTCGGCGGCGGCTTCGATGGTCAGCGTCACCTTCTCCCCGACCACGCTGCCCATGGAGCCCATCATGAAAGTGGGGTCCATGGCTGCCAGCATGATCGGCCGGCCCTTGATGAACCCCTTGCCGCAGATGACCGCGTCCGGCTCGCCGGATTTGGCGCGCTCGTCTTTGAGCCGGTCTTTGTACATTTTTTTGTCGACGAATTTAAGCGCGTCGGTCGGCTCGATATCGCCGAACATCTCCTCGAAGCTGCCCGTGTCGATCAGTTGCTCGATGCGCTGCCGCGCCGAGATGCGGAAATGATGCTGGCATTCCGGGCAGACGTGCAGCGCTTCCGCCACGACTTTGCGGAAGAGCATCGCGCCGCAATCGCCGCAGCGCATCCACAGCCCTTCGGGCACGCCGTCCTTTTTGCTCAGTTGATCGTTGGGGGCCTGGGACATCGCAAAAAAACCCTCAGTCCACGTCAATGTTCGCGATCGGCACGGATTCATGCAAGTGGCCGGCGATCGCCTCATGGGTCTCGCGCCGCAGCACCCCGATGACGATCTGCAGCGCCATCGGTCGCAAGGGAAATGCCACCGTCAAGTTGCGATTGCGGCGGAGGATGCGCGTGACGGCGGCGGCAATGCGGTCGATGGCGGCGGCCAGCGGCTCACCGTCGGGCGGCGTCACCGCCAGCGGGTGCTCCTCCCATTGCGGGAAGACCGTGGGAAATCGGAAGCGCACTTCCTCCGGTGTCAGCCCTTCCCATAATCCAAGATGCACCGTCTCAAGATCGTCATTGCTTCGCGGACGCAGCGAGAACATCTGCGCGATCAGCTTGGCAACCTGCTCGCACGCTTCGTTGTGAGTGGTTCGGTAAACGCTGTTGATGGCGCCGCCAACCGTTTCCAGGCGATGGCGAATGGCATCGTTGGCCTCGGCCGTCAGTGGCAGCGGCCGGCTTCCCACGATTCGACCCTCGACATCCCATGGCGTGGGGCCGGCCTCGATCAACACCGCGCGCGTGCTCATCCGCGAATTGAATAAGCGGTTGGTCCGGGGATAGCAAGTTAGTTCTCCCTGCGGGTACGCATGGAGGCCTGGGAAAAAAGCATGGAACCTTCTTAAAAATTTCTCTGCGCGTGGACCGAACTGAGATTGGCGAAGTGCCCGCCATGCAACCAAAGTGGCGCACAACGTTTATCTGCGATCTCCTGCAACTCCGACGTGAGTCATGGGATTTCCCATCTCCGCACAAGATTTTCAACTTTGATTGAACGCGCGGTGACATTGAATATACGTAAAACAAGAGGGAATCCTCTGCTTCCCGTTTCGCTGGTGCTGGGGCATTCTCACGTGCGACAGTTGATTGATCCGCCGCGGCAGCAGAGAATGACCTGTGCCGTGCGGGGACGAGGCGGTCCGGCCAAGCCTTACGCGCGGGCGGCCGTTGGGGAGCGCCACATGGACGCAGAGGACCGCGCAGCGCCTGGATTTGGGTCACACGCTTCGGCCCGAGGACCGGCCGAGAACGGGCACTTCCGGCAAAAACTAGCTGCGTCCCCGTTTCATTCCTATAAAGTGATGTTCCAAGAAGAAGAACGTTTCGGAGTTGCGCACGCATTAGAGAAGCCCGCGATGGAGTTTCTTCCGGACGAGGGAACCGTTGAAAACTGGAAGCCGCTTTTGATGGAACTTCGTGGCGGAGATTTTCCAGATTATCTTTCGAGCAACCTCGGATGTCGGATGTGTTCAGAACGCTTGCGGAAAATTCTTCAGGAGCACCGTTCGCCATTAGACCTTCTTCAATGGCTCGATGTAGTGGTGAAGGACAAACAGGAGGATCGAAACTATTTCATTTTGCATTTTCCACAAACCGCCTGATGTGTAAAACAAGGAGAAGACTATCTTTGCGGGCCATTTTGTCGTGAAAGCGGTACTATCGGTGCATCGAGTTGATGATCATCGAGTCTTTGCCTATCCGCACTGCGGCGAGCTGCCTTTGTTCATCTCTGAGCAGGTGAAGCAGGCGATCGAACAAAAACAGTGCACCGGAATGGAAATCACTATTGCTTCTATTGCATAGGACCCGCGTTGTAAAAAACCCATCCGTGTCTCATGCGGCCTCGTTGCATTAGAACATTAGCATACCGCCCAGGCGTCTCCGGCATCGGACGGGTCCGTCGCGAGGCTTGGGATCGGAAGGTTGTTGAGGAAGCAGCAGCCGATTATCTTTCCCCTGATGAGGACGCTCGTGGTGGTAATGCTCGATATACTCGGTGACTGGCTCCGACAGGTCATATGTTGCGCCAAGACATCATGAGTCAGAGACTTGGAATAGCTCGAATTAGGTTTTACGAGACCGATGACGTCGGCGGCGAGGTCAGCAATCTTTACGCGACGACCACGGACCAGGAGTTCGGGGACTTAATCAGCGAGGATGGGGACCAACTGGTCCATCAGTACGATGCGCAGGCCTGCACCAACGCGCTATTGGACGGCTCGGGGAACGTGGAGGCGACGTTCAAGTATTACGCGTTCGGTCAACTGGCTTGGTCGAGCATCCAGGGAGATGCCTGGGCGAGCCTGACGGTGGATCAATGGGCGACGATGAGCGTGGAGCAGTGGGCGACGCTGCCGGTGGACATTGCCGGGTCAATGGGAGCGATGGGCCAGAAGCAATATTACCTGGACCCGGAGACGCAGCTTTACCTGCTGGGGACGGGGACCAACGGCCGGTACTACGATCCGGCCACGGGGCAGTTCATCAGCGAGGATCCCATCCGCCAAGCCGGGGGCGAGACCAGGCAATTCAAAGGGGTCGGGCAATTCAAAGGGGTCGGGAGTCTTTGATTTGTCTTCTCGCTCCCGTTAGACTACCCGGATGCCCAGACGGTTGCGCATCGCTACGGGCGGGATGGCGTTTCACGTTCTCAATCGCGCCGTCGGGCGCGGGCGGCTCTTCGACGATGAGCCGGATTATCTGGCCATGGAACGCATCATCGATCGCACCTTCGCACTGCTGCCCATGCGGATCATCAGCTATTGTCTGATGCCCAATCACTGGCACATGGTTCTGTGGCCGCGCGAGGACGGCCAGCTCAGCGAATTTTTGCGGCTGCTGACGGTGACGCACACGCAACGCTGGCATGCGCATCATCATTCGGCGGGGACCGGGCCGCTGTATCAGGGGCGATTCAAGAGTTTCCCGATTCAGCAGGACGAGCATTTCCTGACGGTGTGCCGGTACGTCGAGCGTAACGCGGTGCGGGCGAACCTGGTAAGATCAGCACAGCGCTGGCCGTGGAGCAGTCCGGCCAAGCGGGCCGACAAAGCGCCGCCGGCGTGGCTGCTGTCGATGGAGCGCTGGCCCGTGGAAGCGCCGGCGGATTGGACTGCGTGGGTGAACGGTGCGCAAACGGCCGCGGAAATGGAAGTGGTCAGGCAGTGCATCAAGCGCGGGCGGCCTTACGGAGATGAGCGATGGCAAAGGCGAACTGCCGCGAAGTTGGGGTTGGAATCGGCATTTCGCCCGCGAGGGCGGCAGCGTGTCCGACCCATCAAAGACTCCCGACCCCTTTGAATTTCCCGGTGGCAGCTTTGTGCCCTCGCAGGCATATTATATAAATGGGCACGAAGTTGGAAGCCAGCTAATGGGGAATAATCTTGATGGCGTAGTGGACTTGCCCACGTTCGGTGGGCGCTCCGCAGGAAGATATTTCAGGCTGCCTCGAACGATTCGGGGCTGACATAGCCTAACGAACTGTGTAACCGTTTGCGATTGTAGAACACCTCGATGTATTTGAAGATGGACTGCCTGGCCTGCTCGTGCGT